>Ga0070735_10003257_pt1 | contig 14306 bp, 12 predicted proteins | sample Coa_R1_FD_66443 | JGI IMG/M metagenome (GOLD analysis project Ga0070735, IMG submission 66443) | Surface soil microbial communities from Centralia Pennsylvania, which are recovering from an underground coalmine fire - Coalmine... | ecosystem: Environmental > Terrestrial > Soil > Unclassified ...
GCTGCGCGGCCAGGCGGACTATGCCACCGCCAACGACTGGCTCACCGACATGACCAGGCGGCTGCAGGAGACCAACCCGCAGTGCCGGTACGTGGCGCTGGAGTGGTCGGTCTGGTCCGGAGCCGGGATGGGCGAGAAACTCGGCGTCCTGGAGTCGCTGATCAGGGAAGGCATCAGCCCCATCTCGCTCGACGCGGGCATCGAGATGCTGCGCAGCGTGCTGGCCACCTCGGCGGCGCCGCTCAGCCTGGTGGTGATGAGCCGCTCCGGCGGTCTTCCGACCATCGCGCTGGAACCGAGCGAGCTGCCGCTCAGCCGGTTCATCGACCGGCCGCGGGTCCATTATCCGGGTATCGAGCTGGTCGCGGACGCTGAGTTGTCCGCCGACCGAGACCCCTACCTCGTCGATCACCTGCTCGACGGCGACCTGCTGTTTCCCGCGGTGCTCGGCATGGAGGCCATGGCCCAGGCGGCGGCGGTGCTGGCCGGCCCGGCCCACCCGATCGCGCTGGAGAACGTGGAGTTCCTCCGCCCGATCGTGGTGCCGCCGGACGGCACGGTGACGATCCGGATCGCGGCGCTCAACCGCGGCGAGGCTGTCGACGTCGCCATCCGCAGCAGCGATACCGGTTTCCAGGCCGATCATTTCCGTGCCACGCTCCGGCACCAGGGCACCCGTCCTTTCGACGCCGTCCGGCCGGTGCCTTCGGCCCGCACGTCCCGGGTCCCGCTCGACGCGGCGGCCGACCTGTATGGCGCCGTCTTCTTCCAGGGCAAGCGCTTCCAGCGTGTCCTCGGTTACCGCCGGCTCGCCGCCACGTCATGCGCCGTCGAGATCTCGGCCGGATCCGGTGACGAGTGGTTCGGTTCCTACTTCTCCCGGGCCCTGGTCCTCGGCGACCCGGGCGCGCGCGACGCGTTCATGCACGGGATCCAGTGCTGCGTGCCGAACGCGACCCTGCTTCCGGCCGGCGTCGAGCGGATCTATCCGGCGCACCCGGACGACCTCACCGGGCAGATCATCCTCCTGGCCGAGGAACGGAACAAGGACGGTGACACGTACACCTACGACCTGGACGTCTGCACCGAAGACGGGCGGATCCTGGAGCGCTGGGAAGGGCTGCGACTGCAGGCCGTGCGCAAGACCGACGGCCGCGGGCCGTGGATACCCGCGCTGCTCGGGCCGTTCCTGGAACGGCAGGCCGCGGAGCTTACCGGAAGCGGAGTGCGGTGCGCGGTGGAACCGGATCCGCCGTCGGGCGCGGACGGCCGTGACGCCCGGCGCCGGCAGACCAAGATCGCCGTGGGCCGGATGCTGGACCGGCCAGCCGTGGTCACCCACCGGGGTGACGGGAAACCCCAGGTCGCCGACGACGGCGCCGCGGCCGGAGGCCCAGGCCAATCCAACGCCGCGGCCGGAGGCCCAGGCCAATCCAACGCCGCGGCCGGAGGCCCAGGCCAATCCAACACCGCCATCTCGGCCTCGCATGGCGGCGGCGTCACGCTAGCCGTGGCAGGCAGCGAGCGCGTGGGCTGCGACGTCGAGAGGATCGAGGAACGGGCGACGGAGGACTGGCAGGGGCTGCTGACCGCCGACCAGTTCGCGCTGGCCGAACTGATCCAGCGGGAGCGGCGGGAGGAGCCGGCCGCCGCCGCGACCAGGGTGTGGAGCGCCGTGGAGTGCCTCCGCAAAACGGGCCGGGTTCTCACCGGACCTATCACGCTCGCTGCTGGCGGCCAGGACGGCTGGGTGCTCCTTCAGTCCGGAGCGGCGAAGATCGCCAGCTTCGTCACGTCTGTGCTGGATCAACCGGACCTCGCGGTCTTCACGATTCTGACAGAAGAGGACGGCAATGGAACAGTATTACGAGTACCGGCATGTGGTGGGCTTCGAGGAAACGAACCTCGTCGGCAATGTGTATTACGTCAACTACGTGCGCTGGCAGGGGCGCTGTCGCGAGATGTTCCTGCTTGAGCACGCGCCCACCGTCCTCGATGACCTCCGCGACGGCCTGAAGCTGTTCACGGTCAGCGCGGAGTGCGAGTACCTGTCCGAGGCCACGGCCTTCGACGAGCTGGCGATCAGGATGCGCCTGGAAGAACTGACCCAGACGCAGATCGTTTTCGCCTTCGACTACGTGCGCATCCGGGACGGCCGGGAGGAGCTCGTCGCCAGAGGCCGGCAACGAGTCGCGTGCATGCGGGGCGCCAACGAAGCCACCGCCCCGGCGCGGGTACCTGAGCAACTGCGGCGCGCGCTGGAGGGCTATGTGATCAGGGCGCCGCGGCGCGCGTCCGCCGCCGGTACCGGAGGCAGGGCGTGAGCGTGCCGACCATGAGCAGAACCGCCTCGGCCAGGACCGCGCTGCGGTCGGTCCTGGGACGATTCGCGACCGGTGTGACGGTCGTCGCGGCCGGGCGGGGGACCCCGTGCGGCATGACGGCGAACGCGTTCACATCGGTGTCACTCGACCCGCCGCTGATCCTGGTCTGCGTGGACCGCAGTGCCGCCATCTACAATACGGTGCTCGCCGCGGGCAGCTTCAGCGTCTCGATGCTGTCCGCGAACCAGGAGCACGTGGCCAGGTACTTCGCCGATCACTCCCGGCCGCGGGGTGCTGAGGAGTTCAGCAAATTCGAATGGTCGCCCGGGCCGAGCACCGGAGCGCCCATCCTGGACGGAGCGCTTGCCTGGCTCGATTGCACCCTCGTCAACTCGTACGACGGCGGGGATCACGAGATCTTCATCGGCTCGGTCCAGGCCAGTGGTTTCGGGCCGGCCGAAGACGCGCTGCTCTTCTTCTGCGGCGGCTTCCATCGGCCGCAGCTCAGAAAGTCCCGGACCATCGACGGGTGGGGATGGGCATGACCGTCACCAAGCCCGCTCCGGCGAAGTCTTCGGACGGCGGCCGGCGCGACTACCCCGGGCCGTCTCCCCTCGCGGTGCCCGGCCTGCTACGCAAGCTCTGGTTCGACCGGCTGGCCATGCTCACCGACGCCGCCAGCGAGTTCGGCGATGTGGTCAAGTTCGCCATGGGCCCCAAGACCCTCTACTTCTTCAACCACCCCGATCACGCCAAGCACGTCCTGGCGGACAACGCAGCTAACTACCACAAGGGCATCGGCCTGGCGGAAGCCCGGCGTCTGATACTCGGTGATGGCTTGCTGACCAGCGAGGATGAGGTGTGGAAGCACCAGCGCCGGATCATCCAGCCGGCGTTCCGGCGCGATCGGCTGGCCGGCTTCGCCAGCGTGGTCACCGACGCGGGCCGCGCGCTGGCCGCCAGGCTGAGCGCGCGGGTAGGGGACACCGTCGATCTGTCCGAGGAGATGACGCGGCTGACGATGAGCGTCCTGGGCAAGTCACTGCTCGACGCCGATCTGTCACCGCTACGCATGCTGGGGCCGGCGTTCGAGGTGGCACAGGACCGGGCCATGTTCGAGATGGTGTCGCTCGGAGCTGTTCCGCTGTGGCTGCCGGTGCCACGCAACCTCCGGTTCCGGCGAGCCCGGGCCCAGCTCGAGGACGCGGTGGAGGTCCTGGTGGCGGGCCGTACGTATGCCCGCGGAGGGGACGGGACCGACCTGCTCTCGATGCTGGCCGACGCCTACGCCGGCGAGCGGGATGCGAGCAAGCGGTGGCGTGTGCTGCGAGACGAGCTGATCACGATCTTGCTGGCCGGGCACGAGACGACGGCGAGCACGCTGTCCTGGACCTGGTACCTGCTCAGCACTCATCCGGAGGCAGAGGCGGCCATTCACGCCGAGGCGGTCGAGGTACTCGGCGATCGCACGCCCGGCCATGAGGATCTAGCCCGTCTGTCCTATACGACGACGGTGATCCAGGAGGCCATGCGGCTCTACCCTCCGGTGTGGGGGCTGACCCGCAAGTCGCTCGCCGCCGACGTCGTCGGCGGCTACCGGGTCCCGGCGGGTGCCGACGTCATGATCTCCCCGTACACCCTGCACCGGCACCCGGGCTTCTTCCCGGACCCCGACCAGTTCCGGCCGGAGCGCTTCGCCACCTCGGCCGCGGTAACCACGCACAGGTATGCGTATATCCCGTTCGGCGCTGGTCCGCGTGTTTGCGTCGGGAGCCACCTCGGCATGATGGAGGCGACCCTGATCGCGGCCATGGTGGCGCGCGACTTCCGGTTCGAGCTCGCCGCCGGCGCCCGCCCGCAGCCCGAAGCCATGTTGTCGCTCCGGGTACGAGGGGGACTTCCGGTTAGAGTGTGCCGCGCGTGACCGCCGAGACGACTCCGCAACCCGCCGAGGACGTCGCACACGAGCATCTGCACCGCATCAAGCAGGAACGAGAGGCGGTGCTGCGCGGCGACGAGCTCGCGACCGGCCGGCAGCATGCCAAGGGGAAGCTGACGGCGAGAGAACGGCTGCACAAGCTGCTCGACGAGGGTTCCTTTACCGAGCTCGATCTCTTCCGGCGGGGCGACGGCACCGCGCGGACGGACGGCGTCGTGACGGGGACCGGCACCGTGCACGGTCGCCGGGTATTCGTCTACGCTCAGGATTTCCGTGTCCTTGGCGGCTCTTTGGGTAAAGCTCATGCCGAAAAGATCCACAAGGTCATGGATCTCGCGCTCACGGCCGGCGCGCCGCTGATCGCGCTCAACGACAGCGGCGGTGCGCGGATCCAGGAAGGGGTCACCGCACTCGCGGGGTACGGCGGCATCTTCCGCCGCAACGTGCGCGCGTCCGGAGTGATACCGCAGATCAGCGTCATCCTCGGTCCGTGCGCGGGTGGTGCGGCCTACTCGCCGGCCTTGACCGACTTCGTCTTCATGGTCCGCGGCACCTCGTACATGTTCATCACCGGTCCCGATGTGGTCAAGGAGGTCACCGGCGAGGAGATCACGCACGAGGACCTGGGCGGGGCCCGGGTGCACGCGAGGCAGTCGGGCGTGGCCACGTTCACCTATGACGACGAGGCGTCGTGCCTGCGGGACGTCCGTTATCTCGTCTCGCTGCTGCCCGCCAGCAGTCACGACGTCCCGGCCGCGGCCGCGGCCGATGACGACCCCGACCGCCAGTGCCCGCGACTGCTCGACATCGTGCCCACGTCGCCGCGAAAGTCCTACGACATGCGGGCGGTGATCGCCGAGATCACCGATCACCATGAGGTCCTGGAACTGCACGCGGAATGGGCGCGGAACATCGTGTGCGCGCTCGCCCGCTTCGGCGGCCGGACCGCGGGCATCGTGGCGAGCCAGCCGATGGTCCGTGCGGGCGTCCTGGACATCGACTCGTCACAGAAGGCGGCCAGGTTCGTTCAGTTCTGCGACGCATTCAACATCCCGCTCGTCACGCTCGTCGACGTGCCGGGATTCCTCCCTGGTGTGGGGCAGGAACACCGCGGCATCATCCGGCACGGTGCCAGGCTGCTCTACGCGTACTGCGACGCGACCGTCCCGCGGGTCCAGGTGATCCTCCGCAAGGCATACGGCGGCGCCTACATCGTGATGGATTCCCGGTCCGTCGGCGCGGACCTGTCCTTCGCGTGGCCCACCAATGAGATCGCGGTGATGGGGGCCGAGGCGGCGGTGGGCGTCTTGAACCGTAAGGAGCTCATCGTCGCCGACGACCCCGACCTGCTCCGGGCCCAGCGTGCGGCGGAGTACAAAGAGCAGCTCATGCACCCGCTATACGCGGCTGAGCGCGGCCTCGTCGACGACGTGATCGATCCCGCGGACACGCGCGCCGTGATCTCGCGGGCGCTGGAGGCGCTCAGCCGGAAGCGTCCGGAGCCAGCACCACGCAAGCACGGGAACCCGCCGGCCTAGCCCGCCGCCCCTCAGCCTTGCGCAGCGGGGCTCGAGACGCTGCCGGCCATCGACGCCGCAAATTCCATCGCATAGGCAGAATCGAAACCCAGGAGGCGCTGTGGCTTCATGTATTTTGCTCTCCGCGCTTACCCCACAGCGGGTTGCTCAAACTTATTTGTCGTTGCTCTATTTCGTCCCTAAAGACGCGGTCAAGGAAGAATCGAGCGGCGGCCGAGACTGCCACGACCGGCGTGCGAGGTTCATGATGCATCGTAATCGTTAGAGTTTAGTAACAAAAACTCTACCGGCAACTCGCTCCCTTCGCATCCGAAATCACAGATATCCTGTGCCAACCGAGAGAGCAGGTAAATGAACAGCGCCCACGAACGCGCGATCAGGTTCATATACGAAAAATATAGCGAGCCGTTGTCCCTTGCAGATATCGCTAACAGTGCGATAGTGAGCCGGTTTCACTTCTGCCGTACCTTCAAGGATGCTATCGGCGTCACCCCCGGCCGATATCTTTCCGCGATCCGCATCTACCAAGCCAAGCGCATGCTCCTCAATACGCGGATGAACGTAACTGACATCGCGTTTGCCGTCGGATACAACAGCCTCGGCTCGTTCAGTAACCACTTTACTGACAGCGTCGGCGTCGCGCCGGGTCGATTCCGCCGCATAGCGCAGCGCGGAGGAATCGGACTGCCGCACCCGCGGCGAGCATCGTCCGCTCCGCAGGCGACAGTGACCGGCACCATCGCATTTCCGCAGGGTTATTCCGTCGGGCGGGTGTACCTGGGTACCTTCGATACCCCGATCGTTCAGCGGCGGCCCGCCGCGGCCGTCATGATCGAGCCGCCGGCCGCGGCCACGTCCTGCTCATTTGAGCTGACGGGAGTGCCCCACGGTACGTGGTTCCTGCGCGCGGTAGCGGTTGCCGACGACCCCGACCCTGAGCCGTGGACCCGCAGGACGCTACTCGTCGGAGGGGTGGGCCCGGTGACGATCGCCGCCGACACGGCCATCTCCGCCGGGATCGAACTGCGCACCAGACGGCCTACGGACCTGCCGATCCTCCTCGCCCTGCCCGATCTTGAGCCCGAGCCAGCCGATGTCAGGCCGACCCAGAAAGGATCTGCCGCCGCGCGGCTCCGGATACCGGCCTAACTCATGGCGGGTGTGGTCGCAGGCGCGACTCATCCGGGCCGCCCGGTGAAACCGGTGTGCCCTGCGCGGGTATTTTGGCCAGCAGGCTGAACTGATCATCGTGGCCGCCCCCGGTGCTCAGCTCGCCACCGATGACCGCCAGCCGCCGGGCCAGGTTATTCAGGCCGTGACCGCCCGTACCGGGCTTCAGCGGTCGCGATACGCCGTCGTTGACCACCTTCAGCGTGATCATCGTGTCGTCCTGGTTCGCGACGATGGCGCAGTTCCGCGCCGAGCTGTGCCGCAAGACGTTGGTGACCGCCTCGCGCAGTACTATCGCCAGCACCGTGTCGACGTTGTCGTCAAGCACCCCGCAGTCGATCGCGACCTGCGGTTTTATACACGCTGCCGACAGCAGGGAAGCGGCCGAGCCCGCCTCGCGCGCCAGCGAGATGCTGCTGTAGCCGCTCGCCATCAGGCGTACGTCCACCGTCGCCTGCCGGGCGAGTTCGATCAGCTCGGCCAGCTCGTCCTGGGCCAGGGCGGGGTCGCTGCCGACGAGTTTCCTGGTGAGCTCGGCCTTCAGCGTGATGGCGGACAGGCTGTACCCGAGGATGTCGTGCAGGTCCATGGAGAAGCGCTCACGTTCCCGCACCGAGGTGAGTTGCGAGAGCTGTGTGCCGGTCCCCTGCACACGCTTGGCGAACAGGCGTAGCTGGAAGACGGCGAAGACGGTCAGCGCGCTGCTCAGGCTGGCGAGCATCAGGTACGCGGCGTCGCGGGCGTCATATCCCAGCTCGAGCGGTGCCACCAGCATGCTGGCTATGACCAGCGCGAACAGAAACCATGAGGTCCTGGCCGGCCTGAGGATCAGGATCGAGCCGGCCAAGAACCCTCCCATACCCGGCCACACCAGACGCGGAGCCGCGACGGGCAGGTAGGTAAGGGCGGCCAGGGCCAGCAGCACCCCCAGCCGCCGCCGCGATGGCCACCGCGCGGCTCCCCGCCAGGCAACACAGAGCTGCACGGCGAACAGCAGTGTCGCGGCTATCAGGGCAAACCCGATAGCCCATTCATGTCGTGGCATCCGTACTGCGAAGATGCCTGCGAGCTGCGTGGCGAACAGGCCAGACAGGACCAGATGCGAGCTTGCGCGCGGTCTCCAGATACCGTCCGGCGGCCCGTCGGCCGACGACATGGGGGTATCAGGCGCCGCACCAGCCGCGACTTCGCCGCCGATTTGACCCTTTGACCCTGACGTGGGCCTGCTCCACAGCCAGCCAGGCCGCTGCATGCGGCGAGGCATACCGCTCCCTCAGTTCTCTCAGCCGGTGGTCGCGGCGAACCAGCCCGAGTCCGGCCTCCCGGAGCTGATCGCCACCTTATTTTTCATAGCCTAATAATGTCCCGATAAAGCTGGGATGTGAATTTTCGAATTTCGCTGTTATGCAACGGGGTTTTCTCGTCAAGGTGAACTCCCCTGACGGCGCGCGGCCAGATGCCGGGGCGGGCGCGCGGACGTAAACGCAGGTCACAGGGATGGCCGCCGCGCCGCCGGTAGAGGCCGTACGGCGGATCTTTGGCGGTCTCCGGCGTGTCGTGTTGATAGCGGCGCGCCACTTATGGTCAAGTGCGGCGTGTGTCCGAATTAGGACCTGTGTCCCTAATGCGCAGCCCGCCTCGAAACCTCTGGCGCATAATGCCGCCTGGCCTCATGTGCCCGGGATCGGTTGGCGGGTCCGCACGATCTGCGCAGCGCGGAAGGGGCACGTGCCGAGAGGAGATTGCCAGTGCGTGGCATTACCAGCAGGTTGACTTGGCTCCGGTGGCTTGCATGCGCTCGCTGAGGATACTGCTCGCCGAAGATGTCGCCATGGTACGCGGTGCACTAGTGGCACTTATCGAACTGGAACCCGATATGAAGGTAGTGGCCGCCATTGAGCGCGGCGACTATATCGTTCCGCAGACGCTGGCTCACCACCCCGATGTCGCGATCATCGACATCGACCTGCCTGGGCTCGATGGGCTGACCGCGGCCACTCAGCTGCATGCCGAGCTTCCGTCCTGCCCGACCCTCATCCTGACCAACCTCGGCCGGGCAGGCAACCTGCGCCGCGCGCTGGCCGCACACGTGTCGGGTTTCCTGCTCAAGGACGCCCCGCCCGAGCAACTCGCCTGGGCGATCCGCAACGTCGCCGCGGGCCGGCGGGTCATCGATCCCCATCTGGCCGTATCCACCTGGGAAGGGGGCGAGAACCCCTTGTCCGCGCGCGAGATCGAGGTTCTCCGCGGCGCCGCGCAAGGCGCGGATCCGACCGAGATCGCGACCGTCCTGCACCTGTCGGTGGGAACCGTGCGGAACTACCTCACCAACATCGTGACCAAGATGAATGCGCGGAACCGGGTGGACGCCATCCGGGCAGCGCGTGAGGCAGGCTGGCTGCCATAGCGTGCCACGCTGGCCATAAGCACCGCAATCGCGAGGTGGTGCGGCTTCCGGTCGCCAGCCGACGATGAATACGCGGTCCGCCGCGTCATCGAGGGCTCGACGACGGGAGAATACATGCCTACCAACCTCGGATCGCTGCGCAGGCGGGTGCTTACGCCGCAGCTCAGGGAGGTTACATTCGCCAAGCGCGGCTTCCCGGCCACACCGTCAGCCGCTACCCAGCGGCTCGAGGCCATCCCGCAGGCCGTGATCTGCGGTTTCGAGTGGGGAATTGACGCGCGTGACCAGTGGGAGGTGGAGCGGCGGCTGGACCTGATAGAGGCCGAACAGCGCGGCTTTGCCTATGAAGGCGTGACGATGGCGTTCACCGTCCTCGACGCGATGGGACGCGGACACCGTACTCGTGACCTGCTGACCGGCCCCGGAAGCCGGCACATATTCCTCGCGTACATCGGGATGGGTTTCGCGATGGCCAGGCTGCCCAAGCCGTTGTGGAAGAAGGTCGTCCCGGACCTGACCCCGGATCCCTACTACCCGACGATGAGCTGGCTCGCGGTCGACGGCTTCGGCTTCGACCGTGCCTACTTCGAGACCCGGCGCTGGGTGGACGAGCAGAAGGTTCCGGCACCCTACCGCTGGGAGGGCTCGCCGGACTATTTTCTCCGCGCGGTCGACCAGGGGATCGGGCGCGCCTTGTGGTTCATCCACGGTGGTCAGGCCGCGGATGTCGCGGCCACGGCCGCACGTTTCGCCGCGCACCGGCAGCCGGACCTGTGGAGCGGCATCGGGCTGGCCGCCACGTTCGCGGGCGGATGTGACGCCGAAGGCCTGGCCGCACTGCGCAGGGCGGCGGGCGACGACTGGTCACAACTCGCGCTTGGCGCGGTGTTCGCCGCGAAGGCGCGCGCCTACTCCGGCTTGGTGCCGGACCACACGCAGGCGGCCTGCTCAGCGCTGGCGGGTATCTCCGTGGACAAGGCCGTCGCGCTCGCCGACGGTACCGCCCCGGCCGGGACGGATCGGGGACCCGAGCCCGCATATGAGCTCTGGCGGCAGCGGATACGCGCGCACTTCGACGCCTGAACCGCGGATACCACGCGCTGATCGTTCCGTCCTCCTGGCGTGCCGGGCGGGCGAAATTTGGCGTGCTTTCTCGCTGGTTGCTTTTCGTCGATGAGGCCCGGGATAACGACAGAACAAGAGAAGTTATCCGGGCCCGGGCGCGACACAATTCCTTAAGGAGTGGTACCAGCCCGACGGGAGGAAAGATTGGATACCTCGGCAGAAACAGCCAGCAGGACCATGACCCTCGAGGCATTCGCTGACACGTTTGTTCCGGGGGAGAAGCGCTCGCCTGACGATGTGGCGATCGCAGGAGCCGCGCCGGGTCCAGGTGCGGTCGCCGCTGGCGCCCTCGAGCTTCTTGAGTTGCCCGCGACCGGTGTGACGTCCGGTCTGGACGACATCGTCAGCACCCTGAACGACCATGCGAGCGATTACGCGATCGAGCATGACATAACGCTCGACGCCGGCGTACCGCCGTTCGTCGCGCTTGATTACGAGCAGCGCTCGGCGCTGATGCGAGAGCTGACCGCGCCCGATCATCCGGAGAAAGAATTCTGGGTCCTCACCGCGCTGTTCTGCTTCATGGCTTTCGACACTGCTGCCCATATGGATACGGTGCGTGCCCTGGAGGACGGCCATCCCGGCCTGCTGACGATGGGGTTCGCGAAACCCGATCCCGATGGTCTGTGGCGGTTTCCCGATTTCAGCTACGGGCGTCAGCTCGCTCGCTCGCACCCGGCCACGACACCGAACGGAGACCCGGCATGACAGACGCTAGGGCAGACCACAGCGCAAGCGCTGAACGCACCGACATCCTGGTGATCGGCAGCGGCTTCGGCGGCGCGATCACGGCCTATCACCTGGCGGCGGGCGGCGCCAAGGTGGTGGTCCTGGAGCGCGGGCCGTGGGTGGCGAGCGACGAATTCGACCATGGCTTCGAGCTCGGCACGTCCAGCACGCGGATCTTCGACTTCGTCGCGGGCGACGGCATGAGCGTGCTCGGCGGCAACTGCGTCGGCGGCGGCAGCGTGGTGTACTTCGCCACGATGCCGCGCGCGCCGAGGTTCGTGTTCGAGCGGCAGGGCAGCATCGGCAGGCGGATGTGGCCATCGGCCATCAACCGCGACACCCTGGACCCCTGGTACGACCGGGTGACCGAGGCCCTGCCGATCAGCCATCAGACCTGGGAGCAGGTCCCGTACCCGGGTGGCCTGTGGGCCGCCGCGTGCGATCACGCCGGGCGGACCGCCAACCTGCCCAACGTCGCCATCGACACCTCGCTGTGCACCAACTGCAACTGGATGATGGCCGGCTGCCGCTTCGACGCGAAGCGGTCACTGCTGCTGAACTACCTGCCCGCCGCCGTCTCGCACGGCGCGGAGATCAGGCCGCTGCATGAAGTGCAGAAGATTTCCAGAGCCGACGACTGGTACCGGGTGCACTACAACGTCATCGACGATGAGGATTACCGGATCGTCACCGGCAGCGGCGCGATCGACGCCAAGATCGTGATCGTGGCGGCCGGGGCCGGGGCCACGCCGGTCATCCTGCAGCGTTCGGAGGCCGAACTCGGCACCATGCCGCACGGCGTCGGCCGGTACTTCTCCGGCAACGGTGAGCGGCTCAACACGGCCATCATCGACGAGGACAAGGCCCGCGAGGTGCTCGGCCTGTCCCGTCCCGACGGCCGGGCCTACGCGGCGAACCAGATCGGCCGCGGCCCCACCGTGGTGTGCTGGGACCACCTCGACGGCTCGCTGCCCGAGCACTCCCGGTTCGCCCTCGAGCAGCTGTACTTCCCGCCGGGCCTGGGCACCATCCTGGCGCAGGCGCCGGGCGTCGAGGGCCCGGGCTGGTTCGGGCCGGAGAAGAAGGAGATGCTGCGGCACTGGCAGTCGTGGCTGACCATCTTCATTCTCTCGGAGGACAACAACGAGGGGGTGTTCGGACCCCCTCCGCCCACCGGTAACGCCGTCCGCATCTCGCAGCAGATGCTGGGTCGCGGCGCCCTCGCTTACGAACCCAGCAAGGAGACGCTTCGCGGCTGGTCCGAGGCCGACGCGGAGATCAAGGACATCCTGGAACGGGACGGCCTGGCGCGGGTACGGCCATGGACGAACGACCTGGTGGGGGCCTACACGGTGCATCCGCTCTCGTCGTGCCGCATCGGCGACGACCCGGCCACCTCAGCGCTGGATCACCGGCATGAGCTGCGCGGCCATCCCGGAATCTTCGTCACCGACGGCTCCGCGGTGCCGTGCGCGCTCACCGTCAACCCCGCGCTGACCATCGCGGCTCTGGCCGAGCGTGCCATCCCCGGCATCGTCCAGGCCGCGCAGGAACGGGGGGTACCGGTCAAGTACGGCGCTCCCGCGCCAGACGGCGCGACCAGCGCCGCACGCGCGGTCCTGCCCCTGCTCCCCAGCCTGGTCGCGCGATGAAAAACGCGATCATGGCGAATGGGCTGCGCCGGTCACTAGCCCAGATCCGGTACGTATCCCCGGTCATGCCCGACAAGGCCGACGGCCTCGTCGCCGCCGTCTATGCCCAGGCCGAGAGCGACTTCGGCATGGTCGCGGCGCCGCTGGCGCTGCACTCACCGAACCCGCCGGTGCTCGCCGGGGCCTGGGCCATGCTCAGGGAAACCCTCCTGGTCACCGGCCAGGCGGACCGGGCCGAGAAGGAACTGGTGGCCGCCTCGATATCGGTAGCGAACACCTGCCCGTACTGCGTCGCGATCCACACCGCGGCCGCCCAGGAAGTGGCCCCGGGCCTCGACGCGGCCGGGATCGCGTCGGGAGACCTGGCGAGCCCGCTGCTGAAGGAGATAGCCGGGTGGGCCAGGTCGAGCGGCCTGCGCGGGTCCCTCCAGGCCCCGCCCCCGGGCAATTTCGCCGAGCTCGCCGGGGTGGCGGTCACGTTCCAGTACCTGAACCGCATGGTCACCATCTTCCTTCCCGAGTCACCGCTGCCGCCCATGACGCCCAAGGCGATCGGCGGCTGGGTCATGGGCATGCTCGCCTCGGCCATGACCTCGGCCAGTCCGGTCCCCGGCGCCTCACTCGAGCCGCTGCCCGATGCTCAGCTGCCCGAAGAGTTCTCCTGGGCGGCCGACCATTCCCGCATCGCGGCGACCCTGGCCGGCGCGGCCGCGGCCGTCGAGGATGCGGCGGCACCGGTCGTCACGATGCCGGTACGCGAGCTTGTCGCCGACCGGCTGCGCGCGTGGGACGGGCTGCCGCCGGGTCCGAGCCGGGCCTGGGCCGACGAGGCCGTGGCGGCGCTGGACGAGGCCGACCGGCCGGCCGGCCGGCTGGCGATCCTCACGGCGCTCGCCCCGTACCAGGTTGGCAAGGCCGACGTGGAGGGCTTCCGGTCCGCGGCGAAGGCCGGGGATGAGGCGGTGGTCAGCCTCACGTCCTGGGCGAGCATGGCGGCCGCCCGTACGGCCGGCTCCTGGCTGCGCGAGCAGTCCCGTAACGCAGAGGGGCACACATAAGCGGGGGAAACTCCGACCCTCCAGTAAGCACCGTTGCATAACAATGTTATGTTATGCAACAGTCGCTGCTTGGATTCTCACCGTCCCGTGAACCCCGGAGAGCGCGCCACCCATGAAAGCCGGATGGGTGTGTGGTCTCTGGAGATCCCCTCCTGATACTCTGCCCCGCCTGCCTCTTCGGGGATCATCTGACCGGGCCTCCGCTGAGCGCCCAACTACGTCGTTGCCACAACGACGCACACCGGACTCAATGGCAGGAAGTTAAGGTGGCTGATTTGCCTGGTGTTCGGGCTGTCCGGGCTGGTCAGTGGTGGTTTGGCGGGTAGCGCCGGGCGGGGTGATGGTGAGCGTGTAGGTGGCGTGC
>Ga0070735_10003258_pt1 | contig 14304 bp, 8 predicted proteins | sample Coa_R1_FD_66443 | JGI IMG/M metagenome (GOLD analysis project Ga0070735, IMG submission 66443) | Surface soil microbial communities from Centralia Pennsylvania, which are recovering from an underground coalmine fire - Coalmine... | ecosystem: Environmental > Terrestrial > Soil > Unclassified ...
ATCCGCAATTACCGGGAGTTTGTGGAGCGCGCCGCGGACATCGTGGTGAGCTATGGCGGCTCGCTGTCCGGCGAACACGGCGACGGCCAGTCGCGCGCCGCATTGCTTCCCAAAATGTTCGGACCGGAATTGATCAAAGCCTTCGGCGAATTCAAGTCCGCGTGGGATCCGGACAACAAGATGAATCCCAACAAGGTGGTCAACGCCTATCAGCCCACCGAAAATCTGCGCCTGGGCGCGGATTACAAGCCCAACGATCCCAAAACTTATTTTCAGTTTCCCGATGACGATGGATCGTTCGCCAAGGCGACGCTGCGCTGCATCGGCCTCGGTGAGTGCCGCAAGCAAGACAGCGGCTCAATGTGCCCCAGCTACATGGTGACGCTCGAGGAAGAGCACAGCACGCGCGGCCGCGCCCACATGCTCTGGGAAGTTCTGCAGGGCGAAGTGGTGCATGACGGATGGAAGGACGAGCACGTCAAGAAAGCGCTGGACCTGTGCCTGGCGTGCAAGGCTTGCAAATCGGAATGCCCCACCAACGTCGACGTGGCCACCTACAAGGCCGAATTTCTGGCCCACTATTACGAAACGGCCAGCCGCCCGTGGAATGCTTACGCGTTCGGAATGATCGATCGCTGGGCGGAGCTGGGATCGAAAGTTCCGTGGCTCGCGAATTTTTTCAGCCAGGTGCCCGGCTTCCGCCAGATCACGCAGGCCATGCTGCACCTGGCTCCGCAGCGGCGCGCACCGAAACTGGCGCCATCGAAATTCCAGGATTGGATTCACAAGCGGCCGCTGCCACCGTGCGGCGGCGTGCTGTCCGATTCGCAAGAGAAGCCCGTAGCCCCTCCGAAAGTGATTTTGTGGGCGGACACGTTCAACAATTATTTTCATCCCGATACGGCCTGGGCGGCGTTCACCGTGCTGCGCGTCGCCGGCTTCGACGTAACCGTGCCGAAGGAGCATCTGTGCTGCGGGCGCCCGCTGTATGACTTCGGCTTCCTCGATAAAGCGAAGGAGTATCTGCAGAAAATCATGGCCGTGCTCGGTCCGCAAATCGACGCGGGCATTCCGATTGTGGTGCTGGAACCGAGCTGCGCCTCGGTGTTTCGCGACGAACTTCGCAACCTGTTTCCGCAGGATGCGCGCGCTGCGAAATTGCGCAGCCAGACATTTCTGTTGAGCGAGTTCCTGGAGCGCCACGCGCCGGACTTCAAGGCGCCGCAGCTTTCTGCCAAAGTGCTGCTGCACGGGCACTGCCATCAGAAATCGTTGATGGGGATGAGCGCCGAGGAATTGGTTCTGCGCAAGACCGGCGCGGATGTGCAGTCCATCGACTCCGGCTGCTGCGGCATGGCCGGTCCGTTCGGCTTCGAGAAAGAAAAATATGACGTGTCGGTGGCTGTCGGCGAGCGCGTGCTGCTGCCCGCGGTGCGTAAAACGCCCCAGGAGACGCTGATCGTTTCCGACGGATTCAGCTGCCGCGAGCAGATTGAGCAGCAAACGGGCCGCCGGGCGCTGCACCTGGCCGAGGCGCTGGAGCTCGGTTTGCGGAAGAAATAGGATGTGGCAGTGCAGTCGCAGGAACCGCACAGCGAAGAGCCGCTGTGCCACTCGAGGAGGCATGTGATGTTCAGTGAGAAGACGTTGCAGGGCAAGCTGGGGCTTCTGGCCGGCGCGGCGATCCTGTTGCTCGGTACCAGCCCGCTTCGGGCGCAGGTTCCGAAGTACGAAATTGATCCGACGTGGCCCAAGCCGCTGCCGGGACTCATGGTCACCGGCCGCGCCGGCGGAATCTGCGTGGACGCGCAGGACCACGTTTTTGAAGTGAACCGCGGCGACTTGCAGGACAAGGAAAAGCTGGTCGCCACGCCCGCGCCTCCCGTCCTCGAGTACGACTCCGACGGCAACCTGGTCAACACCTTTTCGGATTTCAAAACCGCTCCCAACTCGATCCACGGCTGCATTCTGGACAAAGACAACAACATTTACGTGGCCGGCAACGAGGATGCCGTGGTGCAGAAGTACACGCATGACGGCAGCAAGATGCTGCTGCAGATCGGCACCAAGGGCCTGTTTGACAGCTCCACCGGCCTGATTACCGGCATCGCCATGAATCGCAGCAAGACGCTGCTGAACAAGCCCGCGGACATTGCCGTCGATCCCGGCAACGGCGACATTTATATTGCCGACGGTTACGGCGATCACCGCATCGCGGTGTTTGACAAGGATGGAAAATTCCTGCGCCAGTTCGGCGAGCAGGCCAACAAGGAAGAATCCGCGGCCGGCGCAGGCGGCAAATTCATGGGCGTGGTGCATTGCGTGGTAATGGACAACGCCGGCCTCATCTACGTGTGCGACCGTCAGGGCAACCGCATCCAGGTATTCGACAAGATGGGCAATTTCAAGAAGAACATCTGGATTAAGGGCTATAAGGAAGAGACGCCGGATTCCTGGGGCACTGCGTGGTGGATGCGCTTCTCGCGCGATCCTCAACAAAAATACATGATCGTCGCCGACGGCCGCAACGAGCTGGTCCACATCATGGACCACGAAGGCAATGAACTGACGCGGTTCGGAAGGCCCGGGCATCAACTCGGCGAGTTTACTCACTGTCATACACTGGATGTCGATTCCAAGGGCAACATCTACGTGGCCGAGACGGATATCGGCCGGCGCATCGACAAGTTCAAGCTGGTGAAGTAAGCGCTTCATTCAGCCCCGGAGGGGCGGCACAGGCTTGTGTCGCCCCTCCGGGGCTTTAGCTTCTTGCCTTCGCATCTACCCACCGCTTGCGCGGTGGGCTACGTTCTTTCGTCCCTGGCGGGACTCGTTGAAAAGACTTGGCGCACGCTCCTGCCTTTGGCGTTCGGCGAGTCGGTGAGATTAAAACGGATCGCTCTACCGATTCCGCGGGCTACATATCGTTTCCCCGGAGGTTCGCGCCTACAGATTCCCGCCAAAAAGGCCTGTTCCACCCGTTCGAGATTAAACGCCGATTTAAAGCCAACTTTCAGGTTGGAAATCTACAATCGCGGTGATTCCTCTCGCAGTTTGGCGTGGCCACGGCACCTTGGTTGCAGTTCACGCTCCGTGGGCCAGCGCTCGGAGATTCAATTCGCGGTTTTCGGGAGTTGCACAATGAAAACGATCCGGTTCGTTCTGCCTCTGGCATTGGCGCTGGCGTGGACTGTTCCTTCCCCCGCGCAGGACAAGGCTCCCCTGACGCTGGTCAAAACGATTGACGTCGCTGGCAATCGGAAATGGGACCACTTCGGCCCGGATGTGAAGGGCAATCGCCTGTTCGTCACGTCAGAAGAAGAACCGGCGGTTGAAGTGTACGACCTGAAAACCAACGAACACCTGAAATCGCTGACCGATTTTAAGGAACCGCACAACGTCCTGCCGTTTCCGGAGTTGAAAAAAATCTTTGTCGTGGATGGAGAGGCTTCCGAACTCAAAATCCTCGACTACGATTCCTACAAGTTGATCGGCCGGGTGGGCTTGACGATCGATGCCGATCCCGTGGTATACGATCCCGCGTCGAAATATCTTTACGTGGTCAACGGCGGCCGCGAAGCGAAGACGCCGACGTGCAACATCAGCGTGGTGGACACCGTGAGCGGCAAAAAGCTTGCCGACATGGCGCTGCCGACGAACCGGCTGGAATCGATGGCCATCGAAAAATCCGGCTCGCGGCTCTTCGTCAACATGACCGGAATTAATTCCATCGGCGTAGTGGACCGCGAAAAGCGCTCGGTCGTGCAGACCTGGCCGATCACCGCCGCGAAGGAAAATGTTCCGCTCCAGTACGATGAAGCGACGCATCGCCTGTTTCTGGCGACGCGCAAGCCCTCGAAGCTCGTGGTGGTGAACGTGGACAACGGGAAGGAAGTGGCCAGCCTCGACGTTGCAGACTATGTGGATGACCTCGCCTGGGACGCTGCGCACCACCGCATTTATCTGCCGGGCGGCGGCGGGCAGAGCGGCCCGGGAGCGGTGACCGTGGTGGCGCAGCGCAGCGCGGACCAATACGAAATCGTGGCCACAGTGCCCACCAAGCCCGGCGCGAAAACCGCGCGCTACGTGCCCGAAGTCAACAAATACTATCTGGGTGTGCCTGCCAGGCAGGGCCAGCCCGCGCAGATCCTTGTTTACGACGTGGCTCCGTAGTCGTCGCCGCGCCATGTAGCGCCCGCCTTCAAGCGGGCACTTGCGCACGCGGCAAAAATGCCCACCTGAAGGTGGGCGCTACACTAGTTTTTCCGGAGGTCCTCTGATGCATTTGAAAAGTGCGCTGGCAATCGGCGGTTTGCTGCTCTGCGGATTGGCCGCGCCGAGCGGTGCGCAGGAAAAAATGCCGATGAAACTCGTGGCCACTACGCCGCTGCCGGGTTTCACAGGCGACTTCGACCACTTTGCCGTGGACCTGAAAGGCAAGCGCCTGTTTCTGACCGCGGAGGATCACCAGACGGTGGAAGTCTTTGACCTCGACGGCAAGCGCATCAAGAGTCTCACCGGATTCGATCAGCCGCACGCCATCTTGTTCATGCCGGACGTGAACAAATTCATCGTGACCGACGGCGATGGATTCGGATTCGTGGAACTGGTGAGCGGCGAGGACTACAAAATCCTGGACAAGATCAAGCTGCCTCCCGGAGTGGACGGCGCGGTGTTCAATCCGGTGAACCACTACTATTACGTGGAGAGCGGCGGCGAGGAAACCGGCGGAAAAACGCACAAGATCAATATCATCGATTCGAAGGCGTTCAAGTTGGTCGGGGACATCACGCTTCCGGGAAATCATTCGGAAGCCATGGCCATTACGAAAGACGGCAAGAAGATGTACGTGAATCTTACCGGCCCGAAGGAAGTGGGCGTCGTGGATCTCGCGACTCGCGAGCTGGTGGCCCGCTGGCCGATCACCGGCGCGGAGACGCCTAATTCCATCGCGCTCGACGAGCCGCACCACCGGCTGTTCGTGGCCACGCGCACTCCGCCCAAGTTTCACGTGTTTGACACCGATACCGGTAAGATCGTTACCACTGCCCCGATCTCCACCTTCAACGATGACATGTGGTTCGACGCCGCGCGCAAACGGATTTATCTCTCGGGATCGGACACCACCACGGTGCTGTCGCAGAAGGACGCGGACCACTATGAATTTGTCGCGGAAGTTCCTACAGGGTATCGCGCCAAAACTTCGCTCTATGTGCCGCAGCTGAACCGCTTCTATGCCGCGGTTTCGGGGAAAGGAAAGCAGGACGCGGTGCTGGCCGTGAAAGTATTCGACGTGCTGCCGTAAGTGGCACAGGCTCGTTGTGGCGCATGCTTTAGCTTGCGGGGGGTTGTTTTTTGTGAAACGCGATGCCGCGTGCGAAGAAATTCCGCAGACTGAAGTCTGCGCCACTTTGACCGCCAAATCCGCGAGGCAGTTTACTTTCCAACCTCAGGCTTCGACTTCTGCCGCATCCGCACGAATATCGTCACTCCCGCAGGATGCGAGCCGTAAATCAATTTCAGCGAATTTGGGACGCCGTAAGTTGTAACCTGCGCGCCGATGGCCGAAGCCACGCGCGGCACAAGAGCGAAATCATGATCGTAGCCAAACGTGTAGGCTTGAACCTGGCCGATGGGCTGTTCCTGAAAGCCGAGAGGCAGCGGATTCTCACCGAGGATCAGTTCGTTGGAGCGCTCGGCGCTCTCGACGCGCGTCCAAACAGTATTCGTGCCGCGAAATCGCAGCGTGGATTCCAGTAAATAACTATTGAACACCGAGCTGTCCTGCAGCGACCGCGTGTGTCCCCACAGAATTGTGCTGGCCCAATTGCCGTCACGCAGGGGACGGTTATACATGACGGACGCCGTCATGCGTTCCTGATCTTCATCGGCGAACAGAGCTTCCGGGCTCCGGATGCGGCCGTAGGAAAATTGCCCGCTCCAATTTTTGCCTGGATCAACCGTCAAACGAGTGGACCACGAATCGATCTTTCCCTGATCGATGTCCCAGCGGAACTCGTCCGGTTCGCGCCCGTGAAAGCCCGATGCTTCGATCCGCGCCTTGCCGTATGTCAAACCGAGCGTGACAACATCGTCCGCGATGTGCGTCGAATCTTCCTGGTGGTGGCCCAAGGGAGCGACCGGATTCTCGGAGGCTGATGCCCGGTGCGCGTAAGCAGCCGGGCCGATTGCCGGGTCGCCCACCGGGGCAAAATAAAAAGACAGGAGGCTCTTCTCTCCGAGCCTCCAATCGTAGAGAGCAGCCAGCTCCATGAAAAAATCGTGAGGGTGCTGGCCGTCGGCGATGGGAACTCCGAAAGCGGTCTCGCCCTGTTGGAAGAGGAGCGGATATCGCCGGTCGGTGACGGTAGCCGGCTCGAGGCTCAGCATGACGCGCGTGGTAAAGACGCCGGGGCCCAGCCTTCGCTGCGCCATGGGCATGAACCAGTTCGTCGAAAAGAATTTGTCGCCGCCCCGAGGGCTGGACTGCTGCTCATCCAGAATAAACACACTCGCGTGAAACATCAGGGTCCACCGGCCCTTCACGGCCATCGCCATCGGGGCCGGAGTGGCAATCGGTTCCGCGCTGGTGCCGGAAGTGGTGTGGCTGACGATGGCTTGAAGAAAAGTTTCTGGGTGCATGGTGATCAGATCACCAGCGTGCTGCGCGGAATGTTCATCGTCCGGCTCCGGGCATCCCGGCATTTTCATGCCGGGCATGCAGGGGGATGTTTGTGGAGTATTGTCCTGCTGCGCAGAGCCCTGCAGAGGCGCGAGCACAAACAGCAGCGCGACGATGGCCGGTAACTTCATTCGACCAGCATATCTCCCTAGTCCAATGGTGTCATTCTGAGCGAAGCGAAGAATCTCTCTGTCACGATCGATGCCGTAGCGAGCACAATCGCGTGCGAGGGCGTCTCCGGCGAAAATCTACCATTACAGTCGCCTAGGCCATGCTCGAAACCCCGGAGAGATTCTTCGCTTCGCTCAGAATGACAGATGCTGGACTGATGTTCATTCTCTGAGCGGTGATGTATTGGAGTGGTTCCCAACGCCAAACAAAAAAGGCCGGGCTCATCGCCCGGCCTTTTTCGCTGCAACTAGGTTTGGATATTAGAAATTCAGTTTCAATCCAAACTGGATCTGGCGCGGATCGTCGGCCGTAGTATCGACGACGCCTGCACCGCTGACCACCCCGCCCGTCGTGCCGCTCAGAACGGCTTCGTGGTTGAGCGGCGGGAGGAAGCTGGGATGGTTGAGGACGTTGAACATTTCCACCCGGAATTGCGTGCTGAGCCTCTCGGTGAGCTTCACATTCTTGAAGATCGAGAAGTCCATGTCGAAAAGTCCGGGGCCGACGATCTGGTTGCGATGCAGGTTGCCAATCAAATTCTGGCAAGGCACCGGACCGGAAGTGATCGTGGAAATAGTGGTTCCGAACGAGACGGGATCGCACTGCGCGGCCAGAGCCTGCGGTGCGGTGGGAACCGTGAAGCAACTGGTGTTGAGGTATTTCAGGCCGGCCTGCTTCCAGTTGGTGTTTAGTGGGTTGCAGCCGGGGACCAGGTTCACGTAGCCCATGTTGGTGTCGCCCTGAGCGCGGTTGTACGGATCGCCGCTGAAGACGGGAGTGAACGGAGAGCCGGATTGGGCGGTGAGAATCGTTCCCGCCTGCCAGCCGCCCAGCACCTTGGCGCCGAAGCCGGACTTGGGGCCGGGAATGTTATAGATGAAGCTGACTACGCCATTTTGAGAAATGTTGTAGTCGCAAAGTCCCTTGGTAAGGTGGTGGTCAAAGTAGAAGTAGTCGGGAACCGAGTTCTGGAACGGGTCGTTAAATGCCATGTTCGAGCCCGTGTCCTCGCACTTGGACCACGAGTAGCTTCCCTGCAGTTGCAATCCATGGCTCAACTGCTTGGTGACGCCCACCTGCAGGCCGTGGTACCAGCCTTCGTTGTCCCACAGGCGCGCGCGCATGCTGCCGACGCTAGCGTCCAGCTTTCCGACGCTGTTGATCGGGAACATGTAACCCGCTGAGGTCAACGTTGGCACCTGGTAGTTGATGTTGTCCGGCAGGTCCGGCAGGTGAATGCTGCGCGATCCCACATAGCCGATGGTGACCGTCAGGTTCGGGGTCACTTGCCGCTGGATGTTCAGATTCCAGTTCATGGCATAGGCCTGGGGCGGATTTTGCGGCACGTACACCACGTTAAAGCTGGTGGCCGCGAATTGTTTCGAGCACACCACCGGGAAATCGCCGTTCGGGCAGGCCGGAGACGGGCCCGAGAGCCCGCTCGCGGATACCTGAAGCGTGAACGGCAACTGCGCCGGGAGTGTCTGCGTGTAGGTCCAGGGAATGGGCAGGATGTCGAAGATTCCGAATCCGCCGCGCACGGCGGTTTTTCCGTCCTTGAACGGATCCCACGCGAACCCGACGCGCGGTTCGAAATTCTTGAGCGTCGGATTTCCCGACCACAGCGTCTTCACCGGAGTGATGGTTTCGGTGCCGATGAGGCTGGGATCGAGGCTGGTCAAAACCCCGAAGCGGTCGTGGGACTCGGTGGGAAGCGTTACCGGCTCGTAGCGCAATCCGATGTTGAACGACAGGTTGCTCTTGAACTTCCAATCGTCCTGCGCGTAGAAGCCCATCGCCGTGTTGCGCGAACCGACTTCAAACGCATTGCCGGCCTGCAGCTCCTGCACCTTGGACGGAATATCGTTCAGGAAATTCTGCAGGTTGGTGAACGTAAATTGCCCGTTCGGACGCTGCAGGGTGACCGCGTTGAACTGAATGCGCTCCACCGCGACGCCGAACTTGAAGGAGTGTTTCCCATGGGTCCAGAACGCATCGTCGTAGAACTGGAACGAGTTGGAGACCAAAAGATTCTGCGACGCGCTGCCCACGGACGAGGTGGAAGTCAGTTCGCCCGAAGAGAGGGTGATGATAGGCGCCGGAATTCCGGGACGCACGCCCAGCGTGGTGTCAGCGGCGATCGGGTCGATGGCGCCGACGACTCCGCCGTTGATTCCGTGCGAGCGGCTGTAGCCGAATCGAGCGGTGTTCACCAGCGTCGGGTTGAAAATATGGGTTTCTTCGATGTCATACATTTGCCGGAAGCTGAACAGCGAAGAGGTGACGTCCAGCAGCGGATCCGGCTGGGTGTAGGGCCCGCGGTCAAACAACCAGCTGCCGGAAATCGTATCGCTTTCCGAGAGGTGATGGTCGACGCGCGCGGTTGCATAGTTCTCATGCAGGTTCAGCAAGCCGGTGGTGGCGAAGCTCTGGGTGCCGTTGATTACCGGCGTGCCGGCCGGAGCCAGCGGCCAGAAGTTGAGGAACGGCTGAATCTCAGGCACGGCAGCGGCGCGCGAAGCGGCTGACGGAACGAGAATCGTGACGGTGTTGCTGCGGTGCTGCTCCACACCTTCGTAGGCGGCGAAGAAGAACGTCTTGTCCTTCACGATTGGGCCGCCGATGGCGCCGCCGTACTGGTAGCGTTCGAAGGGCGGAATGGGTTTGGTTTTGCTGTCGAAGTAGTTCTTGGCATCCAGGCTGGCGTTGCGCAGGAAGCCAAATGCGGTGCCGTGGAAATCGTTGGTGCCGGACTTGGTAATGGAGTTGATCACAGCGCCGGAGGTGCGGCCGTACTCGGCGGTGTAGTCGGTGGTCAGAACCGAAAACTCCTGGATGGCGTCGGTGCCGAGGTTGGCGCCGATGACGCTGCCCGGGGATCCGTTCGTGTAGTCGTTGATGTTGATCCCGTTCACGCGATAGCTGTTCTCGTAGGGGCTATGGCCGGAGTCAGTCAGCTGGTTTCCGAAGCCGCGATTGGCGCGGTTGGTGGTCGGTGAGCTGGTGCTGGCCTGGGTGCGGACGGTGTTCACCCCGGGCTGCAGCGTGGCCAACTGCGTCCAGTCGCGCCCGTTCAGGGGCAGTTCGCGGACCGTGGTGGCATTGACCTGCGCGCTGAGGGTCGCCGAGGTCAACTCAACGGTCGGCGCAGCCTCTTCTACCGTAACGGTTTGCGTGGAAGCGCCGACTTTCAGTGCGATGTTTAGCGATTGCTGCTGACCTACCGAGAGCGTCAGATTGGACTGCACGGCTTTAGAGAATCCTGCCGCGGAAACGGAAACCTCGTAATCTCCCGGATTCAGGTTGGGAGCGGAATAAAGGCCCGCCGAGTCTGTGGTGACGGACCGGACGATGCCGGTTCCCAGGTTTTTGATCTCTACATCGGCCCCCACAATGATTGAACCCGAGGGGTCAGTAACAGTGCCCGAAAGTGTCGCGCCGGTTACTTGCGCCCGGACGGACGAGGAGTTGAATGTGCAGATGAACACCAGAAATACCGCCAAACACCCGATTAACTTATTGATATTACAACCCTTACCCATTATTCGTTCTCTCCTTGAAATAGACAGCTTTATCCCTCCGACTCCCGGTTTACGTGTGAATTCGCACTACCGGCGGCGTGAATGGGTCCTGCAGTGCCAATGACTCTAGACCAAAATCGGGCAGCTGTAAATCCAGACGGATTCGTAAACACTGGCCAATGATGAGCTTTTGATAATCAAACAAAGGGTTTAGCGCTGGGATGGGTACTGCCGAAGGTTCATGCTCAGAGTGCAGCGTGCCACCCGCCATCGACGAAGAGCGTGTGACCGGTTACGAAGTCTGAGGCTGGGCTGGCTAGGAAGATCGCCGCGCCCACCAGGTCTTCCGGTTGGGCAAAGCGGCCGAGCTTGATCCGGCTGAGCAAGCGCTGCGCGCGCGCTTCATTTTCGCGGAGGTTACGGCTGGTGCTTTCGGTGAGCGTGGAGGTCGGCGCAATCGCGTTCACGCGGACGCCCAACGGCGCCCATTCCGTGGACAGAGCCGCGGTCAGGTAGGAAACGCCGGCCTTGGCCGCGCCGTAGACGCTCTTGCCGAGATCGGTGCTCACGGCCCAGGTTGAGCTCAGATTGATGATCTTGCCGTAGCCGCGGCCGATCATCAGCCTCCCCAGCATCTGCGAACAGAAAAACGTGCCTTTGGCGTGAACATCCAGGGTGCGATCCCAGTCTTCTTCGGTGATGTCGAGCGCCGGCTTGGTAAGCGCAAAGCCGGCGCAGTTGACGAGGACAAGCTTCCACTCCGTACCTGCGTCTGGGGAGCCCAGCAGCCGGGAGGCTTCCTGTTCCAGCGCGCGCAGGTCGGCGATCTTGCTCACGTCGGCTGGGAGGACATGCGCGCGTCCGCCCGCGGATTCAATTTCGCGCTGAGCTTCGTGAAGTTTCTCACGGGTGCGGCTCACCAGAAGCACTTCGGCGCCGGACCGCGCGAACGCGGCCGCGAAGGTGCGGCCGATGCCGTCTCCGGCGCCGGTGATGACGGCGAGGCGGCCGTCGAGGCGGAAGGAAGGCAAGTCGCCGGATTTGGGAGGCGTTGAGTTCATTCGCTGCGATGGAGCTCTAGTAGGACAGGCTTCAGCCTGTCAGGTTTAGATTCTAGTTCGCCGTCAAATTTAAACCAGACAGGCTGAAGCCTGTCCTACATGGATGCCTACCGCGTTCGACCCGTGGTCGTATCCAGCGGATGTAGTTCGTTCACCAGGCGCTCGTCGAATGGATACGTGGTGTAAATTTCCACGCCGTCTTTCGTGACGATGTGATCGTTTTCCAGACGAATCCCGCCGATGCCCGGCTTCCCGGCGTACGGTTCGAGGTTAAATACCATGCCTTCCTTCAGCACCACCGGCGCATCCTTCGACGCCGGGCTGAAGTACGGCGCTTCCCACGGATTCACGCCTGCGCCGTGGCCCAGGCTGTCCAGCACATACGGGTCAGCCGCGGCAAAAACTTCCGCGTTGGTCGCTCCCGGCCGCACTTTGCTGCCAGCGTTGAAGAGCGCGTTGTAGCATTTCTGGTGCAGGTCCTTCATCTCCGCCGCTGGCTTCACCGTGCCGCACACCCATGTGCGCGTCAGGTCGCCCCAGTAGCCGTTGTAGCCGGCGCCGACGTCCATGATCACCAGGTCGCCGTTGCGAATGATGCGGTCCGAAGTGAAGCGCCGGTACGGCGCGGTGTACGGTCCTGAGCAGATGATGTTCGAGCACTGCGTCCACTCGCTGCCCATGGCCGTCATCTTGCCCCAAATAATTCCCAGGATTTCACATTCCTTGATCCCCGGACGCAGCGCCGCGATTCCTTCATCCAGCGCCGCTTCGGTGATGGCGTTGGCCATCTTCAGGCACAGAATTTCGTCCTGCGTTTTGATTTCCTTGGCGCGCATCAGCACACTCTGGTAGCCGTCGTGGAAAGTGGTCTTGGGAAACACGTCCTTAATCGCGGCTTCCATGTTGATGTCCCAGATGTCGATGCCCACGCGCTTGCCGGAGAGCGAACCGATCAAGCCTTCCACCTGTTCGGCCCAGCGCTTCATTCCGATCTTTTCGCGGAAATTGGCGCGCGGGCGAATCTGGTCCGGAGAAAGCCACGGCATGCGCAGCTTGCAGTGCTCGAAATCCATGGTCCAGAGAATTGGATCGTGATTGCGCGAGAGCACCGTGACCGCGTTGCCCATGATGAAGGCCGGTCCAAGATGGTGGCGGTAGCCGGTCAGGTAGCGGGCGTCTTCCGTCCGAAAAACAAACAGCGCATCGAGATCGGAATTATTCAACGCGTCCTTGGCGCGCTGCAACCGTTCGCGCAGCATGCGCTGCGGATCGAATCGCACTTCCCAGTCAACCGGTATCATTCCAAGATCAGACATGAATCGATTTCCTCCGAAAATAAAAATGGGAATCCATTAGAATCATTTGGCTCCAAGATGTCAAATGCGAGAAAAGTAGGACAGGCTTCAGCCTGTCAGGTTTAGATTCGGGCCTACTGACATCTAAACCAGACAGGCTGAAGCCTGTCCTACCGGGGGCCGATTGAAAATCGTTATCACCGATTATCGCTTTCCGGATGTGGAGCAGGAACGCCGCGCCATCGAAGCCGCCGGCGGCACGCTGGTCGCCGGGCAGGCGGTGAACGAGGAGCAGGTTGCGGAACTGTGCAGGGACGCCGACGGCGTCCTGAACGCGCGCGCTCCGGTTACGCGGCGCGCGATTGCGGCCATGGAACGCTGCCGCATCATCGTGCGCTACGGAATCGGCGTGGACACGGTTGACATTCCGGCGGCCACCGAGCGCGGCATCTACGTCGCGAACGTCCCCGACTATTGCCTGGACGAAGTTTCCGATCAGGCGCTGGCGCTGCTGATGATGCTCAGCCGGCAGATGATTGCATCGATCGCGCTGGCCCGCGAAGACACCTGGGCCGTGGCCAAAATGCCGCCGCTGCAACGATTGCGCGGCCAGACCTGCGGTCTGTTCGGCTGCGGCCGGATCGGATCGCTGCTGGCTTCTAAGGTGAAACCGCTGGGGATGAGTGTAATCATTCATGATCCGTACCTGAGCGAGGAGCGAGCCAAAGAAATGGGCGCGGAGCTGGTGACCTTCGACGAACTGCTGGCGCGCGCGGATTTCATTTCGATGCACGCCCCGCTCACGGAGGAAACGCATCACCGTTTCGGTGCGACGGCCTTTTCCAAAATGAAAAAAAATGCGTCGGTCATCAACACCGCTCGCGGCGGCCTGATCGACGAATCCGCACTGCTTGCTGCGCTCGACGCAGGGAAGATATTCGGCGCAGGGCTGGATGTGGTGGAATCGGAGACCGCGGTGACCCCGGTGCGCGCCGCGCTGGTGCGCCATCGCAAAATCATCGTGACGGCTCATACCGCGTGGCTCAGCCAGCAGGCGCGCGCGTTGCTGCAACTGCGAGCGATCGAACAGGTGCTGGCGTGCTTAAGAGGGGAAAAGCCCTACGGATTAATCAATCGCGAGCTGGCGAAGTGAGGGCGAGACTCAGTGGCACAGACTTCAGTCTGTGGGGGTTGAGTCCTTGCTTGGACAAAACCCCACAGACTGAAGTCTGTGCCACTTAAAACCTACCGCGACATTTGCTTCGGTCGCAGCGTCAGCGCCAAGGCTCCCGCGACGGTGGACAGCAGCGAAATTTGAAGCTCCCCCGCGAGCGCCCATCCTTCGTGGCTGGCAATTCCACCCATCAGATAGCCTGCCGCTGCCGCGGCGGCGTAAACGCTGGTCACAAACATTCCCGACGCGCGGCTGGATAGATTGCTGCGCACCGCCTTCACGTGATACGCGGCGAGGTTGACGTACACCGTGCCGCTGGCGATGGCGCCGTACGCGAACGTCAGGATCGCCTTGGGAGCGATGGCCTCCGAGCCGTGAAAACACAGGTAGCCCAGGATGG
>Ga0070735_10003260_pt1 | contig 14294 bp, 15 predicted proteins | sample Coa_R1_FD_66443 | JGI IMG/M metagenome (GOLD analysis project Ga0070735, IMG submission 66443) | Surface soil microbial communities from Centralia Pennsylvania, which are recovering from an underground coalmine fire - Coalmine... | ecosystem: Environmental > Terrestrial > Soil > Unclassified ...
TCGTCGCGGTCACGGACCGCTGCGCGGTGGGCCTCCAATGCCCGGTCGCGGTCGGTCTCGAGCTCGGTGGCACTCGCGCCGGCCCGATCGAGCCGGGCGGCCGCCTCGACCTCGGCCCGAGCCGCGACCTCGGTGGCGCGGATCAGCTGCTCGCGGCGGTTACGTTGCGCGAGCACACGCTCCTCGCCGGCGGACGGAGCTTGGCGGAGCTCTCGGGTCGCGGCCGAGTAGACGCGGCCGGAGCGCGTGACCGCCACGCCGCCGAAGCCCTCGGGGAGATCCTCGATGCGCTCGACGACCCACGTGTCGCGTAGCAGCGCCCGCGCGAGCGCCAGGGCGCTCTCCGGGCCGCGGACGTGCGCGGCCAGCGACTGGGCAGCGGGGAAGGGCGCGCCGGCCTCGCCGGTCTCGGCCGCCCCCAGGATCAGCGCCCGGCCGCCGTCCGGGCCGGCGCGTTCGAGCAGCGCCTGGGCCGCTCGCAGGTCCTCGGCCAGCGCGGCCCGGAGCCGGCCGTCGAGCGCTGCGGCCAGCGCCAGCTCGAGGCCAGGCTCCACCTCGAGCTCGTCGGCCAGCACGGCCGCCCCGCCCGGAGCGGAGGCCTGGCTGCGCAGGAACTGGTTGACCGCCGCCAGCTCGCCGCCGACACGCGCGGCCTCGCGGCGGGCGGCCTCGACCCCGCGCTCGGCCTCACGGACCGCGGCGCGGGCCTCCCCGAGTGCGGCCTCCGCAGCCTCGCGGGCGGCACTGGCGGACTCGATGTCTGCGGCGCGAGCCTCGGTCTGGGCTGCGGCGGCGCGAAGCTCGGACTCGAGCGCGGCCAGCTGGCGGGCGAGCTCGGCCTCGCGGTCGGCCGCAAGCGCGCCGAGCTCGGCCTCGATCCTGGCGATCCGCTGCGGAGCCTCGGTGTCGGGCACTACGGACGTCGCCTGGGCCTGAAGCTGCTCGAGGGCCTCACGGGCACGCTGCTCGCGCGCGGCCGTGGAAGCGCCCGCGGTACGGACGGCGTCGAGCCGGTAGGAGACCCGCTCGGCGGCGGACTGCGCCAGGAACACCCGCCGCGAGAGCTCCTCGCGCCGGCTCCCGCGATCGGCCAGCGCCTCTTCGGCGGCCTCGCGCTGCCGCGACACCGCCGCCACCTCCCGTTCCACCGCGCCCCGGGCCTCGCGCGCCCGGCCGACCTGCTCCTGGGCCTGGGCCAGCGCCGCGAGCTGGCTGCGCAGCTCGTCGCGCGCCAGCTCCCAGCGGGTCTCGAGCATTTGGCGCTCGAGCCGCTCGTGAAGCTCAGCGGCTTCGGCCTGGCGCTTGAGCGGGCGCAGGCGCGAGCGGGCCTCGCGCTCGACATCGAGCGCGCGGTCGAGGTTGTCCTGGGTGCGCTCGAGCTTGAGCTGCGCGCGGCGCCGGCGCTTTCGGTGCTTGCCCAGGCCGGCCGCCTCCTCGATCAGCAGCCGCCGGTCGCGCGGCTTGGAAGTCACGAGCGACTCGACCCGGCCCTGGGAGATCACCGAGTGCATCTCCTTGCCCAGGCCGGTGTCCGAGAGCACCTCGATGATGTCGACGAGCCGGCAGCGGGCGCCGGCCAGGCGGTACTCCCCCTCGCCGTTGCGATCCAGGCGGCGCAGGATCGAGACCTCGGGAGTGCCCAGCCCGAGCGAGCCTTCGCTGTCGTCGAGCACGAGCTCGACCTCTGCCTGCGCCGCGGCCTGGCGGCCGGGCGTCCCGCCGAAGATCACGTCCTGCATCGACTGCCCGCGCACGGCCACCGGCGACTGCTCGCCCAGCGCCCACAGGACCGCGTCGGTGATGTTCGACTTGCCGGAGCCGTTGGGTCCCACGATCACGCTCACGCCGGGACCGAAGTCCAGGCGGGTGCGGCCCGGGAAGGACTTGAAACCGCGCAGGTGGATCGACTTCAGGTACACGCGGGCCTCATCCCTCCATGGTCTCCAGCGCCGCCTGGGCGGCCTCCTGCTCGGCGTCCTTCTTGCTGCGCCCCGTGCCGCGCGCCACCTCGACGCCCTCGATCGAGGCGCTGATCTCGAACGTCCGGTCGTGGGGCGGCCCCTGCTCCTCGACGACGTCGTAGCTCACGAGCGCGCCCCGGCGGGCCAGCCGCTCCTGCAGCGCAGACTTGTAGTCGACCGGATGCTCGAGCGCCTCCTCGATCTCCGGGGCGAACGCCTCGACGACGGCCGCTGCCGTGCGCTCGTACCCGTAGGCCAGAAAGCAGGCGCCGATCACGGCCTCGATCACCGAGGCGAGGACGCGCTCGGTGCTCACGAGCGAGGGCACGCTGCTCGAGGCACCGGTGGGGGCGGCCGCGAGCAGCCGGTCGGGCACACCGAGGCGCTCGGCCACCGCCCGGCACGAGCGGCCGGAGACGGTCTGGGCGCGGATCTTGGTCAGGCGCCCGGCGCCGAAGCGCTCGGCCTCCAGGCGCGGATAGAGGTGGGTCGTGATCGCCAGGCCGAGGACGCTGTCGCCCAGGAAGGCCAGGCGCTCGTAGGAGTCCGCGCGGCGTGCGGTCCACGAGCTGTGCGTGAAGACAGGCGTGGCCAGCTCCGGCGGCAGCTCGTCGAGCAGTTCGCGTAGCTTGCCGGCGGAGTTCGGTGTCGGGCGCGCTTCCGGGGAGCTCACTCAGCGTCGGGGCCCTGGGTCGCGGTCGCCGGACGGTGCCCTTCGACGGCACCGCTCGCGAGCACGAAGTCGATCGCCTGCCCCACGGTGAGGATCCTGGCCGCTTCCTCGTCGGAGATCTTGACCCCATAGGAGTCCTCGAGCTCCTGGACGAGCGTGTAGAGGTCCAGGGAGTCGGCCTCGAGATCCTCGCGAAAGCGAGTGGACTCGGAGATGCGCTCCGCGTCGACCTCGAGCTCGTCGGCGAGATGGGTGCGGATCAGGGCGAAGACCTGCTCGCGGTTCATGATCCGGACACCGTAGCCGCCGGCTCGGACGGGGGCAGCTCCCGGGGCGCGCGCAGCACCCCGGCTCGCTCGAGGGCGGCCCGCGTCTTGGCGATCACGTCCTCCTGCACCCCCTGGGCGGCCACCTCGATCGCCCGGGCGAACCCGCGGCGCGTGAAGCGGCCGTGGGCGACCACGCCCACCTTGCGCAGTCCGAGCATGTAGGCGCCGCCCTGGCTCTCGGGATCGATCTGCGCCCGCAGACCTTGGACGGCCGGCCTGAGGAGCATCCCGCCGAGCTTGGCCCGGGGCGAGCTCATCGCCGCGTCGCGGATCGCGCGCATCGTCCGCGCGGACACGCCCTCGATCAGCTTGAGCGTGATGTTGCCCGTGAAGCCGTCCATGACCACGACGTCGGCGACGGCCTCCGTGACCTGCGTGCCCTCGATGTTTCCGATGAAGTTCAGGCCCGCGCCCCTGTCACCCGCGAGCTGCTCGTGGACCTCGAGCAGGTCGGGCGTGCCCTTGGCCGCCTCCTCCCCGTTCGAGAGCAGGGCCACGCGCGGGTCCGACAGCCCCATCACCGCCTGCGCGAACGCGCTGCCCATGTGGGCGAACTGGACGAGGTGCTCGGGACGACAGGTGGCGTTGGCGCCGACGTCGAGCAGGAGGATCGGCGTGCCGCCCGGAATCGGGATCGGCAGCGCCAGCGCCGGGCGGTAGATGCCACGGTCGCGCTTGAGGTTGAAGAGGCCGGCCGCGAGCGCCGAGCCGGTGGAGCCGCCTGAGACCAGCGCGTCCGCCCGGCCATCGGCGACGGCACGGGCGGCCTGGACGATCGAGGCCTCCGGGGTGGAGCGCACGGCGAATGCCGGATCGGCGGCCTTGGCGATCGAGACCGGGGCGTCGACGACCTCGACGCCGTTCGGAACATCGCCGATCTCCGCGGCCGGGCCGAACAGGAGCACGCCGACGCCGAGGGCCGCGGCCTGGGCGGCGCCGGCCGCAACCTCTCGGGGACCCAGATCCGCCCCGCCGGCATCAACGGCGACGGTGATCATGAAGGCCGGCTAGCCGTGCTGCTCGCCGCCGGCTGCCACAACTTCGCGTCCCTTATAGCTGCCGCAGACCTTGCAGACGCGGTGCGGGAGGCGGGGACTGTGGCACTGCGGGCACTCGTTGTAAGTCGGCGCGCTGATCTTGTGCTGAGAGCGGCGCTGCGTGGTGCGGGCGTGCGACTGCTTCTGCTTGGGGACAGCCATGGCGGGCGATTGTAGCCGGGGGCCGGGTTTCGGGGGCGGGCGCCGCGGGGGCGGTTTGCTGGCTGCGCCCTACTCGAAGCGGATCTCCGAGAGCTTCGCCCAGCGCGGATCGGGGGCGCTCTCGTGGTGGTGCTCGGGGCCGGCGAGGTTCAGATCGGCTCCGCACACCGGGCACAGGCCGGCACAGTCGGGACGGCACAGCAGCGTGGCGGGCAGCGCGAGCGCGAGCGCGTCACGGGCCCAGGACCGCAGGTCCAGGATGCCCTGCTCGACGTAGGGTGACTCGAGCTCCTCCCCCTCCCCCGGCTGCGAGACCTCCCGCGCGTCGACCTCGAACACCGGCGAGGCCGGCTCCAGACAGCGCATGCAGGGGCCCGAGAGGGTGGCCTGGAAGCGCAGGCGCAGCGCGTGACCATTGCCGGTGGTGCGCGAGATGTCGAGCCGCACGGGGATCGGCGTCCCCGCGACCGGGTAGCGCTCACCGCCCAGCTCGAGCGGATCGAGCTCGACGTTCAGGTCCAGGCGCCGACCCTCGCCGGCCGTGAGCCGCAACCCCCCGAGGTCGAAAGCGTCGGTTCGGAGGGACATGATTTCGAGATTAGCGCCGGCCGATCCGCCCTCGGCGGTGGCGTGCACGCGTGGCTCCGGGCCCACCCGCGATCATTCCCGGCGTGTCGAGCTGGTTTCAGACCTACGGCTTCGCGGACGTGCTCCCCGACCTGCTGGTGGGCGCCTACCCCCTCGACCGCCGTGACGTCGCCCTGCTCGCGAACCTCGGCGTGGAGCGGATCCTGAACCTGGTCGAGGACGGCGAGTACCGCCCCGGCGAGCGTGAGGAGATCGAGGCCGCCCTGGCCGCGGCCGGCATCGAGGAGCAGCGGGTCAACCTGGTCGACTACGGCGGGCTGTCCCCGGATGAGCTCGAGCGGGCGGTGCGCGTGGTCAACGGGTGGCTCGACGAAGGCGCCTGCGTGTACCTGCACTGCCGCGCCGGCTGGCAGCGCTCGGCGGCCGTCGCGGCGGGGGTGGTGGCGATCCGGGAGGGGCGCCACATCGAGGAGGCGATGGGCGAGGTGCAGGCCCGCAAGCCCTCCGCCGACCCCTTGCCCCACCAGCGTGAGGATCTGCGCCGCTGGTGGGAGGAGCGCGCGGCCACCGGCTGACCCTCCCCGATCCGTTTCCATCCGTGCGCGTACAGCGCGCACAAACGGAAATGCTTCGCTCCGGCGCGAACCATGTCCCCTGGCACGCGTACAGGGCGGGCTGGTGGACATGGTTCGCGGGGTGGCGCGGCCCAGGCGCTCCCGGCGCGGACCGGGCGGCCTGCGCGGGCCAGGCGGGCCCGCGCGGGCCCGGGCCGGTGGCGCGACCGAGGCGGGCCCGGGCGGCCCGGGCCGGTGGCGCGACCGAGGCGGGCCCGCGCGGCCCAGGCGGGCACGGCGGGCGGCAGCGCCGCGGACAGCCGGGCTTACTCGGCCGCGCGCAGCAGCGGCAGAGGCAGCGGTTGGACAGCCGCGGTCTCGGCGTCGCCGCCGGCCTCGGCTGCGATCTCGGCCGCCCGCACGCTGCGCGCGCTCAGCGTCACGTGCTCGAGCTCACCGAGCTCCCGGCCGGCGCCGACCGCGCCGTGATCCTCGAACCGGCGGGCCGCGGGCAGCACGCGCGCCTCGTAGGAGCCGACGGCCTCGTTGTAGGCCCGCACCGTGCTGTTCAGGCGCGAGCCGACGGTGGCCAGCAGCCCGGAGAGCTTGGCCAACCGCCCGTGAAGCTCACGGCCGAGCTCGGAGATCGCCTGGGCCGACTCGGCCACGCGCTCCTGCTTCCAGCCATAGGCGACGGCGTGCAGGAGCGCGAGCAGGGTGGTGGGCGTCGCGACGAGGACGCGCCGAGCCATCGCATCCTCGATCAGCATCGGGTCGCACTCGAGCGCGGCCGCGTACAGGTGCTCGCCGGGCAGGAACATCACGACCAGGTCGGGCGCGGTGTCGATCTCGGCCCAGTAGGCCTTGTCGGCCAGCATCTTGACGTGCTTTCGCAGCAGCCGGGCGTGGTCGCGCAGGTGACGCTGGCGCTCCTCCTCGTCGCGGGCCTCGTAGGCGTCGAGCACCCCCTGCAATGGCGCCTTGGCGTCCACCACGACGTGCTTGCCGCCGGGCATCCGCACCACGAGGTCGGGCCGCAGCATGGCCTCATCGCCACTGAACGAGGACTGCTCGGAGAAGTCGCAGTAGCGCACCATGCCGGCGAGCTCGACGACGTTGCGCAGCTGCATCTGGCCCCACTGGCCGCGCGCGTTGGGCTTGCGCAGCGCGGTCACGAGGGCGCCGGTCTCGGTGCGGAGCTTCTCGCTGGTCTCGGTGAGCACGCGCAGCTGGGAGTCGAGCCACCCGCGCGACTGGCGCCGCTCCTGGTCGAGGCTCTTGAGCTGCGTGTCGACGCGCTCGAGCTGCTCCTTCAGCGGCCCTACGAGCTGCTCGACCGCCTGGCGGCGCTGGTCGAGATCGCCCTTGGCCTCGGCCTGGGTCGCCTGAAGCTGTGCCTTGGCCAGCTCGGCCAGCTGGCCCATGCTCGACTGGAGCGCCTCTGCGCTCAGCGCCTTGAACGAGGCACCGAGGCGCTCCTGAGCGTCGCTCAGCGTCCGCAGGCGCTCCTCGCCGAGGGCCCGTTCGTGCTCGAGATCGGCCTGGACCCGCACGAGCTCGCGCTCGAGCTCAGTGGCCCGACCCGCGCCGAGAGACAGCGCGCGCAGCCGCGGACGCACCGCCAAGAGCACGGCCCCGGCACCCACGAAAAGCCCGACTAGCAGCCATAAAGCGGTCATGTGTGCCTACAGGGTGGCGCGCGGCTCGGACGGAACCCGGCCGCCTGGGAGAATCCGGACGATCAGCAGCGACACCGCCATCCGCCGCCGCGTACGGATCCACGGCCAGGTGCAGGGCGTGTTCTTCCGCGACACCGCGCGCCGGCGGGCGGAGACCCATGGCGTGGCGGGGTGGGCGCGCAACTGCTCCGACGGCAGCGTCGAGGCCGTGTTCGAGGGCGAGGCCGAGGCGGTGGAGCAGCTCGTCGAGTTCTGCCGCCGGGGCCCATCTCGAGCCCGCGTCGACCGGATAGACGTGGCCGAAGAGCCCCCGGAAGGCCTCAGCGGCTTTCGCGTGACCTAGAGCTGAGCGCCCGCTCGAAAGCCTCCCGGGCCTGCTCGCCCCGCACGGCGAACACGACCCGCTCGAGCGACGAATCGCCTGACAGGTGACGGTCCACCTCTTCGACCTCGATCCGCGCCGCCTCCTCGAGCGGGAACCCGCCCACTCCGGTCCCGAAGGCCACGAGCGCCAGCGACCGGGCGCCGAGCTCCGAGGCCACGCTCAGGGTCGAGGCCGTGGCCCGGCGGATGATCTCGGCCGAGGTGGGACCGCCGAGCTCCATCGTGGCGGCATGGATCACCCACCGCGAGGGCATCTCGCCCGCGGTCGTGGCCACCGCCTCACCCAGTCCGATCGGCGCCCGCTCGCGGCTCTCGCGCTCGAGCGCGGCGCCGCCCGCGCGCCGGATCGCGCCGGCCACCCCGCCGCCGTGCATCAGCTGGGTGTTGGCTGCATTCGCGATCGCGTCGACGTCGAGCGTCGTGATGTCGCCATCGATGACCTCGATCGTGGCCATGGCGGGCTCAGGGCGTGGGCCCTGGCGTCGCGGCGAAGCGGCTACCCAACCTCGGCCGGCTCGTCCTTGCCGGCGAGGCGCTCGCGGCCACGCTGGACCGCGGCGATGAACTTGCTCAGGTTCACCTCGAGCGTGTTCAGGATCTCGTCCGCGTAGTCCTCGGCGCCGAGGCGGATCTCGCGCTCGCGAGCGCGAGCATCCTCGATGATGTCCTCGGCGGCGCGTTCGGCCTGCTTGGTGATCTCCTCCTGGGAGATCAGGCGCTCCTGGCGCTCGCGGGCCTCCTTGACGATGCGCTCGGCCTCGCGCTTGGCCTCGGCCAGCATCTCCTGGCGCTCCTTGACGATCCATCGTGCCTGCTTGATCTCGTCCGGGATCGTCGCCCGCATCTGGTCGAGGATGTCGTAGATCTCCTCCTTGTCCACGCGCACCTGGTCGGTGAGCGGCACCGGCTTGGCGTTATGGACGAGGTCGTCCAACTTATCGATCAATACCAAGACGTCCATGGCGAACCTCTGTTTCGTCAGCGGCCCAAACGTTCCTTCAAGGCCCTGGCCACTTCATCGGGCACAAGATCACTGATGTCCCCGCCGAATGTAGCCAGCTCCTTGACACCGCTGGAACTCAGAAAACTGTACTTGGCCGACGCCATCAGGTACACCGACTCCACGTCGGGAGCCTGCCGCCGGTTCAGCTGGTTCATCTCCAGCTCGTACTCGAAGTCGGAGATCGCGCGCAGCCCCTTGACGATCGACATCGCTGCGCGAGCGCGGGCGAACTCGACCAGCAGCGTGCTGAAGGGCTCCACCTCGATGTTCGGCACATCGGCGGTGGCGCGCTCGATGAAGGCGACGCGCTCGTCGGCGCTGAACACCGTGTGGCCCTTCCGCCAGGGGATGTTCACCACCCCGACGATCAGCTTGTCGTACATCGCGGCGGCACGGGTGATGACGTCGAGATGGCCGAAGGTGATGGGGTCGAAGGTCCCAGGGCAGATGGCGATGCGGTTATCGGGAGTCATAGATTCGGATCAGGGTGTCGCCGTAGCGGCGCTCGTCCAGCAGGGTCAGCTCCAGCGCCAGCGGCGCTCGCCGGTCGCTTTCGGCAACGACGCGGGCGCCCGGCGCGAGCACCGGAAGCAGCGCCGCCCCGAGCTCTGCTGCAAGCTCAGTCGCCTGGCGGTATGGGGGGTCGAGGAACACCAGATCGTATTGACGCGCGTCAGCCCGTGCGCGCTGGAGGAAGGCGCGAGCCGGCTGGCGGCGGACCTCGGCCTCCAACCCGAGCGCGGACAGGTTCCGCGCGATGGCACTCGCGGCGGCGGGCGCCGGATCCACCAGCGTGGCCTCGGCCGCCCCCCGCGACAGCGCCTCGATGGCCAGCGCGCCCGAGCCGGCGAACAGATCGAGCACGCGGGCGCCGGCGACCGGCTCGAGGATCGAGAACAGCGCCTCGCGCACCCGGTCGGAGGTCGGGCGGGTGTCGCGGCCGCGAGGGGCGACGAGAATCCGGCCCCCGAGCCGGCCCGCGATCACCCGCATGAGCTCACGCCCTGATCGGTGCCAGCGCCTCGGCGCCGTATGCGTCGAGCAGCGCGTCGGCGAGCAGCGCGTGCTCGGGCCGGTCGAGCCCGGGATCCTCGGCGACGATCCGCTCGGCGTGGCGCCGGGCTCGCTCGAGCAGCTCGGCATCGCGCGGGAGCTCGGCGACGCGGAACTGGGCCAGCCCGTGCTGGCGGGTGCCCACGAGCTCGCCCTCCCCGCGCAGCTCGAGGTCGATCTCGGCCAGCTTGAAGCCGTCCGAGTACCCGGCCAGGGCGCGTAGGCGGGCCGATTCCTTCGGCCCGAAGAGCAGGCACAGCGAGCGATGCTCGCCGCGGCCGATCCGGCCGCGCAGCTGATGCAGCTGGGAGATCCCATAGTGGTCGGCGTCCTCGACCAGCATCACGGTCGCGTTCGGCACGTCGATCCCCACCTCGATCACCGACGTCGCCACGAGCACATCGGCCTCCCCGGACGCGAACGAGGCCATCGCGGACTGCTTCACCCCCGAGGCCATCTGACCGTGCAGCAGCACGACGCCGAAGTCGCTGAACTCGCCGGAGCGCAGACGCTCGTACTCAGCCGTGGCCGCCCGCGCCTGCACGACCTCGGACTCCGAGACCAGCGGGCAGACGACGAACGCCTGGCGCCCCGCGCGCAGCTCCTCGCGGATCCGGTCGTAGGCCCGCTCGCGCTCGCGCTCGGTCGAGCACACGAATGTCTCGATCGGCTGGCGGCCCCGCGGAAGCTCGCGCAGCATCGTGAAGTCCAGATCGCCGTAGCCCGCCAGGGCGAGCGTCCGCGGGATCGGCGTCGCGGTCATGTGCAGGACGTGCGGAGTCAGCCCCTCGGGGCCCTTGGCGTCGAGGGCGGCCCGCTGGCGCACGCCGAAGCGATGCTGCTCGTCCACCACCGCCACGCCGAGGCGCGCGAAGCGCACCGGGTCCTCGATCAGAGCATGCGTGCCGACGATCAGCGAGAGCTCACCGGAGCCCAGCTTGCCGAGCAGGTCGCTGCGCCGGCGCCCGGGCGTCGAGCCGGTGAGCAGCCCGGCCGGCACAGCCTCGCCGGGCATCAGCGCCTGAATCGTGGCGAAATGCTGCTCGGCCAGGGTCTCGGTGGGAGCCATGAACGCGCCCTGGTAGCCGTGCTCGACGGCGCGCAGCAGCGCGTACAGGGCCACCACCGTCTTTCCCGAGCCCACCTCCCCCATCAGCAGCCGCTGCATCGGGCGAACCTCGGCGATGTCGGCGTCGATGACCTCCAGGGCACGCTCCTGGTCGCCGGTGAGGGCGAACGGCAGCTGATCCGCCAGCCAGCGCGCGCTCAGCTCGCGCGCGCCGTCCAGCACCGGCGCTCGCGCGGACTCGTGGCGCCGGCGGCGCCGGCGCAGGAGCACCAGCTGGGCCAGCAGCAGCTCGTCGAACGCCAGCCGCAGCCGAGCCGTGTGCACGTCGGAGTCGCGCTGCGGGAAGTGCGACGCGCTCAGCGCGCCCGAGCGATCGGGCAGGGCCTCGGATGCCCGCAGCGCGGCGGGCAGCGGCTCGGCCACATCCCCGAGCGCGTCGGCGTGCTCGCGCACCAGGGCCAGGATCTGCGTGCTCGACAGGCCCTCGGTGGCGCGATAGTGGGCCACCGCCTCGGCGCCCGCGACCGCCTCCGCCGTGCGGGCATGGCCCTGGACCCGGAAGCGATTGCGGGCCTCGTACTTGCCGTGCAGGACGAGCCGGCTGCCGGGCGGGTAGCGCTGGACCAGCCACGGCTGGTTGAAGAACGTCGCCTTCATCACGCCCGTCTCGTCACCGACGGTGGCCTCGACCAGCGGGCGCATCCCGCGGCGGCGGACCGAGCGCGAGGCGATGCTGCGCACCTCGACGACCACGGTCGCCGTCTCGCCGGACACGAGCTCGCCCACGGCGCGGGCCTCGCGGCGGTCACGTGGCAGGTGCTCGAGCAGGTCCCCGACCGTGTGCAGGCCGAGCGTCTGCGCGGCCGCGGTCGCCTTCGGCCCGTCTACCTTCAGCGGCGTGGCCAGCCTCGAGGGATGGGGATAGCGGACGGGCGCTGAGCGCAGCGCGTCGGGGTCGAGCGGCTCCGGTGTCGAGAAGGCGGTGACGGCCATCGGGCCGGCGGATCATGACCGGCGCAGCGGCGCCAGGGTGCCTACTCGGCCGAGAGCAGCCACCAGTAGGCCGGCTGGCCGCCGTGCGAGAGCTCGAACTCGACCTCGCCCGCGGCCAGCGCCTGGACGGTCTCATCGTCCAGCGGCGCCTCCGCTCCGCGGAGACAGGTGATCAGCTCGGCGTCCTCGGCCAGGCGCTCGAGCACCGTGCGCAGCGCCTCGCGCGGGCGCCCCCAGGCGACGATCTGCTCGTCGACGAACCCCAGGGCGTCGCCCTCACGGAAGCGGCCCTGGACGTCGTCGCGGGCCGCCGGGGCCACGGCGCCCGTGCGCACCCGCGCCAGCGTCGAGTTCATCGCGGCGGCGTTCGAGGCCGCGCTGGCGAGCGGGTCGAGGCTGACGGCCGCGGCGAGGCCGGCCTGCATCGAACGGGAGCCAACGACCGCCACCCGCTTGTCCGAGAGCTCGGCCGCCCGCTCGGCGGCCATGACCACGTTCGGGCTGTTGGCGAGCACGACCACCTCCTCCTCGGGCACGGCGTGGATCGCGGCGAGCACGTCATAGGTCGACGGATTCAGCGTGGGTCCGCCGTCGAGCGTGCGCACGCCGAGGCTCTCGAACAGCGCCCGCATGCCGTCACCCGAGGTCACCGCCAGCGCTCCGCACACCACCTCGTGGGTGCCGCCGCCGTTCGCGGTGGCGCCGAGGCGGGCATCGCGCTCTCGCACCTGCTCGCGCATGTCGGCCACATCCAGATGGGAGACCACGCCGACGTCGGAGAACACCGCCGTGGCCTCGTCCGGCTCGTCGGTGTGCACGTGGACCTTCAGCGTCGTCTGATCCCCGACCACCAGGACCGAGTCCCCCAGGCGCTCGAGCTCGCGGATGAATCGAGCAGGCTCGAGCTGCGTCCCGGTGACCGCGAAGTTCGTGCAGTAGCGATACGTGCTCGACTCGTGCTGGGGATGGGTGACGCGGGCGGCGGCCTGGTGCTCGACGGCGGGCGGCTCGCTGCCGCGCAGCGCCCCGACGATCCCGGCCAGCAGCACGGTCAGCGCGTACCCGCCGGCGTCCACCACCCCCGCCTCGCGCAGCACGGGCAGCAGGTCGGGGCCGCGCTTGACCGACTCCTCGCCGGCCGACAGCGCGCGCTCGATGACCTCGGCGATGACGGCGTTCTGCTCTTCGTCGCTGGTGTCGGGCCCGAGCCGGCGCACGTCCATGTGGGCGAGCTCCGAGGCGACGCGAGCCGCCATCTCGCGCACCACGGTGAGGATCGTGCCCTCGGCCGGCTGGCGCACGGAGCCGTACGCCTGGTCCGATGCGCGCGCCAGCGCGGCGCTGATCAGCACCGGATCGACGAGCTCGCCGGGGCGGCTGGCCAGCTCCTCGGCCGCGCCACGGATGAGCTGCGAGAGGATCACGCCCGAATTGCCGCGGGCGCCGAGCAGCGCCGCCCGGGCCACCGAGCCGACGATCTCCTCGCGGCCGATGTCATCGACGGTGTGCTCATGCTCGGCGCCGGCCAGGCGGTCGAGCTCGTGCAGCACCGCGCGCAGCGTGAGCACCATGTTGTCGCCCGTGTCGCCGTCCGCGACCGGGAACACGTTCAGGTCGTTGACCTCCTGGCGACGGGCCTCGAGCGCGGACAGGCCGGCTTGGACGACGCTTCGGAAACGGAGAAGGCTGGGGTCGGTCACGCGCTCAGGCGCTCCCGCCGAACGAACACTACCGCGCCTTGGTGACCTTGCCGGCCTTCAGGCAGCGCGTACAGACGTAGACGCGGCGCGGAGTGCCGGCATCGTCGATACGCACCCGCTGGAGGTTGGGATCGAAGCGGCGCTTGGTTGCAACCATGGAGTGGCTGCGGCTGTGACCGAACGACGGTCCCTTCCCGCAGACGTGGCAGAGTCTGGGCATCGGCGCGCGAGTATAGCCGTCGGCCAGTGTGAGGCCGTTCACGATTTCGGCGGTTCATTTCGCCGCTCCGGGGTATTGAATGATCGCGATGGCCAGCGTCGCGCCCCGCCCCGTCCACCGCCCGCCGCTCCTACCCGACCGATATGTGCCGATCCGCCGGATCGCCGCCGGCGGCACGGCGACGGTGTGGTGCGCCGAGGACCGCCTGCTCGGCCGGCGCGTGGCGATCAAGCTGCTGGCCCAGCCGTACGCCTCCGACCACGAGGCGGTCAGGCGCTTCACCCGTGAGGCGCGGGCCGCGGCCCACCTGTCGAGCCATCCGCATGTGGTCACGATCTACGACGTCGGGGAGACCGAAGCGCAAGCCGGTCCCGGTCGAGGAGCACAGCCGTTCATCGTCATGGAGCATCTCTCCGGAGGGACCGTCGCCGACGCCCTGCGGGTAGGCGCGGTGACACTCGACGACGCCGTGCGCTGGCTGCACGAGGCGGCCCAGGCGCTCGACTTCGCGCACGCCAAGGGCGTCCTGCACCGCGACATAAAGCCGGCCAATCTGCTCCTGGACCGCAGCCGCCGGCTGCACGTGGCCGACTTCGGGATCGCGCAGCTGGGCTGGGAGGACACGCTGGCGGCCACCGGCCACGTGCTCGGGACCGCGTCCTACCTGGCGCCCGAACGGGTGCTCGGGCGGCCGGCGACCGTGGCCAGCGACCTGTACGGGCTGGCGGTGACCGCGTTCGAGGTGCTGACGGGCGAGCTGCCGTTCCGGGCCGACTCCTACCTCGTCCAGGCCCGCATGCACCTGGAGCAGGAGCCGCCGGCGCCCAGCGAGCGCAATCCGGCGCTGCCCAGCCGGCTCGACGCGGCCCTCGCGCGGGGCCTGGCCAAG
>Ga0070735_10003262_pt1 | contig 14292 bp, 9 predicted proteins | sample Coa_R1_FD_66443 | JGI IMG/M metagenome (GOLD analysis project Ga0070735, IMG submission 66443) | Surface soil microbial communities from Centralia Pennsylvania, which are recovering from an underground coalmine fire - Coalmine... | ecosystem: Environmental > Terrestrial > Soil > Unclassified ...
TCTGGGTCGATCGCGGCTGCCGCGCCGACTTCGAAGTCGGCCGCGTGCCCTACTGACGCGCGCTGCTGACGAACCACCAACGACACATCGCTGAATCCGCAATCGCGTATCCCAATCGCGCCGCGGATTCTAGCCTTTGTTTTTCTCCGGTGCTGGATGCGAGCAGGCACTTTGTGTTCGTGCGTTGAAAAGAGTCAAAGACCGAGGGTAAGGGCGATGAGGCTCCGAAACTGGCGTAGGGCGTCGTCAGTATCCGGCGAGAGGCTGCATCGAGCGTCAAGGCGCCAAAAAGCGCCGCACCTACTCAACTCGTAGAGCGTCCGTCGGACTCACGCCCGAAGCGCGATGCGCCGGGATCAGCGCGGCCGCCAACCCCGCCGAGCACAGAATCACAACAGTGACGGCAATCGCCGCAGGGTCGAAAGATTTCACGTCGTAGAGCTGCGCTTGCACCAAGCGCCCCAGCGCCAAAACAAACAGCAAGCCAATCCCGATTCCTGTGACGATCATCGCTGACGCATCTCGAAGCACCAGCCAAATTGCCGACCAGCGCGTCGCTCCAAGCGCCAACCGAATCCCGATCTCACGCGTGCGCTGCGTCACGACGAAAGACATCACGCCATACAGCCCAACGAGCGAGAGCAACAGCGCGAGCGTGCCGAAGCTGCTCGACAGCGTCGCCAGCAAATGCTCGGTGTTCAACGATCGATCGAGCTGTTCGTTCACGGTTCGGAGATCGGTAATCGCCAATCGCGGATCCACATCGTGCACGATCGCGCGCAGCGACGTAACAAAACTCTCCGGCGTCCCACGCACCTTCACATAGAACGTTCCGCCCGTACCCTCACCTGCAAAAAATGGAAAGAATGCTTGCTCCGATTCTTCCCGCAGCCCGCGATAACTAAAGTCAGACATGACCCCGACAATTTCAGCCTCGGGCTTCGCGTCCGGTCCGCCTCCACTCGCGACGCGCAGCCCGATCGGATTGCGTCCTCCCAAATAACGCTTCACGAACGCTTCGTTCACGATGGTTGGGCCGAGCTTTCCGACTGTCTCGTGCATGTCCCGCTCATCGAAATTTCGTCCTGCAAGGATCTGCACGCCCATCGTTTGGAAAAATCCCGGCGTCACCGAGTCCATGTTGACCTCGCGGTCGGTCGTAATTCTCTTGTCGGCAAAGATCGTCATCGGATTGTTCCAGCTTCCGCCGGTAAGGAACGCGAATCGAGCGATCGCCGACGACTGGGTAATCGATGACGCGCGTATCGCTTCGTCGATGCGTCGCATCAGCAGTTTTCCATCAGCGGGCGAATATCCGTTGCGCAATGAATCCACGCCAAATGAAACCAGACTTGTCGTCGAAAAGCCCGGCCCCTTGGCCATCAACGCATCCAGACTCCGCAGGAACAGCGCCGCGCCGACGACGAGCGTCAATGTCAATGCAATCTGCGCCGTCACAATTATTTTCCGAAGTCGAACGCCGCCAAACCCTGTGCCGCCGCGCTCACGCAGCGACTGCGCGACCGAACGGCGCCCCGCTTGCCAGGAAGGCGCAAGTCCGCTCAAAAGCCCCGCCGTCACACTGACGACAAACGCAAACAAGAGCAGCCGCGAATCGACACCTGCGTGCAAAGCCATCGGCGCCGCGCCGCGCGGAATAAAAGCGACGAGAGCTCGCACCGCGATCGGAGCCACCGCAATCCCGAGCAATCCCCCCACAAACGCAATCAGCAAGCTGTCGGCAAGAAGCTGCCGCCCGATTCGCCAGGGCGAAGCGCCCAGCGCCAACCGCGTGGCAATCTCGCGATCGCGCGCCGATCCGCGCGCCAGAAACAGTCCCGACACATTCAAGCAAGCCAGGCCCAGCAACACGGCCGTCACCGCGAGCAATACCCACAGCGGTTGCTTCAATCGCCGCCTCAGTGTCGAATGCCCTTGCGGCGCCGCAGTGAGCTCCAGCGTCGAATTCAGAAATGCCTGTCGCCGTTCCGGCGTAACAACAGGAAAGCTCGCAAGGTGCATGTCCTCTTGCAGCATCGCCTTGAACCACGGTTGCAGCCCCGCCTGCGCTTGCTCCAACGTCATGCCGTAATTCAAGCGTCCCAAGATCTGCATCCAACGTGTCCGTCGATCGAGTAGATTTTCGAAACCAGGAATGACTTGCGACGACATGGATGCGGGCACCCAGATCGCAGGAACCTCGCCAACGTCAACGCCTTTAAAGGTCGGTGCGGCCACGCCGATGATCATCAACGGATGGCTGTTGACCAAAACCTTGCGCCCGACCACATCGGTAGCGCCTCCAAACTGCATCTGCCAGAAATCGTATGAGAGCACGGCTACCGGATTTGCGTTCGCCACACCGTCATCGTCTTGCTCGATCACGCGCCCCAGCGCCGGCGCCACTCCGAGTACTGCGAAATAATTTCCGGACACAATTTCCGCCGTGGCCGGACGCGAATCGCCATTCGTTGAGAGATTGACAGGGGCAAACGCTCGACACAGTACACCGTCGAAAAAATCCTTCTGTTTGTCCAGGTCGCGGCAAATCGGATACGACATCAGGTCCCAGCTGCCAAATCCGTTCGCGACTGTATCGCCGTCCCAATTGATCAGCACCAATCGTTCCGGCTGACGAACCGGCAGCGCGTGCAGCAGCACCTGATCCACCAACGAGTAGATCGCCGTCGTGGCTCCGATGCCCAGCACCAGCGAGAGCACCGCAGTCACGCAGAACGCCGGCGTCCTGAAAAAAGATCGCGCCGAGAAGCGCAAATCGTAACTGAAATCCCGCAGCCATCGACTCAGCCAAACGTCTCGCACTTCCTCCTGGACTTGTGAGATCCCTCCAACCTCCGCCAGCGCTCGCCTGCGGGCCTCTTCCGCTGGCAACCCTGACTTCTCAAGATCGTTCGTTCGCCGTTCGACGTGATAGCGCAGTTCGCGGTCCAGGCCGTTCTCCATCTTTCCCCGACGAAACCAGTTTGCGATTTGCTTTAACATAGCCGCCTCAGGACTTGTCGCCCAACCCAAAAATTAACTGCACTGCTCCCGCCAACCGCGCCCAATCATGTTTTTCGGCCGCCAGCTGCTTTCGCCCGGCAGCCGTCAGCGCGTAAAACTTCGCTTCCCGCCCGGTTTCCGATTCCTTCCACTCGGCCTTGAGCCATCCCTTCTGCTCCAGCCGGTGCAGCGCGGGATACAAAGATCCTTGATTCACTTGGACAATTGCTTTCGAGATCTGCTCGAGTCTCTGAGCGATCCCGTAACCGTGCGCCGGCTCCAGCGACACAATCTGAAGAATCAACATGTCGAGCGTGCCCTGCGGAATAGGAAATCGTTTCAATGCCTCAACCTCCGACACATCACACTACCGCACAATAGGTCGAAGGTCAAGGTATGGGATAAACAGGAACAACTTAACTACCTTCTGCTCACCAGGGCACGCAACCGCCGTCCGAAATTTCTTCGCCGCGTGTCGCGACGTGCGACAATTGCATCGAACTCTTCGTAATAAAGACGTTCGCCCGCGGAGGAAGTCTTGCGATCGGCCCTGAATTTCTCGAAGCGGTTTGCGATTTTCACGTTGGCGGGCGCGACAATCCTATTCGTTGCAGCCAAACACGCCGAAGCTCAAACGAAATCGACGCCTGCCCCCGCACAATCACAATCGAAGAAGCCAGCCACGCCACCCGCAATCACTACTGCACCCGCCCCCAATTCACCGGTTTCAACTCACTTCCCCATCCTTCTCCTCGCCTTCGGCCCGCCCGAAGGCACGCAAACCGGCTGGAGTATCCGCATCGGCATCAAGGGCCCCGAGCGCATGGATCGCCTGAACTATCCACCGGTCACCCTCGAGCCCGGTGACGTCACGCGCGAAGGCACCAATGACGACTGGACGTATCGTGCAAAAGATTCCGCAACCGGCGCCGACGTCAGCGTCCACATCACCCGCGAATCTTGCTCGCCCTCAAATGAACCCGCGGCAAAGTACACCTTCCGCGCCATCGCGCAGCACGGCCAACTCGGCACGCTCAACGGTTGCGCCCGCATCGCCGCCGAACTGTTCCCCAAGATCAACAATCAACCCGATCCCGACGACGAAGACAAAATCCCCGCTATCCTCCCCGCCGACATCATCAAATTTCTATCGCCCACCGACATCGCCTACATCACTGGAACAAAAGTCGCGGTCGGCCTCGGCAAAGTTCGCAAAGTCGCCGCACAGGACGGCAGCGAGCCGTCACTCTCTCACGACGGCAAAAAACTCCTCTACACGCGCCCCGACAACAAAACCGGCCCCGACCGCACCATCGTTCTTTACGACACCGCCACGGGCCGCTCGCAGGATCTCGTTCACGGCGGCGTTCGCGAAGCCTTCTGGTCGCCCGACGACACACGCGTCGCATACCTGAATTTCCTCGACAACAAGTGGCAGCTCTACATTTTCACCGCAGGCGCGCCCCAGCAAGGCACCGCCGTTTTCACCGGCAGCCTCACCTCCCTGCACGGCTGGATCGACGCCCACACGCTGCTCGCCAGCGACATGCAAAATGCCTACTGGATTACCGACGACGGCCGCACCGCGCAAACCGTTCCGCTCAAAGAAATCTACGGCGACGAATTCGACATCACCGGCTCCGACACGTTTCGCGTGAACCCGATCAATCCCGACTTGCTGCTCGTCTCCGCACCGTATGTGAAAGCTCCCACAGGAGCTCCGACCGATCAGATGGGCCTCGCCGCGGCCGTCTTCCTCTACGAAGTGAAATCAAAGCGCCGCACGCTGCTGAGCCCGTCCGACCAATGGGCGCGCCACGGCGAATGGTCCCGCGACGGCGTCCAGGTTTTTTACACTCGCCGCGTCTCCGCCACGTCCTACGTCATCTATCGCCAGCTTTGGGACGGTAGCGAACCCAAGCGCTACCAGGACGGCGCCGACCTCGTCGTCGGCAAATAGCAAGCTGCACGGGCACTGCAGCCATCTAATTCGGGACTTGCGATTCCGAAGGCCCCTGCTTGATCAGCCGCGTGCGTGTGTGAGATTCCTGGTCGCGTTGTTCTTCAACCAGTCTGGCAAGAGTTGCCGCCGCTGCAGCGGCTTCCTGCGACTTTTTCTGGCGCCGATAGGCAATGAGCAGCTGGGCATAAATCGCCCTCTCTCGTGGATCCAGGCTACGAGCTTTTTCGAGTAGCACCGCCGCCTCATCGACGCGATTCTCGCGAAGATAGATCTTCGCGAGCTCAACGTGAGAAGGAACGAAAGTAGGGCGCAATCGAACCGACCGCTGCAGCACGGTAGCCGCTTCGCCGAAATCGGAATCTCCCGGGGCGGCGCCAGAACGAATCAATGCTTCCCCCAGAAGGTACAGCAAGATCGGATCGTTGGGTTTCTGCCGGACCCGGTCGCGCAGCGTGCGCACGGCCTCCGCCACATTGCCGGTTTGCATGTAGCTGATACCCAGACCAGCGTAACTAAGGTCTTTCTCTGGAGCGAACCGGCTGGCAAGTTGGAAGTCGCTGTCGGCGAGGTCGAACTCGCTCCTCATCGCATGGAGAATCCCGCGCTCAAAGATCAACCGGTCGGATTGCGGAAGATAGTGCAGGCCGACGCCGAGAACTTCAAAACCCAAATCGAAAGCGTCATGATCGATGCACAGGGCAACGAGATCGATGTAGTTATTTTCGTCATTGGGAGCGATCTGGGTTGCTTCACGCAACGCATCGATGGCCGGCTGGACTTGGCCTGCGCCTTTGTAAGCTTCGGCGAGAAGGTTGTCCAGCTCGGCCGTTACGTGTCCGTTGGCCTTAAGTCCGGAAAGAACCTCGATGGCCCTTGCATACTGTTTCGTTTCCACGTAGCAGATGGCGAGATTGAATCCGGCATCGTAGGAGGCCGGATATTTCGCCTGCACGGCTTCAAACAAAGGAGTGGCTTGTTCGAAGTGGCTCTTTTGAGCCAACGCCAGGCCGAGATCAAACTGCGCACGCAGAGGCAGCTGTTCCGCCGGATGCTGCGAAATTAGGGAAAGTACAGCCGCATCCCTGCCAATCTCAAGATCGCTCTCTACCAAGGCGATAAACAAGCTCGGGTCCTGACTCAACAGATCACCCGCTTTGGCCAGATGAGGCTCCGCAACCGCAAAGTCTTTGCGCGAAAAGGCCAAGCGGCCAAGAAAGGCGTTGATCACTGGGTCTTCGGGAGCTGCACGCAAAGCCTCGCGAAAATGGCGTTCGGATGCGACGAAATCTTTGAGCGTATATTCGTTGACCGCGAGATTTTTTAACGCAGCCTGAAAATGCGGGTTGACTTGGAGCGCTCGACGATACGCTTGGTTGGCTTCTGCGAGATCGCCCTTCTGGGTAAGAGCAATGCCCAGCAGATTCAGCGCCTTCAGATTGCGCGGCTCTGCTTCCAAGAGCGGCCGCAGCAAAGCAATCGCCTCGTCATTTTGGCCCTGACGAACGAAGGTCTCAGATCGACTGTAGCTCTGGCTATCTTGTGCGAACAAACTCGGCGAGAACAGCGCCAGAAACAGCAAGACTGTCCACAAGTGGCGGCCGGGGCTCATGTCTGCCAGAAAAAATGTCTCGAGTTCAACTGTGCGATGTTAGCACTGCATAACTTCGATCACGCGCAAAGCTGCAAAAACTTGGCCTCTCTCCTGCCAGAGAGAGGCCAAGCGGGGGTAGCTACATGAGAGAATTAGGTCCTCAAAACTCGAACCGGGCTCCAATCTGAATCGTCCTTGGGAAGTACGCCTGCGTTGCCCTCCCAAAGTTTGTATTCGTCGATACACCGGCCGAGTTCAGCGCAAGATCGTTGCTCACGTTGAAAAGATTGACGCGATTGAACAGGTTGTAAAACTCTCCGCGGATTTGGAGCTTCGCGCCTTCATGGCCGATGAACCAGGGCACGTGGAAAGCCTTCATGAGGCTGGAGTCCACGTCCGCATAGCCCGGCCCCCGGAAGCTGTTGCGTCCGACGTTTCCTTGGGTCACACACGGAGTGAACGTCGTCGCGCTCTGCGACAAGATGTTGTTGTCCAGTGCGCATGGAAGCGTGAAGGCGGTGGGATCGACGCATCCCGTCAGGAACCCTTCCTTTCCGCAGCTCTTGTGTTGGGCGGAAGCGGCGACGTTTGGCAACACGCAATCGCCTTGAGTTCCCGATGCGTTGCCGTCGAGAGAGTGGTTGCAATCCCAGACGGTGTAAGGATAGCCGCCTTGCAGAGAAACGGTGCCGCTCAGTTCCCAGCCACCGAGCACGCCGCGAACGAAGGCGTTCTGTTCTTTCAATCTCGGCAAATCCCAAAGGCCGTGCATCGCGAACGAGTGCGGAATGTCAAAGCTCGCGGACCCACGTTGCGCGCTCTTGTCGTAGGGGTTGAAGACGGGGGACAACAGCGAGTCTCGCCCCAAACCCGGAGCGTCAACTGCGCTGATCGTCCTGCTGATGGAATACGTCGCCTGCAAGGTGAATGACTGGCTAAACCGGTGCAAAATCGACAAGTTGAAGCTGTTCGAGTGCGCCCAGCCGCTGTTGTCGCCGTAGTTGATTTGGTCGAAGAACGTATTCGGCCGGACCGGCGCACCGGTATCGTCATAGCAACCCAGACAGCGGTTCATATCCGTTCGCACATATTGGTGAACGCTTTGAGATCCCGTGTAGTTGGCTTCCGCCAGCCATGTGGATGTGAGTGCGTACTGGACACCGAGAAACCTCGCGATCGTATACGCCTGTTTGACCGCTGGATCGATGCCGCCGATGTTGGAGGTGTTGGTTAGAGCGCCACCGCGCGCGTTCTCTCCGATCGGCAGTTCACTGGCAGGCGGAATCGGACAATTGAATGGACTCTTGGCCAACGCGCACAGCCCGTAAACCGGCTGTGGAGCAGCGGCCGAGCGAGTGTCGGCGTTTACGCTGGCGATAAATGGCGGATTGCCGCGTGTAGCGTCGGACCAGAAAATGTTTGGCGCGCGTTCATAAAAGACCCCCATCCCTCCGCGGATGCTGATCTTCCCTTGCTTCGTCGGATCCCAGGCAAAACTGAGGCGCGGCGCGAAATACGCGATGCCATGTTTCGGGAACAAGCTGGGCACGATCCCCACCGAAGCGTTGGTGATCTTCTCGGACAGGTTCGAACCATCTCCGAGAATGATCGAAGCGGTTCGCCCGGAGACCTCGTTGGGGCTGGTGTTGAAATCCCAGCGAAGCCCCATATTGATCGACAGATTTGGCTTCACTTTAAAATCGTCCTGACCAAAGATGCCGACGTTCGTCGATCGATAACCCACGCTCTGTTGCGACTGGGCACCGGTGCGAAGATCAAAGTTGATCCCGGGCTCCAGAGTCGGTTGATCAGCCGCGAAGTCGAAGATCGGATTTAGACCGCTCGGTGACCCGTTCAGGAAGACGTAGCCGGGCCTTTCGGTGGGACCGCTGAACAGATCGTTTTCCTGGTCCCGGAAAATTTCAGCGCCAAATTTCATCGCGTGTTTGCCTCGGTTCCACGAGAGCAAATCCCGCCACTGGAAATCGTTCTGAATGAACTCGGCTGGTGCGAAACCGTCGCCGAATCCGGCGATCCCCATCCCGGTGATGGAAGGAACTTGGCATTCGGCGCAGACACCCAGACCGGAAATGCGCGTAACCCCGAACGCCGCATCATTCACTAGCGATGCCGAAAACGTGTGGGTCCAGTCCAGGTTCCCGTAATTGGTGATTCCGGCAAAATTGTTGACCACCGAAAATTTTGGACGAATGTTGGTGCCTTGCACGTCAGGTGTCTTGCGGTAGAAATTCCCGTAAAACCGGTCCTTACTGAAATTCACGTCCACGCGGGAGTTCCACTGTAAGCCATTGTTAAAGCCCGAAGTTCCGACATTCGAAGTCTCATAAAGTCCTAGCGAGCAGGGCATCCCGAGCGGGCCGGTGCCTGCGCAAGTCGGATCCAAATCCTGCACGGTGACAACGCTGCCCGGAGTTACGTTCGCGACCGTTCCCGGGTATGCCGTCAGCAGCTGAGTGGACAAATTGTTCGGGAAATTGCTCTTCATGAAACTCACGAAGTCTGAAGTTTCGACCTGGTCGGTCAGCACGCCGGGCGTCGAGGACAGTTTTTTGTCCAGGCTAAAGAAACCGAAGATTCTGTTTTTCAAGATCGGACCGCCGAGCGAGCCACCGAATTCATTCCGGCGGCTGACAGGCACATCCGACACGAAAAAGTTGTGCGCCGTCAGAGCGTTGTCCTGGTGATACTCAAACAAAGAACCGTGGAAGTCGTTGCTACCCGATTTAGTGACCGCCTGAATCATGATGGAGCTGCTCCGGCCATATTCCGCAGAGTAGTCATTGACGCTGACATGCACTTCTTGAACGGATTCAGGATTCGGTGTCAGGTTGTAAGTTCCGGGGTCCGGATTGCTCGTCGCCAGAGTGTTATCCAAATAGAAGGCGTTAGCCTCGCCCCGTTGGCCATTCGCGCTATTTTGCGGGTTATTCACTAAGCTGAAGATGTCGGTATCGTTGGCGTTCGTTGAAGCATTTCCAATCCCCGTCACACCGGGAGTCTGACTGAGGACGCTGACCACGTTCCGACCCGCCAAGGGCAAATCGCGGATCTCCCGCTCGCTGATGTCCGAGCCGATTTTCGACTCTGACAGCTGGATGGGATTGGCTTCCGCGGTAATCGTCACGGTGTCGCTGACCATGCCCGCTTTCAGCGTCAAGGGCACAGTCCGAATTTCTTCGGCGGTCAAGATAATGTTCTCTTGCTTGACCGTGGAGAATCCTTGTTTCGTTCCAGTCAGTTGATAGTGGCCGGGCGCAAGGCTAGGAAATCGAAACAGCCCCTCGCTGTTAGTTTGACCTGACGTAGAAATCCCTGTGTCGTTATTCGTGAGCGTCACTAATGCGTCGGGAACGACTCCCCCCGACTGGTCCGTGACCGTTCCTTCAATCGAGCTGCGGAATTGGGCTAGAGCCGGTAGAGCTAAAATTGCGACTAGAACGAAAGCAAACCCCAATCGAAGGAAATTCCAAAATCGCTGCATGGCGCCTCCAGTTTGCGACTCCAAAGTAAACGTATTCTCGACTGTTCGGCCTTCTCTGCACCATGTACTGCTGCCATATTTCACTCGCGTGATCCTGATTGGGTCGTTTCCGAGTTGCTGGAACCAAGAGATAGAGGTAAACGTTTACAGCCTGGAATTGTATATAGCATAAAATCTGCAATCCGTGTCAATCACAATTTTGTATCCATTTCAACTGCTCTCTGGCGAGGTCGAATGCGGATCGGTCTACACACGGTCAACGAACTCGAGCGCCGAACTCCACTTCGTGCGCCCGATCTCCTGGATGGCTCGGCTACATGACTTTTCGGCGATACGCCGCTCTCTCCCTGTCCTAACGGCCAATTCACCGATTCGCCGCATTCCACCGAGCGATCCGCGTGGCCAATCCCACCGGCGCTAAAATATAGGTATGTCCAGCACTCCCACACCTGTCCCCGTGACGAAGCAGGTCGGCATCCTGGTCCTCGACAACGACCCATCCGGCCAAGGCGCCTTGCGCCAAATCTTGGACTCCGAAGGCTGGCGCGTTCGCATCGTTCCCGACACGAAGTTGCTCCTCGCCGAATTAAAAACCGGCGAATATTCCCTCGTCGTAGCCAACGCCGCGCTGATCGGCCCCGACAGCCCTCTCTTCGTAACCTTGCGCGAACTTTCCAGCGTCTCCGCCGAAGAAGGTGCCCGTCTGCGCGTCCTTTATATCCTCCCCGAGCTGTCAGGCGGCCAGTACGCCGGCCCGCTCGAAGCGGCGAAACTTCCCTACGTCGTACGCCCGTTCCACCTGCACGACTTCCTGGAAAAAGTCAGCGACCTGCTCGTCGAAGTGAAAGCGATCGAAGCTCCGCTTCGCCAGGTCCGCCACGAATTCGGCCAAATCCAGAAGAAAAAAAAGCAAGCCGGCCGCAGCAACTCGATGTTCGCCGCCCGCGATTCCTTCTCCTACACCGACGAAGAGCTCGCCGAATACGAAAAGCAGGAATCCGAAGCCTCGAAGTCCCGCCGCAACCGCGTCCGCACCAATCTAGGAAACCCCGGCACCCGCTAGTTCAAACCGTTACGTGCGCCTCGCCTGCAGCCGTACCACAGATCTACACGCCAGTCCCAACCGTCACGGCACAGCTTCAGCCGTGCCACCCAACCCAACGACGAGAGCGGCCTCAGCCGCTGAGGGATCGCCGTCTCCAACTGTCAGTTCGAGACGGTAGCGCCTCGTCCCAACCGTCAGGGCACGGCTTCAGCCGTGCCACCCAACGCAACGAGGAGAGCGGCTTCAGCCGCTGAGGGATGCGCGTCTCCCACTGTCAGTTCGAACAGACACCATGTAAAAAGTACCAATTGACAATCCTTAACTTCTGAGTTATCATCCTCTCATCGAGAATTCCGTCCAGGTCTCCGCGTTCCTCTGTGTGCTTTGCGTCTCTGCGTTATCTTTTCTCTCAACTCAGAACCATTCGTCGATTAAGTGCCGTAGAATCACATCCTTACACTCACACAACGTCCAAGCCCTTTAGAATCACACTCTTGCGCAAAAACCCGGGGGGTGGGCCCTCCGAGCATCATGACGTCCGCAAGACCAGCAACCGGTGAATCGTCATCACCTTCGGTGTCAGCGCGTCCAGCTCGATCAAAGCCAGCCGCCCCTCGGTGATCTCCCGCCACCGGTAAGCGTTCGGCTCGCTCTCCTCGACCTGCTTCCCGTTGAGCCGCCGCAAGAATTCGCGCGCATCGCTCTCAGCGGCCACCTCGCGCATTTTCGGCCGAGCCAGCGCCTCCACCGAGTAACTCCGCAACAGCTTCATCCAGTAGTGGTTAAACAATTCCGGCGATGCAAAGATGTCGCTCCACGCGACTTCGTCTCCGTAAGCGACAATGACCCCGACAACGCGCTCGCCCTTAAGGCCCGCGACCTCCTTCTCAAATCGCCGCTCCAGTTGTGAGACGAGTTCGTCCACTGAGGTGCCAACGCGCCCATCTTCGTAAATCTTGGAGTACGCCTGCGTCGGCGCATTCACCTCGACCGACTGGCTGATCGAATCTGCGGTAATCATGGGCGCCGCGAGTACCGCGCCATTTCTATCAGCCATCGCCCGTCCGGCCACCGAACCGGCACGCACCGCGGCCCAAACATCGTTCTGGTCCTTCGCCACCGCCGCCTGCTCTCGCACGCTCGGATGCACCATCGTCTTCGCCGCCGAAAATCGTGAACCCGAAGACCATCGCCCGTGTTCGACGCAAAAAACGTCCAGCGGCAGCGGCTCCGAACCAACTGGCACAATCCGGTCCTTGCCAATGATGCGATCCTGCTTCCCTCCGGTCACCAACTCGCCAGCCAGCAGCAAGAGCGGCCGCTTGCTCCGGTTGATCAGCACCAACTGGTTCACTGCCGCTGAGCCACTAAGCTCAGGCCGCGGAGTCCCTCGCTCCGACCGGTACAAGCCGCCCGCCCCGTGCTCGGTCACGACAACTTCACCACTCGCAAGCCCTTCGTCTAGCGTGAGAAACATCGAAGTGTCGGCACCGCCAGAGGCCACCACCGGAAACAACGTGATGTTCTCGTACGTAATCCCAGGCAGGAGCCGCCACGAATTCTCGGCCGCCGGCCACGGCTCGGGCGAATTCCCCGGAGGCGTTGCAGGAGCGGGAGCCAACGCGGTGCCAAGCGTCAGCCCCCCGGCAGCCGTCAGCCCGACAAAATTACGAAGCATCGAAGAGAGAAAACCGCGGGTGAACATAAACGCCTCCAGTGCGCGCGAACATGCGCTTAGGCTTAGAACGCCCACCCTGGAAATTCTTGCGAAGGAGGCATGCGGCGATCAATTCATGCCTTCGGGCCGCCCTGCTTAGCGCGGTTAGTCCCAGACAGGAGTGCCTGTGCTACTGTGTGGCGGCGGACACCCTGTAGCCGCGATCGTTTCCCAGATCGCGGGCTTTTCCCTTGCCCCGGCTCGAATCGCGCAAACGACCGAGGCTGTTGTCGCGAAATGGAAATTTTCAGGCACCCTGTCGATTTCAGAGAGCTCATCCGTCGTACCAGCGTGGAGAAATCTCGGTACCTGTAAGCCAATGGAGGTTGTAATGCGCTACATGATGCTGATCTACACCAAGGAAGGCGACCGCGACAAAATGTCGCCCGAAGAAGCCCAGCAAATCCGCGATCGCCACGCCGCCGTCATGAACGAATCGCGCGAACGCGGCATGCTCGTCGCCGTCAACGGTCTGGGCCGCACCCATACCGCGACCACCGTCCGCGTCGACGCAGGCAAAATTCTCGCCACCGACGGCCCCTTCGCCGAAACGAAAGAGCAACTCGCCGGCTACTATGTGCTCGATTGTAAAAACATCGAGGAAGCCGTCCAATGGGCCGCACGAATCCCGACTTCTTGCGGCGGCGCACAAGGCTCGATCGAGATTCGCGAACTCGTCGAATTTCCGCACGTGCCCGAATCGATCCTGAAACCGCACCGCATAGCCGCAACTTCCGCCGCCGACTGAACCGGTCGGCTGAACGCAGCGCTCACACATAAAGGAGAGCATCCATATGAGGACGACTCTATATCTGCGCATCGCATCGGTCCTGGCGATCATACACGCCATCCTCCATACGATCGGAGGCGTGCTCAGCAAGCCCAAAAACGGCGCGCCCGAAATCGCCGTCATCGAAGCGATGAAATCGCGGTCCTTCAATGTGATGGGCTCGATGCGCACCTATTGGGATTTCTTCTACGGCTACGGCTGGCTCCTGGGACTCGCGCTATTAGTTGAAGGCATCCTCTTCTGGCAGCTCGCCACGATCGCAAAAACGAACGCGGCGCCGATTCGGCCGATCATCATGCTCTTCTGTCTCAACTTCGTCGTCACGACTGTGATCGCCTGGAAATACTTTTTCATTGCGCCCGCTGTTACAGAAATCCTGATTGCGGCATTCCTCGCGGCAGCGTATTTCACGACAGCGCCCGCGCGGGCCGCTTAACATCAAACGATGACCGACGCGAAGTCCGTCGCCGAATCCGTCTTCCGGCAACAGTCCGGCCGCATCATCGCGACGTTAATACGAATTTCAGGCTCGTTCGATCTCGCGGAGGAAGCGCTACAGGAAGCCTTCACCTCGGCAATCGCGCGCTGGCCGGAATCGGGAATCCCCGACAATCCAGCCGCGTGGATCACTACGGCGGCGCACCGCCGATTGATCGACGCTTTGCGGCGCGATCGAACGCG
>Ga0070735_10003263_pt1 | contig 14286 bp, 11 predicted proteins | sample Coa_R1_FD_66443 | JGI IMG/M metagenome (GOLD analysis project Ga0070735, IMG submission 66443) | Surface soil microbial communities from Centralia Pennsylvania, which are recovering from an underground coalmine fire - Coalmine... | ecosystem: Environmental > Terrestrial > Soil > Unclassified ...
TGTGGGGCCCCGGCAATTTCAGCGGGGACGTCGTGATTTCCGTGGGAGTACCGCTCGACCAGCTCAGAGCCATGTTCGGCGAGATCGACGTGGCCGCGACGATCAACAACGAATATGCCATCCCGGAAGAAAATAACTTGCCCGTCTACATTTGCCGCAAGCCGAAGATGACCCTGCAGCAAGCCTGGCCCAGCCTGAAGTTTTTCGGGTAGGCTTGTGAGCAAAAAGACGATTCAGCCGGACAACTGCCAGCTTAAACAAATCAAGGCCGTATAGTCGCCGTCAAGTTGCCGTCAAGAGTACGGTCAAAGCTTTGTAAGGCTCGGCTTCAGCCGTGCCGTGAAGTGTGGAGGATGAACGCGGCTTTAGCCGCTGGCGATTTAGAATGGCGTGATGATGGTAAGTTTTTGATCGATTTTGTTCGTTCCACAACGTACGAGATTCCAACAGGCCAGCGGCTAAAGCCGAATCTGCTATGCGTAGTTATGGCACGGCTGAAGCTGTCCTACAAAACTTCGGCCGCCAAACGATTATGAAGCTTCTTGGTTTCGGGTCTCTATAGGCTCTAATGGTCCTTCAGGCTTCCCGATTTATCACGCCACTCCCAGAATCGTCACCAGTTCACGTACCGACGCCGCCGATTTATCCAGCGCAGCTTTTTCTTCGGGGGTGAGCTTGATCTCAATGATCTGCTCCACGCCGCGCGCGCCGAGTTTCACCGGAACGCCGACGTACAAACCATTGATCCCGTACTCTCCCTCGAGGTAAGCGGCGCAGGGCAAAATTTTCTTTTTGTCCTTCAGAATGGCCTCGACCATTTCCACTACCGCGGCCGAAGGAGCGTAGTAGGCCGATCCGGTCTTCAAAAGATTGACGATTTCCGCGCCGCCCTTGCGGGTGCGATCGACAATGGCGGCGATACGATCCGGAGGAAGCAGGTCCGGCAGCGGAATTCCCGCGACCGTTGAGTAGCGCGCCAGCGGCACCATGTCATCGCCGTGCCCGCCGAGCACGAACGAATTCACGTTCTCCACCGATACGCCCAGCTCCATGGCCACAAATGCGCTCATGCGCGCCGAATCCAGCACTCCGGCCATGCCCATCACGCGATTCTTCGAGAAGCCGCTGACCTTGAACGCCGCCTGCACCATGGCATCGAGCGGATTGGTCACCAGGACCAGAATCGCATTCGGCGAATATTTTACGACTTGTTCGACGACCGCTTTGACCACGTCGAAATTAGCCTTCAGGAGATCATCGCGGCTCATGCCCGGCTTGCGCGGAAAACCCGCGGTGACCACCACCACGTCGCTGTTGGCCGTTTCCTTGTAATCGCCCGTTGCCGTGGAGATTCCCGTCACGCGCGCGTCCGAGCCGGTGATCGGTGTGGACTCGACCATGTCCAGCGCCTTACCCGCCGGCGGTCCGTCCAGAATATCGGTCAGCACCACGTCGGCCAGTTCCAGGTCCACGATGCGCTGCGCCGTCGTCGACCCTACGAATCCACCGCCCACAACCGTAACTTTCTTCCGCATGAGTGCGTTCTCCTGTTTTGGTCAAAATGGAATTGATTAAGGCAGAATCGCCTGCCGACGCGATCCGGCAGTGACTACTTGGCGACCGCCAGCGATTGCATGTTCTCGATGATGGCGCTGGCGAATTGCGAGGTGCCCAGCTTCGTCGCGCCCTCCATCAGCCGCTCCAGATCGTACGTGACGCGCTTTTGCCCGATGGTCCTCTCGATTCCGGTTTCGATCAGCTTGCCCACTTCGCCCCAGCCCATGAATTCGAACATCATCACGCCGGAGAGCATCACGGAGCTGGGATTGATCACATCCTTGTCCGCGTATTTCGGCGCGGTGCCGTGCGTGGCTTCAAAGCAGCCGTAGCCGTCGCCGATGTTGGCGCCGGGCGCCATGCCCAGGCCGCCGACCTGCGCGGCGCAAGCGTCGGAAATGTAATCGCCGTTCAGGTTGGGCGCGGCAATCACCTGGTATTCATCGGCGCGGGTGATCACCTGCTGAAAAATGGAATCGGCGATGCGATCGTTGATCAGCAGCTTCTGCTTCCACTTGCCCCCGCCGTGGGTGGCATAAATTTTATCGAGCACCGATTTCACTTCATCGCACACCGATTTGCGGAACGCTTCGGTGGCTTGTTCGAGACCGGGCTCAACCAAAGCCGCGTTTTGTTCGACGGTGAGGTTTGGCTCCTTGTCACGATTGCCGAGGATCCAGGTTTCGCGCTCGGTGACGGTCTGCGCGCGGAATTCATCCACCGCGAGTTCGTAGCCCCAGTCGCGGAAAGCGCCTTCGGTAAATTTCTGAATGTTGCCCTTGTGCATGATGGTCACCACGCGCTTCTTGTTGTCCAGCGCGTACTGAATCGCCTTGCGCATCAGGCGCTTGGTGCCGAAGGGCGAAATCGGCTTGATGGCCACCGCCGAATCGGCGCGAATTTGCTTGGGGCCGCCCTTTAGCATGTCCTGATTCAGGAACTCCAAGAGCTTTTTCACTTCGGGAGTGCCGGAGCGCCACTCGATCCCGATATACACATCTTCGGTATTTTCACGGTAAACAATTACATCCATTCTCTCGGGATGTTTCACCGGAGAGTCGACACCCTTAAAATAGCGGACCGGCCGCACACAGGCGTACAGATCGAGAATCTGCCGCAGCGCCACGTTCAGCGAACGGATCCCGCCCCCCACGGGAGTCGTCAGCGGGCCCTTGATCGAAATGCGGAAATCGCGCACCGCCTCCACCGTTTCGTCCGGCAGCCATTGCTTGAATTCATTGAAGGCCTTTTCGCCGGCAAACACCTCGAACCAGGCAATCTTACGCTTCCCGCCATAGACCAGCTCCACGGCGGCATCGAACACGCGCTGCGAAGCTTTCCAGATGTCGCGCCCGGTTCCGTCGCCCTCAATAAATGGAATAATGGGCCGGTCGGGAATGACGAATTTGCCGCCGACATATTCGATCGCCTTTCCATCGGACGGAATGGACCTGCCGTTGTAAGAAGTCTTCATATCTATGTTCCTCTATGGGTTGTGATTCAGTGACGCGAATGGGAAAGAATAGCACAGCAAGCCGCCGGAGGACATATTTGAAGCAATCAAATATCGGGGCGAATTCAATGTGAAACGAAGGCAATTGTTCGAGAGGCAATTTTTCGAAAGCGAAGCCCGTTTATCTGAATCCATGCCGCCGCACGATCCCCGGGCGTAATGTGCCTCTACGGATGATTCCCGCCAATAGAAACGAGTTAGCGAGTTTTCTACCATCCGCTGCGACCGCATCGTAGGCACGAGAAGGCCGTTAGCGCGCGCAACTCGGTTTCAATTGGAGTGAAAGTCCCGGAGGGACGAAAGACCGTAGCCCACCGCGGAAGCGGTGGGAACGCAAACAGGGCAGGAACAAGCCCCGGAGGGGCGACACAATGGCCCATTCGTATAGCGAAACCACATCCATTTCGTATTCAGCACCAAGGGGCGGCGCAATACCATCTCGAAATTATATTTTTGGTTAGGGAAGCGTTGTGGGCCGTTGTGCCGCCCCTCTGGGGCTTTGTCCCTGGCACGCCGGCGTTCCCACCGCTTCCGCGGCGGGCTACGATCTGCCGTCCCTTGCGGGACTTAGGGGTGGTCTCTTGGGAAGATTTGTCCGCGTTACGCGGTTTGCCGCCTAGTCGTAGTATTCCTGCCCCAGGTGCGTGATCAGGTCTTCGCCCATCATCCAGCGCAGGGTGTTTTTCAGTTTCATCGATTGAATGAAGAGGTCGTGCTCGGGGTACAACTCCGGCGCGCACATCGGCGATTTGAAGTAAAAGCTCAGCCATTCCTGAATGCCGCGCATCCCGGCGCGCTTGGCGAGATCGAGGAACAGAATCAGATCGAGCACGATTGGCGCGGCCAGGATCGAATCGCGGCACAGGAAATCGACCTTGATCTGCATCTCGTAGCCCAGCCAGCCGAAGATGTCGATGTTATCCCAGCCTTCTTTATTGTCGCCGCGCGGCGGGTAATAATTGATGCGGACCTTGTGATGGATGTGCCCGTACAGATCGGGATACAGCTTGGGTTGAAGGATGTACTCGAGCACGCCGAGCTTGGATTCTTCCTTGGTTTTGAAGGACTCCGGATCGTCTAGTACCTCGCCGTCGCGATTGCCTAGGATGTTGGTGGAGAACCAGCCGTTCATTCCGATTAGGCGGGCCTTGAAGCCGGGCGCGAGAATCGTCTTCATCAAGGTCTGCCCGGTTTTGAAATCCTTGCCGCAGATCGGCACGCCATGCTGCTTGGCGAGCGCGACAATGGCCGGGATATCGACAGTCAGGTTCGGCGCGCCGTTGGCGAACGGCACTCCGCTGGTGATTGCCGCCCACGCATACAGCATTGACGGCGCGATGGCCGGGTGATTCTCCTTCATTGCCGCCACGAACGATTCAGGCGTCTCATAGACGGCGTGCGGCTTCAGGAAAATTTCTGTCGAGCCGCACCAGATCACAATGGTCCGCGAAACCTTGTTCTTCTTCTGAAATTTCTGGATGTCATCCTTGATCTGCATTGCCAGGTCGTACTTCGTGCGGCCCTTCTTCACGTGTGTGCCGGAAAGTTTCTTGACGTAGTTCTGATCGAACGCGGCTTTCATCGGGCGAATCTTGCTCAGGGTGCCCTTCACCTGCGCCAGGTGCTCGGGGCTGAGAACCGCGGCGTTCTTGGCGGCTTCGTAGGCGCTGACCGGAAAAATATCCCATCCTCCGAACACCAGATCGTCGAGCGTTGCCAGCGGGACGAAGTCCTTGATCGCCGGAGCGCGCCCCTCGGTCCGTTTCCCGAGGCGGATGGTTCCCAGTTGCGTCAGCGATCCGATGGGCAGCGCTTTTTTCCGCCGCACCAGATCGACTCCGGCCATGAAGGTTGTAGCCACCGCACCCATGCCGACGGTCAGGACTCCCAGTTTTCCCTTCGGCAAGGCAATGCCCGCGGACCTGCGCATTCGCATTTCTCCTGTCGTTTTCAAAATGTAAGAACCCTGAAGCGGCTCCCGGGCGCACCCGGCACGGCAGCCGCGTTTCCCATTGCGCAAACAACGTATCATGCGCGAATGCGCGAAGATTTGCAACGCGGAACGGTTTCAGAAAGACAGCCGATCGCGTACTTCCGCCGGCGCAATACCGCACACGGCGCGCGAAACGCGAGGGCGTTCGTCCAGTCGACGCACAGCGTCAGGAGGTCTTCCGTGGCTTAGACGAAGCACGCGCCGTCGCCGCGGCGGCGGTTTGCTTGCTCGAACTCGAGGCGCCGGGTCTTGTCCGCAGCGCCGCGAGCAGGCTGTCGAGACTGAACGTGTTGATCACGTCCTTCTTCTCAAGCCACCCGCGGCGCGCCATGCGCACTCCGTACTGCATGTCTTGCAGGCCGCGCGTGGTATGCGCGTCGGTGGAGATGGCGATTTTGATGCCGCGATCTTTGGCCATGCGCAAATAGGTATCGTTCAAATCGAGACGCCCGGGTGAAGCATTGCATTCCATGACCACGCCGTATTTTTTCGCCGCATCGAAGATCCGTTCCATGTCGCAGGCAAACGATTCCCGGCGCAGCAGCAGGCGGCCCGTGGGATGCCCGACGATCTGCGTGTAGGGATTCTCGATCGCCGCTAAAATCCTGTCGGTCATCTCCGCGCGCTCCAGGGCCATGTAGGAATGGATGGAGACCAGCACGATGTCCAGTTGCGCCAGGACATCGTCGGCCATGTCCAGCTTGCCGTTTTTCAGGACATCGACTTCGCTGCTGGCCAGAATTCGGATGCCCGGGTTCTTCGCGTTGACCGCCTGAATTTTTTTGATTTGCTCGAGCGTGCGCTTCTCGTCCAGCCCGTTGGCGACGGTGACAGCCTTGCTGTGATCGGTCAGCGCGATGTATTCGTAGCCCAACGCCTTGGCCGCCTGGGCCATTTCTTCAATTGAATTTTTGCCGTCGCTGGCGGTGGTATGCATCTGCAGGTCGCCGCGCATATCTTTCAGCTCGATCAACTGCGGCAGGCGATGCTCGGCGGCAGCATCGATTTCCCCGGTGTTCTCGCGCAGTTCGGGAGGAATGTAATCGAGGCCCAGCTTGGCGTAAATTTCTTCCTCGGTTGCCCGTGCCATCGGCTTCTCGCCCTTCAGCGTTGCCAGCGAATATTCGTTGAGCGTCAAGCCCATCTTGTTGGCGCGCCCGCGCAGCGTGACGTTGTGTTCCTTGGAGCCCGTGAAATACAGCAGCGCGGCCCCATAACTTTCCTTTTCCAGGATGCGCACGTCCACCTGCAGGCCGCTCTTCAGAACAAAGCTCACTTTGTTCTCGCCCTTGGCCAGCGTCTGGTCGATTTCCGGAAAGGTCAAAATGTGCAGCGAAATCGCTTCCACTACTTTCGGCGTGTACTTTGCCGCGGGCATCGTGACCAGAAAGTCCAGATCGCCGATCGTTTCCTTTCCGCGCCGCAGCGAACCCGCGGATGTGACCGCTTCGATCGGCTTCCCGAACGCGCGGATGTGCGCGATCAGCTGTTCGGCCGTTTCCTCGGCCAGGTCAAGATGAAAGCGTCCGGCGGACTTCTTGTGCACGCCAATCGCTTTCAGGATGTTTTCTTCGCTTTTCTCGCCGAATCCGGGCAGGTCGCGCAATTTATTTTCGCGCGCAAGCTTTTCCACCTCTTCGACGGTTCCCGCCTTGAAGGCTTTCCAAAGAAACGCCACTTTCTTCGGGCCGAGCGACTGCAGATCGAGCAAGTCGAGAATGGTCGAAGGATATTTCTTCAGGAGTTTGGCGCGCAGGGCGTAGTCGCCGGTCTTGAGAATTTCCTCGATGTGATCGGCCATTCCGTCGCCGATTCCGGGGAGTTGCATTAACTTTTCGCGGTCGCGCGCCAGTTCCTCGACGGACACGGACAGCCCGCCGAGCAGTTCCGCGGCTTTTTCATAACTGCGGTAGCGGCCAATCATGGCCCCATCGATTTCCAGAAGCTGCGCCGTTTCCCGCAGGATGCGGGCGATGTCACGATTTTCCATAGCGATGTCCAGGCTTGCGGGTGGAAGAACGGGTAACGCCCGTTTTGGACGTCAACGAAATGCGCTGAAAGGCGCTAACCGGAAAACGGACGCCACAAGATCCTACTGGCCGAGAACGTAAGCGAACATCAGCGGCGCGACGATGGACGCGTCGGACTCGATCACGAATCGCGGCGTGGCGGCTTCCAATTTTCCCCAGGTAATTTTTTCGTTGGGCACGGCGCCGCTGTACGATCCGTACGACGTGGTGCTGTCCGAAATCTGGCAGAAATAGCCCCACAGGCGGCACTTCTCCCGAAGGTCCTGAGTGATCAGCGGAACCACGCAAATCGGAAAGTCGCCGGCGATGCCTCCACCGATCTGAAAGAATCCGATCGATTCGTTGGCTGAGTTCTGCCGGTACCACTCGATCAGGCAGGCCATCTGCTCGACGCCCGATTTCACCACCTGGAACGTCGAAACATCGCCGCGCACCACGTTGGCTACAAAAATATTTCCCAGCGTAGAGTCTTCCCAGCCCGGGGTGAAAATCGGCAGATTTTTTTCGCATGCCGCGATCACCCAGGAATTCTTGGGATCGATCTGGTACGACTCTTTGATCAGCCCGCCGCGAATCAGCTGGTACATATATTCGAAGGGGAAGTAGCGCTGCTTTTCCTGATCCGCCTTCTGCCACAGCTTCAGCACCTGGCGTTCGATCCGCCGCATGGCCTCTTCCTCGGGAATGCAGGTGTCGGTCACGCGGTTCATGCCGTGATCGCGCAAGTCCACTTCTTCCGCGTCGCTCAAATTGCGGTAGTTCGGCACGCGCTTGTAGTGGTCGTGCGCGACAAGATTAAAAATATCCTCTTCCAGGTTGGCGCCGGTCGTGCAGATGCCGTGCACCTTGCCCTGCCGGATCATCTCTGCGAGCGAAATGCCAAGTTCCGCGGTGCTCATCGCGCCCGCCATGGTCAGGAACATTTTTCCGCCGCGCTCGAGATGCGCGATGTAGGCCTCCGAAGCATCCACAACTACCGCCGCGTTGAAATGCCGGAACTGGTGCTTCACAAAATCGCGTACGCTCATGTCCGCCTTTCTCTCCGAAATATTTTTACGGAGAACTTACTTGCAGCAAATCCTATGCCACACGCGGCCATGTTACAAGCGAAGAACGACAATTTTCAAAAATATCTTCAGGATGCGAAAAGAATTTGCGTCGCCGCAAATGGTCAGCGGCGGCGCCGGCGGAATCGTGCGTAGTACAGAATTCCGCAAATCGATTTGGCATCGCGCAGCGTTCCGCGTTCGATCATCTGTTCCGCCTGCTTCAGCGTAAAAATCCGCGGCGTGATGTTCTCGTCGTCTTCCGGCTGCGCTTTTCCGGCGGTCAACCCTTCGGCCGCGAAAATCCACATCCACTCGTTCACGAATCCGGGAGTCGGAACGACGCGCATCAGTTTGCGGAAGCGTTTTGCTGAGTAACCGGTTTCTTCGAGTAGTTCGCGCCGCGCGCCCGCGACCGGACTCTCGCCGGGCTCCTTTCTCCCCGCCACCAGCTCCCAAAGCATTTCGCCGACGGAGTGCCGGTACTGGCGAATGAGCAGGATACGGCCGTCTTCAAACACGGGAAGCACCACCACCGATCCTGGATGCACGATGATGTCGCGCTCAGCCTGCACTCCCCCCGGCTCGATGACCGTGTCCCGCTGCAGGCGAAACACTTTGCCCTGGTACAGAACTTCGCTCTTCAAAACTTTCGCGCCTTTGACGGCCAATTTCGCCTCCAGTCGCAGCGTTGAAACACGGCGCCGCTTGCGAGCCGGCGCCGGCCTCAAATTCTAGCAGGGAACTTCACACAAGTTGCTCGGCATCTCCGTGTTGCATATACTGTTTCCAGCCAAGCTAACAACTAAGTATGACTATCAACACGCTCATCGTTGACGACGAGAAGCCGGCACGCGACGAGTTGGCGTATTTGCTGCGCAGTTTCCCCGAAGTTCATCTCGTCGGCCAGGGCAAAAATGGCGTTGAAGCCCTCGCCCTCATCCGGGAACATTCCCCGGATCTCGTTTTCCTTGACGTACAGATGCCCGGCTTGAACGGCTTTGGGGTGATCAAAAAGCTGATGGACCGCAAGGGCAAGCTGCCGCAAATTGTTTTTGCCACGGCCTTCGACAATTACGCCGTTCAGGCGTTTGAAGTAAACGCCATCGACTACGTTCTGAAACCAATCGAGAAGAATCGTCTGGCCCGCGCCATCCAGCGCGCCAAAAAAGCGCTGGAGGCGGAAGCTTCTCCGAGCGAGCGCCTGGAAACGCTGGTCAGCCAGATGGGATCAGCAAAAGCGCCGCCGGTAAAATTGCTGGTGAAGACGCAGCAGCGCCTGTTTCTGGTGGATGCCGAGGACGTGATCTTCGCGTCGATTGAGGACGGCACAATCACGGTGGTGGCGCGCGAAGTGGAAGGCATTTCCAACTACCGCACCATCGAAGAACTGCAATCCACTCTCGAATCCGACGTCTTCTGGCGTGCCCACCGCTCCTACCTCGTCAACATCAATCACATCAAGGAAGTGGTGCCGTGGTTTAAATCCAGCTACATGCTGAAAATGGATGACAAGCGCGCCTCGGAAGTCCCGGTCAGCCGCGCCCAGACCAAGCACCTACGCGAACTGCTGAAAATGTAGGACAGACCCCAGTCTGTCTGGTTTAGAGTGCTGTTGGATTGCCAGGAGTCAAAAGAAGACAGGCTGAAGCCTGTCCTACTCATCCCGCGATGGACTTTTCCCTCACCGACGATCAACGCCTGATTCGCGACACCATCCGCCAGTACATGGACTCCGAAATTCGCCCGTCGATTCGCGCGCGCGACCGCGAAGAAAAATTTGCCGGTGACGAACTCCGCAAACTCGGCGAACTGGGCTGCTGCTGCATGTTGATCCCGGAATCCTGGGGAGGCCTTGGCGCCGACACCATTTCCTACGTCCTGATGCTTGAGGAAGTCGCCCGCGTGGACGCCGCGATGGCCGTCGCGCTGAGCGTCACCAGTTCTCTGGCCGTTTTTCCGGTCTTCAAGTACGGCAGCGAAGCGCAGAAGCAAAAATATCTGGAGGGCCTGGCGCACGGCGAAATGCTCGGCGCGTTCTGCCTCACGGAGCCGCAAGCAGGCTCCGATGCCGCCGCGATCGCGACCACCGCCGAACGCGTTGGTGCGGCCTATTGGCTGAACGGCACGAAATCGTGGGTCACCAACGGCGGCGAAGCGGGTCTTTATCTGGTATTCGCCAAAACCGATCCGGCGGCCGGAGCCAAGGGCGTGACCGCATTTCTCGTCGAACCCTCATTTCCCGGCTTTCGAGTCGCGCGCCACGAGGATAAGATGGGACTGCGCACTTCGCGCACCGCCGAGATCACGTTTGACGAGTGCCAGGTCCCGGAAGAAAATCGCCTAGGCGAAGAAGGCCAGGGCCTGAGGATCGCGCTCGAACTTCTGGACGGCGGCCGCGTGGGCATCGCGGCGCAGGCGGTAGGAATCGCGCAGGGAGCGCTCGAAGCATCGGTGGCGTATGCCAAAGAGCGCCGCGCATTCGGCAAAACGATTGGCGATTTCCAGGCGATACAATGGATGCTGGCCGATATGCAGACCGAAATCGAAGCGGCCCGCGCCATGGTCCATCACGCCGCGTGGATGCGTGACACCGGAGCGGCGCGCGTCGGGCCGTACGCGTCACGCGCGAAGCTGTACGCGGGAGAAATGGTGAATCGCGCCGTCTACAAAGCGGTGCAGATTCATGGCAGCCTCGGCTATTCGCGCGAGTCCGACGTCGAGCGAATGTACCGCGACGCCCGGGTCATCACGATTTACGAAGGCACCAGCGAAGTTCAGCGCATGATCATAGCGCGCGATCTGCTGGCGTAGGCGACCGCTGCTACATCTTTGTGAAGTTCGTGAAGCAGTACCGTAAAGCAGTATTTGTAAAGCAGCGTTTTGTAGGGCACGGCTTCAGCCGTGCCGCAACCCGTTCGTAGTTTGCGGCTTTAGCCGCTGGCGCTTTGACTGTTCGAAGGAGAACCGATTCGAGTGACGGATTTCGCAAACAAAAAACGCGTCTTGAGCGGCATGCGCCCCACCGGCCGTCTCCACATCGGCCACTATTTTGGCGCCCTGGAAAATTGGGTCCGACTGCAAAACGACTCTCAATACGAATGCTTTTTCTTCGTCGCCGACTGGCACGCCCTCACCTCCGATTACGCGGACACTTCCCAAGTCGCGCAGAATTCCATCGAAATCGGCACGGACTGGCTCGCCGCGGGACTCGATCCCGCGAAATGCACCATGTTCATCCAGTCGTCCGTTCCGGAACACGCCGAGTTGCATCTGCTGCTGTCGATGGTCACGCCGCTGGGCTGGCTGGAACGCGTGCCGACTTATAAGGAAGCCCTCGACAACGTAAAGGACAAAGATCTGCACACCTACGGTTTTCTCGGCTATCCGGTCTTGCAGTCCGCGGACATCGTGATCTACGACGCGGACTTTGTGCCCGTGGGCGAAGATCAGGTCGCGCATATCGAACTCACTCGAGAGATTGTTCGCAGATTCGATTTCTTCTACGGTTTCAGAATCAACCCGGAACTCTTCGCAACCGCAAATCTGAGATTTCTCGCGCGGCATGTGCACGATCCTCAGATGCTTCCCTCGAACGGAAAACCGTTCACCGATGAGCAGAAAAAGGGAGTGGCCGATCTGCTGCGCCGCCAGGCGCTCGAGCAAGGCGTGGAAAACTTTCTCGATTCGTTCAAGGAATACGGGCATTTGTTCTCGCGCTCCGCAATTCTTCGCGAGCCCGGTTCGCTTCTCACGCAAACTCCGCGCGTCCCCGGCACCGATGGCCGGAAAATGTCCAAGAGCTACGGGAATTTCATTTCGCTCAGTGAATCCGACGAATCGATCCGCGCCAAATCGCGCGCCATGATCACCGACCCCGCGCGCAAGCGCCGCACAGATCCCGGCAATCCCGACGTGTGTCCCGTCTATGACTGGCACAAACTATTTTCGCCGCCGGAAACGCTGAAATGGTCCGCGGAAGGCTGCCGCAGCGCCGGAATCGGCTGTATCGAGTGTAAAATGGCCATGGCCGACAACCTGATCAAGTGGATCGAACCGGTCCGAGCGCGGCGCGAGGAATATGCCGCGAACCCGGCCAAGGTCCTGCGGATTTTGGACGAAGGCTCGGTGAAGGCGCGCGAAGTCGCTCAGAAAACGATGTCCCGCGTTCGCGACGCGGTGTTCAATTGGAAGGAAAAGCGCGCGGAAGTAGGCAGCGCGAAGGCCGAGGCGAAGCGTTGACAGCGCTTGCCAGACCGCCAGCGGCTAAAGCCGCGGATATTCTCGCGCTGTAACGGCACGGCTGAAGCCGTGCCCTACAAAACGATGGTAGTTCGGATGTTTGTAGGGCACGGCTTCAGCCGTGCCGTGAAACGCTAAAACAGAAGCGGCTTTAGCCGCTGGCTCCGTAACGCAGGAGCGACTGGGCAAGCGAGGCAACTAAATGGCATCACCCTATAAAATTCATCTCGATACCTACGACGGCCCGCTCGATCTCCTGCTCGATCTGATCAAGAAGCAGGAAATCGACATCCACAATATCCCCATCGCCAGAATCACGGGACAGTATCTGGACTATCTCCACAAGCTCGAACAGTTGGACATGGACATTTCGGCCGACTTCATTTACATGGCCGCGACGCTGATCTATATCAAATCGAAAATGCTCCTGCCGCCCGATCCGCTCGGCGGCCCCGAGGAATCGGAAGACCCCCGCGCCGACCTCGTTCACCGCCTCGTGGAGCATGAAAAATTCAAGAGCGCCGCGCAGCTGCTGCACCAACGGCAGCAGATCGAGGAGCACGTCTGGTCCAAGCCCGATCTGACGCTGTACGAAGGCGAGGAAACGGAAGGCGAGTTGATTGTTTCGCTGGTGGACCTGGTGAAGGTCTTCCAGCAGGTGCTGGAGCGCCGCAAGGAAGTGGTGAAGATCGAGCTGCACCACCAGCAATTCACGGTGGCCCAGATGATGGATTTGCTGCGCCAGCAACTGGTGGCTGTCGACGACGGCGTCGACCTGATCGGGTTCTTCGAGTCCTGCCCGTCGCGCCACGCCATGATCGTCGCGCTCCTCGCGGTGCTCGAGCTCACGCGACTGCAGGCGATCGTTCTGGTTCAGCAGGAATTGTTTTCAAAGATCTGGCTGCGCAAGCATAAAATGTTCGACGTGGTCTTCGCCGGCGGCGATTCGATTTCTTCCGACGCCGCGATTGAGCCGCTCAGGGGAATTGACGAACAATACCAATGAGTATGAACCCGACAGAATTAAAAGGCGCGCTCGAGGCCATCATCTACGCTGCGGACGAGCCGGCCACGCTCGATCAGATTGCCAACGCCGTGGGCGAGGAAAAATCCACGGTGCGCGCGGCGCTCGATGAAATGATCGCCGCCTATGCCGCCGAAGATCGCGGCGTGGAAATCCGCGGCGTCGCCGGCGGATACAAGTTTTACACCAAGCCGCAGCACCACGAAGTCGTGCGCCGGTTCATCAAGAGCCTGCGCCCGCCGCTGCGCCTGACCATGCCCGCGCTGGAAACGCTGGCAGTGATCGCCTATCGCCAGCCGGTCACCGGTCCGGAGATCCAGGAAATTCGCGGCGTGAACGTCTCCGGCGTGATCAAAACTCTCCTTGAGAAGCGCCTGATCGTCACCGCCGGCCGCAAAGCCGTGATGGGCCGGCCCATCATGTACCGCTCGTCCCGGGAATTCCTCATGCGCTTCGGGCTCTCCGATCTGGAAGAACTCCCGAGCCTCAAAGAATTTGAACAACTCGCGCGCGCGGCGCTCGGTTCGGACGAAGGCATCGCGCCGATCGAACCGGATTCGCCGGAAGCGGCGGAATCCCTGGATGCGCTAGCTGATGCGGAATCTTCGTCAGTCAAGACGCCGCCAATGAACGACGCGACAAGTGCGAGCGAAGTGGAAGTGGAACCGACTCCTGTCGGTGAGGCAGTCGCCCAGGAAATTCCGGAGCCTCCGGAATCCGCACAAATCGAACAAAAGCAAGCCGAAGAAGAACACGCCGAGCAGTCCAAGGCGGAAAGCGCTTCCTAAACCAACCATGCTGGAACGCCTGCAGAAAATCATCTCGCGCGCCGGAATTGCGTCAAGACGCCATGCGGAAGATCTGATCCGCAGCGGCCAGGT
>Ga0070735_10003265_pt1 | contig 14284 bp, 12 predicted proteins | sample Coa_R1_FD_66443 | JGI IMG/M metagenome (GOLD analysis project Ga0070735, IMG submission 66443) | Surface soil microbial communities from Centralia Pennsylvania, which are recovering from an underground coalmine fire - Coalmine... | ecosystem: Environmental > Terrestrial > Soil > Unclassified ...
GAATGGCACGGACCCAGCCAGCACGGCTCAAACCGGGCAATCACAGCCGGACGGGTCGGCGCAAAATCTTGACTCTTCTGCAGATGCGGCGAAAAGTAGTGCCCAAAGGTCGGGTGCCGTCTCTTCCACTAAGGTTGGTGGCGTATGGGTAAATGCATACGGGGGAACGGCTGCCCAGCGAACCGATGAACTTGCAGCATTCTCGCAAGACCTTACACACAGTGAGCGAGGGAAGGATATGTTAAAAGCCCTGGAAGGCCGAAAATCTGGTTTGTTTGGACTATGGGGAAGTCCAAAGCCGTTCGACATTATTCAGATGGCCTCCGGAGGCTCATATTCCTATGCCGGGGGACAAGCGATAATGCTTGATTATCACGATGTCGGTGCTGCATATACCTCTGCGCACGGCGGGGGAACCTATTCTTTGCAGCGTATTTTTGCTCATGAGTTAGGCCATGCAGCTATGGGGAACCTGGATAACGGGCCGGGACAGATGAACAACGTAAATTGGAATGAGAATCCGGTCATGCGACAACTCGGCGATTTCAATGACCGGACAGCGTATTAGGTCGCCAGCTTTTGGAGGATATGATGAAATTGTTCTTGGGGGGGATTGCGTTCGTAGCCTTACTGGTGGTTACTGGATATCACTTCACACTGCAAGGCCAGGAGGGCAAAGTGACGATAAAGATGTACTATTTTCCAATTGAAGCAGAAACCCTCACGCCGGTTACTTCTGCAAACATACAAGAGCGAGGACGATATTGCGAGATTCACTCCGCCAAGGATACTGAGATGATCAACAGTGTGCTGCGAGGTGCTACCAAGCCCTCATCGCAGACATTCTCAGACCATAGGGTTCGTGTGAAGCTGATCGAAACTTCCAACGCAGGCGATAAGTTGATCGCCTTCGTTGAGAAAGAAGGGGAGGTTCGGTTCGCCGATGGATCGGAAGGAACAATTTCCCCCAGGGGCATGAAAGCGCTTAAGAACATCATTAATGCTCAATGCAAAAAATAGTAGGCGCAAAATAAGTCGGTCACACCCGCGTATGACCCGAACAAGCCGCTATATACACCACACGGCGTCGTTTACGGTAATCCTAGAGACCCCACGAACCCTGGCAGTGCGCTGTATGACAACCCGATAGTGCAGCACGCATCTGACTCGGCGTGGATGAAGACGGTAAACGGCACGGCCCGAGGAGGTCTCGCCGAAGCTGGCTTCATGGTCGACTACAGGGACGGAAAGATATCGATTGGGGGCTGGCCCGTCCTTTCGGCGTCATCTTACCCTGAGGGTGCCCTGCCCTTCTCGCGTTTTGTGCGAGAGGGCGGGGGTTTTGACTTTCTGTCAGAAGGCGCGGGTCAGGAGACGGACGTCACCAGATTTCAACCCCGCCACTTTTCCACAGAAAAAATCCTCATTCTGTGACATCTAACCTTTCCTTCCACAGCGGCAAGAGGCCAAACTGTCCGCATGCGCGGACAGTCCTCATCCCGACTTTCATCCGAAGGGAATCTTTCGACTCACAACTCCGCCGCTAACTCCTTATTCTGGAAGATTTTACCTGTAAGTCCTTTCAATCCAAGATTTTGCGGGCGCAAGAGTGGATCATCGACCCGTAACTTCCATGAATTCAATATTTTGCGAACCGAGATCCGAAAAAAAGAAATCGCACGTATCCCCTCAACGATCGACTCCGGCTCACTCACGAATACCGATCCCCCTCGTCCCTCGACGCACTCCCTGAAAAACGTCCGCCCGTCCAAGCGATCCACTAACTCCTTATTCTGGAAGATTTTACCTGTAAGTCCTTTCAATCCAAGATTTTGCGGACACGAAACCATTTCCCAAACCCGCAAGTCCAATGAATCCAAGATTTTACGCAAAGTGATCCGAAAAATATCTCGCGCCGATCACACTGCCAGAACCTCCATCCCCGCCCCTCCGCCACCGCTCCAACTCACCGCAGCCCCAGCGCCTTCACCGTCTCCTCGTCCAGAACATTTTTTCCGTTCTGCTTCGTCGTCACGCCGAAGCTCCCGGAGTAGTCCCACATGGCCCAGCCGATGTTGTGGCGTTCGAGCGACGTGCGGACATCTTTGATCCAGGCGAGGCGGTCTTGCGGCTGCGCCCTGCGGTAGACGCCGAACTCGTTGCATACGACCGGCACGCCGTTCTGCTTCGCCCAGTCGGCGGCCTGGTTGATCTCGGTCTCGACGCGAGCCGCGTCCCAGTGGTCTTGTCCGTAGCGGATCACGTCGAGCCGATGCACCGCCTCGGGCACGGTGGCGGCGACCTGCGCGGCGTTCTGCGGATCCGACGGATAGTGCAGGTCCTTCAGCCAGTGCCAGTAGTAAGCGCCCCACGTCGCTCCCTGGTGCGTGAAGATGTGCGGTTCGTAAAAGTGAAAGACGTAGATCACATTCGGATCGCGCAACGGCTCGAGGAAGATCATGTCGCTGTCGTCGTCCCAGCGCGCGCCCGGCGCAAGGATCGTGTTCGACGGCGCGCCCTGCCGAATGGCCGCGGCCAGCTTCGCCTCGACGCCATACCAGCGGTAGGAGTCGCGCATCTCGGGCTCGTTGAGGATCTCGAAAAAGATGCGGTCGGCGTCCCACGAAGGAGACGCGTAGTGCTGCGCCACGCCGCGCCAGAAGTCGGTGAAGCGCTCGACGAAGTCGTCGTCTTTCGCAAGCCGAGCCTTGAAGTCCGAGTCCGGATGCATGTCGAGTTCGACGGCGAGCCCAGCATCGAGAATCATCTTCATCGCGTGGTCGAGGTAGCCGAAATATTCGGCCGACTTGCCCTCGCGCTCGGCGTCCATCATGGGCTGCGGATTCACGCTGAGCCGGACATGATCGAATCCCGCGGACTTGATCAGCGCGATGTCGGCGGAGGTGGTCCAGGTCTCGAAATGTTTTTCGGTGTATCCCAGCGGATCGTAAACCTGCGCAAACCATTCGCTGAGATTGATGCCGCGCCGAAGATGCGCGAGCCGTGCCGCGGGAACAGTGGAGGTGGAAGTTTGCGCGAACGAAAACGATGAGAGCAATAAAACGACGATCATCAAGCGACGCAACATGGCCTCTCCTGGGAATGAAGCAGACCATTGTAGCGGCTCGGCAGCGGAGGCGAGACGCCCTCCGGACAAATCGCGCTGCGCTAGCTCTGGATTGGCAGCGCGCGGATTCGCTTCTTCGTCGCGGCGTAGATTGCGTTGCACAGCGCCGGAGCAACCGGAGGAACCGACGGTTCGCCGATCCCCGTCGGAGACTCCGCGCTTGGCACGGCATAGACATCGACCACGGGGCTTTCTTCCATGCGCAGCGGCGCGTAGTCGTCGAAGTTGCCTTGCACGACGCGGCCTTTGTCGATCGTGATCTTGGCGCGCAACGCGTTGCCAAGGGCGTAGACGATTCCGCCCTGAATTTGTTGTTCGAGGATCGCAGGGTTCACGACCTGTCCGCAATCGACTGCGGCCACGACGCGATGCACGCGCGGCTGATCGTTCTCCATCGTGATCTCGACGACTTCGGCCATGTAGGAGGAAAAGCAGCCAAAGCAGGCGATGCCGCGATAGTGGCCGGCGGGAAGCGGCTTGTCCCAGTCGGCCTTGTCGGCCGCGAGCTGCAGCACTCCGCGCATGCGAGCCGTGTGCCACGTGGTCGTGAAATATTGCAGGTCCTGATCTTTCGCGAGCAGGTGCAGCCGATACTGCAGCGGATCTTTGCCTGCCGCGACGGCGAGTTCGTCGATGAAGCTTTCGAGCGCAAACGCCGCTTGCAGCGCGTAAACGGACCGCATCCAGCCGAGCGGCACCGGAGTTTCGGTCATGACGTACTCGATCGAATAATTCGGCAGGCCGTAAACTGGACCGGCCTCGTCGGGAAGATCGGGATCGACGCCGCCGGGAACCGGCTGGCCTTTTTGTCCGCTGATTGACGGAGCAACGATGCGATGAGTGAGCGCCACGGGAAACCCCGCGCCGTCGACTTTCGCGCTGAGCTGATGCAGGCTCATCGGACGATACGTTGAAAAGCGCATGTCGTCTTCGCGCGTCCAGAGAACCTTCACCGGCGCATTGATGGCCTTCGATACAAGCGCGGCCTCGACGGCGTAGTCGTGTTCAAGACGTCGGCCGAAGCCTCCGCCCATCAGCGTGACGTTAACTTTCACCTGATCGGGATCGAGGCCGATTGCCTGCGCGACCGAGTCGCGGCAATCCTGCGGAACTTGTGTCGGCGCCCAGAGTTCGCATTTCGATCCCTGAAAGTGCGCGGTGCAATTTCCCGGCTCCATCGCAGCGTGCGCCATGAAGGGCAACGTGTATTCAGCAGAAATCGTCCGGCCAGAGGCTTTCGCCGGATCTCCGGCCAGATACATGCTCGCAGGTTTTTTCGAAGCGCCTTGCTTCAGCGACGCCATGACTGCTGCGGTGTTGAGATCTTTGTTCGGTCCGTCGTCCCAGTTGACGTTGAGCAGGCGGCGGCCTTCCATCGCGCCCCAGACGGTGTCGGCCACAACGGCGACGGCAGAGTCGCTAATCTTGCCGACGAAGTTCACCCCCGGAACTTTCTTCGAGTCTTTGTCGTCGAAGCCAGAGACCTTGCCGCCGATCGTGGGACAGCGCGAGAGCACGGCGTATTTCATTCCGGGCATACGGAAGTCGATTCCAAACGTCGCCTCGCCCTTGACCTTCGACGGCGAATCAACGCGCGGCAGGCGCTGGCCGACGATCTTGTAATCTTTGCTTTGCTTCAGCGGAACGTCGGTCGGAATCGGGAGAGTCGACGCTTTGTCGACGAGTTCTCCGTAGCTCAGGCTGCGGCCGGAAGCGGCGTGCTTGATTTTGCCGCTCGCTGCGGTGCAGCCGGAGCGCGGGACATTCCACGTCAATGCGGCAGCGGAGATCAGCATCTCGCGAGCGGCGGCTCCAGCTTTGCGCATCGGATCCCACGTGGTGCGAACGCTCGCGCTGCCTCCGGTCGTTTGATCGCCGAAGAGCGTGCTGGCTCCGGCTTGCTCGATTTCGATTTGCTTCCAGTCGGCTTCCAGTTCTTCCGCAAGAATCATCGGCAAAGCGGTGCGAACGCCCTGACCCATTTCCGATCGCGCGACGACGACGGTGACTTTGTCGTCCGGCGTAATGCGAAGGTAGGCGTTGGGTGAGAATGATTCTTTCTGCGACTCGTGTTCGTGCGGAAGATAGAAGCCGATGACGAGGCCGGCTCCGGCGGCAACTCCGGCGGTGACGAATTCGCGGCGGGAGAGTGGGCTCATCGCGCACCTCCGTTCGCGGCGCGGTGAATGGCTTTGCGGATGCGCTCGTAGGTGCCGCAGCGGCAGAGATTGCCGTTCATTGCCGCAGTGATCTGTTGGTCGGTGGGATTCGGCGTCTTCGCCAGCAACGCTGCGGCCGACATGATCTGCCCGGTCTGGCAATATCCGCACTGCGGAACTTCTTCGGCGATCCAGGCCTGCTGCAGCACGTGCATGCCGTTCGCGCTGAGGCCCTCGATGGTCGTGATGTTTTTTCCGGCGACCTGTGATACCGGAGTCGAGCAGGAGCGAATCGCGTTGCCGTCGACGTGGACCGTACACGCGCCGCAGAGTCCGGCGCCGCAGCCGAATTTGGTTCCGGTAAGTTCGAGAGTGTCGCGCAGAACCCAAAGGAGCGGCGTCTCTGGAGGAACGCTGACTTGCTTCTCACTGCCGTTGACGCGGATTGTGATGTCGGACATGGGAGCCGTTCGTCGTTGGTCCTTAGTCGTTAGCCGCCTGTCACCAGCAGCACCTCCTGATGACGAACATCCAGCGGCCAACGACGGCGGAGTTTGGAAACCGCAGAACATCGTATCAGGGAGCAGGGGCTAGAGGTTAGGGGCTAGAAAGAGAGATGCCCGAAGGCAAACGGAAATGCACGGAAAGTTGCGGCGAAGGAAGAAGGGCTTCGCCATCGACACTGGCCCCTGGCCTCTGGCCCCCTAATCCCTATTTCAGTTCGGCGAGCTTTTGCGTCGCGAGTTGTCCTGCTTCGGTTGCGGCGTTCTCTTTCTTGATCTGCTCGTAGATGCGCTTGGCGTCGAGGGGTTGGTTGGAGTTCTTGTAGACCTCCGCCAATTGGAGTTCGGCCGTTACTTTACCGACTGAGTCGGTGGGCTTGTTGATCAGTTCCTGCAGTAGCGCGATGGCCTGCTTGGGACGGTTGGTGTCAGCGTAGAGATTCGCCAGAGCGTCCTTCGCGAGAGAGGCGACCTGACGGTTGCCGCGGCTAATCACATCGTTGAAGCTGCGCTCCGCCCCCGCATTGTCTCCGAGGCTCACTGACGTTACGCCGAGGAAATATCGGGCCATGTCGGCCGTGCGAGTGTGTGGGTACTTGTCGACGATCTGCTGGAATTGCTTGTGCGCCGCTTCTGCGCGTTCTTTGGCAGAAGTGAAGGTTGGAAAATCAGGCTGCTCCGGAGTGCCCGCGGGGCGCAGGGGAGTATCCATCGTGCGAACCGCCTGGGTGAGGTCCAGACTAGCCGTCTGATCCTGCTGGTTGAGGTAATACCAGCCGCCGGCGACGCCGCCGACGACGAGGATGAGAACGACCAAAGCGATGATGATCGTGGTTCGATGTTCAACGGTCCAATCGGCGGTCTTTTCAGCGGCGCCGATGGTGACACGGCTGAATGCATCCTGCTTCAGTTGATGGCGAGTTTCTGCGCGCACAAACTTCCCTTCTGCTCGTAATGATGGCGGGACAAACTAATAGTCTACAGGGCGAAAATGAGGGCGTCAAAAGCACTTACGCGGCGGCGAAGATCTTCTCCCTTGCTTCAACATTAACACTTTTGCGGTGTTTGGCGTCATCGACCTCCGATCAGAAACGGATTCGCCTTTTATATCGCCGAAGCATTCTGCTACCCTTCGCTTTCCGTTCTGGAGGGGAATAAAGAAAATGCCATCGCGTCAACGATTGTTCGTCGTCATTGTCGTTCTGCTGTCGTTGAATCTCGCGGTTGTTGCGGCCGAGAAGAAATCCAAACAAACGAAGGCTCCGGAGCCAAGCAAGCCCTCGTACGAACTGCCGCAACCCGCGGTTGAGAACCTGGATTTAACGATGTATCAGCGCATTCGCGAGGAAGGCCTGCAGCACTCGCACATCATGGAGTACGCGTCGGGTCTGATGGATGGGATCGGCCCGCGGCTGACCGGATCGCCGAACCTGCAGAAGGCGAATGAATGGACGCGCGATCAGCTTAGTGCTATGGGATGCAGCAATGCGCACCTGGAAGACTGGGGCGAGTTCGGAATGGGGTGGCGGCAACTGAATACGTGGGTGCGCATGTCGGCGCCGGATACCGCGGTGTTCATCGCCCAGGCGCTGCCATGGTCGCCAGCGACGCACGGCGCAGTGAGCGGGAATGCGGTCTGGGTCGAAGCAAACAATGAAAAGGATCTGGAGAAGTACAAAGGGAAGCTGGAAGGCAAGATCGTTTTCTTTGGACCGATGCGAGACGTGAAGCCCGTCGACAAGCCTCTGTTCAAGCGTGATGACGACTCCGATCTGAAGAAGATCGAAGAATTCCCGGTTCGTATTGGGGAACGGCACGATTTCTTCCAGGAATTCATTCGGCGCCTGGAGTTTCGCGAGAAAGCCGGAAAGTTCTTTGCGGCCGAGCACGCGGCGGCGATAGTTATACCTAGCCGCGATGGACGCGATAACGGTGGCTCGGGTGGCACGATCTTCGACGACGGCGGCTCCGGCCTGGGCTGGTTCACGTATCAGAGACAACATGCCGAGGAGTTGCCGATCGTTGTGATGGCGATCGAACATTATGGCCGCGTCTACCGTCTGCTGAAGGCGAATGTCCCGGTGACGATTGAAATGGACGTCGAGACGGAATTCACGGGCGATCACCAGCATGGGTTCGATACGATCGCGGAGATTCCGGGCACCGATCCGAAGCTGAAGGACGAAGTGGTGATGGTCGGCGGGCATCTGGATTCGTGGGCGTCGGGCACTGGCGCCACCGACAACGGCGCCGGGACGGTTGTGGCGATGGAAGTGATGCGCATTCTGAACGCGCTGCACGTGCAGCCACGGCGCACGATTCGCGTGGGTCTATGGACGGGCGAAGAGCAGGGCGAATTCGGGTCTTATGGATACGTGAGGCAGCACTTCGGATACGTGCCGCTCTCGACTGCGCCGGATCAATTGGCGCTGCCAGACTTCCTGCGCAAGCCGGCTGGCGCGGTCGTGGTGAAGCCGGATCAGGAGAAGATTTCGGGATACTTCAACCTCGATAACGGATCAGGAAAGATTCGCGGCATTTACCTGCAGGAGAATGCGGCGATCGGACCAATCTTCGAACAATGGATGCGTCCGCTGGCCGATCTCGGGGTTACGACGATCACGATGCGGAATACGGGCGGGACCGATCATGAAGCGTTCGATTCAGTCGGGATACCGGGATTCCAGTTTATTCAGGATCCGCTGGATTACGGATCGCGCACGCATCACTCGAATATGGATTTGTATGAGCGATTGCAGCCTGAGGATCTGGCGCAGGCGGCTGTTGTGGAAGCGATCTTTGTGTACAACACCGCGCAGCGCGACCAGATGTTGCCACGGAAGCCGCTGCCGCATCCGGAGTTGGATGAGCAGAAGAATGCTCCGCTGAAGAACGTGATGCCGGGAGCGCAGGCGGGTGCGGAGGAGATGAAGAAGCCCGGGTTGTGAGAGTCTGCAAAACCCCGCTTCTGGCAACGTCGGCCAGAAGTGGGGCACCCGCTTCGGGTTGGCACCGCGGGCCAGGGTCTGACGTCTGAGGTCCGCGCATTCCCATTTGCGTCCGGAAACAATTCTGGAGTAGCCTCGTTTAACGTTCGATCGTTCAATCCTTTCCTCTGGAGTTCCTCCATGAGTGCCATTCATCTTGTCATCAACAACAGTCCACACGATCTGGAAATCGCTCCGGATACTCCGCTGCTCTGGGTGCTGCGCGACAAGCTCAACCTGACCGGCACGAAGTACGGCTGCGGAATGGGACTTTGCGGCGCGTGCACGGTGCACCTTGATGGCGAGGCTGTGCGCTCGTGCCAGACTCCGGTATCGTCGGTTGGCGCGAAAAAGATTACGACGATCGAGGGCTTGTCGTCGGACAGCACGCATCCGGTACAGCGGGCGTGGATCGCAGAGCAGGTTCCGCAATGTGGATATTGCCAGCCGGGACAGATTATGTCCGCGGCGGCGTTGCTGGCGAAAACGCCGAAGCCGAGCGATGAGCAAATCGATTCCGCGATGGGTGGGAATCTTTGCCGTTGCGGCATGTATCAGCGGATTCGGCGCGCGATTCATCGCGCCGCGGAAACCGCCGGGAAGGGAGCATAACCATGACGATCACGCGACGTCGATTTGTGCTGGAGAGTGCGGTTGGAGCGGGCGCCATTCTGATCGGCATTCATTTTGGAGAGCCGCTGTTGCGGTCGCAGGAATCCGACAAAGCTAAGAAGAAGGCTGCACCGAATCCTTTTGATGCATACGTGCATGTGAAACCGGACGGCAAGGTTTCGCTGATCGTGGCGAAATCGGAGATGGGGCAGGGAATCAAGACGGGGCTTGCGATGATTCTCGCCGAAGAGGCGGATCTCGATTTCAATTCCGTCAGCGTGGAGCAGGCAGAGACGCGGCCCGATATTTATCCGCACATGGGAACGGGAGGCAGCGGCAGTACGATGGAAAATTTCATGCCGCTGCGCCGAGCCGGAGCGACTGTTCGAGAACTGATGGTCACGGCGGCGGCGGCGAAGTGGAATGTCCCAAAGAGCGAATGCGAGGTGAAGAAGGGAGTCGTCCGGCATGAGAATTCCTCTCGGCAGGCCAGCTATGGAGAGCTTGTCGAGGCAGCATCGAAGCTGCCCCTACCAGATCAGGAGAAAGTTGAGCTTAAGGACGAAGCTGACTTCGAATTGATCGGACACGCGACGCCGCGTGTGGATATTCCGGCAAAGGTGAATGGGAGCGCGCAGTTCGGTATCGATGTTCGCGTTCCAGACATGCTGTTCGCGATGGTGGCACGGTGCCCGACTTTCGGCGGGAAGGCTGCGAAGTTCGACGCGAGCAAGGCGAAGGCGGTTCCGGGAGTGCAGGACGTGTTCGAGATTCCGTCTCTTGGTCGGGGTGTGTTCACTGCTGGTGGCATTGTGGTGGTTGCCGATTCGACGTGGGCTGCGATGAAGGGTCGGGACGCGCTCGACGTTACGTGGGATCGTGGAAGCGCAGTGTCGGAGTCGAGCGAAGGGATGCGCGAGGCATTGCGCCAAGCGGCGCAGAAACCGGGGAAGCGGGTGCGCAATGATGGGAACGTCGACGCGGTGCTTTCGAATGGGGCAAAGAAAGTGGACGCGTTGTACGAATTGCCGCTCCTGGCACACGCGACGATGGAGCCGATGAACATCACGATTTATGTGCGTGGAAATGAGGCGGAAGTGTGGGCACCGACACAGTCTCCGGACTGGGTGCAGGGAACGATTGCGGAAGTGCTTGGGTGGAAGCCGCCGCAGGTGATTGTTCACACGACTTACCTCGGCGGAGGATTTGGCCGGCGTTACATGGCGGATTTTCCGGCCGAGGCCGCTCAGATCGGGAAGATCGTCGGAAAACCGGTGCAGCTTGTGTGGTCGCGGGAAGACGATATGACGCACGATTTCTATCGTCCTGCGACGTGCCATCGATTCGTCGGGGCTGTTGATGCGAAAGGGCGTCCAGTGGCGTGGTCTCACACTCTGGCGTCGACTTCCATTCGGGGATTTTGGGATCCGACGGCTCCGGCGGAGGAGCAGGAAATCGGCGGAGCGGCGCAGATGCCCTATGCGATTCCGAACGTGCGGCTGGAGTTCAATGATGTCTCGAGCGCGGTGCCGCGCGCATGGTGGCGGTCGGTGGAGAATTCGTTCAACGGGTTTGCCGTGGAAAGTTTCATTGATGAACTGGCGCATGCGGCTGGGAAAGATCCCTTTGAATTCCGGCGCGGGTTGCTGGTAAAGCCGGCGAATTGGAAGCCGAAGAATGACGACGATGTGGATCCGGCGCGACTGCGTGGAGTTCTGGAATTGGCGGCGAAGAAGGCGGGATGGGGCAAGCATCTGCCGCAAGGACGCGGACGAGGCATTGCGGCCTTCTGCTCGTTCGGAAGTTATTTCGCCGAGGTGGCCGAGGTCACGGTGGAGGGCAGCGATTTCAAAGTTGACCGCATGGTGGCGGCCGTCGATTGCGGACAGATCGTGAATCCGGAGTCGGTGCGGTCGCAGACGGAAGGCGCGATTATCTACGGCCTGAGCGCGGCGTTGAAGAATGAAATCACGCTGAAGAATGGAGCGATCGAGCAGACGAACTTTGATGGATACAACCCGATTCGGATCGATGAGGCTCCGCCGATCGAAGTTTACCTGACCGAGAGCAAGGAAGATTGCGGCGGGATGGGTGAACCGGCTCTGCCTCCAGCGGCTCCGGCGGTGGCGAACGCCATCTTCGCGGCCAGCGGCCAGCGATTGCGGAGGCTGCCGTTTCAGCTGAAATCAGCCTGACGCTATTTGCGCAGCTCCTTTGGCGCAAGCAGAAACGCCGCCGAGAAGATCGGCGGCGTGACTGGAAGATCCGCAGAACTATCGCTGGCTTTCTTCGAGAACTCCCTGCTCGAGCTTTTCCTGGCACTCGATGCAGTGCCGCGTCCACGGTACAGCTTCGAGGCGTTTCGAGTTAATCTCTTTGCCGCAGCTGATGCATTCGCCAAAGCTGCCTTCACGGATGCGAGCGAGAGCGCCGTCGACCATCATCAGCAACTGCCGCTCGTTGTTGCTCTGGCTGAAGAGGAATTCCTTGTTGTACGAACTGGCGGCGCGGTCGGCGATATCCTGAGCGGTGTCTTCGTCGGCGGAGCGTCCGTCGGCCTGATTGCGATTCACCGTGCGGCGCAATTCCTGCTGCCGTGTTTCTAAACGTTTCTTGAAAGCTTCCAGTTTCTTCTTATCCATAGGTCACATCAAACCCAAACGGCCTCTCAAAGTTTTAGGACGCCCCATCACGAGGCGTCCGTGGTCTTAAGGCCAAACGAAAATGATAAGCGCGAGAATTAAGATGCGTCAACAGCCCGAAGGGCTGCAAATAGCATTCGGGGCGAGACGTGATTCAAATCACACCGAGGCACCTTATCTGGGCAGCGGATCTTTCATGCTGGCGAGCCCATAGGCCATCACGGCCATGGCGGCGCCATTCTCGCGCAGTTCGCTGGGAACAATTTTGTCGAGCGTATCGGCGGCGCTGTGGTGATAGTTGAAGTATGTGCGGCCATCCTGCAGCAAGCCTAGCGCGGGCACGCCGGCGTCAGACATGGCCGCGATATCGGCTCCGGGGGGATAGCTGCTGGGCTGCAATGCGTTCGCGCCGAAGCTTCGCAGAACAGAAACGATCGGGCGCAGGAGATCGGTTGCGGCATTGTTCATTCGGATATCGAATCCGAGTGGGTGAGCTGCGCCGGAGTCGCTCTCGATGGCGGCAACGTGCCGGGGAAAATCGTTTAGATGATCCTTGGAGTAAGCCTGGCTTCCGGCTCCTCCGTTTTCTTCATCCATCCAGGCAATGACGCGCAGGGTACGCTTGGGGCGCAGATGCAGTTTCTGCAAAACTTCGGCGGCCTCCATGGCAACCGCGACCCCGGCGCCGTCGTCGATGGCGCCGGTGCCAAGATCCCAGGAATCCAAGTGACCGGAGACAACAACAATCTGTTCGGGATGCTCGCTGCCCTTCAGGTCGGCGATAACGTTGTAGCTGGAAACGTCGGGGAGTTTCTGGGGCGCGAGAGTGAGATGCATGCGCACCGGGCCTTCCGAAACGAGGTGCGCCATGAGATCGGCGTCTTCGGCTGTGACGGCTCCGGCGGGGATGCCGGCAGGAGCGCTGTATCCGGTGTGGGGAAGTCGGTAGTCGGCTCCTCCGACGGAGCGAACCAGAGCCGCGACGGCCCCGAGTTCTGCGGCGGCTTGAGGCCCAGCTCCACGGTAGCGGACCGCTTCACCATAGGCGAGGAATGACAATCCGGCTGCCGCTTTTTGTTTGTCGAAGATCTCGTTGAACAGAACAATCTTGCCCGAGACCTTTTCACGGCCCAGAGATTTCAGTTCGCCGAAATCGTTGACCACAACTACATCAGCCTCGATTCCATTCGACGGGGTTGCAGTGCTTCCTCCCAGCGCGGTGAGGATGATCTTCTGCGAAGTTCCCGAGGCCTGGCCGGGATATGCGACGAGTGCCGCCGTCTCGACGCCGCGAACCCAGTGCGAGACCTTCACCGGTTCGAGCTGAACGTCGAGGCCGAGCTTGCGCAACTCATCAGCAACATAATCGACTGCGGCCTGTGCCTGAGCTGATCCGCTGGGGCGCGGGCCGATGTTTTCGGTCAAGTGCGTGAGCTGCTGATAGGCATAGTCGTCGGACAAGGCGGCGATCTTGATTTGGTTGAGTTCCTTCAGGAGTTCGGGAGAAAAATTCGCGAGCTGAGCCTGGGAGGTCTCCGGGAAATTCGGAAACGGGGGCGCTGGTTTCGGTTGATTCTGCTGAGCGTGGCTGGCTGGCAACAGGGCGAACAGAACCCAGAGCGAAAAGGCGCTGCGGAACGGGACGGTTGGCATGGTCCGCAGCAGTGTATCCGAGAGCGCCGAGAATTAGAATCTGACATCCTTTTCTGAACAATAAAAAATGGCCCCATTTCTGGGGCCACGTTTCAAGAGGCTACGAATGGGTGGGCAATGTCAGGAAAGGCGATGCAAGAAGCGATACGGGAAGTGACACGGAGAATCGAGAGTGAAGGTCATGGTGCTAGAGTGTGCGGCCTCTTTCGTGCCTTTGAAGAAAGCACTTGCCGCGCCAAAACCTCGAAAGTATGTGATTGCAATCACATCTCTTCATAAACGACAGGCCGCGAAGGAGTTAGAGCGGAGTTTATGCCAGCAATGGCTGTCAGGGCGCGACATCGCACAAAACCCGAAGTGCAGAACAATGCATATTCAATGCACCCCCGCTGCCAAAAAGAAAAAGCCCATGGCGTGTTGCCATGGGCGTGCGGGAAATCGGGTTACCTAGCTATTACCCGTCACAGTGCGGAGTTTGCCGGGCAAGAAGTGGTACGGGGGCCAGGGGCCGCTGATTGCAACCTGACAGTTCTTGAGTTGCTTAGCAGCCGTGTTATAGCGGTTCTGGTACTTTTCCACGCTCTTGCTGTCGATCAGGTGG
>Ga0070735_10003267_pt1 | contig 14282 bp, 13 predicted proteins | sample Coa_R1_FD_66443 | JGI IMG/M metagenome (GOLD analysis project Ga0070735, IMG submission 66443) | Surface soil microbial communities from Centralia Pennsylvania, which are recovering from an underground coalmine fire - Coalmine... | ecosystem: Environmental > Terrestrial > Soil > Unclassified ...
GGCCGAAGCGCCTGGGCCGCGAGGAGATCCTCGTACGACCGAAAGAGGACGTCCTCCTGCGTGGCGTACGCGTGCCCCTGCTCTTGGCGGAAGAGCGTGACGCGGAGGCTCGCGAGCGCGACCTCGAGCTGATCGTCGTCGGGCGGCGCCGTCGTGACCCGCTGCACGAGGAACCCCGGCCAGAGCAGGGTGCGCAGCGGCCCCGTGGAGCAGTACCGCGCGAGCACCCGCTGGAGCTCGAAGGTGACGCCGACGAGGATCGGGAGAAACGGCAGCTTGGCGAGGAAGAAGAGGACGTTGTCGGCTACGGCGCTGCCCGTGTGGATTCGCGGCAAGGTCGCGCCGACGAGGACGAACACCATCACCGAGACGAGCGCGACCATCACGAGGAACGTCGTCCCGCACCGCGGGTGCAGCGTCGTCTTCGCGCGGGCGTGAGCGACGGTCAGCGGCTCGCCCGCTTCGTATGTGCTGATCGTCTTGTGCTCGGCCCCGTGGTACTGGAAAACGCGCCGCATCTCGGGAATCCGGCGCATCGCAAGCATGTAGCCGACGATGATGGCGAGCTTGAGGACCCCCGTGATGGCCTGAAAGGCCGCGCCCTGCACCTCGAGCCCGAGGCCGAGACCGCGGTTGATTCCGGCGGCGGCCAGCTGCGGCAGGGCGACGAAGAACGCAACCGCCGTCGCGAGGATCACCCAGCTGCGCCCGCCGCCGCCCGAGCGCGGCGACGTCTCGCCCGCCGAGACCGACCCGTCTCCGTCGCCCGCCGCCAGAACGAAGACGGCCAGGCCCAGGGCGCCGAGGACGCCCAACCCAGCCGCACCGCGCTCGATCGTCGCGGGGGCGTTCTCGAGGTCCTTCTCGTAGAGGTCGCCGCTGAAGCGCAGGGCCTCGCTTCCGAGGCGCAGCGACTCGGCCAGAGACGCGACCCCCCGAACGAATGGCCACCGCGAGGCGCCCCGCGCGCCGTCCAGCATGGGTCGCTCGCGGACGTGCAAGCTCTTGTCGCGTCGCCGAACCACGACGGCGAACGATTTGGGGGCGCGCATCATCACGCCCTCGAGGACGGCCTGTCCGCCGATGTACGGGCGCGCGGGGGGGGACGGCATGGCTAGGCTCATGGTAGTGGACGCCGGCGCGGTTCGCCCGCGGTCCAGACCGAGGGGGTGTCCCTCGTCCGATTCTCTCGCTTCGCTCGAGCCTGCGGACTACGAGCGGAGCCGCGCCTCAGCTGCCGGCAGGGGCCTTCGCGTCGGCCTTCGGCGCCGGCGCCGGCTTCGGGTCCGCCTTGGGCGGGGGCGCCTTCTTCTCGTATCGGCGCCGGAAGCGGTCGACCCGGCCGGCCGTGTCGATGAGCTTTTGCGTGCCCGTGTAGAACGGGTGGCAGGCGGCACACACGTCGACCTGGAAATCGCCCCGGGTGGAGCGCGTGACGAAGGTGTTCCCGCAAGCGCACGTGACGCGCGCCGCCGGGTAGTTCGGGTGAATGCCTTCCTTCATGGCGAGGGGCGGGAACTTAACTCCGGCCCACCCTATTCGCAAGGTGGTGTCCGCGCCTTCGGCCGGGGCAACGGGAGGGGGCGGGTGGTAGAATCTCCGTTCCGACCGAGATCCAGCGCGACTTCGCTCCCATGGCCAACACAGCCCTCGACGCCAGCACGAGCTACAACGAGGCCCTCTACGAGGAGTTCTGGAGCCGTTTGCCCTTCCGGACGCCCGACCACCTGCCCTGGTGGCCGGCCTTCAAGGCACTGTGCGACGGCACGAAGGATCGACTCGAGATCGGCCCCGGCGTGTTTCCACGCCTGCCCGTCGAGGGGACGCACGTCATCGACCTCTCCGCGAGCTCGCTCGAGGTGCTCGGCCGCCAGGGCGCGATCACGCATCATGGCCTCCTGCAGGACCAGCGCTTCCCGGACGCGTCGTTCGACGTCGTGGGGATGTTCGAGGTGCTCGAGCACGTGACGGACGACGAGGGGCTTCTGCGCGAGATCGCTCGCATCACGCGTCCCGGCGGGCACCTCGCGCTCACGGTGCCGCTCGGCATGAAGCACTACTGCTCGTTCGACCGGTACATGGGCCACGTTCGGCGGTTCGAGCCGGAGGAGCTGCGCTCGAAGGTCGAGCGGGCTGGCTACGTGCTCGAACGCTTCGAGGTGCACGCGCAATCGGTCCACGAGCCGGCGGCGACGGTCTACGTCTTCGTCATGAGGTACTTCCCGCGGATCACGGCGTGGATGCTGCGGTTCGTCTTCTTGCCCCTGCTCGAGAAGACGAAGATCGAGTGGCACGAGCCGACCCGCTGGGAAGAGGTGACGCGCAAGGCCACCGACATCGGGGTGATCTTCCGGCGGGTGTGAAGCCTCCCGCGGCGTGATCGCCGCGCCCCGGTTTGGCACTTAACGACCCAACTTGCGGGAGATCCTGTTCCCCCCCCAAGCCCCCAGCTCCAAGAAATGGCCCACCGTGCGCCGGCTCTCGCGCGGGCCCGTGGATTGCACCGGGGCTACCTTCATGCCGCAGGTCCGGCGTCACGCCTTCGCACGCGCATGCTTGGGCGCCGTGTCCCTGGGCCTGTCGGCAAGCGCTCTTGCGGCCCTCGTCGCGTGCGGGAGCTCGGGGGGTTCGGCGCCCGTGGGCGAAGCCGACGGGAGCGTCCCGAACGCCGCGCTCGACTCGGGCGGGACCTCGCAGGACACGATTGCGACGGCGACGAGCGACGGCGCTGACGCTTCCGCCGCGGAAGCCGCCGGTCCGGACGCAGGCGTTTCGCCGCAGGACTCCGGCGTCGAGACGGCTGCCCCGGCGCACGACGCCGCGACGGACGGCGCCGGATCGTGCCTCGGCACGGTCACGTTTCGACTTCTCGAGCCCACAGGCGGCGCTCGCTACTGCGAGAACATGCCGTGCGAGTTCTCCAGTCCGATCACCGTCGAGGCCTCGGGCGGACAGGCGCTCGCCATCTCCCGCGAGAACAACGGGTGTTTTGTCGTCGACTGCGCGCCGTGCAGCGGCGGCGGCTGTTCGGGCGCCTGCCCGCAGCCCACCCCGTTGCCGGACGGCGGCGCCGAGGTCTCTTGGGACGGGACGATCTGGACCCCCGGCGCAACGTGCGGGAGCGGACTTGCGTGCTCGACGCGGGGCTGCGCGCCCCCCGGACAGTACACCGCTCACATGTGCGCGTACGGTCTTCGGGGCGACGCGGGATGTTTCGGGAGCACGCCGGCGACGACCCCGGTCTGCGTCGATGTTCCCTTCGCCTATCCCGCGCAAGGGCCGGTCGTGGGGACGCTCCCGTGAGGCCAACCTGCCCGACAGCACACGTGGGGCGCTGGGCGCTCGTCCTCTTGGTGGGCTGCGGTTCGGCCGGCGCTCCTCCACCCGGGGCGAGCGGCCTGGGCGGCGGGAACGGCTCCGGTTCGGCCGGTGAGGGCGGGGCCCTCGGGCAGGGCGCCGACGCCGCATCGAGCGGATCGGGACAAGGAAGCTCTGGCTCGAGCGGCTCGGGTTCGGCGTCGGGGTCGGGAGGCTCGGGAGGCTCGGGAGGCTCGGGTCTGGCATCCGGTTCGAGCGGACGAACCTCGGGCGATGCGGGGTCGGCGTTGTGCCCGGGAGCCTCCCCGCCGCCGACCGGCTTCCCCCTGTGCCGTTCGCAGAAAGACTGCTCCGCCGGCTCCATGTGCTCCGACTCGGTGTCCGCGGGCGGTGGGCAAGGATGCGCCGGCGGATGTCCCGCGGCGACGAACTCGTGCACCGCCGACTCCGAGTGCGCTGCAGGCGATGTGTGCCTTGCGCCCGCGGGCGGCTGCTGTCCTGCCGGAAACGCGTGCTTGCCGCGGTGCACCTCCACATCGTGCCCCGCCGGCGAGAAGTGCGGGTCGAACGGCCACTGCGCGATCGCGTCGTGCACGGACGGCTACGAGTGTCCGACGGCCGAGACGTGCGCGCCTTCGCGGACCGGCGCGGACGGCCACGGCTGCGCGATCGCGAACTGCGCCAGCGACGGATACGCGTGTCCGGCCGGGTGGGTGTGCGGCGGCGCGATGCCGCTGAACCCCAACGGGTGCTCGGCGATCTCGTGCACGGCCGGGTTCACTTGCTACCCCGACTTCGACTGTGTCCCGACCTCGACGGACTGGCACCACTGCGCGCGGCGCGCGTGCGGTACGGACGCCGACTGCGACTGCGGCGCGTGCGTGAACGGCGCGTGCCAGGCGAGCATCTGGGTGTGCGCGCCCTCGTTCGGCAATGTCCCTTGAGGGGGACCGTCGCGCCTCGAGGACCGGACGAGACGGACGTCAGCGCGTGGTCCCGGACGCATCGGCGCGGCACGCCTGCCCCGCGATCGTCACCTGGATCGTCGCGTCGCCCGGCGTGAGCGTCCCGGACGCGAACGTCAGCACCCCGCCCGCATACGAGTAGTCGCCCGCGGGAACGGTACGGACAGCCCCGGACGACGTCGTGACGGTCACGGTCGAAATGGCGTCCGACGGGCCCAGCGCCAGAGCGTAGTCGCCGACCACGCCCGCGGCGAAGCTCTGCACCTGCGCGAGCGCTCCCGCGTAGCTGCCACACAGGGAGAAGACGTCTGCGCTGCTCGTCGCGAGCGTGCGCAGCGTAGGTGCGTAGCTCTGCCCCGGGCCCATGGGGCAGGAGAAGGCAGGGTCGAGCTGGATGGTCTCGACCTTGAACCCGGTCGCTCCGAAGACGACGCTCGCGGCGTTCTTGAAGCTCGAGACCATCTCGGCGCTCGAGCCGACGTCGAAGACGGGCGTCTTCTGATCCGTATCGGAGAAGGAAGCCCCCGCGTCGCTCGGGCTGTAGCCTTGCACCGTGCAGTTTCCCCATGCGCCCGCGTCGGCCGTTCCGGGGCCCGCGAAGTCGACCTTCGTGCAGTAGTCGACCAGGCTCGCGTAGTTCGTTCCGTTCTCCTGGAAGGCCTGGGTGCACGCATCGACCGCGTTCGTCGGCAGGTCCACGCTGCACGAGTTGGACCCGGCACCGCAGGTGACTGCACAGCCCTGCACGACGTAGCCGACACCGCAGTCGTTGGAGGCGAGCGTCGTCTCGTCGGCGTTGCACGCGCCGCAGGTGAAGGTCCCTCCCAGGCCCAACGACCGCGCCTTGCCGAGCGATGGATAGAGGTTGCCCTGGTCGTCCTTCGGCACGCAGGTGTAGTTCTCCGTGGCGGTCGTGGTGGGTCTCGTCACCTGGTACGTGTACCCAGCGCAGCCGCTCGTGCACGGTTGACGTGCCCCAGACGCGATCTGCTTCATCGAGAAGTCGTAGGCGGTCAAGCAGTCGAGGGGCGGGTTGGTGTCGTCCTCGTCCGAGATGACGAGAAAGACCGCGCGCTGGGGGAACGCGAACCCCTTCTGGGTGATGTACCGGGCGAGGGTGCAGATCGGCTGCTCCTCTTCGGACCCGCCCCCGCCGAGGGCGAGCACCGCGCTCGAGAGCGCCTGCTGCTGCGCCGCGATCTGCGCCGACGTCATCCCCGGGGTGATCGCGGCGACCGGCGGCGGGAGCGTGAACGTCCACTGCCCGTGCGTGCTGTACATTTGGGTGCCGATCCACTGCGTCGGACAGGGAATGGACTTCCCCGTCGTGTCGAGACACGTCTGCGAGTATTCGCTGACGGGGTTGGCGTCGGCCGCGCCGGTCACCGAGCTGCTCCACGAGACGAGGTTCTTGCCCGTCAGCTGATCGGTGGCTGCTTTGCTCGACGCGCCGTACTGCGTGGTCGAGAGGAGGAAGAATCGGACCGATTGACCCGCCACATGGGCGAGGAGGTTCTTGAGACCGTTCGCGAGGTCGGCGTTCGAGAACGTGATGCCGTCCGCGTTGTCCGCGACGACGATGACGTCGAAGGGCTCGGGCGCGCCACCGTCGGTCGCACCGACCGCAAGGGTGACGCTGCGGCCGCAGGCGCCCGGCGCACCGTCCCCCGTGATGGGCGTCAAGCCGTCGTCGCCTCCGTCCATCGATGGCATCGAGGCCGAATCGACGCCCGCCTCGGGCTCGGACGATCCGCGCTCCGCATCCCCCTTCCCGCATGCGGCGGCGACGACCGAGAGCACGGCGAGCGCGGCACCGTGAAGGGTTCTTCCCATGGCCAGCGCGAGCAAAGCAAGGCAGGTGCCGGGCACGACCGAGCCTTGGGGAACCCACAACGAACGGGAAGAACGGCCGGATCCGCAGGTTTTGAGCGACACCCGCGATGTGCCACGCTGCGCCGCGGTCCAGACCCTCGGGGCCGCGTGCGCTCCGGCACGGGGGTTGCTCATCGAGGTCGCCATGGGTCTTGCGAAGCTTTCGCTGGGGGCGTGGGTCGCTTTCTTCGTCCTCGCATCGGTCGCGTGCGGCAGCGACGACAGCACGTCAGGCAGCGCGCCGGCCGAGGGTGGGGCGCCGGGCCAAGACGGCGGACCGCCGATCGCCGACGGCGGTCGCGACGCGTCGGCGCCGTCGGGAGACGGGGCACCCGGCGACGAGGCGGCCGACGGGGCACCCGCCAACGATGCCGCGAATGCCCCACACGACGGCGCGCCGAGCGGCGACGCCCCCGGAGGCGACGCGATGGAAGCAGCGGCCGGCGACGCCGAAGCATCGACCGATGGCTCGACGCTGAGCTGCACCACCCCGCCCGCCGATGTGGCCGCCTGCGCCACGACGAACGACTGCGGGATCGTCTCGGCGGGTTGCTATTGCGGACAGCAGCTCGAGTACGGGGTGGCGAGCAAGTACCTCTCGGCCAAGGCCGCGTGCGAGAGCGCCGCCGCGAGCAGCTGCGGCCGCGGTTGCGCGAACTTCCCCGGTCACGTGGCGCAGGACGGCCGGTCCGATCTCGACGGCGGGACCATCGCCGTCCACTGCGTCAGCGTCGACGGCGGCGCGCTCGAGTGCCGGACGTTCTTGCCGTAGTGGAGACGCTCAGCGCTCGCCCTCGGCCAGCACTTCGTCGACCAGGGCCCGCGCCTCGTCGAGGCGGCGCTGCCGGTCCGCGGACACGGGGGCGCGCCCGGGGACGGCGGGCGGGGGACTCCTGCGCGCGAACCACCGGCCGAAGAGGCCACGCACCGGCTGCACCTCGAACAGGCCTCCCGCGAGGATCTCGGGCGTCTCGCGCAGCGCGGCGACGAGCGCGCCGTTCGAGTCCACCCAGTCCCACGCGGCGTCGAATGCGTCGCGCTGCGTCGCGCCGAAGTGGGCGCGCGCAGCCCCCGCCTTCTGCTGGTGCACCGCGACGAAGAGCGCGAGCGCCGTCGCGATTTCGTCGACCGGCAGCACCGTGGCCTTCGCCATCCGCAGACCGCCGCACCCCTTGGCCCAGACCGCCGCGCCGTTGGCGAGGAGCACGCCGAAACCGCACGCCGCAGCCGCGAGCTCGCTCGTCTCGTCGTCGACGTCCTCCCCCGCCTCGGACAGGACGATCGCCCCGACGGCGCGCGCCAGCGTCGCGCCGAGGACGTCGGCGTGTCCGGCGTCGAGCGCCGGTAGAAGGATGCGGTAGCCCTCGTCGGTGGCCTCGACACCCCGCGCGGCGCCGGCGCCCGAGGTCTCACACGCCAGCGAGCCGCAGCCCCCGCCGCTTGCCTCGTGCGGTAGGACGACGAGCTCGATCGGCGTGGCGTCGGAGACCGGGGCGTACGACACCATGCGCCGCAAGAACCGCCCGACGCTCTCGACGTCGCCTCGGAACTCGTCGGGAAAGAAATGGCCGTTCGGCTGCACGAGGTCGGGCGCGCCGATGGCCGCGCCGTGGGCCGCGCGCAGCCGCGCGTACGTCGTGACGATCCGCCGCAGCGCGTCCTCGGACGGAAGGCTCATACGTTGGCAATTGTACTACGAGAGAGTGCCCCTCGTTTCCAGATCCGGTGGGAAGCTCGAGGGGGAGCGGAGGTCGCTCCCCTCGAACAGGACTACTGCGCCGACGCCGCGCGGGGCGGCACGAAGCACGCCTCTTCCTCGCCGGGCGCTCCGAGGGTGCTGCCGATGAGCGCTCCTCCGGCCACGTACGTGCCCGTCTCGGAGTCGGGCAGGATGTCGTAGGTGAAGGCGTAGTCGTACGGGACCGATCGAGCGCTGACGACGCCGACGCCGTCGAGCATGTCGCCGGCGCGAAGCTGGCCGAACGAGCGGCCGTCGGCCGTCGGATGCGGCGCGCTGATGTCGAGCTCGACACCGTTCGATAGCCGAACTTGCATCACGTGGTGATGGAGGACCGCCATCCGCCGGATCTCCCGAATGGGAACCACACGCAGCTGACCATGATCCAGGCTGTAGACGAGGTCGCCCACCTTCAACGAGGCGATCGGCCGGTCGCCCTCGGGGGTTCCGATCGGCGTGTCGGGCGCGGCGCAGACGCCCGGGATCCCAGCCATGCCCATGGTTCCCGCGGTGCCGGTGGTCCCGGCCGTCCCCGCGCCGCCCGCACCCCCGGGGAAGCCTGCGCCGCCGGCTCCCGCCACGCCTGCTCCACCGGCTCCCGGAAAGCCGGCACCGCCGGCACCGGCGACGCCCGCTCCACCCGCTCCCGCAAGGCCAGCCCCACCGGCCCCCGGAAAGCCGGCGCCGCCCGCGCCCGCAAGGCCAGCGCCTCCGGCTCCCGCAAGACCGGCGCCGCCCGCACCAGCAACGCCCGCTCCGCCTGCTCCGGCGAGGCCAGCCCCGCCCGCGCCCGGGAAGCCCGCCCCGCCTGCGCCGGCTCGCCCGGCGCCGGCCAATCCAGCGCCGCCCGCACCGGCGAGGCCTGCGCCTCCGGCGCCTGGAAAACCCGCGCCACCTGCGCCTGCGAGGCCCGCCCCGCCCGCGAGGCCCGCCCCGCCTGCGCCCCCCGCCCCCGCGAGACCTGCCCCGCCTGCCCCCGCGAGGCCCGCACCGCCGGCGCCTGCGACGCCCGGAGTCCCCGCACCCCCGGCCGCACCGGGCAAGCCCGCGCCCCCCGCGGCGCCCGGCAGACCGGCGCCCCCTGGGGTTCCCATGCCGCCGTCGTCGCCCGGGGTGCCGCCCCCGTCGTCGCCCGCGCCCGCGCTCGCCGACCCGGTCGACGAGCCAGTCGAGTTGAGGCCCGTCGAACCTCCGCCCGACGAGCTGCTCCCCGAAGAGGTGCCGCTCGATGGCCCGCCCGATCCGGAATGCCCGGAGCTACCGGATGCGGAACCCGAGTCGCCGAAGGTCTGTCCGAGGCCGCCGGTGCTGCTCCCGCCACCGCAGGACCAACCGGCCGCCGAAAGCACGAAGCAACACCCGATGCAGAGATGCAAGGTTCTCATGACGACCCCTTAGAGACGGACCATCCCGGCGGTTCGGCGCAACGAAAGAGCGCGTGCCGACCGGTCTCGGCCTCGAGATGGAGTGTCCCGAAGGCGGGTCGGTTATTCACTCGCAATCCGTTCTTGCGGACGCGACCCGAGGATCACTGGATTTGTACACACCCGTTGGCTGAGGGCGGGCCACGCTCGCAGCGCCACGATGGGTGCGCCGTCCGAACTCTTCGCTCCGCGCGCGCGGACGCAATGCCAGCCTCAGGTCTTCGACAGGACCATGCTCACGGCGTCGCCGACGGTACGTACCTTGTCGGCCTCGTCGTCCTTCACCTGGATGCCGAACTCCTCCTCGATCTCGAGGACGACGTCCACGAGACGCGCGGAGTTGACCTTGAGGTCGCGCATGATCGAGGTCTCCATCGCGACCGCGGCGAAGGCCTCCGGGCTTTTCACGAAGGGCTTGAGAATGGCGACGACCTTGTCGAAGACTTCCTTCTGATCCATGGCATTCCTCTGTTCGCGTTACCGCTCGCCCTCGGGCAAGGCGCCGCCGCGGCCCCGTGGCGATGGAGCCGGATAGTCCGAGTAGGCCACCCCAAGGAACATCCCTACCTTCGCGTCCTGGATGGCGTAGATGGGCTGCCCGTCGACGAGGACCCGCGCAGTGCCGATGGCCATCGCCGATCCCGACCCCGCCAGCCGCATGTAGCGCCGGATGTCGACCTCGTAGCGCACGACTTCGTCGTGCGGCCGGATCTGCCCGTTGAGCTCCACCTCCTTGCATCCGAATGCGCGCATCGATCCCGGCGCTCCGGCGGCGGCGCAATAGAGGCCGACGAGCTGCCACACGGCGTCCACGCCGAGGGATCCCGGCTGGACCGGATCGCCCCGGAAGTGGCACTGGAAGAACCAGTCGTCGACGCGCACGTCCCGCTCGCCGACGATTCGCCCCCGACCGCCGGCCCGCTCGATGGAGACGACGCGGTCCACCATGAGCAGCGGCGGCCCCGGCATCCGCACGAACTCCGCCGGCGGATCCTCGACGAGCGTCCCGTGCGCGAGGGCGATGAGATCCCCCTTCGAGAACGAGGTGCGAGCGAGAAACTCCGCATACCGCATTCAGTCGACCTCCATACGGAGGCTCGACCACGTAAGCCCCGAGCCGACGACGGCGAGCAGGACGACGTCGCCCGCTCGCAACTCTTCCCAGTGCTGCGAGAGGACGCCCGGAGCGCCCGCCGCTCCCGTGTTGCCGCGATCGACGACGTTGAGCCAGTGCTCGGCGTCAGCGAGCTTGGCCCGGCGTGCGACCGACTCGAGGACGAGGAGGTTGGCCTGGTGCCCCATGAAGTGCAGGGCGCCCCCGGTCTGCGCCAGCCGCGCCCGGGCTGCCGGGAGCATCTCCTCGAGGCACGCCAGCGTGGTTCGGATGGCAAAGCGTTGCACCGCGCCGCCGTCCTGCACGAAATGGCCGAAGCGCGGGATCGTGACGTGGGCCCACCCCGCGGGCGAGGAAGCCAGCGTCGTCTGCACGATGCGCACGCGCGAGGGCGCGTCGCGCGACACGACCGCGGCGCTCGTACCGTCCCCCCACAAGACGCATGACGCTCGGTCCGCGTAGTCGACCGCGCGTGTCGTGTTCTCCGGGTTGACGACGAGCACGTACGGCGGCAGGCCCTGCATGGACGCGAGCAGGTGCAGCTGGGCGGCGAAGCTCGAGCAAGCGCTGTTAATGTCCAGCGCGGGCGCCTCGATGTCGAGCGCCGCGGCGATGCGGCAGGCCTCCGAGGGGATCGCCATCTCGGGACAGCAGCCGCCGGCGACGACCATCCCGACGTCCTTCGGGCGGATGCCTGCGCGCGCGAGCGCCGCGGTGGCCGCCCGCTTTCCCGTCTCGACGTTCGAATAGAGGGCGGCCTCCTGGCCCGCCCGCACGTCCGCGTTGCGGGTGCGGCGGATGTAGTCGAGGGGCAGCACGGTGCGGCGCTCTCGGATGCCGACGCGCTCGAGGATCCACTCGTCGCTCGTGCCGACGTCGAGCTCCTCGAGGAAGCGGTTGTCCACGACGTTCTCGGGATAGAAATGGCCGAGCGCGTGCAGATAGAGCGGGCCCACGATTCAACCTCCCACGTGCTCGCCGCCGTCGACGCGGACGATGGCACCGTTGATCCAGCGCGCCTCGGACGTACACATCAGAAAGACCACGTCGGCGACGTCCTCGGGCGTGGTCAGGCGCCCGAAGGGATTGCGGCGTCGCGCGTCGGCCTTGATCCGGGCGCTGCCCGGGATGAGGCGCAGCGCCGGGGTGTCCGAGATGCCGGCCTGCAGGACGTTGGACCGCACGCCGTAAGGCGCGAGCTCCACCGCCATGGCACGGACGACGGACTCGAGCGTCACCTTGGCCGCGGCGACCGCCGCGTACCCCCGCCACGCCACCTGGTTGCCCTCGCTGGTCAGGCCGAGCACGCGCGCGTCGTCGGCGAACAGACGGCGCCCGAGCAGGTCCATCGCCCACCCGACGATGCTCGTCCCCATGGCATGGATGGTCTGCGCGAAGTCGTCCTCGTCGAGGAGGCGCTCGGCGTCGAACGCCGGAGGGAGCGCGATCTCCGCGAGGGCATCATGGTCCCCGGCCGCCGCCTCGATCGCGCTCGCGAGCTTGTCCTCTGCGACCCCGAGGAGCTCGGCCAGCCGCGCGCGCGCCAGCGCGGCCCCCGTCGGACCGGGCCGGGGCGATGCGATGAGCTTGAGGTTGCCACGCGCGATCGAGTGGAGCAGGACGCGCACGCGTCCCTGTGCGCCCAAGCGCTCGGCCAGCGCCGCGAGGATCGCGGCGCGACCCTCCGGAGACAGGGCGTCGACGTTGAACGCCAAGAGCTCCGCGCCGCCCGCGCGGATCGACGCGAACTCGCGATCGATGCCGGCCATCGCGCTCTTGCGATCGCGGTGCGCCACGGCGACGCTCATCCCCTCCGAGGCGAGCTTCTTGGCCGACGCGAGCCCGAACCCGCTCGACCCGCCCAGGATGAGCGCCCAATCGGTCGGAGCAAAGCGCTTCATGCGATTTTCGGCAGCGATTCCCGACACCAGAAGAATATCCGCGAGGCCGCATGAGATCCAGGGACCTCACCAGCGCACGGTCTCGAATCCCGCCGGATCCCTGCCGGGCGCCTCGCGCAGCACGAGGGTGCGCGAGGCGTCGCGCACGTTCACGCGGAACGCCCCGAGCCGACCGCCGGGCGCGTCCAACACAGTGATGATGCAGCCTGGTCGCTCGATCGTCTCGCCGGCGACGAACGACGCCCGCGGGCCGGCGAGGGCGCGCTCGACGTAGGTTCCGAGGAAGCCGTCGTCGCGCCGTAGCTCGAGCGTGTCCTGGGCGGGGAGGGCCAGCTGGGAGAAGTCGGCGGGGTCGCTCGGCCGGAGCGCCGGCGAGATGCTGAGGATGTCGACGCTGAGGCTCCGGTTCGGTCGGGCAAGCCGCAGGGCCTGGGGGAACGCGAGGGAGGAGGACGCGGGGAGGTCGACGACCAGCAGGCGGTCGACGCCCGGCGCCCGGTCGAGCGCGGCGGCGGCCTCCTCGTTGACCCTGGACGAAGCGAAGGCGACCCGAGCGAAAAGGCCGACGCGCACGGCGCACACGGTCGCGACCATCGCGGCGACGATCGCGAGCGCTCGTCGATCCTTCGCGCCGATGCGAGCCGGCGACTGCGGCACGCCCGACCCGACCAGGATGCAGTAGCCCACCGAAGGCAGGTAGAGAAAGTGCTCGCCCATCGTGAGCATCGCCACCGGCCCGAGGGTCACCACCATCCACGCGAGCCCCCAGGCGAGCACCGGCCACCCTCGCTCCGGCGGCTCCCGCGGCGTTCGTTGGACGGTGCCGCGGAACGTGTTCACGACGATCGCCGAGAAGCCGAGCAGAAGCAGGGGATGGGCCCTCCAGAAGGGGACCGTGATCATCGGATCGGCCGGGACGAAGAGCGTGAGGTCGGCCAGGTAGAGCAGCGGGGACGCCGCCAGGTGCCAGAGCAAGCCCGCGTCTCCGAGATGGAACGCGAACGGCGCAGGGGGCGGATGAAAGCCGCCGAACATCGCGAACCGGACGGCGAAGTAGAACCCGGCGACGACGCAGGCGAGCACCGGGACGGTCAGGCGGCGGGCGAGCGACTCCCCCTCGGGCCGAAAGAGGCCGTGCAGGACGACGACAGCAGGGAAGCTCACGGCCATCTCCTTCGCGAGGAGGGCCAGGGCGAACAGACCGAGGGATGCCCCGACTCGCATCCACGAGAGTCTTGTGCGAGACGCTCCGCGTCCGTCCAGGTGAACGAGCAGCGCCGACAGATAGAGCACGCACGACAGGACGTCCGTTCGCCCCGAGATCCACGCGACGGCTTGCGTGTGGCACGGGTGGAGCGCGAAGAGGGCCGCCGCAGCCCACGCGCCGAACCCGGCGCCGATGACCCGCTTCGCGAGCCCCCAGACGAGCAGCGTCGCCGCCACGTGAAGAAAGAGGTTGGTCAGGTGGTAGCCCGGCGCATGGACCCCGTAGAAGAGGCGATCGAAGGCGAAGGATAGGACGATGAGGGGCCGAAAGTATTCGACGGCCAGCCCGGGCGGCGTCCACCACGCGCCGCCCTGATCGATCGGCAGCACCCACCCACGCGCGAGGGCGTCGCGCAGCCGGGAGGCGACCTCGATGTGAAAGTAGTCGTCCCCCACGAGCGGGAAGGCGAGCGTCGGAAGAGCGGCCGCCCCCGACAGCAGCGCGAGCGTGGCCGCCCCGCGCGAACGGGTCGACGCCAGGCGCTCCAGCGGGTCTTTCGTGTCGTTCAAATGGTCAGAACGGGATGTCGTCGTCGCCCCCGCCCGCCGACCCGCCCGAGGAAGCCCCCGCGCCCGCGTCCGCGTAATCGTCGAACGGAGGCTCGGCCTCGCGCGCCGCGCGACCGCCCCCTCGCTCCCCGCCCCCCTCGCGCGCCGCGCCGTCCCCCCGCCCGCGGCCGCCCG
>Ga0070735_10003268_pt1 | contig 14280 bp, 11 predicted proteins | sample Coa_R1_FD_66443 | JGI IMG/M metagenome (GOLD analysis project Ga0070735, IMG submission 66443) | Surface soil microbial communities from Centralia Pennsylvania, which are recovering from an underground coalmine fire - Coalmine... | ecosystem: Environmental > Terrestrial > Soil > Unclassified ...
TCCGGCTTTTCCAGAGCCAGCACCAATTCCTTGGGCTTATTCGCCGGTGACATGGAGATGAGCTTGGCCTTGAACTTTTCGAAACCCTTCTGCTTGCCGGGGTCCCCCGGCAGGAGCGCGCCCTTCATATTCGCGAAGTAGGAGTCGCCATCCTTCTGCAGCGGTTCCCTTACGATGTCGCGCCAGAACGCGAAGATGGGGTTTGCTGCATCGGCCGCGGCCTGTGCCTGTGCTTTTTTGATTGCAATATCCGAGGTGCTATCGATGGTGAACCCCTCCGGCGGGAAGGGATTTGCCTTCGCCATTGCCAGCAGCTGATCCAGTCCCTGGGCGGAGCCATGATAGGCGGTGTAGGTTTTGGTGATGTAGTCCAGCGCCTGCCTTTGCGCGGCAGCGGGTAAGGCGCCCGGGCCGGTATAGGCGGCCGCTCGAGCGAAATGGTATAAAGCGATCGGCTGCTTCTGGGGTTGCGTCTTATTCTGTGCCAGGATCTCGCCGGCCAGGCTATAGGAGGTGGAGGCTTGGGTCGGGTCTTTCTTCAGGTAGGCTGTCAGGTCCGTTTCACCTCGCGGATGATCGTTACGGGCGGCAACCACCCACAGGTAAAGATTATGGGCTGCGCCTTTCACTCCGGGTTTGATCGTCCCCCAATTGGCCTCCGGGATATTGGCCGGCCTATTGGCGGGGGCGAAAATCGCGTCCAGGTTGTCTTCCACATACATGGCGGTCCGCGCGGCGGTGTCGAGATCCGCGGGTGTCGGCGGCATCAAACCCTGCACTAAGGTTAGGATGGCGTATAGAGCATTGAATTGATTGGGGTGAGTTTGAAGAATCTCCACGGCCTTGTCGATGGCCTGTCTATTCATCTTCGCCGCTTGATAGACGAACAGATACTGTTCTTCGCGTACATCCGCATAATCGCTCTTGGGGAAGGCAGCTTTCCATTTGTCAAGCGCGTCGATTTGGTCTTTTGGGGTCTTCGCCGCTGCGATGGCCTGCGCCAGATCATATTCTTCTTTGCCACCGTTGGCGCCCTGCCAGACTTTCGCCTTGGCATCCTTGGCATCCTGCGCCCTGATCGGCTGCGTCCCTAACCCCCAGCCAAGAGCCAGTCCAATCCCAACTGCCGTGATCGTCATCAACGAGCGGTATTTCAATGTCACAGCAACCCTCCAGCGCGATCGAGTTTCATGAGTTATGTGCGCGGTACTTCTGCGGAGTATACCCAAACTTGGCGTCCACAGGCAACCCCGGTACTTACTACTGGGTCTCGGATTTCGCCTTGGCCTTGCTTCTGCCTGCCGAAGACCTCACCGGCGCGGCGTTCTTGCCGGTCCAGCCGTCGATCTGCTTGGGCTCGACGTCGAACACCACCATGAAGGGCTGCCGGGTGTACGATTTCGCGACTCCTTCAAATTGCAGTTCCTCGCCTGCTTCCATCTTGCCTGGCAATGCTTGAGACAGCTCCAGGGTGACATCGGGAACGTTCGGCTGCTCCAGGGCAAGCACGATCTGCTTGGGCTTGGTTTCGGGCGTCATCGATACGATCTTGGCCTTGAACTTCTGCACCCCGTTGGCTCCGCCTGGAAGGAGCGTGCCCTTTACGTTCATCTCGAAATAGGCCTCGCCTCCATCCTTGGTCAACGGATCCTTGATGGCGGTCTGCCAGAGTCCCAGATCTGGATGGTTCTTGATGAAGTTTTCCCGTTCGACAGCTTCCTCGCCTGCGATATCGCGGAGGCTCTTGATGCTGAAGCCGTCGGGCGGGAACGGACTGGTCTTCGCCAGCGTCAGCAGCTTATCCAGCCCTTCCTTGGATCCGTGATACGTCGTGTAAGTCTTGGTCAGATAGTCCAAGGCCTGCTTCCGCGCCGCTTCAGGAAGGCTGTTCTGGCCGTCGTAGGCGGCGGCGTGGGCAAACTGGTACAGGCCCAGCGAGACTTTTTCCGGATGATCCTGATTCTGCGCCAGGAGTTCGCCGCCGAGCGTCAGGGAGGTCGACGCCTGCGTAGGATCCAGGTGCAGGTACTTGGTCAGCTCCGTCTCGGCGTTCGGATGGTCCTTGCGCTGCACGTATACCCAAGCCAGAGTCGCTTGCGCGGCGTTCTTCATAGCCGGCTTGTAAGTGGCCCAATCGGCGTCCTTAACGTCGGCGGGTTTATTCGTGGCGGCAAAAACGGTATCCAGATTGTCCAGAAGGTACTTCGAGACACGCTCGGCGGTATCCAGGTCGGCCGCTTTGGGCGGAGGTGGAAGGGTGTACACCAACCTCTCGATCGCCGATAGCGAGTAGAAGTGGTTGGGGCGGGTTTTCAGGATTTCGGCAGCTTTGTCGAAGGCCTGCCGATTCATGTTCGTCTGCTGGTAGACGAATAGATACTGTTCTTCGCGCTCTTCGGCGAAATCGCTTGCTGGAAAAGCCGCCTTCCATTTATCCAGCGCTTCGATTTTACCCTTGGGGTCGGCCTTCTGATAGGCCTGGAAAAGGTTGTACTCTTCTTGACCCTTCCAGTCTTTTTTCGGCTCCTGCTTGGGCTCCTGCGCCGCCAGCAAGCCCAAACTCAATCCGGCGACGATCAAAATCCAATTCTTCATGGTTACAGCTTCCTCGTTACAACTTAACTTCAGGGTACACCCAGGTACCCAGCCCGCAACACCGCCTGTGTGTTAGACACCGGCAGAAGCCGTCTGGTTTCGTGTTGGAGAAGAGGGCACAGGCTACTCGGTCACCCTGGAAGCTTCTGATCTCTCGTGCCAGCGTCGGAGTGGACAGCGCGGCCTGTCCCCTTTTCTGAAACAGCCTGCTCCACGCTCCGCTTTCGCGTATCCTGAACTCTTGCCCATGCGTTGGCTCGATTTAGGGGTGATCGCGGCGTATCTGGCGGGGATCACCTGGTTTGGAGCGCGCTTCCGCGGCTCGCAAAACTCCCTCAAGGATTACTTCCTGGGAGGCCGCCGGGCGCCCTGGTGGGCCATCTCACTCTCCATCGTTTCCGCCGAGACCAGCACGCTCACCGTGATCGGCACGCCGTCGCTGTCCTTCGCCGGAAACTTTGGATTTTTACAATTGGTCTTCGGATATCTTCTGGCGCGCCTGGTGATCGCCGCGCTGTTCCTGCCGGCCTATTTCCGCGGCGAAATGTTCACGGCCTACGAACTGATGCGCATCCGCTTCGGGACACGCATTCGCCGCCTCACCGCCGGGACCTTTCTGATTCTTAGGGCGCTGGCCGAAGGCGTACGCGTCTTCGCGATCTCCATTGTCATTTCCGTGGTGTTGGGCACGGGCGAGATGGCGTCTATCTCCGCTATCTTGCTCCTGACCTTGCTGTACACCTATGAAGGCGGGATGACCGCAGTAATTTGGACCGACGTCATCCAGATGACGCTGTATGTTGTCGGCGCTGTGGCCAGCCTTTTTCTCGTGTTACAGGAAATCCCAGGAGGTTGGTCGCATGTGGTTGCCGTAGTCGAGCCATTCGGGAAGCTCCAGGTGTTCGATTTCCGGATCGGCCCGCTGGGGGAGTTCTTCACGCGGACCTATAGTTTTTGGGCCGGGATCATCGGGGGATGCTTTCTCACCACCGCCAGCCACGGGACCGAACAGCTTCTGGTACAGCGTCTTCTCGCCGCCAAGAGTGAAGGACAGAGCCGGGCGGCGCTGTTCTCCAGCTGGGTGGTGATCTTCGTCCAGTTCACGCTGTTCCTGATCGTCGGCGTGTGCCTGTTCGCGCTGTACAAAGACCACGGATGGACGGCTCCTGCTGTGACCGACAGCATCTACCCGCGCTTCATCTGGGAGCGTCTTCCACCCGGCCTTTCCGGTCTGCTCATTGCTGCGATTCTGGCAGCCGCGATGTCCAACTTGAGTGCCGCTCTGAATTCGCTGGCGTCGACCACGGTGATGGATTTCCTGCGGCCACTCGCCGCCGGCTCCGGAGACGAATCTGTGTGGCTGAAGCGCGCGCGCCTGGCGACTCTAGCGTGGGGCGTGATCCTGGCCGGAGTAGCCTTACTCGCCCGAAACTGGGGCGGCGTGCTGCAAGCCGGGCTTTCGATCGCATCGATCATCTATGGCTCGCTGCTGGGGGTGTTTTTGCTCGGATTGCTGACCCGCCGTGTGGGTGAGATCGCGGCGATGTGCGGCATGGTCGCCGGGCTCGCGGTGATGCTGTACGTCCGCTTCGCGACGCCCATCGCCTTCACCTGGTATGTGCTTATCGGGACGTCGATGACGTTCATCACTGGCTTAGTTATGTCTCTTTTCGTCAAGGAGAGTCCCCGTGCAGCCCTCTGACACCCACCCACCGGCACTGCGGCGTGCCCTGGGACCTTGGTCCACCGTGGCGATCATCATGGGCACGGTAATCGGCAGCGGAATCTTTCTAGTGCCCACCGACATGGTGAAAGCTGTCGGCACGCCAAGCAGGGTATTTGCCGTGTGGGTATTTGGAGGAGTGCTCTCGTTGTTCGGCGCGTTGACCTACGCCGAATTATCGGCGGCCTTACCGGCGGCCGGTGGCGAATATGCCTACCTCACGGCCGCTTACGGGCCCTTCTGGGGATTCCTCTATGCGTGGACGCAAACCTGGGTTGCCAAGAGCGCCTCGATCGCGGCGCTCGCGACGGCTTTTTACTCTTACCTGGCAGACTTCCTCCCCGGCCTTCAGGCACCATTGTACGTTGTGCCGTGGCCGATTGGGCCGGGCGGCGGTCCGCTCGAAATTCGATACGGACAACTGTTGGCGATCTGCCTGATCCTGCTTTTATCGGCCGTAAATTATCGCGGCGTAAGAGTCGGTGGGCACGTGCAGGTTGCGGTCACTGCGTTAAAAGTGCTCCTGATTGGCGGCGTGATTGCGATCGGCTTGCTCTCGCGCCAGGCGCACGTGCTCAATCTATCTACCTCTACGACGCCTATACCAGGAGGCCCGGCCGGATTCTTTGTCGCATTGGTCGCAGCGCTGTGGGCTTATGATGGCTGGAATAACGCCGGTATGCTGGGGTCTGAGGTCGAGAATCCACAAAGAACCTTTCCCCTCGCGCTTATTGCAGGCGTCACTGCCATTATCGGCGTGTATCTGCTCACCAATCTCGCCTATTTCTCTGTCTTGAATGCTGGAGAAGTTGTCGCGAGTGACAGAGTAGCTGCGGATATGATGCGCCGCATAGCGGGGCCGCATGGAGCCGGTGCGGTCAGCGTCGCCGCCATGATTTCGATCTTCGCGGCATTGAACGGCTCGATTCTATCGGGATCGAGGGTTCCATACGCAATGGCTCGTGACGGATATTTCTTTCGGCGTATCGGGACGGTGCATCCCATCTTTCGGACTCCTTCCGCCAGTATTCTGCTGTTGGGAGTATGGTCCTCCTTATTTGTCTTGAGCGGGCATTACAGCGATTTGTACAACGCTGTGATATTTCCCAGTTGGATTCTGTACGGGATGACCGCTGCTGCCGTGATCGTTTTGCGGCGAAAGAGTCCGGATTTAGTACGTCCATATCGCACTTGGGGCTATCCTTGGGTACCCTTGGCGTTCGTCGGGGTTACGATATTGCTCTTGTATCAAACTCTTGTTTCTTCTCCGCGGGCATCCGGGATCGGATTGGTCGTCATTGTTCTGGGCATACCATTCTTCTTTTATTGGAAACGGCACCGGAACGATTCCGGATTGAGTTAAGTATGTAAAGTTGCATGCAGGAGTATTGAAAGCTATGGAAACGTTCCGGTACACTTTGAACAGACCGTGCGGATGAATGCTCATGCTTTCCGCAGCGCTGGGGTTACCACTGCTGTTTCTCCTCGGCCCTCGCGGCAGGGTTTGTCGATAATGTTGGGGACCGGGAAAACCGGGAAGATTTGGAGAGCTAAATGGACGTGATTAAAATGCTGGCGGAATTACGCCAGGAACGTGACCAATTGGAGGAAGCCATTCTGACGTTAGAGCGTCTGGCTCGAGGCCGCGGGCGTCGGCGTGGCCGTCCACCAGCCTGGATGACGGAACTTAAGCGTCGAGGACGGCCTCCCGGCAGCAAGAACAAAGCCAAGGAATCCGCGGCAGCGTAGCGGCATAGAGAATCGCATTGCCTGCACCCGGTTCCGACCGCTTCGCCGATCGCTTAATTATCGCGCTCGACGTCGAAACGGCAGTCGAAGCCAGGGCGCTGGTCGCTTCGCTCGGCGACTCCGGAGGTTTCTACAAAGTTGGCCTGGAGATGTTCGCCGCGGCAGGGATGGATTTCGTTCACGAGTTGAAGGCCCAGGGCCACCGCGTATTCGTCGATCTGAAGCTGTACGATATCGGCGAGACGGTGAAGCGGGCGGTGGCGCAGGTGGCCAAAGTCGGCGCCGATTTTCTGACCGTTCACGGAAGCCGCGCGGTCATGGCCGCAGCCGTGGCGGGGCGTGGCGACTCCTCCCTTAAACTGCTCGCGGTGACGGTGCTCACCAGCTTCGATGAGAACGACCTGCGCCAGATGGGATATTCCTGCGATGTGACCAGCCTGGTGGAGTTGCGCGTCCGCAACGCCATGGAAGCGGGCATCGACGGCGTGGTCTGCTCGCCGCTCGAAGTATCGCGAGTGCGCGCGATCGCGGGGCCGTGCGCGACACTGGTGACCCCCGGCGTGCGGTCCGCGGGCGCATCGGCCGGCGATCAGAAACGTGTTGCAACCCCAGCCGAGGCGATCGCCAATGGAGCCGACTACCTGGTGATTGGCCGGCAAGTCACCAGGTCCACCGATCCGCGGGCGGAGCTCCTGAAGATCCGCGATGAGATCAGCCGCTAGGGCAGGGTGAACACCAGTAGAAACAGGTTGAGGTTGCTTTGGGGCGGCGGTTTCGGCTGTCCCGCCCCGGCGAAGACATCCCCCAATACGGTGCCGGTGACGTAGATATTGTTTTGCGCGTCGACATCGACGCCGTAGGCCACCTGATATCCCGGCCCGGTGATGTAGCTGGAGTAGACTAGCGCTTTGAGCGGCGAAGCCGCGGGATCGATCACGGCCACGAATGCGTCGACCGAACCTAAATCGGAGGCCGGCGAAATCGCGTTTTGGATGGGCAGATCCAAGGATAGGGTGTAGCCGCATAGATAATACTTGCCCGCGGCATCGAAACGCATGTCGTAGGCGACGTCGACATCGCTCCCGCCAAAGTAAGTTGAATAGACCAGGGCTTTCGTGAAGTCCTGCGCATTGGGATCGATGATGGTCAGAAATGCGTCGCCGCCTCCGCCTGCCTTGCTCTGCAGCGCGCCCGGAGTGACCGGGAAGTCATTGGACAAGGTGAATCCGGTGACCGCCACGTGGCCCGATGGCTCCACCAGCACCTTGGTGGCCTGATCCTGGAAGCTTCCGCCCACGAATGTGGAATACGTAAGGGCCATAGCGTTCAGGTCCAGCCTGGAAAGGAAGGCATCTCCCGCGCCGGAATAAGAGGGACGGAAGGAATTTGGAGTGGTGGGGAAGTCGCTCGATCGCGTATAGCCCGTAACCCACGCTTGGCCGTCGGCGGCGACGGCGATGGATCGCGGAGTGTCCGTTCCGCTACCGCCCAGATAGGTGCTCGCGACCAGGCTTGCCGTGCCGCTTTGCGAGGTATCGAATTCTGCCACGAATCCATCAAACGATCCGCCCGGCAGCGTGCTCTGATATGCGCCCATAGTGACCGGATAATCTTTGGAATTGGTATACCCGGTCAGGTAGATCTTGCTTCCCGCGACTGCGATTCCGGTGGGAATATCCATGGTGGTCCCGCCGAAATAGGTGCAATAGGTTAGACCGGCGGCGCCGGGCAGCTTGGTATCAAGAACGGCGAGAAAATCACGGCGCACGCCCCCATTAGTGGCGAGATATGCGTTGGGCGTAACGGGAAAGGTGGCATCGTCAGTGTAGCCGGCGAGATAGAAAACCCCGTTGGCGTCTACCGCCATCGCTTTGAGGAAATCCCCGAAATTGCCGGAGAAGAATCCCGAGTAGGTGATGAAATTGCCGTTCGGGTCCAGCGGCGCCATCACCGTCGTGAAGGCCTCCTGGTTATTGGTGAGAAAGTTCGGAGTATAGGCTGTGCCTACAAGCGGAAAGTCGGGCGACAAGGTGTAACCGGCCAGGTAGATCAATCCATTCTTATCGTGGGCGATGCCGATCGGTACGTCGGCGCTGGTTCCCGCCAGGTAGCCCCTGAACAAGATGGTGGGATCGACCACCAGCGCCCGGCTCGGATCGTAGGAACCCAGAGTAATGCCGATGGACCCATCGGCTTCCATCACGTAGGAGGAAGGCACGTCGACGACTGCCTCATTCGCGCCCTTCTGATAAACGACGGGAGGGTTCTGCGTAATCTGGCGGTCGCCCAATTGGAGAATCACTTGCCCTTGGGGGCCCAGACGAATGGAGTCGGCACCCTCGAAACGCATGCGGATTTGCGACGGGTCGGCGCCGGGAGCCAGTTCGAAATCGTACTCCAGGGTCTGGCCTTTTCCGTAGTAAACGATGTCGATTCCGGGATAGACGCCGGTCTGTCGCAACCGGGCAAATGCGACCGCGGCGCGAAAATCGCGGCCGAAGTAATTGGTCTGTACGGGCGACTTGTCAAGCCCTTCAAAATGCGCGCGCTTGTTTCCATGGGCGTCGCGGCCTTCGAGGCTCAACTTCAACCCCCGGTTCCCGAACTGCATGAAGGTCCCGTCCTGGCGGAATCCGACCCCAAAGCCCGGACCGTGAGCAATCCATTTATTAGCGTCCATCGCCTCGAACCGCAGTGGAATCCGCGAATATAGGTCGGACGCGTCGCGGGATGATGGACCGGCCAGGCCGGACACGCTGACGAGACACAGTCCGCTGGCCAAGCCGATTAGTGACAGACGCATGAAGGTAAGACGTACTCCCTGAACCGTTAGGTTGCGATGATTCTGAGTTATAGGATAAACCAATTCGCCAGTTGGCGGTAAGCCGGCTGGTTCCCGGCGCGTATCCCCAGGCGCGAAGAGCTGCGGTAAGAACTACAATAGCTTCAGGAGACTACCGATGGAAATTCCAAAACGATTCTGGGTAGGGATAGTGGTTCTGGGCGCGTGCGCCAGGCTGCTTCCTCATCCTTGGAATTTCACGCCGATTATGGCCATCGGGCTGTTTGCGGGAAGTCACGCTCAAAAAACCAGCACCGGTATTCTCGCGACTATGTCGGCGCTGGCCCTGAGTGACGCCGTCATGGGCCTCTATTCTGGTTTCTGGTACGTATATGCGGCGATGCTGCTTCCGGTCCTGCTGGGAAGACTGATTCGTGACCGAAGCGGCGTCGGCGCCATAGCCGCCACGGCCCTGGCCTCAAGCGTGTCGTTCTTCCTGATTACCAATTTCATGGTCTGGGCCACCGAGGCGCTGTACCCGCATACGATCGCAGGCTTGACGGCTTCATATATTGCCGGGATACCGTTCTACCAGAATCAATTGATGGGTGACGCATTCTACACCCTTGCGATGTTCGGCGGTTACGCTCTTCTCACCCGTTTCTTGCAGCCCGTCCGTCAGACCGTGTAACGTGCGCGTCGTTTCTCTGCTGGCGAGTGCTACGGAAATCGTTTGTGCCCTAGGCGCCGGCGAAATGCTGGTAGGGCGATCCCATGAATGCGATAACCCGTCCTGGGTGCGGCGCCTCCCGGCGTGCAGCTCGCCCGCTTTCGATGTATCCGTTTCCAGCCGGGAAATCGACGCAGAGGTTAGGCGCAGGCTCCGGTCGGACGAGCCGCTGTATCACGTTCATGCGGAACTGATCCACGAGTTGCGTCCCGATTTGCTGATCACTCAGGCGCACTGCGAAGTGTGCGCTGTCACTCCAGCCGATGTCGAGCGAAGCGGCGCTGGTGCGCCTGCCACGCGTCAGCTGGCTCTCTCAGCCTCTTCCTTACAGGAAGTTTTCGAAAGTATCCTCCAGATCTCTAAAGCGCTTGGCCTCGATAAGGAAGGCGAGATTCTGGTCAGAAAGGAACGAAGCCGGCTGGATAGGGTCAGAGACAGCACGGCGCCGTTCCGCCGGCCAACCGTGGTCGCCGTGGAGTGGACGGACCCGGTTTTCGTCATGGGGAATTGGGCTCCGGAGTTGGCGGAAATCGCCAACGGCGAACCTCTGCTCGGGCGCAAGGGCGAATACTCGACCGCCATTCCCGCCCAACATGTTCGGGATGCCGATCCGGAGTACCTCATCATTGCGCCCTGTGGACTTGACTTGGAGCGGACCCTCCGGGAACAAACAGTGTTAGAGCGAAATCCGTGGTGGGGAGAACTTCAGGCGGTTCGCAAAGGTAAGGTCGCGTTCGCCGACGGCAATTTGTTCTTCAACCGTTCCGGCATGACGGTTTCCCAAACAGCGGAGATCATCGCCGAGATGCTGCACGGCGTCCAATTCGGCGCAACGAGCGAAGGAGTGCATTGGCGCTGGGTGGGATCGGCCCCGACTCGTGATGCGCGGTGCGCAAGCGTGAGCCGAACTTGAAACAGGTCCTCTTATCGTGGAGCAGCGGGAAAGACAGCGCCTGGACGCTACACCTGTTGCGCCAAAAGACGGATATTCACGTGGCCGCGCTGCTCACGACGTTCAATTCCGCGGCGAACCGCGTGGCCATGCATGCCGTGCGGCGATCGCTTGTTGACGCCCAAGTAGAGCGCACTGGTATCCCGCTGTGGGCAGTGGATCTGCCGTGGCCGTGCTCCAATGCGGACTACGAAGAACGGATGCGCGCGGTGTGCGAGCGCGCCAGAGCCGAGGGAATCACGGCGGTCGCCTTCGGGGACCTCTTCCTTGAGGACATTCGCGACTATCGCGTCCGGCAATTGCAAGGCACCGGCCTCGAACCGCTGTTTCCGGTCTGGCAGATTCCCACCGCTCAACTAGGACGGGACATGATTGCCGCGGGCCTGAAGGCAAAGCTTACATGCGTGGATCCATCGAAGCTGGAAAAATCATTCGCTGGCCGCGATTACGGGCAGGAGTTGCTGGATGCGCTCCCGCCAGGGATCGATCCTTGTGGCGAGAACGGAGAGTTTCACACGTTCGTGTATGATGCGCCGGTGTTCTCGCGGCCGATCAACGTGCAGACGGGCGAAGTGGTGGAGCGTGACGGATTCGTGTTCGCGGACGTGCTTCCGGCATGACCCTATCCACGAAAGTGATAGAGATCCCGGCTGGTCACCTCGACGCCTAACAGCTTCAAGTACGTGAACAACTGGTGCTTGTGGTTGATGAGGTGCTCCAGATTCCCCAATAGCGGAGTCAGAAGAGTTTCCCCCTGCTTGACGAAGACGGTGGACAGTCGCCGGCCGAGGTCAACGTCGGTAAGCAGGGCAAAACCATCCTCGATGTGCCGCTGATAAATCGCCATTCTGCCGGCGGTCTCCGTTGGCGAGCAGCGGTGATTCACCGGCAGTTCCCGAAGTTGTGCGAAATGGGCCAGACGTCGAGGTTCGAAGGCGGCCAAAGCCGCGCAAAAACCGGCCGCGCAATCGAGGAGGTGGCCAAGGAGCACACCTAGTGGCCAGGTATCCGGTATGGTCGGCGCCCAGTCCAGCCGGTCTGCCGGAAGGAGTTCGATAAGGTGTCCGGTTCGCTCAAATTGCTCGTGGATTTTCGCCAGAAGCGAGGTGCAGAGTGGCCGATGGTCCTCCATTCAGTCTTCAAGTGTCTCACGCAGGCAATGCGGACCGGGCTCCGACACTCCGCTAGCTCTGTTAAAATACGGTGTGCAGGACGGTCCACTTCTAGAGGTCCAGCCTCCAGAACGGAGAATGATTTAGGAGAAGCGACCATCCGACTCTCGTTTTCCCGTAATTCCATCGGCCACTCTGGCTTCACTCCTCGGAATCGAAGTACGTAAGGAAACAATTATGCAATCCAGACTCACCAAGAAGATATTTTTCGCCGGCTTCGTTTGCACGGTGGGATTTATTTTGACGCAGGGTACTGTGCGCGCGGCGGATACCGTGGTGTATGCAGTTCGGGCCGGAACCCAAACGCTCGGCACGCTGGATCTCAATACCGGGGTTTATACGCAAATTTCCCAGACGGCCATTAGCGATACCGAACTGGGCGTGTACGGTGGCGTCCTGTATGGAGCCGGCGGCCAGTGTGGTTGCCTCATTCAAATCAACCCGACTACCGGCGCTGTCACTGCTTCGCCGATCCCTTTCAGTCACGGCGGGAATAACTTTGGCGCGTTCAATGGCTTCGGCTCCACCACCGATGGCCTGTTCGCGGTTGGGGCCGGTGCCGGGGGCCTCAATGCGCTCTACTCGGTGGATCCGACTACCGGCTTAGTGGCGCTCCTCGGATCGACGGGGATAACGACAGGAGGCGGCACCGGATTTCTATCAGCATCGAACGATTCCAGCAAGCTCTATTGGGAAGTTCAAACCAACACCGTCGATGCTCTATACAGCATCAATACGTCGACTGGCGCGGCCACACTGATCGGAGCGGAGGATGAGAGCTTTCCAAAGAAAACGGGCAACCCTTTTTCGATGGTTTTGACTGGGGGCACTCTCTGGGCGAACTTTTACGCTTCTGGATTTGGGACGATTAGCACCTCAACCGGTGCTCAGACGCTGGTTTCGAGCGGCACGCTCGTGGCTTTCTTCGGAATGGCCCCGTTTCCCCTCACGCCGCCACCGCCGCCGTTCGTCGGCTCCATGGGACATATTGCCGCGGAAGGGAACTGGACCACGACGTTCACGCTCGTAAACAAAGGCGCGGCCGCGTCGCAAGCGCAGTTGAACTTCTTCGGCGACGCCTCCGACCCGACCGGCAACGGTCCGCTCGCGCTGCTGCTGGTGTTTCCCCAGCCTGGCGTCGATCCGGTCACGACGGCCTCCTACGGCCAGACCATTGCCGCGAATGCATCGGCCATCATTACGACTGGGGGCCCGCAGGATCCCTCAGGGCAGACACTGACGGGCTCGGCGCAAATGGGTGCCGCAGGCGCGGTGGACGGGTTCGCCATTTTCCACCAGAATTCGCCGGCCCAGGAAGCCGTAGTGCCGATGGAAACCCGCAACGCGAGCTCCTATCTGCTGGCCTTCGACAACACCGTCGGAGTGGGAATAGGCGTGGCTGTCGAAAACGTCTCGGCGCAGGCAGGCAACGTTGGAGTGATCATCCGCGACGATGCCGGCAAGCAGATCGGATCCGGCTCCTCACTCCCCATTGCGGCCAACGGTCACATGTCGTTTATACTTTCGACGCAATTTCCGTCCACTGCCAATATCCGCGGCACGGTGGAATTCGATACGCCCTCCGGCGGCCAGATCAGTGTGCTGGGTATCCGTTTCACCCAACCCAAGAATGCCTTGACCACGATTCCGGCGTTGGCGAACGTGGGTACTAATGGTGGCTCCATCGCTCACATCGCTTCCGGCAACGGCTGGCAAACCACGTTCGTGCTGGTGAATACCGGAACCAGCCCGGCGCAGGTTCACTTGAAGTTCTTCGCCGATCAAACCGGCACGCCTCTCTTGCTGCCTGTTTCCTTTCCGCAGCCCGGCGTCGGCGTAGACACGACGGCTTCCTCTGTCGACCAAACTCTGGCGGCGGGTGCGACCCTGTTGGTTCTGAGCACCGGTCCGTCATCAAGTCCGTTAACGACTGGCTCGGCGCAGCTTACCACCAACGGCAATGTCGGCGGATTTGTAATTTTCCGCAACAATCCGTTCGCGCAGGAGGCAGTCGTGCCGCTCGAAACCCGCAACGCGAACGCCTATATCCTGGCTTTCGACAATACGAATGGCAAGGCCGCGGGCATCGCGATCAACAGTGTTTCTTCGCAGCCCGTGAACGTGCCGGTGGTGGTTCGCGACGATCACGGCAACCAGATTGCCACCGATACCCTGCCGCTCCAAGCCAACGCGCACATGTCCTTTGTGCTGGGCAGCCAGCCGAACGACAAATATCCCGTTACGGCCAACATCCGCGGCACCGTCGAGTTCGATACGCCACCCGGCGGACAGATCAGCGTGGTGGGTATCCGAGCCAATGGAGAAGCCTTTACCACGCTGCCCGCGTTAGTGAAATAACGGTGTGAAGTAGTAATTTCCGGAAGGCGCGCCTTGGGTCCCGCGATTGTGGACGCGTGGCCGGTAATCTGCAACTGCCTGGGCGTTAACTACCGGGTGTTGTCATGATGCTCCAGCGTGACGTAATGCCCGGCGTCCTTATCGACGCAGGGTGCGGCCTCTTCCAGCGCATCGGGCTGAAGCGTTAGCGTCCGCGACAGAGTCCACGGCTTTTGGAGA
>Ga0070735_10003269_pt1 | contig 14279 bp, 12 predicted proteins | sample Coa_R1_FD_66443 | JGI IMG/M metagenome (GOLD analysis project Ga0070735, IMG submission 66443) | Surface soil microbial communities from Centralia Pennsylvania, which are recovering from an underground coalmine fire - Coalmine... | ecosystem: Environmental > Terrestrial > Soil > Unclassified ...
GCGGCGGGCGTCGTCGGGCCGGTGCGCGTCGTTGCTCAGCTTGCTGGTGACGTAGACCTCGCTCCGGTCCAGTCCCGACTGCCTGATCGCCTCGCCGACCTCCTGCTCGTTGCCGTACATCTCGGCCGTGTCGATATGGCGGTAGCCGGCCTGCAGCGCGGTAGCGACCGCCACCGTGGTGTCGTCCGGCTCGATCAGGTAGGTACCGAAGCCGAGCTGCGGGATCGTCTGGCCGTTGTTCAGCGTGATGTCCGGTATCGCGGTCACGATGAGTCTCTCCTCCGTCGGGTCCTCGAATACCGCCCCCTGCCCGCTCCGGCCCGGCCTACACCGTCGGCCTTGCGCCTAAGCTCTCAGCACGCGAGGCACCTCAGCACTTCTGCCCCGTCTACCTCCCAGACACCACCTGTCCCATTCGAGCGTCCCGCCCAACGACGTGGTTGCCACAACGACGCACACCTGACGACATAGTTGCCACAACGACGTAGTTGCGGCGCCCGTCCGCGCCCTCCAGGCTCCCGCCCCGGTTACGGCGCCCCGGCCAGATGCCGCGTCAGCTCGGCCATGAACCGCTCCGGCTGGTCCAGGTGCGGCCCGTGGCCGGCATCGGAGATCACGACCTCGCGGTAGCGGCCGCCCGCCGCGGCGTACCCGTCGAGCACAAAGCGCGTCTGCGCCACCATCGGCTGCGGCGGACAGGACTCCGGCCCCGGCCAGCCGGGCACGGCGCCGAGCGAGCCCAGGTAGGCCAGGTCGTACAGCGAGGTGTCCGAGACGATCACGTCGTCCGCGCCGCGCAGCCACAGCACGGGCGGCTGGGGCCGAACCCCCGCCAAAGAGGCGATCCGGAAGTGCGTGGGCGCCATCGTGTTGAGCACGCCGTGGTCGCCGGGCGCGAAGCCCGGCCACGCATCACAAGCACGCGAGTCGCCCGGGTAATAGTCGGTACCGACCCGCGTGGACAGCATGGACTCCACGAAGATGTCCAGGTGCTCGGGCACATGCGGCGGCTTGACGTAGTGCGCGAGCAGCACCTGCCGCGGCGACAGCACGCTGGAGTCGCCGCGGTCCTGCCCGGCCAGCCGCTCCACGAACTCCGGGTTGGCGCTGCCGCCCCCCGAGCCCGCGCCGCGCGGGTCGCACAGCGCCCCGTCCACGCCCTTGGTCCCGCCGAACCCGAACGGTGACACCGGATCGACCAGCGTCAGCGAGGCCACCCGGTGCGAATCAGGCCGGTCGACCAGGTACTGCAGCACCACGCCGCCGCCCATGCTCCACCCGACCAGATGCACCGCGTCCAGCCCGAGCTCGTCGACAAGAGCAAAAAGGTCGTCCGCGTAGTCGCGCAGCCCGCGCGTCGCGTGCACCGGCTCCGGATCGGTGCCGCCGAACCCGCGCAGGTCGATCGCCAACGGCCGGTAAGAAACGGGCAGCGCCAGCATCGCCGGCTGCCAGAACAGCGAGGATGACACGTTGCCGTGCACGAACAGCACCGCCGGCCCGCCCCGCCCGGTGACTGACAGGACCGCCACGGTCAGCCGGCTGGTCGGCACCCGCTCGAGCGTGATGCCCGGCAGCAGCGTCTCCATCGAACCTCCCAGGACACATAACACCACACGTAGCATCGGTCCCATGACCGCCGACCTGGCCGCCATCCTAGGCCAGACCAGCCTGCTCAGATCGGTGCCCGAGCAGGACCTCAAAGCCGCCGCGGCGGCCTCCCGGCTGCGCAGTTACCGCCGCGGCCAGGTCGTCTTCACCAGGAGCGATCCGGGCGACACGGTGATCGTGGTCGTCTCCGGCCGGGTCAAGGTCACCGTCCGCTCGGCCGACGGCGGCGAGCTGACGCTGGCCATCATCGGCCCCGGGGGCCTGCTGGGCGAGCTCGGCGTCGTCGACGGCGGCCCTCGCTCCGCCGACGCCGAGACCCTGGAGGCGTGCCAGCTGCTGCTCGTCCCGCGCGACACGATCCGGGACCTCTGCGCCCGGGTGCCGTCCGCGGGCCAGGCCCTGACCAGCTCGATCGCGGCCACCCTGCGCCGCCTCACCGAGGCCACCGCCGATCTGGTCTTCCTCGACCTGCCGCGCCGGGTCGCGAAGATCCTGCTCGGCCTGCCTCAGGGCGCCGACGGTGTCATCCGGCTCCGGCTGAGCCAGGAGGAACTGGCGCACCAGGCCGGCAGCACCCGGCAGAGCGTCAACGCGGCGCTGCGCGGGTTCGAACGGCGCGGCTGGATCGACCTGCAGGACCGGACCGTGACCGTGACCCAGCCGGACGCCCTCGGCCGCTTCGCCGGCCCGGAGACGCTGTGATCACATGGAGATCAAAGATCCTGGTTAGCGCCGAGACGTGCGCGTAGCATCGTGGCCATGACGACGCCTCAAGATGTCCTGGCTAAGGTTCCGCTGTTTTCGATGCTGTCGAAGAAGGAATTGTCCCGGCTCGCGGGCAATGCGCACGAGCGGACATTTCCCGCCGGGGCGGTATTGACCGAGCAGGACGAGACCGGCGTCACTTTCGGTGTCATTGTCGACGGGCAGGCGGCGGTCGAGGTGCACGGGCAGGCCGCGCGCACGCTCGGTCCCGGTGACTACTTCGGCGAAATGGCGCTGATCGACCATTCCTACCGGTCGGCCACGATCACCGCCGAAACGGATCTGCGCTGCCTGCTGTTCACCGCGTGGGTCTTCCGGCCGTTCGCCATGGACCACCCGGAAACGGCCTGGGCGCTGCTGGAAAAGATGGTGCAGCGCGTCCGCGACGCCGAGGCCCGTCAATCCAGCTAAAGCGCTTACAGGTCGAGGATCTGCTCTTCCGCGGCCACCATTACCGGCACCGGCGCGGCGCCGAACCGCCGGGCCAGCTCGTCGAGCGCGTCGTCGGTCCGGTCCGGCCGGTGGTGGAACAACACCACCCGCCGCGCCCCGGCGTGCCCGGCCAGCGCGACCGCGTAGTCCGCCGCGGCGTGGCCGAACGCCGCCTCGGCCGCCACCTCCTCCGCCAGTAGCTGCGCGTCGTGCACCATCACGTCGGCCCCGGCGGCCAGTTCGACGGCGGCCGGGTGATACTCGCCCCAGCCGTCCGGGCCCGGGCCGAACGCGGTCGGGCAGTGATCGGTGACGTACGCGGCGACCGAACGCCCGTCGCTCACCCGGTACCCGAGCGTACGGCCGCCCTTGTGCGGGATCTCGCACGCCAGCACGCTGAATCCGCCGACCCGAAACGAGCCCGGCCCGATGCCGCCGAACGTCCATCGTCCCCGCAGCTGGCTCGGCCGGATCGGGAAGTGCGGGGGTGACATGGCCCGGGCCAGCACCGCCTCGGCGTCGCTGCCGTCGCACTGGTCGGGAAGCAGCAGCGTGACCGAGGCGTCCTCGCGGTCCCCGGCGCGGAAGAACGGCAGCCCCTGCACGTGGTCCCAGTGCAGGTGGGTGAGCAGGATCGCCCCGGTGAAGGGCTGGCCGGCCAGCAGCCCGGTCACCCGCCGCACGCCGGTGCCCGCGTCCAGGAGGAGGGTGGGCGCGGCCGCCCCGTCGTGGGTCACGGCCACGCAGGAGGTATGGCCGCCGTACCGGACAAACTCCGGGCCCGGTGCCGGTGTCGACCCGCGGACACCGCAGAATGTCAGCCGCACCGGCCAAGCCTAGCGAGCAGCTCACGGCCGTATGCCCGTGCCGCTCTCAGCATTTTTATTTCGGCGGAACGGGCCATGGTGCCCGCCCTCGGTCACGCCGGTCGCCCTCCCGGCTGGCAGCCGAAAATGTCACTATGCACCGATAACGTAGTTGAAGAGCCACGCTGCGTAGAAAAGGGACGGTGCTATGTCCTCGGTGATCATCGCGCTCGTTACCGGAGTCCTGGTCGGCGCGTTCGTTGTCTGGCTGGTAACTCGCGGGCAGGGACCGGGAAACCCGGCCGTCATGCAGTCGCAGGGGGAGATCAAGGCCCGCCTTGATGAAGCGCTGGCCCAGGTCCAGCGGCTCGGGGCGATATTCGCCAATGCCGGCCAGCGCGGCCGGGCCGGCGAAGTGGTGCTGGAGAACCTCCTCGAAGCGACCGGGATGGATCAGCACCGGGACTTCGAGCTCCAGGTCGCCGTCGACGGCAGCCGCCCGGACGTCGTGGTGACCTTGGCGGGGCGGGGCAAGCTCGTCATTGACGCCAAGTTCCCGCTCGATGAGTTCCAGCGCGCCGCGGCCGCGGGGACGGAAGCGGAACGGCGCCGCGCCCTGACCGCCCACGCCAGGGCTGTCGCCGGGCACGTCAGCGTGCTGGCCAAGCGTGATTACCCAGCCAAGATCAAGGGCGCCATCAATTTCACGGTCTGCTTCGTGCCGGCCGATGACCTGCTCTCGGCGGCGTGCCAGGAGCGGCCCGAGTTGTTCTACGAGGCCATCCGGCAGCGGGTCGTGATCGCGACGCCGACCACGCTCGTCGCCCTGTTGTGGGGCGTGGCGTATGGCTGGCAGCAAGACGCGCGCGTCCGTCAGGCGCAGCAGGTCGGGGATACCGCGGCCGAACTGCACCAGCGTTTCGGGATCTTGATGCAGCATCTGAACAAGACGGGCCGCTCGCTGAACACCGCGGTCAAGGCCTACAACGACCTGGCCGGATCCCTCGAGACCCGGGTGCTGCCGCACCTGCGAAGGCTGGAAGATCTCGGCATCTTGGTGCCCGGGTCGCAACTGCCGGACGCCCAGGCCATCGAAGCGCAGCCCCGGCCGGTTCCGCTCCCGGATGGCGTGGCGGACCTGGACCCCCTGGACCCCCTGGACCCCCTGGACCAGCCCGTCCCGCGGAATGTCAGTGGTGCCCGTTAAGTTTGACTGGGGGCAGATCGCTGATTGGAAACTCGTGGTCACCTACGAAGCAGGAGATCAGGTCTCGCGACGGGCGGGCGAGCGGCGACGGGCCGAGCTGGGCGAGTTCTTGAAGGCCCGGCGGGCCCGGCTGAGTCCGGGGGACTTCGGCATGCCGCCGGGCTCGCGCCGGCGGACGCCCGGGCTGCGCCGCGAAGAGGTCGCCCTGCTGGCCGGCGTCGGGGTCACCTGGTACACCTGGCTCGAGCAGGGCCGTCAGATCAACGCCAGCACGCAGGTCCTGGACGCCGTGGCGCGCACGCTCCGCCTGGACCGGGCCGAGCGCGAGCACCTGTACCGGCTGGCCGAGGCGACGCCGCTGCGCACCCAGTGCGCGCGGCTGGTGATCCCTGACACGATCAGGGAGATCGTGCACTCCCTCGAACCCCTGCCGGCCAGCCTGGTCAACAGCCGGTTCGACATCGTCATGTCCAACAGCGCCTCCGAGGAACTGTTCTGGGAGTGGCACACGATGCCCTGCATCCACAAGAACACCCTGTGGTGCTGCGTGACCGAGCCCAGCGCCCGCGGCAAGTTCGCCGAGTACGACACGCACATCCGCTACCTGGTGGCCCGGCTGCGCGCCGCCTACGGCCGGCACGTCGGCGACCCGGACTGGGACGAGGACATCCGCCGCCTGGCCAGCATGAGCCGGGAGTTCGCCGATCTGTGGGCCCGGCACGAAGTGGCCGAGGCCGAGCCGCGCAACCTCACCTACCTGCACCCGCGGGCCGGGACGCTCAGCCTGGCCATCAGCGAGCTCCACGTGCCCGACATGCCGGACGCCCGGATCATGGTGTACACCCCGCGCGACGCCGACACCCGGGCCAGGATGCCGCTGACCCGGCGCAGCCCGGTCACGGCCCCGATGCCCGCATGATCCCGGCTTGCCGGGTCCAGCGGCGCGTGGCGTACCGGTGTTGTACTCTTGGACTGCAATCGGTTGCGGCGAAGGGCGGGGCCTTATGTCGGCTGCGGGCACGGCCAGGAAGTATGAGCCGCGCGTGCCGGACGGAGTCGACGTCACCCGGCCGAGTATCGCCCGGATCTACGACTACCTGCTCGACGGCAAGGACAACTTCGCCGTCGACCGGGCGGCGGCCGAGAAGCTGATGCAATCCCGGCTTGACCCCCGCCGGCTGTCGCTGGCCAACCGCGCGTTCCTGTTCCGCGCGGTCCGCTTCCTGGCCCAGCAGGGCATCGCCCAGTACCTCGACCTGGGCAGCGGCCTGCCCACCGCGCCCAGCGTGCACGAGGTCGCCCGCGACACCATTCCCGCCGCGCGGGTCGTGTACGTCGATCACGACCCGATCGTGGTGGCGCACAATGACGCGCTCCTCGCCACCAGGGACGGCGTGATCACCATCCGCGGGGATATCCGCGACCCGGAGACGATCCTGGCGGACGAGCGGCTCAGCGCCTGCCTCGATTTCAGCCGGCCCGTGGCCGTGCTGGTGTTCAGCGTGCTGCACTTCATCAGCCAGGCCGAAGACGCGCCCGGGATCATCGCCAGGTTCCGCGAGCGCCTGGCGCCCGGCAGCTACCTGGCCATCTCGGTCGGCACCTCCGACGGTGCCGACCCCGAGATGCTCGCCGAGGCGACCCAGACCTACGCCGGCGCGCGGATGCCGTTCACGCTCCGGTCGCGGGCCCAGATCCTGGACCTGTTCGACGGCTTCGACCTGGTCGAGCCGGGCCTGGTCAGCCTTCCGGACTGGCGGCCCGTGTTCAACACCGACCGGACGCCGCTGAAGGGACCCACCCTCGGCGGGGTCGCCCTGCTGCGGGCGGCCCAGTTAAGGAAATATCAGTTGAGGAAGTAGCTGCTGCCGCCCGACTCGGGGTTGGTGACCAGGGCCAGGACGGTGATCGTGCCCGCGTTGGCGAACGTGAGCTGCAGCGTGATGTCCTTGCCGTCGTGCATCGGGCCCGCGCCGGTGATCAGCAGGTGGTAGCTGTCCGGATTGAGCTGCACGAGGGAATGCGCCGGGACCGGGATGTCCGTCACGGTGTGCATGGTCAGCGTGCCCGCGTGCTGGGCGCCCGGGGCGCGGAGCTGCACGGCGCCGCCGACGCTGGTGTGGACCGCGATCAGCCGGTCGGCATGCCCGTTGTTGCGGATGTCCAGGTACGCGACGGTGGTGCCCGGCGTGGTCGGCTGCGGAACGTACGCGCTGGTGATGTTGATCGACGCCGCCGCGCTGGCCGTCCCGCACCCGGTCACCCCGAGCGCCGCCAGCAGCACCGCGCCCGCGATGCCCAGGACGGCCGTCAGTCTCCGCATGCCATCACGCTACCGCTATCCCCGCTCCAGCGCGGTGCCGAGCAGGCCGAGCGGGGGGGAGCCGAGGTCCAGCATCGCCTTGTGGAAGCGCTGCAGCGTGAAGCCGGTGCCCCACTCCTTCCTGGCTCGCTCGCGTAGCTTGAGGATCTCCAGCTTGCCCCAGGTGTACCGGCCGTAGGTCGGGTCGAACGTGGCCCGCCGCGCCTCGGACAGCGCCGCCGGGCCGGTCAGGTGGGTATCGGCCTCGAACCGGCGCGCGGCCTGTTCGACCGTCATGCCCGCGGTGTGCACGCCGATGGCGCACGCCAGCCGGGTCACCCGGACCAGCGCTTCCAGCCAGACGCCGATCACGATCCGCGGATCGGCGGCGCCGAAGCCCTCCTCGACGCACAGTTCCTCGGCGTAGTGCGCCCACCCCTCGATGAACGCGTTGGAGTGCAGGGTCCGGCGGATGTCGGAGGTCAGCCGGCGCAGCGCCCGGCCGTGGGAGAAGTGGCCGGGCGCGACCTCGTGCACCGCGATGCCGGGCAGCGTCGTGTCGCTGAACACCTCGAGCCACGCCTCTTGCTCGTCCCGCGGCCAGGACTCCTCCGGCGGCGTGATGTGGAACCAGGACGGGCCGTCCGGTTCGCCGGGCGCGGCCGGGGTCATCATCGCCATCGCCCAGCGGCGCGACTCGGGGGCCAGGCCCACCAGGCATTCCCCGTCGTGGTACGGGACCAGATCCTTGTCACGGGTGAAGTCGATGGCCCGTTGCGTCCACAGCCGGCCCGCGTCGATCACGCCCCGCGCGTCCGGATGGACCCGGACCAGTTCCCGGGCCACCTCCAGAGCCGGACGGCCCGGGGCCACCTGGGCACACCCCTCGGCCAGCAGGGCCAGCAGCCGGTCCCGCTCGGAATCGGCCTGCTCGGCCAGCCGGGCGAGGTCGACCGGCAGCGCCTCCGCGCTGCCCATCAGGGCACTGAGCCCGGGGGCGCCGAGCGCCGGATCGGGGTCACCCTCGGCCGCGATCCGCTCCAGGCGGGCGATCAGGCGCGCGTGCGCGGCCAGCGCGGCTTCCCGCGTCGCCTGGCTGGCCTGGCCGGCCAGGCTCTCCGCGTCGCTGCCAGGGGCGCCGTCCGGCCCGGCACTGATCCCGGCCGTCAGCCCGCGGGCCGCGCCGAGCAAGGCCGCCGCGACCGGCGCGCTGACCAGGTCGAGGGACTCGATGGCCGCGTCGACCACCTGCGGCCATGCGGCCAGGTGCTCGGCCCAGGCCGCGGCCCGTTCCGCCAGCGGCGCGTAGTCCCGGTCATACGTGGCCAGCTCCAGCTCGACCAGGTGCACGATCGGGTTGCGCCGGTGCATCTGGAGGTCGGCGAAGGTGACCTGCCGCAGGTCCTCGGTCGCGGTCAGGTGCGCCTCGTCGTGCGGGTCGGCGCACCGCTCGCCGCCGTCCCTGGCCGCCGCCAGCCGGGCCAGCCCGGCCCGCACACCGTCCGGGGACAGATCCTGCGGCTTGCCGTCGTACTCGTGCCGGCCGCCGTACTCGCGGACGATGGCGATATCGAGGTCGCAGACCGCGCGCAGCCGCGGGGAAAGGTCCATGCACCGACGCTACAGGGTCCGCCTACGGCGTGACCCCCCGCACGCCCGCGCCGGAGCGGATGGGCGTGACGGTCAGCAGCGGTGTGCTCGCCGAGGAGCACGCACCGAAGCTGACGCCCACGTAGCTGGCCGCGGTGTCGCCCGGCGGGAACACCCGCAGCCAGTGAGCGGTCGTCGGCTGACAGGCCGCGGCCGGGTAGTTGCCGGCCTCGGCGACCTGCAGCCAGGCATGCGCGACGCCGTCGGCGGGCAGCCGGACCGCCAGGTCGCCGAACGCCGGGTCCCGCTGGGCGGCCGCGCCGATCTGCTGGCCCGCGCTCCCGTCCGCGGTCACCAGCGACATGCCGGGATAGCCGTACAGCCCGCACGGCGCGACCGAGGTGTTGGTGAAGTTCACCGGGTAGTACACGCTGCCGGCCGCGCCGCCCGCCTGACTGGTGTCCACCGTCACCTTGAGCGCGGCGGACTGGCACACCGTCACGCCGCTCAGCCCGGGCACCGTGGACGGCGCGGTCGCCGACGAGGCCCCGCCGGCCCGCGGTGCCTGCTGGCTTGACCCGCTGCCGCCCGCCCGCGTTGACCCCGGCTGCGGCGCCTGCGCGCTGGCGCACCCGGTGAGCAGGCCCGCCGTGGTCACCGTGACGGCCGCCGTCAGCGCCAGCAAGGCGGGAGGAATAGTAGGCATGCGCTTATCACCTCATCGTCGTGGAACGGTAGCGATGAGTAATCATCGGCCATGCCCGCGCGTTCCGCCAGCCGACACACAGCCGACACGCGGACGGGCCCGCCGGAGCCTGATGAGAGGATCAAGTCATGGGCGATATTCCCGAATTCACCACCCGGCCGGAACTGGCGGGCACGTTCGGCATGGTGGCCTCGACGCACTGGCTCGCCTCCGCGGCGGGCATGGCCGTGCTCGAGCGCGGCGGTAACGCGTTCGACGCGGCCGTGGCCACCGCACTCGTGCTCCAGGTCACCGAACCGCACCTGAACGGCCTCGGCGGCGAGGTACCGGTCATCGCCCACCACGCCGACCGGGGGGAGACCTTCGTGCTGTGCGGGCAGGGCACCGCGCCCGCGGCCGCCACCCTCGAGGCGTTCGGCGACCTGGGACTCGACCTGGTACCGGGCAGCGGGCTGCTCGCGGCCTGCGTGCCGGGAGCGTTCGGGGCGTGGATGGTCCTGCTCCGGGAGTACGGCACGCTCCGGCTGCGCGAGGTGATGGACTACGCCATCGGCTACGCGGCGCACGGCTACCCGCTGGTGCCCGCGATCAGCTGGGGCATCGCCAGCGTCGCCGAGCTGTTCCGGGAGCACTGGCCGACCTCGGCCGAGGTCTACCTGCCCGGCGGTACCGTGCCCGCACCGGGCTCGCGGTTCGCCAACCCCGCGCTGGCCGGCACCTACCAGCGCATCCTGGCCGAGGCCGAGGCGGCCAGCGGTGACCGCGACGAGCAGATCGAGGCGGCCCGGCGGGCCTACTACCAGGGCTTCGTCGCCGAGACGATCGCCGCCTTCCTGGCCTCCGCCGAGGTGATGGACGTGACCGGCCGGCCGCATCGCGGGCTGCTGTCCTACCCGGACATGGCGGCCTGGTCCCCGCGGCTGGAGGAGCCGCTGACCTACGACTTCGGCGGCCTGACCATGTGCAAGACCAGGCCGTGGGGTCAGGGCCCGGTGTTCGCCCAGCAACTCGCGCTGCTGGAGGGATTCGACCTGCGGTCCATGGGCCCGGGCAGCGCGGACTACATCCACACCGTGACCGAATGCGCCAAGCTGGCCTTCGCCGACCGGGAGGCCTGGTACGGCGACCCCGACTTCACCGACGTGCCGGTCAAGGGGCTGCTGTCCGCCGAGTACGCCGCCGCGCGGCGCGGCCTGGTCGGCCCGCGGGCCTCGGACGAACTACGCCCGGGAACCCCCGACGGCCAGGCGCCCCGGCTGCCGGACTTCATCACCCGCTCGTTCCAGGCCGCCCCGCGCACCACTGGCCAGCAACTCGACCCGGGGACCGGCGAGCCGACCCTGCTGAGCAGCGGCCCGGACCCCAGAACCGCGTCGAGCTACCGGGCCGGGGACACCTGTCACCTGGACGTCGCCGACCGGTTCGGCAACCTGGTCTCCGCCACGCCCAGCGGCGGCTGGCTGCAGTCCTCGCCGGTCATCCCCGGTCTGGGTTTCTGCCTCGGCACCCGGGCGCAGATGTTCACCCTCACCCCCGGCCTGCCCGCCACGCTCGCGCCGGGCAAGCGGCCCCGGACCACGCTCACCCCCAGCCTCGCCCTGAAGGACCGCGAGCCGTACCTGGCGTTCGGCACCCCCGGCGGCGACCAGCAGGACCAGTGGTCGCTGCTGTTCTTCCTCAACCACGTGCTGGCCGGGATGAACCTGCAGCAGGCGATCGACTTCCCCGCGTTCCACTCCGCGCACATGCCGTCGTCGTTCTACCCGCGCCAGGCCCAGCCGCGCGTGCTCGACGTGGAATCCCGGGTGGACGCCGCCGTGCTCGAGGACCTGCGGCGCCGCGGGCATCTGGTCAACGTCCGCCCGGCCTGGTCCCTCGGCCGGGTCAGCGCGGTGGCCCGCCGCGACGGCATGCTGTACGCCGCCGCCAACCCCCGCGGGATGCAGGGCTACGCCGCGGGCCGCTAATCGCGCCGCCGCCTATTCCGGCGGGTATTAAAAAGTGCGCCCCACCCCTTGACCGGGCGTGTCCGCGGAGGTCGACTAAGGGGAAAGAGGCGGGCCTTAGCGACATGCCCGGACTCATTGTTCGACTTGCACCCAAGGGGGGGTGGGCGAGTTGGATGAGCTGCAATCCGGCGATCCTCGTCGGATCGGGCCCTACTGGCTGGAGGGGCGCCTCGGCTCGGGCGGGATGGGCCGCGTCTACCTGGGCCGTTCCCCCGGCGGCCGGCACGTCGCGATCAAGGTAATCCGCGCGGAACTGGCCGAGAACGCCGATTTCCGGGCCCGGTTCGCCCACGAGGCGTCCGCGGCCAGGAAAGTCAGCGGCATATTCACCGCGCCGGTCGTGGACGCTGATCTTGACGGGCCGATCCCCTGGCTCGCGACGTCCTATATCGCCGGGCCGTCGCTCAGTGACGCCATAGCCGAGCGCGGGCCCATGCCCGCCGCGTTGGTCCTGCGGCTGGCTGCCGGGCTGGCCGAGGGCCTGGCCGCCATTCACGCCGCTGGGGTGGTGCACCGCGACCTGAAGCCCACCAACGTGCTCCTGGCTGAGGACGGGCCCCGGCTGATCGACTTCGGGATCTCCCGGTCCATGGAGACGACGTCCCTGACCAGGACCGGGATGGTGGTCGGCTCGCCCGGGTTCATGTCACCGGAACAGGCCGAGGGCCGGCCCATCGGGCCGCCCAGCGATGTCTTCAGCCTGGGCGCCGTGCTGACCTTCGCCGCCACCGGAGAGGGGCCCTTCGGCGAAGGGTCCACCGTGGCCCTGCTCTACCGCGTGGTCACCAGCGAGCCGAACACCCAGGGCCTGCCCGCCGAGATCCGGCCCGTGATCGAGCGCTGCCTGGCCAAGGATGAGCGCCAGCGCCCCACCGCGGCCGCGCTGCTGGCCCAGCTGAGCACGGCCGACGTGGTCGCCGACCCCGCGCGCGAGAACACCACCCGCAAATCCGCCATGCCCGGTGCCGCGCGCCTGGCCCCGAACGGAGCTCCCGGGGTCGTGCCCGACCCCGCGTACCCGCCCACGCAGCGAGCCGCGACGCCGCCCCCGTCCCTGGGCGGGGCCCGGCCAGAGGGCCCGACCATGTCGCCCGCGGACTTCCAGCGCGCCTACGAGGGCCACCCGACCGGCGGGGAGCGGCCGTGGCCAGGACCCCCGCCGGAGCCGTGGCAGGGCGGGCTGGTGGCCGGGGCGGAGCCACGCCGGGCGGCAGCATCGCAGCGCCGCGGCGGGGGTCGCCGGGGCCTGCTGATCGGCATCGTCGCGGTGGTGGTGCTGGCCGCCGTCGGGGCGGTCGCCTTCCTGGCCGGGAAGGCCAAGCCGTCCGGCTCGGCCAACGCCGGTAACGTGGCCGGGGCGTCCCCGTCGGTGACGACGTCCGCGCCGAGTCCCTCCTTTTCTCCCTCACCTGCTTCCTCGGCGCCGACCCAGCCGGCGGGTAGCGCCGCCATGGCCACCCTCGCCTCCTACCTGAGGCAGAGCGCGACGGTGCGGCCCACCGTCCAGGCCGCGATCACCAACGTGCAGAACTGCTCGGAAAGCCCGGCGACCGCCGAGAACACCATCCAGCAGGCCATCAGCACCCGGCAGAACATCCTGCAGGGTCTGCAGACCCTCTCGGTGGCCGGTCTGCCGAACGGCACGCAGCTGGTCAGCGCGCTCACTACCGCTATGCAGAACTCGGTCAACGCCGACACCGGCTACCATGCCTGGATGGCGGATCTGGTCAGCTCGGGAAACAACTGCGGATCGAATCCGAACCAGGACTCCAACTACGTGAACGGCAATGCCGCCTCCAGCGACGCGACGACCTCCAAGAATGCCTTCCTGAGCCTGTGGAACCCGATGGCGCCCACCTACGGGCAGCCGACGTACACGGCCAGCGGCTTTTGATGCCCCGGCTCGCCTGGATGGTGCCGGCCCTGGCGGTGATCCTGTCCGGCTGCAGCCTGGTACCCAGCGTCAGCCCGCCGACCGACTCCACCGCGGCGACCCAGCCCAGCACCAGCGCCAGCACCAATACCAGTACCAGCGCCACTCATTCCGGCGCCGCGAGCACCAGGGATCTCGCCGGGTCGCGGGCCCCGGCCTCGAGCCTGAACCCGACCGCGTTGCCGACGCTGCCGGCCCTGCCTGACAGTGCCGGGGCCAGCGGCGGCCCCGGCCGGTACCCGCCCACCGGCCATGGCCGCCTGGACGGCAAGGTCATCCTGGTCGACCCGGGTCACAACGGCGGGAACTTCGCCGCCCCGTCGGTCATCAACCGGCTGATCTGGAACGGCCGGGAATCCGAGACCTGCGACACGACCGGAACGGAAACCAACGCCGGCTACACCGAGACCCGGTTCAACTGGCGCGTCGCCCTGTACCTCACCGCTGACCTGCGCGCCATCGGGGCCACGGTGGTGCTCACCCGGACCTCCGACACCGGCGTAGGGCCGTGCGTCACCAAGCGGGCCGCCCTGGGCAACCAGGTCCACGCCAACGCGGCCGTCTCCATTCACGCTGACGGGGGGCCACCCGGCGGGCGCGGGTTCGCCATCCTGGAACCGGTCGCCGACGGGCCCAACAACGCCATCGTCGCCCCGTCGGCGGTCCTGGGCAACGACCTGCGCGCGGCGTTCGCCGCCGGGACCGGCGAGCCGGTCAGCTCCTATGACGGCGTCGACGGCATCCAGCCCCGCGACGACCTGGCCGGGACCAACCTGTCCACCGTGCCCAAGGTGTTCATCGAGTGCGCCAACATGCGCAACGCCGCCGACGCCGCCCTGGTGATCTCCCCCCGCTGGCAGGTCAAGGCCGCCCGCGCCATCGCCGCCGGCCTCACCACCTTCGTCCTCTCCCGCCGCT
>Ga0070735_10003270_pt1 | contig 14279 bp, 8 predicted proteins | sample Coa_R1_FD_66443 | JGI IMG/M metagenome (GOLD analysis project Ga0070735, IMG submission 66443) | Surface soil microbial communities from Centralia Pennsylvania, which are recovering from an underground coalmine fire - Coalmine... | ecosystem: Environmental > Terrestrial > Soil > Unclassified ...
CCCTGGCAGCGGAACATGGTGTGTTTCGTCAAGGGATCGGGCACGGGAGCCGTCGGGGGGACGCTGGCGTTTGACATCCAGGAGGCCGACCCGCAGCTTGTGCCGCTGGGAAGTCTGACGAAGAATTCCAATGGCTCATACGCGGGCGATTGCACCGGGTTGTGGACGGGCGACAGCGGCATGGTAAAGCTCTCGCGCCGCACGGTCACATCGCAGTGGCCCACGGGGCTCTTACCGCTGTCCGGCCCGGTATTCACCGTCGTCGATGAAGTCGAGTGCGACGGCAGTCTCACGCCGCATATTTGTTGGAATACGCCGAATCAGCCTCAGATCTTCGGCTACAGGGCCAGCGGCCTGCCCATTTTGAACGCGCGTTCAATGACATTCGCCAACGGCGCCGCGGCGGCCACATTGACGTTCGACTCGCCCAAGACTGCGATTGCGATCGGCGGAGTTGACCACATGATCGACGGTCTCGACGGCAAGCCGTATCTGCCCGACGTCTCGCGAGAGCTCAACGCCAGCATGATGGCGCAACCCGACGATGGACAAATTCGCTGGGGCGGTTATTGGCGCGTACACGTCGTGCTTCCCCCCGGGGGCGGCAAATTGACAACGACGATCCAAGTCCGGTAAGGGCCGGCGGCTGATCGCGCCGCGCGCCGCTTCACTCGGACCCAATATCGAGCTCATCGGCCTTCTCGCTCTGAGCCGTGCGGGCGGCCAGACTCTTGAGGTAGGCATAGAGGTCCGCGAGATCGGCGTCGGCGAGGTCTTTGAGCAGCCCCTCGGGCATGAGCGATGTCGGCAAGATGCGGCGCGATTCGATGTCGCGCGTCTCGACGCGATACGACTGGTTGATGCCATTGCGCAAAAGCAGACCGTCGGCCGATTCGTACACAATGACTCCCGTGTAGACCTTGCCGGCCTTCGTTTCGATCTGGGTCGTCTGGTACCGGGGCGAAACATCGCGATTGGGAAGGGCGATGGCGACAAACAAATCGTCACGCGAAAACCGCGAGATGACCCCGGCGAGATCGGGGCCCAGGCCGCTTCCCGCGCCATGACATTGAGCGCAGCCGCGCGACGTGTAAAGCTTGCGGCCGCGCTCGTATGCGCCGGAATCCCAGTCGATGGCGGCGAGGCGCTGTTTCAAGTTGGCAAGGCCGGTCCCGCCGCCGAGCTGGCGCGCCGTCTCATCGGGATAATTCTTCGTGACCCAATCGGTCCATTTCTCGATCGCCTCGGGCTGGGGCTTGAAGCCCGCGGCGCCGAACACGAACCCGAACTTTTCACCCGTATTCCGCTCGAGCAGTTTGACGATTCGCTCGCGCAGCGCCAGCTCGTTTTTCGCCGTTCCCAGGCGCCTCAGCAGCTTGACCAAAGCGACCAGCTCGACCTCGTTCCTGGCCGCCTTCAGCTTCTCGAGCGCCGAAATGCATGTCGTCGCGATTTCGATCGGGGGCGCGTCGAGGCCCTCGGCGAATTTGCCGCGATCCTGTTCGTCGGGCGACTGCGCCAAAACCATCAGAATGGCCATCCGCAGCTCGAACTTCTCGTATTGTTTTCTGACGAGCTCATAGTGCTCGGGCGTCTTGCCGAATCCGACGACGAACACCACGTCGTTGTTCCAGGGATAGGCCGGATCGGCCTTGACGATGCGCGTGTAGGCCGCGATCGCCGCGGCAAGTCGTTTTTCATCCAGCGATTTCATGAACAGCACGTGGCCGGGCCTGCCGAAAGCCGGGTCGGCGACGATTCGGCCGGGAAGCTCGGGGTCGCGAACGACGAGCTCTGCGTATAATTCGCCGATGCGGTCGTTCCAATCGCTATCTTTGTAGAGCTGGCTGACGGCCAGTTTGCGCTCGATATCGAGCAGAGCACGGGCCGTGATTTCGCGCTGAGCTTCTCCCGGAGTCGCCGGCAACCGGGCGGCCACGATCAGATAGTGAATGTCGTCGACGGGCGAGCTGTCGAGCGTCAGTTTCGAAAGGACCTTGCTGAGCAGCTCGTCGTTGGAGGGGGCCAGCATGGCGGCCAGGCGCGACAGCTCCAGATCGACCGTTCGATGCCCGATGGGAAACGTCTTGGCCAGCGTGATTCGCAGCGGGTCGAGCTCCCGCTCGTGCGGCGTCAAATCGTCGCGAGACGTGTAATTATCGAACACCGCCGCGGTCCGTTCTTGCATGCCCAAATCGCCGATGGCAATTTGCAACAGTCGCGCCGCTTCGAGTTTGAGCTCCAGTGGATGCTTGCCCTCGAGGATCCGGCGGCCAATGTCGATGGCGTAGGGATTGTAGTTTTGTTTTGACTCGTCCGACCGCCGCCAGATGTATCCCAGCGTCGTGGTGAGGGCCGCTTTCCAGCTCAGCTTGCGGGCCGCATCGGCCAGCTCTTTGAACTGCGCCGGCTTGAGCCGGGGCATAAGCCGGGCCGTGGCGAGACGCACCAGGCGATCATCGTCGTTGGTGCAGCGGGCCAGCGCCGGCACGAGCACGCTCGCATCGACCGGCAATCGGGCCGTTGCTTCCAAGGCCCGCCGGCGAACCAGCGGATCCCCGTCGCTCAAGTATTGCACGAGCACGGCGGGCGAGAGTCCCTGCGGCGGCCGAATTCCGAGCGACCAGGTCGCCCGCGCTCGAATCTCGGGCGATTTGACGAGCGCGAGAATTTCCGCCGCGGTCCCGGGAAGTCCATCGAATTGATCGGTGAGAATCTCGATCGCGCGAATGCGGGCCGAAGCGGATTGCTGTTCGTCGAGCGCCACCGACAAAAACGCCTGGCTCCCCAATTTGTGGGCGAGCGGCACCCAACGCGCGCGCGACCAACTGCTGTACGGTTGAGGCGCTTCGAGACAGGCGGCCAGTTTCATATCCGAGCTGTCTGTTTCGGCAACGGTGACAAGGGCCGGCTTGGCCGCCGGCTCGTCGCCGCCGGTGTACTTCACGCGATAGACTGTCCCGTGAGTCCCCCGGCCCCCGACGCAAATGTACAAGCTGCCGTCGATACCGACTTCGACATCGGTCGGCGCGAGCCCCATTTGACCGCGTGCCGAGATGAAATCGGCGGCCTTTTGCGAGGCATAACCAGCGCCCTGTTTTGCCAGCGGGACGAACATCACGCGGCCGAACGTCCAGTCGAGAACGAATAGGCCGCCATGGAATTTCTCTGGAAATTGAGTGTGACGATAGCACACGACTCCCGAGGGCGAGGCGCGGCCCGTGGCGGCGACGACGGGCGCTGAATCCAAGAGGTCGTCCGGCCGCTGGCAGCTCTCCGAAATCCAGCCATGTTCCCCTCCGGGAACGACATGAAACAACCGCGTGGGCATGTACCAGGGAAGCGAATAGTCGGGATTGTTGTCGCTGTCGTAGGCGAACAGCTCGCCTTGCGCGTCGAAATCGAAATCGTAGGCATTGCGGAAGCTGTCGGCGAAAATTTCGGCACCCGATGAATCGGGCTTCATCCGCAAGATCACGCCGCCGTGCGGCGTCTTGATGGGAGACGTGCTTTCGGTCGCATAACCTTGCGTGACTTCGGCCAGATTGCCGGCGATGATGTACCACCAGCCGTCGGGACCCCGGCGAATGGCGTGTGCGTAATGCTCGCCCCCCGTTTTGATCTTGAGCAGCACCTCCGGAGGGCCATCGGCCCGGTCGTCGCCGTTTTCGTCCTTGTAGTGAACGAGACCCGCATCGCCCGTGCACAGCAAATTGCGGCCGTAGAAATACAAGCCTTGAGCCCCCGTCTGGGGGCCCTCGGCAAAGTCGATCGTCCGATCGGCGATTCCGTCGTTGTCGCTGTCGATCAGGATTTTGACATAACCCGGTCCCGAAACAACCACGCGCCCCAACGAGTCGATCGTCATGGCGAAGATATCATGGGCCAGCGTATCGTCGGCGTAGCGCGTGACGGTGAAGCCGTCCGGAACATTCAATCCCGTATCGGCGTCAGGTTGCGGCTCGACAAGGCTGGCGATTGCGGCATTTGCGACCGGCGGCTTCTTTTCTGCCGCGGCTTCGGGCTTGGTTTTTTCCTCATCGGCTCGCACGAGTCCGGGCTGGATTGCCGCGGCCACCAGAGCGGCAAGCAAGTAGACACGCGACGCCATCCGGAGCTCTGAACGCAAGCGGTTGAGCATTGGTAACCCCATGGAATGCCGAGTTTTCGACGCCTAACCTATGAGTGCGGCGAGGTTTACTCGATTTCGGCAAACAGGGCAATGCTGGATCTTGGCGGCCTCAACTGAAATTTCGGCCTAGGCGAGTCGGCTTAAGACATACTGTGCAGCCGAGATCGTGGCGTCAATTTCGTCCGGAGTATGTGCTGCCGAGACGAAATTCGCCTCGAATTGACTGCACGGCAGATAGATGCCCCGTTCGATCATGCCCCAGAAATAGCGTGAAAACCGCCGTGTATCGCAGTGCAATGCGGCGGAATAGTCCATGACCGGGGCATTGTGGAAGAACAGCGTGAACATGCTGCCGATGCTGGCCACGGTGTGCGCAATTCCCGCCGCCTGTGCCGCCTGCGAAAGCCCGCGGACAAGCCTTGTCGTCTCGCTCTCCAGCGAGCCATAAGGATTGGCGGTTTTGAGCACGCGCAACGTCGCCAGGCCGCATGCCATAGCCAGCGGGTTGCCCGAGAGCGTGCCCGCCTGATAAACGGGCCCAACGGGCGAAACAGAGCGCATCACATCGGCCCTTCCCCCATACGCACCGACAGGCATTCCTCCACCGATGATCTTTCCCAGCGTCGTCAGATCGGGCTTGATGCCGAAGCGCCCCTGCGCTCCGCGGTAGGCCACGCGAAATCCCGTCATCACTTCGTCGAAAATCAAGAGCGTACCGTGCCGGCGGCACAGTTCGTGCAATCCCTCCAGAAATCCGGCGACAGGAAGCACGACCCCCATGTTGCCCACCACCGGTTCCAGAATGACGCAGGCGATTTCGCCCTTTCGCGACACAAAAAGTTGTTCGACCTGTTCCAGATTGTTGAATTCGAGACAAACCGTGTCGGCTGTGCACCCGCGCGGAATTCCTGGGCTGGAAGGAACGCCCAGCGTCGTGGCCGCGCTCCCTGCCTTGACGAGCAGGCTATCGACATGCCCGTGATAACATCCGGCGAATTTGACGATCACGTCGCGTCCGGTAAATCCACGGGCCACGCGGATCGCGCTCATCGTCGCCTCGGTTCCGGAATTCACCATCCGCACGCTCTCGATCGACGGCATGGCATCGATGATGGCTTCGGCCAGGGCCGTCTCGATTTCGGTGGGCGCCCCGAAGCTCGTGCCGCGCTCCAGCGCCTCGCGGACGGCGGCGACGACCGCGGGATGATTGTGGCCGAGAATATGGGGCCCCCAGGAGCCAACGTAGTCGAGCAGGCGATTGCCGTCGATATCGTAGAGGTGCGAACCTTGTGCCTTCTCGATGAACAGCGGATCGCCGCCGACGCCGCCAAAGGCGCGGGCCGGGCTGTTGACCCCTCCGGGAATGACCCGCCGGGCGCGCTCGAAACTCGTCTTGCTTTTTTCGTGATTCATACGAACATTCCAACGGACTCTTGCGTCATTCAAGGAAAAAGGCGATCACATGAGATCGGCCTTGCCGTAGTTTACTGAATCAGTCTCCCGCCGGAAACAGGCCGGACGTCTGCCGGGGGCTCAAACAAAATCTCAATTCTCCGCCGGAAAGTCTGCCGCACGAAATGCCCGAAACGCCGTCAGCCATCGTCATTCGATCCGCACAGGGCGCCGACATCCGGCCGCTGTCCGAATTGATCGATCCTTTCGTCAGGCAGCGAAAATTGCTCCCCCGCACGATCGACGAGCTGGCATTGCTGTTGCCGAATTATTTCGTGGCTGAGGCCGATGGAACCATCGTCGGTTGCGCGGCGCTGGAGATTTATTCGAGCAAGCTGGCCGAGCTGCGAAGCCTGGTCGTGTCGCCCGATTTTCAAGGGCGAGGCGTGGGCAAGCGCCTGGTCGAGGCGTGCATCAACCGGGCGCGCGACGAACAAATCCTGGAAGTCATGGCGATCACGTCTTCCGAAGAGTTTTTCCGCTCGTGCGGTTTCGATTTCACGCTGCCGGGTGAAAAGAAAGCTCTGTTCTTGCAGACGCGCCAAGGCTGAATCGTCGTCGAGTAAGCGTTTGTCCGGTTCGCTCAGGGCTTGGAACGCAGATTTCTGTCGGCGAAGTCGAGAAATACGCGCCAATCGGAAGCGGTCATCGAATGCTTTCCGGGGCGAATGTAGTAGCCCAAAGGGCTATCCACGAGCCGCTCGGGCTCGGGCATCTGAGTGGCCCTGAGTCCCTTTGAACCGAGCAGGCGATAGACCGGATCAGCCGCCTGCAAAACGCGGAATTGTCCTTCGGGGTCCGCCCAGGTATCTTCCTGCGCGTTTGACAGCAGCACCGGGCGCGGCGCACACAGGGCCACCAGACAATGCTGGTCGAACGGCAGGCGTTCGACGTGATCGTTGAATTGCTTGAATTCGTCACAAAACCAGTGGGGAAACCGGTCGTTGATCTGTTTGACGGTCTCCCCCACTTGGTGCCTGCTGGGAGCGGTGCCGCCGCATCCCGCTTGATGCGGAATGACGAGCGCGATTCGCTCGTCGAGCGCGCCGGCCAATAGCGCCGTCTTGCCCAGCCGCGAATGACCGACCACCGCGATGCGGCTCTTGTCGAGGTCGACGTCAGTGATCAGATAGTCAACGGCGCGAGACACTCCGAAGGCCCAGGCGGCAATAGTGCCCCAATCGTGCGGTCCGCGGCCCGCAGCCGCGTAAAAGGGATGCACTCCGTCGCTAAAATCATTGCGGTCGGGGTCGACATCGCCGGCATAGAAACAAGCCAGCGCATACCCGCGGTCGATGGTTTGCTCGATCGCCCAGACATCCTTTTGCGTACCGCGTCCCTCATCCGTCGCCCGGTTCTCGCGGCAGCCGGCACAATATTCGGGCATCCACGACGCCGGCAGGGCGATCGCCGCATCATCGACGAGCGTGTGATTGCCGCAGAAATTGATTCCCAGAAAGACAGGTTTCGGCCCGGCAGGCCGATTGGGCGCCACGAGCAACAAGCGGATTTTCGGTGCATCTTGAGGACCGAACGAAATCGTCACCTCTTTTTTGGTCGCCTTTCCGCCGAAATAATTCTTGTCAACGCGCTCGATTGCCGCTTCGATCGACTGAGGCGCAGCGGGCGGCCGGCCGTACATATAGTGCTGGAAAAGCCGGATGAGCTCGGGCCGGCGGGCACTCATCCACATTTCGCGGCCGGCGACTTTTGATCCGTCGAACAGAGTCAACGGGTCCGGCAAATCGGCGCTCGGTTTCAAGTCGCCTGCCGGCGGCAGTTCGCCGGCGGTTGTCGGCATTTGCAAAAAGGCCAGTGCCAAAAGCGTACTGCCCACACTGCTGCAAGTTTTGAGAAATCGAATCATCTTCCAGTCGCCCTCATTTCCCTGCCGGCACGGCGGAGAGGCCTGCAATCAGGCCGGAAGAGACCGCTGCCGAATCGATCCCGCTCAGCCCCGACGACGCCTTCCTGACCTCCTGGCCGTGCCCGAGACGAGCCGCCAAAGCGGACGTGAGGAACAGCGCGTCTTCGCGAAGCGCCACGTCTTTGATGCCGCTGCACAGCGCAGCCGCATCGCCGATTTTGCCCGCCTTAACGAGCTTGCACGCGAGCGTCATGGTCCATTCATGCAGCGTTCCATCGTCCTTCATGACGGCGTTAAGCTGCGCGACGCAAGCGGCGATATCGCCGGCATTCACCAGTCGCTCGGTGACGGGAAGGACGACAGTCGGGTCGGCCGGGTCGACTCGAGGTTCGACGAGACTCTCGATTTCCTCTTTTTTCTTTTCGTTTCCAGCGGCTTCATAGCGGGCCGCGACGAACAGCGGCAATCCCGTGAAAAGAAACCGCTCGCGTTCTTGCACGTCGGGCTTGCGATCGAGCACCTGCAATTCGTCCCAAACTTGATCGAGCAGTCCGAACTTCGCCGCCGACTCGAACACAACGGTTTGGGAAAGAAATCGATTCATGGTCGCCGCGAAAACATCTTTGGCCTTCTCCTTATATTGGTTGAATGCCCGGCGGACCTCGTCGTCCCGTTTGAGCGCCATGGCGGCTTTCAGTTCCTTGCGAATTTTGTCGGGCTCGCGTTGCAATTGCTCAGATCGTTCTTGCATGGCCCCCATTGAGAGGCCGATTCCTTGAATAAAGCGCACGGCCAAAAGGACATTGTCCCACGCCGCATTGACGCGCCCCAATCGCGTTTGTACGCCCGCAATTTCGGTGGCCGCCAGCGCCGCTTGTTTGAGTGGAACCGGGTCGCGGAGCTTCAGATCGAGCAGTGGTTTTGCGCCGTGGACAATGAGGGGCGAGTCGGGCGTCAGTGCCGCCATGCCGGCAAGAGCCTCGCCGAGCAGCTCTTCTGCCGCGGTTTTGTCGCCGGCAGACAGTTTGACGTCGGCCAGCCGGGCAAGGAGCCGCACCTTGCCCGCCGCCGCAATTTCATCGCCGCCCGAAAGCGCATCGGCGGCCTTCAGCGCCCGCTCAAAGCCGGCCGCGTCTTGCGCTGGAACCGCGTGTCGCGCGAAGCTCTCGGCCCAGACGATCACGCCTTCAATTCTTGTCACCGGATTCGCGGCAGAATCGGTGGCCCAGGCGAAGGCGTCGTCCCAGCGCCCGTGCGAGGCAAGGATCAGGGTCACCGCCGTTTCCATCGGCGCTTGCCAGTCGCCGACAGTCCGTCCGATCAACGTAGTGTTCAAGTCATACGTCTGATTGTCGATGACGACGCGGGATGCCGCGGCCAACTGTTCGATCAAGGGGGCATTGCCGTGATCGTCGAGAAGCTGGCGGGCAACGGCATTTTTGCCTGAAACGACGAGCAAAGGAGCCGCCGCCACGGCCGCTTCGGTGGCGTAACGCCCGCGTTTGGGGAGCTTCAGCGCGAGGGCTTGGGCCTCTTCCGCGGCACGTTTGAACTCGTCCGGCGAGGCCGCCAGTTTGCTCCACGCCAGGTCTACCAGCGGAAGAACGCCTTCGTAAGGCGAACTGGCTTTTTGGAGTGCGTCCAATTCGTCGCGGGCGTGTTTCATGTCGCCGGCGTGCAGATAAGCCGTCGCGGCCAATCGTCGCAACAACGATCTGCGATTGGGCTTCGTGTTGATCGAGAGTTCAGCCAGCCGATTGAGCGCCGACTTGACCAACTCGTCTCGCGGATTGGGAGTCGCGACGGTTTCATCCGTCCGCTCGGCCTTGTGATTGTCGCCTTCCTCGCTCTGGGCAATCGCCTCGGCGCTTTTACCTTGATCGTTGAGAGGAGTCGTGGTTATAGAGGGCGGGCTCCCCGGGGGAATCTCGGTCGGCCCGGTCTGCATGATGAACCAGATGGCGACGGGGGCGATGATGACTACGGCAGCCCCGGCGATCACGTAAACCCAGGGGACTTTCTTCTTCGGCGCCGGAGGCGGCGCCACAGGTTCCGCCTTTTTCACGATGGGCGCGGTGAACGTCGGAACCATGCAATTGGGATTGCAGCACTTCACCAATTTTCCAGCGGCCTTGGGGGCCACATATCCTTTCGTTTCACACATGGGGCAGGTCACTTCGAGCGTCTTGCCCGGCCCCTGCTGGCGGCTGACCGGTATGGCGTTGGCCCCCACCGAGGCATCGACGCCGAACGGATCGTCATCCGCTGCGGGCGACGCAGGCGTTTCCGCCTCAGCCCCGGATCTCCCGCCCGCACTTGCCGCCTTGACCGCCGTGCCTCGCGCTGCCGGCGCGCCCGGCGCTTGTTTCGCCGGCGGCAACTTGGCGCCGCCCGGCGAGGCTGCGCGTTGTGAGGAAGCAGCGCTGCCTTTCATCGGAGAACCGCAGAAAGGGCATTCGACGGCATCGTCGTCGAGCACCGACTGCTTACATGATGGACACGTGGGAAGATCCATATTGCCGATCGTCCTGAAGATTTCGCGATGGAATCCGTAGAAACCTGAGAAGGGACCAAACTTGAGAATACAGCGCCATAAGGCGAGTTGCCAGAGAGGCAGGTTCCGGACGGCCGTCCACACCATCCACTCTCGCGCCGATGTTTGATTATAATGGAATTCTCTGGAACTATAGTGAACTTCGAGCCCCTTGGGGCCAGTGAGCATGGCGGACCTGACGACAATTGCACGCGATCCTTCCGGCTGGGAACTGGCCGCCGAATCGATCACGGTCAAAATCCGCTGGTTCGGAGTCGTGGCCGGCTATTTGCTGGTGAACGTTCTCGATCGGCCGCCGGACAGCCACCGCGCCGTCATGAATGCCATATTGACTTTGGGATCCGTGTATGCCCTGGTCGATACGCTCGTGAGCCTGCGGGGCCGAGTCTTTCTGACGCGCTGGCCGCTCATCATTTCGTTCATGGAAGCCGTGTTCATCGGCCTTTTGTGCTATTTCGACCAGGGGCTGGAAAGCCCGTTCCGGTTCTACTATTTCCTGTCGCTTTTGGTGTGCGCCATGCGGTGCTCGCCCGCGGTCACGTTCGCCACGTTTGTGCTGCACAGCATCAGTTATGGCGAGCTGTTCTTCAGCCGCCAGCTCGAATCGAAGGGGCTGGCGACGCTGTTCGTCATGCTGGTTTCGATGGGCTGGGTGACCTGGGCCTGCACGTCGCTGGCGGGTCTGCTTAAAGCGGCAGGCCGGCGCCTGACGCAATTGAACCAGGCGCTGCAGCAGAACCAGGCCCAGCTCGAGGAACGAATCGAGCAGCGCACGAGCCAGTTGCAGCAGTCGCAGGCGCTGGTCGTTCAACAGGAAAAACAGGCGGCGTTTGGCCTGTTGGCGGCCGGCATTGCCCACGAGGTCGGCAACCCCCTGGCGGCCATCAGCTCGCTTGTGCAGATGCTCAACCGCCGTCCCAACGACGACTACACCCGCGAGCGGCTGCAAATGGTCGACGATCAATTGCGCCGCATCCAGGGAACGCTGCGCGAGCTCGTCGATTTCAGCCGTCCGGCGAACAGCCAGAAGAGCATGTGCGACGTGCACGACCTGATCGACGCGGCTCTCAGCATTGCGAAGTATTACAAGCGCACCAAGGGAAAGCGGATCGTGACCGGCTATGCCGAGCGGCTTCCCGGATTGCGAGTCGTCCGCGATCAGCTCGTGCAGGTATTCCTCAATTTGATTTTGAATGCGATGGACGCGACCGAAGAGGGGGGCACGATCGAAATTACGACGGCGCTCGTGTCGGGGTGGATCGAAGTCGCGGTGCGCGACGACGGGCACGGGATTTCCCGGGAAAACCGGGCGCGCGTGTTTCAGCCCTATTTTACGACCAAGGAAACGGGAACCGGGCTGGGCCTGTTCGTGTGCAAGCATATCATCGAAGAGGCGATTGAGGGCCGCATCGAGCTTTCGGAAACATCTCCGGCGGGAACGAAATTCACCGTGTTTCTGACTTGCGAAAATGTGCGGCGGCATCCCGACGTTTCACAGCCGACCCTGGTGTCGACCGAGGTGAGCTCACCGTGAAAAGCGCGCGTCACGTTTTGGTCGTCGAAGATGAACAAATCATCCGCCATACGTTGCGGGAGTTTCTGACGAGCGAGGGCTTTCTCGTCGCCGAGGCCGCGACGGCCGCCGAAGCCCTGGCTCTCGTCAGGCAGCGGGATTTTGCCGTGGCGATCTGCGACGTGCGGCTGCCGGATGGCGACGGCATTCAGCTTCTCAAGCGGCTCAAGCAGATGAGCGCCGAGCTGTTCGTGCTCATCATCACGGCCTACGCGACGGTTGAAAACGCCGTCGAGGCCTTCAAGGCGGGGGCCTATGATTATTTGGTGAAGCCCGTCTTGTTCGACGATCTGCACCATAAATTGCAGCAGCTCTTTCGCTATCGCGAGTTGTTCATCGAGAACGAGTCGCTGCGACGTGAGCTGTCGCGCCAAGACCGGTTCGACGAGCTGGTCGGTTCCAGCAAGGCGCTTGCAGACGTGCAGGCCACGATCCGCAAGGTCGCCAAAACGCATAGCAACGTTCTATTGGAAGGAGAAACCGGGACCGGAAAAGAACTGTTCGCGCGGGTCATTCACCGCTCGGGTCCCAAGGGCCGCGAAAAACTTCTCGCCGTCCACTGCGCCACGCAGCCGGTCGAGCTGCTCGAGGCCCAGCTCTTCGGACAGAGAAAGGGAGCATTTCCGGGTGCGCAGAACGATCAGCCGGGGATCATGCTGCACGCCGGCGAGGGGACGGTGTTTCTCGATGAAGTCGGCCAGTTGCCTCTGGCGACGCAATCGAAACTGCTGAGGGCCATTGAATTCCAGGAGATCACGCCACTGGGAGGCACCGAGCCGGTGCGCGTCGCGGCCCGAATCATCGCCTCCACCACGCGCGACCTGATGCGGGAAGTCGCCGAGGGGCGATTTCAGGAAGACTTGTTCTACCGCCTCAATGGCGTGAAGGTTCGCATTCCCCCGTTGCGCGAGCGGCTGGATGACATTCCCGAGTTGGTCGAATTCTTCATTGCCAGGCACACGGCCACGCTGGGGAAACGCGTGGCGGGCGTCACCAGCGAAACGATGCGCCTGCTCATGTCGGCCCGCTGGAAAGGAAACGTTCGACAGCTCGACAACGCCATCGAGCGGGCCGTCATCATGTGCGAGGGGACGCAAATCGAGCCCAAAGACCTCCCGCCTGACCTGTTGGGCGTGGGTCAGATCTTGCCCGATACCGACGATCTGCGTTCGGCTCTCAGGCATTACGAGCGGCTGCACATCAGCCGCGTGCTGCGCCAATGGCCCGACAAACGTGAAGCCGCCAAGCGCTTGCGGTTGGGGCTGTCGAGTCTCTACCGCAAGATCGAAGAGCTGGGGCTCGATCTTTGAGAGCGCACGGCGCGAAGCCAGTAACTAAGGCCCGCGTGGGCCTCCGTGTTGAAATCCTCATACCACGTGAGTCAATTTGTAAATCCACGCGTATCGCTAGCAGCCGCGAGGAGTGCGCCCCAGCGGCAGCTTGACGGCGCGACCTGACTCGGCGGCGCGATAAATGGCGAGTATGATCTCGACGCTTTTGCGCCCCTCTTCGCCGTCGACCAGAGGTTTTCCGCCGGTTTTGATGGCCCTCACGAAATCGGCAAGCTGCTCGTAGTGGCCAGCGTGTGAGATCGCTTTGGGGTCGCTGGCCCCGCCGCCGCCGCCGACTCGACGGGCGAACTTTTTGCGAATCGCCGCGTCCTTCCGGGCCGACGGCTCGAACTGCCAGAGCAACACATCATCCTGCTCGACGATGACAGAGCCTTGGGCGCCATGGATTTCGGTCTTCTTGAGCAGGCCGGGAAAGGCGCTGGTGGTCGCCTCGATGACCCCCAGCGCGCCATTGGCGAATCGCACGGCGGCCACGCCCGTGTCCTCGACTTCGATGCGCTCGTGGGCCAGCGTGCCTGTGAAGCCCGACACTTCGGCGACATCCCCCATGAACCACTGCAAGAGATCGACGTTGTGAATGGCCTGGTTCATGTACGCCCCGCCGCCGTCCAGCTTCCATGTCCCGCGCCAACCGCCGCTGTCGTAATACTGCTGCGTCCGCCACCATTTCACGTAGGAATCGCCCAGCGTCAGTTTGCCGAACCGACCCTCGTCGATCGCCTCTTTCAAAACGCGGTTGGCCGCGCTGAACCGCGAGGGAAAAATCGTGCAGAGTTTGACGGCGTTCTTGCGGCAGGCTGCGATCAGCTTGTCGCAGCGGGCCAGAGTGATTTCGAGAGGCTTCTCGACGACGACGTGCTTGCCCGCCGCGGCGGCGGCCAGGGCAGGCTCCAGATGCGCCCCGCTGGGGGTGCAAATGTTGACGATCGCAAGTCCCGGGTGCTTGAGAAACTTTGCGTAGTCGGTGTAGATCGAGCAGCCGGCTGCGACCTCGGCAACCTTCCGGCCGTGCTCCGGATTCGACGTGAACAAGGCGACCGTTTTAGCGCCGCGGATGTCGTTGATGGCCCGCGCGTGAAACGCCGCGATCATCCCGCAGCCCACTATGCCGAAGCCGATATTGCTCATTATTGAATGTTCCCGTTCAAATCTCGTTGCTACAATGGCATTCGTCCATTCGTGGCAACTGGAGAGGCAGTTTCGTGGTAGCTCCAATGAATCCCGAGGATGTCGCCCGCCAAGGCGACGTCATTTATGAGCGCGACATCCGTTCAAAAGTCGAATCAGATCACGTTGGGCAATTCCTCGTGATGGACGTTCTTACGGGCGAATACGAAATCGCCGATGAC
>Ga0070735_10003271_pt1 | contig 14273 bp, 13 predicted proteins | sample Coa_R1_FD_66443 | JGI IMG/M metagenome (GOLD analysis project Ga0070735, IMG submission 66443) | Surface soil microbial communities from Centralia Pennsylvania, which are recovering from an underground coalmine fire - Coalmine... | ecosystem: Environmental > Terrestrial > Soil > Unclassified ...
ATGGAAGCCGCAGTCAAGCACTGCACTGAGGGAGTAAGCATTTGGCAGTGGGCAAGCAACGACCAGGGTGTTGCACCCGATGTAGTTATGGCGTGCTGTGGCGACGTGCCCACTCTGGAAACGCTCGCGGCCGTATCCATTCTGCGCGAACATCTGCCTGAGTTGAAAATCAGAGTCGTGAATGTCGTCGACCTCATGAAGCTGCAGCCGCAGACTGAGCACCCTCACGGGTTGAGCGACATGGATTTCGACGAGCTCTTCACCAAGGACAAGCCGGTCATCTTCGCTTTCCACGCTTACCCGTGGCTGATCCATCGGCTGACCTACCGCCGCACGAACCATGACAACATTCACGTCCGGGGCTACAAGGAAGAGGGCACAATCACCACGCCTTTCGACATGACGGTGCTCAACGATCTGGACCGCTTCCACCTGGTAATGGATGTCATCGACCGCGTTGCGCGGACCGGCGAAAAAGGTATCTACCTGAAGCAACAGCTCAAGGACAAGCTGATCGAGCACAAGCAATATATCGACAAAAACGGCGAAGATATGCCCGAGATCCGGAACTGGAAATGGGGGAACCTTAAATGACCACGCAAAATTCTGTACCCGCTACGAAATCCGAAGGCGACTACTTCAAGGTTCCTACGTCAGCGCCGAGATCGAAGCCCAATGCGAATAACGACTTGAAATCCGTTCCCATGCCGGAGGTAGAGAAACAATTGGGGTCCTCGCCTGACGGCCTCACTCAAGCCGAGGCGCAGAAACGGCTGACGCAATACGGGCCGAACGAGATTGAAGAAAAGAAGACCAATCCATTCCTCAAATTCCTCACTTATTTTTGGGGTCCCATCCCGTGGATGATTGAAGCGGCGGTGATTCTGTCGGGGGTGGTCCGGCACTGGCTGGATTTTTTCATCATTCTCCTTCTGCTTGTTTCCAACGCCGTGGTTGGATTCTGGGAAGAACACCAAGCGGGTAACGCCATCGCCGCTCTGAAGGCGAAGCTGGCGATCAAGGCCACGGTGAAACGTGATCGTAAGTGGATCAACCCGGCAGCGCGTGAGTTGGTTCCAGGCGACGTCATCCGCGTGCGCCTGGGCGACATTGTGCCCGCAGACGCGCGCCTGTTGGCAGGCGACCCTATCGAGGTGGATCAGTCCGCGTTGACGGGCGAATCTTTGCCCGCCACGCGCAAAACTGGCGAGGCGGTGTTTTCGGGGTCGATTATCCGCCAGGGTGAAATCGACGCGATGGTGTATGCCACCGGTGAGAACACCTACTTTGGCAGGACCGCGCAACTGGTACAGGAGGCTCATTCCGTCAGCCATTTCCAGCGTGCCGTTCTGAAGATCGGCGACTACCTGATCGTGCTCGCCGTGACTCTGGTCGTGTTGATATTGCTCGTAGCGCTATTCCGTGGCGACAAGGTTCTCACAACTTTGGAATTCTGCCTGGTACTTCTGGTGGCGGCGATTCCCGTGGCGATGCCTACGGTGCTCTCTGTGACGATGGCGGTCGGCGCTCGTCTGCTGGCGAAAAAACAAGCAATCGTGACCCGGCTGTCGGCGATCGAGGAGCTAGCGGGCGTGGATGTGCTGTGCTCGGACAAGACCGGCACCCTGACCCAGAACAAACTGACATTGGGCGATCCCTTTACAGTGAACGGAATTACCCCGGACCAGGCCATTCTCTACGGCGCGCTCGCCTCGCGTGCGGAAGACAAGGACACCATCGACCTGGCCGTGATCGGCGGACTGAAGAACGATCAAGCTTTGATGGGCTATCAAGTGCTCCATTTCCAGCCGTTCGACCCGGTGCATAAGCGCACGGAAGCCAGCGTTAAATCCGCGGACGGAAAACAGTTCAAGGTGGCCAAAGGCGCGCCGCAGGTGATTCTGGAAATGTCGACGAACGCCGGTGAGGCAAAGCCCGCTGCCGAGAGAGCCGTCAATGAATTTGCGGCACGCGGCTTCCGTTCCTTGGGAGTGGCCAGGGCGGAACAGGAAAACAAGTGGCAGTTTGTTGGCGTGTTGCCATTGTTTGATCCGCCGCGCGAGCAGGCCAAAGCAACTATCGCAAGCGCGCGACAGATGGGCGTGAGCGTCAAAATGGTTACCGGCGATCAAATTGCCATCGCCCGGGAAACTGCCCGGCAACTTGGGCTAGGCACAAACATCCTTGATGCTAGCGGATTGGGCGACAGGAAGCATCAGGAGACGGCGCAGTCCGCGGAGGCCATCGAAAAAGCCGACGGGTTCGCACAGGTATTCCCCGAGCATAAATTCCACATCGTGGATGTTCTGCAGCAGCGCGGCCACATCGTCGGTATGACCGGTGACGGGGTGAACGATGCCCCCGCGCTGAAGAAAGCAGACTGCGGCATCGCCGTTTCCGGCGCGACGGACGCGGCTCGTGCGGCGGCGTCCATCGTGCTGCTGGCCGACGGCCTGTCGGTGATCATCGATGCGATCAAGGAGAGCCGCCGCATCTTCCAGCGGATGAACAGCTACGCGATCTATCGCATTGCCGAAACGCTGCGCGTGCTGTTCTTCATGACCCTGGCAATTCTGGTCTTTAACTTCTATCCGCTGACCGCAGTGATGATCGTGATGCTGGCCTTGCTCAACGATGGAGCTATCCTGTCCATCGCCTATGACAACGTTCATTACAAGGACAAGCCCGAGGCTTGGAACATGCGCTTGGTGCTCGGGATTTCCACGGTCTTGGGCGTCATCGGCGTCGTGTCCGCATTCGGATTGTTCTATCTCGGCGAGCGCGTATTTCACCTGGACCACGGGCACATCCAGACGCTGATGTACCTGAAACTGTCTGTGGCCGGACATCTGACGATTTTCCTGACGCGCACGCGCGGCCCATTCTGGTCCATGCGTCCTGCGCGAACTCTATGGGTAGCGGTGCTTGGCACGCAAATTGTGGCGACGTTGATAGCGGTTTATGGGCTGTTTATGACACCGCTCGGCTGGGCTTGGGCAGCGTTCGTCTGGGGCTACGCTCTGGCTTGGTTCCTCGTGAATGACCGCGTCAAACTGCTTGCTTATCGGATTTTTGACCCTACTAAAACCCCACTGTTGGCCAGAGACCCGCTCGATCTGACACCGCAGATCGCCAAACGGGCCTATGAACTCTACGAGCAACGAGCCCGGGGCGAAAGCCCGGCAGACCAAGACTGGTTCGAGGCGGAGCGCGAGATTCTGAAAGAGCAAGGGGGATATCGCAAGGCTTCGTGAATCTCCTAGTGAGCTCAAAACGCCACCGCGAAATGGCCTCGAGCGTCTCAACGCAGTTGTTACAAGATTTCGCGTTTGTAAGGTGTGGCTATGGGGAGGGCCGTAAGGTGTTCCGGCGAACAGTGAGAATGGCATCCTGTGCGATCAAGGAGTTGCGTGCAAGCAACCGATCGCAAGCGGATTCAGCTCTTACTTACCCTTTTCCGGAGAGTGGTAAAATCTAAAGAAAGAGTTGTCTAGGCAAATAGGTGCCTAAGGAGGTGCCTATGTCTCCTGCTCGCCAGACCAACCGTTCTTCAGGCGGAAGGAAAGTCGCCCGCCAAGTCTCAATCGACCCGACCCTCCAAACAGCGCCTGATGCCATAGGCCCAAGTCTGGTGGCCAAGAAGAAACGGGATTTCGATCCCCATGCATTCCTCGCCACGATCAGCGAGGGCAGGAAATCTGTGCTCTTCCGGCAGAAACAAGGAATCTTTACCCAAGGGGATACCGCGGACGCAGTGTTTTATATCCAGACGGGCAAGGTAAAACTCACAGTGGTCTCGAAGACGGGCAAAGAAGCGACGATCGGCATATTAACCGACGGAAACTTTTTCGGCGAAGGTTCACTTGCGGGCCAGCCGCTTCGCATGTGCTCTGCAACCGCTATGACTGATTGCGCTACTTTGCGAATCGACAAGAAAGCCATGATGGAAGCGCTTCATCGGGAGCACGAGTTTTCCGACCTGTTCGTGGCTTATTTGTTAGCACGGAACATCCGTTACGAAGAAGACCTCGTTGATCAGCTTTTCAATTCCAGCGAAAAGAGGCTGGCACGGATCCTCTTGCTGCTCGCTCATTTCGGTAAGGAAGGGATACCCGAGCCTGTTATTCCCAAGATCAGTCAGGAGATGCTCGCGGAAATGATTGGCACGACCCGTTCGCGGGTGAGCTTCTTCATGAACCGGTTCAGAAAGTTGGGCTTTATACACTACAACGGTGGGCTGCAAGTCCACAGCTCGTTGCTCAATGTCGTCTTGCACGACTAGCTGTTCCCAGTGCAATTCCTCAAACAAACAAAGATGGGCAACGGCTCGGGTGAGACTGGGCGAGCGTTGTGCGAGCCATCCGGAAGATCCAATGCGAGCCCCGACTGCAAAAGGGCTGCGAGATGAAGATGAGTAACTTGCGGGGACGACGACCATATTGCTCAGAAAGCTGCCGGAGTGCGATATTTTCGCCCGTTATTGCGTCGAGTAAGGATCGCCCGCATTGCGGGTCGCTATCGGTGAAGTTGCTTTCCTCAGTTGTTCAAGCTCGACCTGAACTTTCGCCCATTCTTTTGGCTTGCGCTTGGTCGCGTAAGGCGCATCCGGGTGTCCGAAGAATTCCAGCAGTTCGACCCGAAGTTCCGGCGAAGCACCATTAAAGTTCTGCTTTGCGAGCGCGTCGAGCAGTTCTGCTTGCGCCTCATCGTAGAGCCGATATTTGCCGGGACCCGTTACTCCACCAGTGTCGAAATTGTCGTTGGGCAGGTCCAGATGGCCAGTGGATTCCTGGTCAAGCAGGCTCCGGTAACGTTGCAGGCTCGCGTCGAAGCTGGCTTCGAACATGCGTTCCGCCTGGGGCGTAGGCGTCCGGAGTTGCAGCACTCTAAGCGGACCTATCTTGGGGAGAATCCTCACCAGAAAGGCGAGAAATCTTTCGCCAAAAGTGGGCCGCTGATATGTCTTTCCCCAGTTCCTTTGGTAACTCGCGCGTGACAGATTATAAAGAAACTTCCTCTTGGTGATCCCAGGCTGGTCCTTCATGATCTGGTCTTTCTTCAAGCTCCAGGCAATGCGGGTCGCTTTGGGGAGAAGCTGGCTGACGTCATAACGGTAAGAACCGAGCACCTTGTCTTCATCCGAGAGAACGCTCTTCAGATCCAAACCGTAGGTTTCCTTAAACGCTTGTTCCAGCAGAGGAACTGACACCTCAAAGCCGATAAAGTCATGATAACTAGTGGGAGCATAACGTCCCTGCGCGACTTCCAGCACGTCGAATCCAAATTCAGTCTTTACGTGCGCCAGGGGGTTTTCTTCATACGTGACCACGGCGCCATATTTCCTTTTCAGCTTCGGATACAGGAGAGGCACCGAAAGATTCACGGCCATGAGGTGACCTTCGTTGTCCGCGGCGTAGTGAGAGAGGGCGCCGAGCGCAAATGCGTAGCCGTCGAGATCTTTGGAATCGCGCAGCAACGCTAGGACAAAGTCTCCGCTCCGCACATAGTGGGTCAAGTCGCTGAAGAAATGACTCCCGTGCGGGTAATAGCCCATGTCCTGGATAATGGCACCGCCATAGGCATACCCGTGTGCTTCTTTGAGTTCGTCCGCCGTAGCGTTGGGAAAACGCTTCACGAGTAATGGGCGTATGTTGGTGTTCCATGCGCTGTCGATGATGGCCTCATGCGAAAGCACGGCATAGGCCGCGCTCTGGATTGGCCAGCCAAAAAACAAGAGAAGCGCCAGCAGTAGCGCGCACACTTTCGCGCAACGCTCCCCTCCTCCTACGCCGCGTCGCATTCCACCCATCGCTGCCGCCCCTTTTGCGCCCCGCGCAATCTCCGCTTTTAACTGTACAGCACACCACAGGCAGGGTCATCCCGCCAGGACTCGCCCGGACGTACATGGCAGCCACTCACTGAGCCAAATGGAATGTGGTCGTTATTGAACAGAAATGTCTTTCCTTAGTGTCTTAGGATCCCGTTGTGGAAGCCCCGCCATTGATCCCAAGCTACACGAACGAAATGACGGATGCGAAATATCCTGGAAATTCGTTCAGCAGTTGATGAACGACCATGGGTTAGGACGCAGTTGACTTGCGCCCTGTCGCATCGATCTGTGCTGAGGCGTTGCACCTTGGCGAACTGAGCCGAGGTTTGGCTTCGATGAGTCAGAGCGTTTGCCGTTAGTGATTTTCAAAGGTGGAGGAGGATAAGGAAATGTTGAAACGTATTCTGATCGTCACAACGCTAGTTCTGCTTGTGACTCTAACAGCTGTCGCCTCAGACCGCGACGATGATGTGAATCGCACCAACAAAGCTGCCCAAGTCTTCAAAGAGATCATGACTACCCCGGATCAGGGCATTCCTCAGGAACTACTGGAATCGGCGAAATGTGTCGCCATCATTCCAGGAGACGTGAAGTTCGCTTTTATATTCGGGGGCAGCTACGGCAGAGGACTGGCAACCTGTCGCACTGGGCATGGCTGGAGCGCTCCGATGTTTGTTGCTATTGACGGCGGAAGCGTGGGTTATCAGATCGGGGGCTCTTCCACCGACATCGTGATGCTCTTTATGAATGATCACGCCTTGAAAAGCCTGCTCAGCGACAAGTTCAAGCTGGGAGCCGATGCCTCTGTGGCGGCCGGCCCGGTCGGCCGTAACGCGGCCGCTGCCACCGATCTTAAACTGAACGCGGAGATTCTGTCCTATTCGCGCACCAAAGGCGTTTTTGCAGGAGTGAGCCTGGACGGTGCTGTGATGCAAGCCGACAAAAGTGGAGATAGAGCCATGTACGGCGACGACGTAAACCGCCATGAAATTCTTGACGGCAAAGTTGCCGTTCCGGAATCGGCTCAGGCACTGCTGCACGAAATCGGCGGATATGCCCATGAAGCCAAACTTCAATAGTGGACTCCCGGCGACGGGAGGGCTCTTCCTTGATCCTGGTTCCCGCCGTCGGAGGCCGGGTGAGAAAGACAGAGCAATTGGGTGATCGGGACGTACTGAGACACGGCAGGTGCTGCAGGTATCCGGGTGACTAGGCAAACCGGCGCCGCAGAACTGGGGAGGCCAACGTGGCAAGAATTGCAGCTAGTCTGTTGGAGAATCCAGGTTCGAGCGATGACCTTGTTCGTGATCTCGAAGACAGCGGTTACCCCGTGGATGGCTCGAGAGAGCAGCTTATCCGCCAACCGGATGGTCTATTTGTGGAACTCGGCCAGCACAGTACGCAGAGAAACGGCGCCACTCCAAGCGACGACAGAAGGACGACCGGTGGCGACTTAGCAGAAGAAGACAATGCTGCAGGCATTGCCGGGCACGTTAACGATTAAAATCGGTGGAGGCCAATATGGCAAAAACGGCAGTTGGTTTGTTTGAGAATCCGGGCTCGGTCGACGAGGTCGTTCGCGACCTCAAGGCCACTGGCTTTCCTGGCAATGACGTTCGTGTTTTGGGCGAGCCGCGGGAGATGGCGGGTAGCGGACTCATGAGTACCCCACACACGGATTTTGAAGTGGGCTTGGTTCGTGATCTCAGGGCGTTTGGGGTCCTCGAGGCGGACGCGCAAGACTATGTCCAAGGCGTACGGCGCGGAGGAGTCATGGTTTTCGCTACGGGTTCGGGCGACAAAGCGGAGGCTGCAGCTGAGATTATGAATCGCCACGGTGCTGTGGAGATTGAAAAGATCAGCGCCTCGCGGCCGGAACTCCCGAGCGACGACCATGGTGAGGATCCTCCCGTCCACGATCCTTCCGTCCAGGCTGGAAGGTTTCGCTCGCCCGGCGGCGGCGCTCGCCTGTTCGTATGGTAGCTCTCTTAGCGAAAAACCTGTGTGCCGAGTCGAGATGGAGCGTTGATCGATAAGGAGATTCACTACGAATATCATCTCGATGCAGTTACAAAATTATCGGCGGGATGTTTTGCTTCTCGGCAGGCCTCAGCTGGCGTCGAAGCGGGCGCCTCTCGGATGGAGATCTTATGTCCGTCCCCAAATCGTGGGAAGCGGGGTCGATTCGTTCGGCCCATCCGCGGGGACCGGTCGCTTCCGCTGCGCTTCACGCCGCGGGGGAAGACGAGTGGCTAAAGGGCAGGGTTGGAGAATTGAGGCGTGAAGGTTTCATTCGAAACCTCTAAAGTGATACGAGAATACTCACGACTCCAATTGGCACAGTTCAGCGGCCATGAGGAAAAATCAGCCAGGAATGGAGAAGACTGATGGCCGCCTCCCGTTCAGACGCACTCGTGCTCTTCGGCGTGACGGGGGATCTCGCCCACAAGATGATCTTCCCAGCGCTCTACGCGATGGTGAAACGAAGCGCTCTCAAAGTTCCCGTAATCGGCGTCGCTTTCCCCAAGTGGAGTCTGGAACGTCTGCGCAAACGCGTGACCGACAGCATCAAGCGTTCGGGCGGGATCGATGACAAGGGTGCACTACACCGTCTTCTATCCCTGTTCAGCTATGTGAGTGGGGACTACAAAGACCCGCGCACGTTCACCGCGATAAAAAAGCAACTGGGTACCGCTCGGCGCCCAGCGCACTACCTCGCGATCCCGCCTTCACTTTTTGAGACAGTGATTAAGGGACTCGGCGCCGCGAACCTGGCCGACCACGCACGCGTCATTGTCGAAAAGCCGTTCGGACGTGACCTGGCTTCCGCTCGCGAACTCAACCAAGTCGCGCATTCGGTGTTCCCGGAGAACTCGATCTTTCGCATTGATCACTTCCTCGGGAAGGAAGCGATCATGAATATTCTTTATTTCCGTTTCGCGAATTCGTTCCTAGAGCCCATCTGGAACCGCAACTACGTTGCGAGCGTCCAGATCACGCCGTCCGAGGCTTTCGGCGTGGGGAAGCGCGGCGCGTTTTACGAAACGGCCGGCTGTTTGCGCGACGTGATCGAGAACCACCTGTTCCAAATCGTCGCGCTGCTGGCCATGGAACCGCCCGCCGGTCGGGACTTTGGCGCCGTGCACAATGAGAAGGCCAAGATTTTTGAAGCCATGCGCCCGCTGACGCCCGAAGACTTAGTGCGGGGGCAGTACGCCGGCTATCGGGAGGAGCCAGACGTTGCGAAGAACTCCGACGTCGAGACTTTCTGCGCCTTGCGACTTTTCATCGACTCCTGGCGCTGGGAGGGAGTGCCGTGGTACCTCCGTTCCGGCAAATACCTGGCCGACACGGCGACTGAGGTTGTCGTGGAGTTGAAGCAACCGCCGCAAAGGCTCTTCGCCGACTCAGCACCCAAGACCGGTACGGCCAACTACTTGCGCTTCCGGCTTTCTCCCAGTTCGGCCATCGCCCTCGCCGCTCGCGTCAAGCTCCCGGGGAAAGAGTTCGTCGGGGACCAGCGGGAGCTCTATTTGTTGGAAGAACAGGACGGGGAGGAATCGCCTTACGAGCGGCTTTTGGGTGATGCGATGATGGGCGATGGAGCACTATTTTCCCGTGAGGATGCGGTCGAGGCCGCATGGGCGGTAGTTGATCCAGTTCTTAAGACTCACCACCGCGCTCGTCCCTACAAGCGCCACAGCTGGGGACCGAAGGACGCGGATACTCTCATTACTAAAGACGGTTTTTGGCACAATCCCAGCCTCAAAGGGGCATTCGCACGCTGAGTTTGCCAGGCTCGCAGGAATGGCAGCCCTCCGTTGATGTCTAGACCACCACTGAATCGGCATGGCACGCCTTGACGTACAGGATTTTATTCCGTCCCGTAGCGGTCGCGGACCTGCTGGGAGCAAAAGTGTAGGCGTCCACATATTGTTGCCCGAAATTGCCTCTTGCTTCAACGAAGTCTCGGTCTCCCGTGATGCCGATATATTCACAATTTGCATGCAAAAAAGCCGAACCTATGTTGGTTCGGCCTGAAACGTGAGTATCTGAAGTACAGTGAAGCAATGCGGTCGTGAGGGTCCGAACGCCGGTCTCCCGCCACTAACCCATGACCGCATTACGGTTTGAACTGACCTAGATTAACCGTTGCCGACTTTAGAACGTTGTTCGCTTTTGTACTTTTTTCCACACTCTAACTAAGCCATGCTGGTATTGGTCAGGACAAGATAGGCGGTGTTGTATGACGTCGACTGAACGCTCCAATTCCCACAAGGTGCTGCTTGTAGATGACGACGAGGCCGTTCGCGACATGATGACTGTGACCCTTGAACACAAAGGGTTTGAGGTAGTGGCTGCCGCCAATGTTCCGGAAGCTCTGCGCCGTATCGCGACAGACGCTTTCGACGTACTTATCACGGACCTGCACATGCCGAATCCCAGCGACGGTTTTACGGTGGTTAGTGCGATGCGCCACTCTCAGCCGCACGCACTGACTCTGCTGGTCAGCGGATACCCAGACGTGCAAAGCGCCATGGCCGCCATTCTTCTGGAAGCGGATGAAATCATCGTGAAGCCTTTCGAAGTGGGGAGACTCGCCGATCTTATCCGCGGAAAAATGCTTACCCGTCGACCTACTCCGCGGTTAGAGAAAGAGAGAGTGGGTGCAATATTGCAGCGCTGTATTTCCGGTGTCATCGCAGACTGGTTAGTCCGAGCAAAACAGAGTGGAGAACTCAACCGCGTTCAGCTCAGTGACGAGGAGCGGACCGGACTCCTTCCGAGGCTGGTTGAAGATCTGGTGGTACGCCTGAGCAAACCCTGTGTCACTCCAACGGAAGGCGATGCTATTTTTTCTGCCGCAGCTATAGACCATGGCAAGCTGAGATATAAACAAGGATACACTCCTGCGATGCTGGTGCACGAATCACGAATACTGCAGGTGACACTCTTCGGAACATTGCAAGGCAATCTGCGCTTTCTGGATTTCAGCGTGCTCTTGCCCGATGTTATGACGATCGCCGATGAAGTGGATGCGCAGTTGACCCAATCGATGGACAGCTTCATGGGCGCCATGCGCGCGCCTGCGGCGGCGTAGTCACTCCCGCTCTCGATGGGTCAACACGAGTGTCTGTGTGTGGGAACTTCCACGCTGCCTCTTATCTTTCTAACTGCTGATCTCGCCGTCAGATGTTCTGAAACTCCGGGGAGGTGGTCAATAGCGAACAGACTCGTCGGCGAACGCTTTTATATCGTGAAACCTTCTTTGCTAGCCAGCGGGAGTGTCCCATGTTCAGCCAACGCGAAAAGCGGGCACCAGTGCCCGTTGTAATTGCTCTGGTGGAATTCGATATGCAGAAGAAGCGGTTGCGGTTCCTCTTGACACGTGACGCGATCAGGAAACGGATGCAAGAACTGGAGCGGCCCGGGGACGATAGCCCGAAACCTACGAGGTCTGCTCATGATGAGGCCATATGCTCCCAGATGCGGAATGTAGGATCCGAGACTCTGGGCATGCGCTAGAGATTATCCGCAACAATGATTTGTCGGTTGAGTATGCCGGCGGCTTCCTCAAGTGTTAGGTCGTCCGGCACTCGATGGAAGTCGCTGTGGTTCTCGGTCATTTGTACTCCGATTGTCTTGAAGAGGAGAGCTTTCCCTTTCATGTTCACATTCAGGGTAGTCATTTCCCAGTGACCTGGTGCGACTTCCGTCTGCCTAACCTCAAACTTGCCTCCCCTATCCAGGTGTCCTAACACTCCGGCTCCGAATTCCATATCCTCTATGAGATGGCCATTGAGCGCTACCAACCTCTCTTGTTTGATATCGACCGTCATCTCACCTTCCATGCCGTGGAAAACCCACGCTTCCAGCGAAGGAGGCTGGAAATTGGGGTTGGGTCTGAAGCTGAGTGTTACGAGGTCCCCTTGACGACCAGCATAGCTGAACACAAATACGTCAGGCAGAATCCTGAACAGACGCGCTCCTTGCTCTGCTTTCTTGTTGCTCGCCCGCTGTAATTTCCGCTGCTCATCGGGATGGCTGACGAGCGTCTGAATGCGCAGGTTCTCTTTCCGCTGCTGTTTGGCGTCAAGTGGGTGTCCATCTATGGAGAGAAGCTGACTGAGAGAGCCATTGTTTGTCTCGAGGATTTCCTGGACCTGTTTCCTTCCGGATTGCTCCTTTTCGAGCCGATACATCCAGTGGCTGCGCTCCTCATTTTGGACTCTCAATTCGTTGGTGACCACCTGTCGTGCGAGGTCGACGGTTGACATTCCACGCTTCACGGAGTCCGATTGGGAGAATGCGTTCGATCCGAGAAGAATGATCGCCATTATGGCGGCCGCGAGGCCTTTTACTGGTCTCACAGACAATAGCGACACTAGTGTGCTGTACGTTGTGGACGAGGGCTGCATCTGATGATCCTTCCCCCGAGAGCACGCTGTGAATGGCTCCAAAACCCGTGGAGCCGCAGCGCTGGGTCCTACAATTTGCATTATGGAACGAAGTCACTCAAGAAACTGATCAAAATCGCCCACTCTCCCGCGACTTCTCAACGGGAGATGAAGTTCAATGCGAGTGGGACCGTCTTCAGTTTTGCTCAGACGAGTGTGGCATCGGAACAAAACAATTGTGGTTGGGTTTCCGGCGTGGCGTATTGCTGCGGCGTATCCGAGGCGCCAGCTCAGCAAGGCTCCCGCCCCCTTTGCCAGGGGCGCCCTACGTCTTCCCGTTACCTTAACGGGCGGGTCCATCACCGGACTCGCCCGGCGGACTCTCCTTCGAATCAGTGTCTGCCACCCAGGGGCGGCACTCGAAAAAATAATTTCGATTTTAGGCCATGGAAATCGACGCAACTTCAGTATTTCTCCATAGGGGGATGCCGCCACGAGCCCTGCTCGACCGGCCGGATCCTAGGGTCCGAATACTTCGTTCCCGAACCTAAATTCCAATCAAAGGAGGCAAATACATGCCTTCAGAACCAAACCGCAAGACCAAGAACACGTCCATAGGCGCGCGGTTCACTGCTGTCGGCGTCATCACGCCAGACCCGGCCAGCGTCGAAAGCGTGCTTTCCTGGGCAAACCGCCTTCAGGATCGTGTTCAGTACGTTGTCGTCCAGAACGCGACAAGCCGCAGTCAAACTTCAGCTACTGGGACTCGGCCGAACAGGCAATTCGGTTTAGGGACTCTCTGTCACCAAATGTGGTTCGGATGGAATTTCGTCTCGCCGAATTGGAGAATCCAGCGCGGCAGCACGGAGTACGGCTGGGGCAGGTTGCCACGCGGCAGAATTCGGTCGATGAATTGAAGCGTGCCTCGATCGTAATGCGCGCGGAGAGCTATCGCCGGCGTCTCTTTTCTGAATTCGATCGGGCAAAGGAGATGTTCCTGCCATGAGTGATCAGGAAATCGTGGCGACTGCCGAAACGCAGGCCGAAACCTCAACACTCTTCGATGAACTGGCAGGCTTGGTGCCCGAGAAACGTCTGACAGAGTATTGAACTGGAGCCGATCACTAAATTCAGGCGACGGCAAAACTTGGGGAATTTCTCGATACTCGATTCTCCCAGTCGTTCTAAGCTAACTGCCGTAACCGCCGGTCCGGCGGATCGTTTTATTGCTCGATTTTCGCAGCTGGGGTACTCCGATGCTCCTCCAACTTCTGATTCCCGGAAGGTCCATAATTAAAATCTTACGGCGATATCAAAATGACGTGGTGATCCTATCGGTAGACCTCACAGTCACGAATATCAGCTGTGTTTGGCTTGATTGTGTCTTTCGATTCAGTGTGAGGTAGTTCGCGGGGCGCCGGCCAACACCAGCACATGCCACAATCGCCTGAACTGCGCCAGGAGATCATCGTGGGAGGCCCAACCTTCCCACATTTTCGGATCTAGGCGCACAGAATTGGCGCCAGCACCGATGATTGCCGCGTCCAACATGCCGTCGACGGCAATGCGCTCGGCCAGGGGGCGGACCGGATAGTCCGGGAAGTTGTCCGGAACCTCGTGCACCGGCATCCGGTATCCCGGGTGCCAGTTTATTGGGATGCGATATGTGTTCGAAATGGCAGTGAGCACCTTCCCGACGGCATGATCCCGAAACGCGGGATCTACCACTAGCAACTCGACATCATCCCCAAGGCGCAACTCTCCATGAATCTGAACCTCAATAAAGCTGTCTAGCGCGCGTCCCAGTGGGCGAAATGCTGGATCAGGAAAAGGCGCTGAGAGATTCTGCGCCATCCACGTCAGGCAATTCTCCACGGACAAATCGGGAATAGCGAAAGCACCACCGCCGCGTTCGAGCTGTGACAGCAGGGCAGCGAGAACCGGGTCCATCACATCAAGAGTTCCCACGCGGTCGAGCGCGCCATCGTCGTGACTGCCGCCAAAGGTGAAGGTCGAACGTCTCGCGACATCCGCGCGTAGCAAAA
>Ga0070735_10003272_pt1 | contig 14272 bp, 14 predicted proteins | sample Coa_R1_FD_66443 | JGI IMG/M metagenome (GOLD analysis project Ga0070735, IMG submission 66443) | Surface soil microbial communities from Centralia Pennsylvania, which are recovering from an underground coalmine fire - Coalmine... | ecosystem: Environmental > Terrestrial > Soil > Unclassified ...
GTCTTCCTCGGCCGCGGAACTGGTGATGATCACAACGGGAATGCGCTTGAGCTCGGAATCGTCCTTGATTTCGGCCAGCACGGCTCGGCCATTTTTCTTAGGCAGGTTCAAGTCGAGCAGGATCAGGTCGGGCCTGGGGGCGTCCGCGTAGCGGCCTTGTTTGCGAAGCATCGCCAGCGCCTCGATCCCGTCATTGGCGACAGTCAGCCGGTTGATGAGCTTCGTGTTCCGAAGCGCTTCCCGGGTCAGCCGCACATCGGCGGCGCTGTCTTCCACCAGCAGAATATCGATCGCATGGACAAGAATCGGATCATTCGGCATTCACAGACCTTCTCTTGTTCGGAAGCGTGAAGAAAAAGGTGGCGCCCTTCCCCGGCTCCGACTCCACCCAGATTCGCCCACCATGGCGCTCCACAACTTTCTTACAAAGCGCCAGCCCGATGCCTGTGCCGGGAATCTCGCTTCCGTGCAAGCGTTTGAATATGCCGAACACCCGCTCGCTGTCTTTCGGATCGATGCCGATTCCGTTGTCCTGGACGGTAAACAGCCACCCTTTCGAATCTCGCTCCGCCGAGATGTGGATTCGCGGCGTCTCCTCGCTTCTGTACTTGATCGAATTCGAAACCAGGTTCTGGAAAAGCTGAAGAAGCATAATATCCTCAGCAGCTACCGTTGGCAAGGGATCGGAAGTAAGCACGGCGCCGCTCTGTCCAATCGGCGCCTGGAGATTGAGTAGCACTTTCCCCAGAACGGCGCCGCAATCGACCGAGGGAAAGATATCCTGCTCCTTCCCGCCAACTTCCCAATAGGCAAGCAAAGCTTTCAGCAGGGCTTCTATCCGCAGGGCTCCCTCCACGGAATAGGAGATGAATTGGTCCGCTTCTTCGCCCAGCTTTCCTGCATAGTCCTGCCTCAGGAGCTGAGTAAAGTTCACCACCATCCGCAGAGGTTCCTGCAGGTCGTGCGTGAGCGCGTACGCGAAATGCTGCAGTTCGGTATTCGTTGCCCGGAGTGCTTCCTCGGCCTGTCGGCGGTCTGTTACGTCCTCAATCGCCAGAAGGATCGTCCGAGCTCGCGCATTAGGGTTGAAGATCTCGCTCGCGTTGAGTAACATTACCTTCCGCCCGAGATGTTCGAATTCGTGCGTCACCTCAAAGCCACGGAATGATGCGCGCGCGGGGAGAATGTTCTCCAACACCTCGCGCAGCTTGGGGATATTCCACTGTCCATTCCCGAGATCATAGATCAGGCGCGCCTCCGTGTCCTCCCGCGCGGTTTGGAACGTCTCGTAGAATGTCCTGTTCGCTTTCATGACTTGCAGGTTCTGGTTCAGGATTACGAGAGGCTCCCGCACCGTTTCTACAATCGCTTCGGCGAAGTCAAGGCCGCGCTTGGCAGCGTCGATATCGATCAACATCAGTACGGCGCCATCGATCTTGCCGTCCGCTCCCACGGATGGGAGGACACGCAGAGAATACCAGCGCCCGTGCGCGTCGCGGATATCGCGCGGTTTCCGATTGCCGCCGTCCATCGCATCCCGCAGCAGACGGCGCAGGTCAGGCAGCTCGATTTGAGGCTGCAGGTCGGTTATCGACCGTCCGACATCGGATGCGATTAGATTCAGCATCGGTTCCATTGCGCGCGTAAAGCGTCGGATGCGCAGATCCCGGCCGACCATCACAAGCGGTATGCTGATGCTCTCGAGAAGATTGTTCAGGTCCCGGTTAACCTGGCTCATCTCCTCGTTTGTCACTCTCAGGTTTTCGTTGAGCGTGTTTAATTCTTCATTGGCGGATTCCAGCTCTTCCTGCGCGGTTTCCAGTTCCTCATTACCCGCCTGAGCCTCTTCGTTCGCGGCCCTCAATTCCTCCAGCGTCGTCGCCTTGTCGTCGACTATGGATTGCAAATACTCTTTGGTTGCGGCAAGCTCGCGCCGCAGCCGGGCGCCCTCCCGGTTGTCTTGGGCCCCGGCGACCTGCCGTATCGCTGGTTCGCTGTTCCGATCGACGTCCTCGAACAGGACCAGGAAATAACGATCCTTTGAGGAGGGTGAGCTCGTGAATGGGGTCACTTTGATTGCGACCTCTTTTAGCTGGCCGTTGCCCTCGATCCGAAAGCCGTCCTGCTCGGCGCTGGCATTTGTCCGACGGGCAACGCGGAGCGCCTTACCCAGGCCTGCAATCAAGCCTTCGCGCGCCATCTTCAAAATGTTTTGAGTAGGCTCGCCGGGCGAAAGCTCAAGATACGGCGATGTGTGCCCCCGAACCTCAACGATGTTCATCTCACTGTCGATGACGGCGCCAGGAGGACCATGTTGTGCCAGCACCAAGCGGTCGGCTTCCCGCTGCACATCCGCGCCGGCCCGGCCTTCGGCAACTCTCTCCCGGAGACCCACCCGACCTTTTGTGTGGCTTCCCTCGCCTAGGGTTGGCTCCGGCGTACGCACGGCCGGACGATAGATTTTGTGAGTGTTTTCGATCTGCTGAAATGACATGGAAAGTGTTCCGATGCTTTCCGATGGGCCGAGTATCAGGAAACCCGTCGGCATGAGGGCGTAGTGCAGGATCGACAGGACCTTGCGTTGCAGTACGCCTCCCAGATAGATCAGCACGTTACAGCAACTGATGAGGTCGAGTCTTGAGAATGGCGGATCCTGCGTCACGTTGTGCTTAGCAAAAACGCAAACGTCACGGACAGTCTTCGCAATCTGCCGTCCGCCCTCCGACCGGGTGAAAAATCGTGCCAGTCTCCGCGCCGATACATGGGTCAGAGCGGACTCCGCGTAAATGCCAGTCCGGGCCTTTTCGATGGCGGTTTCGCTGATGTCGGTTGCGAAAATCTCGAACGGAAGGCTGACTCTTTTCTCCTGCATGAACTCCATGAAGCAGATGGCGATCGAATACGCCTCCTCGCCGGTGGCGCACCCCGGCACCCAGATTCGGATGGGGTCCTGGCGCTGTCTGTTTTTAATCAGCGCGGGAAACACCTTTTTCTTGAGCTCCTCGAAGACCGCTGCTTCCCGAAAGAATGCAGTGACGGTGATAAAGAAGCTTTCGCACAAGGCGTTTGCCTCGTCTCCGTTCCGCTCGAGATCTTGGATGTAGTCTTCCAGGTTTTCGATGCCGCGGAGGGCCATGCGCCGCTTGATGCGCCGCTGGAGTGTGCTGTGCTTGTAGTGCGTGAAATCCACCCTGGTGGTAACACGCAATATCCGGAATATCTTTTTGAGCTCCTCGTCCCGCGGCGTCTCCGACGTCAGTCGAAGCTTGGCCGATCCATGAGAATCGCGCGCGATGGCCACCAATTGCCGCGCGATGCCGGCCGGCGGCAGAACGAAATCCACCACGCCGGCCGCAATGGCGCTTCCTGGCATGCCGTCGAACTTGGCGGTTCCCTTATTCTGCGCAAAGGTGATGCCACCCGCTGCCTTGATCGCCTGGAGGCCGAGTGTACCATCTGACGCGGTACCGGACAGAATGACACCCAGGGCGTTGGGGCCGCGGTCGGCCGCCAGAGCACGGAGAAAAGAGTCTATCGGCATGTTGCGGCCGCGATCCGGGCGCGGCGTTGTATGCAGGACTCCATCGGAAATGCCCAGATTGTATCGCGGCGGAATCACATAAACATGATCGGGCTCGGCGCAAGTATGCCCTTTCACCTCCGAGACGGGCATTCGGCTTGCCTTGGAGAGTAACTCCGGCAAATGGCTTTCGTGACTCGGATCGAGGTGCTGGATCAGCACGTATGCCAACCCGGTATCGTCGGGCAGATGACTGAGCAACTCCGTGAATGCGTCCAACCCGCCAGCGGAGGCTCCTATACAAACAATAGTGGGGCACGAGTCTGCGTTCTTGGTTGTTCGAGGCTTTGGACCTGGCGCGTTCCCTGGCCGGCTCTTGCTCTTCTTTTTTGCCAACGCCACCATTCAACTTTCTCGCCGGTACGAATACTCAACCAGCGTTGCGAGTTGCGAGCAGATCCTTGATCATAGTGCCGATCTCCATGAATTGATCCAGGCCGCAAGGTTTTGCGATGAAGCGGGCAACTCCAAGATCCTGGAGCAGAGACTGGTCTCGCCGCGACTGCGAAGAACTCCAGGCGCACACTGGCACACCGGAGAGGTGCTTCGATGCCCGAATCTCGCGCAAGATGTCCTCACCGGAGTACTTGGAGAGGTTCAAGTCCATCACGATTAAGTTCGGTATGGCCGCTCGGGCATAGATCCCTTGCCGGCGAATGAAGGAGAGGGCTGCGCCGCCGTCCAGCAGGTGAATAAGTTCGAATCGAAGGTCAAGCTTCTTCAGCGCCCGATCGAGGAGAAAGACGTCGGACGGGTTGTCTTCAACCACGAGAATCCGGGCAGAGGGGACAATGGAAGGGTGTTTCAAGCTCACTTCCGGAAGAGGGGGCCTTAGTAGCGCCCGCATTATCTTACCACCTGGCATGCCCTTACGATCCACCGCTTGGGCGCCTCCCGACGTATCGAACAAGTAACAAGTCTCCAGCGTCATCACGTTCACCCTTGTCGCATCGAGCACTCCAACATTGGTTGGTTCCACGACCTGAGCGACTCGATTTCATAATTGAAATTGCCTTTAAGCGTTGATCATCCAATTTCGTCCTTGATCCTCACATTCTCCTGCGGGCGGAAGAATGTGTCCCGGTGAACGGCCAAGCCCACGTTGCCGGGGTGTCCGGCAGAGCGGTGCCGGGAATAGACCGACGGCCCGCCGGAGAGTGGCTCTGCCGACCCCTTCGACGACCACTACGGAAAGGGAGAGACGTGGAAGTTCAATGCGGCCAATCAAACTGTCTGTCTCTACGGCAGGCTTGATGGCCTCGCGAGCCGCGGGCTGACTTCGTAACCGGCGGTCGAGATCCTGGCCGTCGCGCTGATGGAAAATCCAGGAGTCGACCCGAGCGTATGCGCAGTAGCCCAGAAGCAGGACGGTGCAAAGAAGGAACTCGCCCTGGGTCCACTTCAGATTCCGCCGGAGCGACTCCCTCCAGTTACGAGTCTCATTTGGGCCACTCATCTCTGCCAGTATTGCTAGCCTTTCCCTTTTCCGCCGATCATCATGCCAGCCCCTCCCAGGATCATGACCGCACTTACAAGGGGCGACAGCTTGTCTGATGTTGGGTTTCGACACCGACGTAGTCCGCCAGCCTTGAATCCCTCCCGCTCGTTATGAGGGATCGGCACAACGAAGGAGGCGATGCCCAGAATCTGAACAGCCAGTCCCATCCAAAACAGAGTTTCACAAAGCGCGCTTTTGAGCCAGGCGGAGGACCCAGGCCAGCCCTAATGCCAACAGTCCGAGCAGTGCGATCAAAGGGAACATACTCGCGGTGTGCGGCAACTGTGCCGGCTCGGTCGTCTCCGCTACCAGTTCCTGAATTGGTGGCGCGGTGACCACTTGGGCGAGTGCGATCTCTTCTCCGGTGGGCTTGATCGCCATGATGGGCGCCTGCTTCAACTGCGCCACCACGGGCTCGTCCGCTGATTTAATCGGAGTGGCGACTTCCAGCGTGATCTCGGCCGGCGTGAAAAGCACGGGCACGTTAGTGGCTTTGGCGAGTTCGATTGCCATAGCCTTCGGATACACGAATTCCTCGCCCCAGTTTCTGCCGGGGTAGAACCACGCCCGGAGCGCTTCCGGCTGGCCAGCCGGTCTCTCACGGAACGTGATCACGGTCCGGTCGGTCGCTTTAAGGCGATAGTTCGGGATCGCCAGGATCGTGGCGTACACGATCGTTTCGTCACTATTGAAGATCTGGACGATATGCCGGTCCGACTGCGAATCCAGGATCTTGAACACATAAGTGCCAGCGGGCAACACGCCCCAACCGGCGAGGTGAACGCCTGGAATCTCCAAGGGCTGGCTGAACGTGACTACGGTCTTTCTGTTCCATTCGTCCGCCTTTGCGCTTGGTGACAACACCGTGCCGGCGAGCGCCAGGCAAAACGCTGTTGCCGTTACTGTTCTTAAGACACTCATTTGCTTTACTCCTTTGTTCGAAAATACCGTGTGACCAAAGCATTCCGAGGTCCATCAGCACTGTTGCACGAGAACACGGCTGTCATCTGATCTCAACGCCGCCGGGCTACAGGCTCATGCAGTTATTGCCACGCGGAGTGCAGGAATTGCTTTTATTCAATCTCCTTGACGGGTTTTGCCGCGCCGGTGCTCCGCTCGCCGTGAAGCCAATATAGGATTCCACCCAGGATCGCTACGTTGGCGGCCAGCCCTGCAATCGCATTCACGCCTTCGGGTTTGAAGATTAGCGGTACATTCCCAAAAACACTGACGAGGAAGATGTAGCAGCCAAGGACAATGAATGCCCAGCGTGTCTTTCGGCCGGACGCGATCAGAACAGCTCCAAGCACCTGCAGCGGGCCGCTGACAGCCAGGATGTGAGCGGGGTTTCCCAAGAGGCCACCTGACGAAAACTCCACGCTCAGGCCCGTGGCGCTAAGCGACTCCACGAGTCCCGAGACAAGGAAAGAGGCTGCGATGAGAATTCGCACCGGCGTTCGCAGGTTCATTGTCTCCTCCCGAATGACCTGTTGGCACGCGGGCCGCCGTTCCGTGGTTCTTTGCGTGCACACCCAAAAGCGAACGTAACGGAGACGAATACCATGCAATTCATTCGAGCCAGCCATACCGCTGCGCTGTTTCTGCTTTTCGGGACGATGGTCCCTGCGTATGCACAAGAGAGGCAGGGCGAAAAACAGGGCAAGCCTGAACAGCAACAGAACAGGCAACCACAAGGTGCTCAGTCACGTGCACCAGAGCAGCACCAGCAACCACAGCAGCGGGCCCAACAGCCTCCGCAACAGCAGCAACGACAAGCCGCTCAACAACCCAGGCAGCCACAACAACAATCGCAGCAGCAACGGGCTCAACAGTCCCAACAACAACAGCAGAGACAAAGCGCTCAACAGCCCCGACAGGAGCGGCAACAACAGCAACCACAGCAGCAGAGAGTCCAGCAAGCTCAACAACAACGGCCGCAAGAGCCGCAACAGCGACAAAGCGCCCAACAACCCATGCAGGAGCGGCAACAACAGCCGCGGATGCAACAGCAACCCGTACAGCAGCGGGTCCAACAGGCACAGCAGCAGCGGGAGCCACAGAGCCAACAGGTTCGGCAACAACAACAGCAGCCGCAGCGTTCGCAGCAGCAGGCCGTCGCCTGGCAACAGCAGCGGGGATGGCTACAACAGGGCGGTGGCTGGCAGGGGCATAGCTCATGGCAGCAGGATCGCGCGCAACATTGGTCCAGCGACCACCGCAATTGGGCACAGCGCGGAGGCTATGGCGGTTACTACATTCCTCAGGACCGCTTCGGTCTTTCGTTCGGGATCGGACACAGGTTCCGAATGGGAAGCATCCCCGCGTTTTATATGGGATATCCGCGCTTCTCCTACGGCGGTTTTTCCTTCCTGATGGTTGACCCCTGGCCGGAATACTGGGCGGAAAACTGGTATTCGACCGATGACCTTTACATTGATTATGACAACGGTTACTACCTTTACAATCGCAGATATCCGGGCGTCGGACTGGCAATCACCGTCGTACTGTAGCCGCGATTAGTCAAAGCAACTCATGCCAACGATTAGAACCTTGTCTTTACGGACGTCCGTTGGAGGTCAGTCCTGAAGTACGGCGCATACCGAATGCAATTGGAAGACTAACGCGGTTGCTTTCGCCCTGCCGATCGGCCCCCAACCTGCTCAGGCAAGGTGGATCATGAGCCTGCATATCGAGCAACGTGAAACCGACGGCATCGTCGTTCTTGACCTGAATGGTCCGCTCACGTTCGGTCAAGGAGATGTGGAGCTGCGGGGCAGCCTAACTGCGCTGCATCGGTCCGGCAAGGCCAGGATAGTGTTGAATCTTAAAGAAGTCAGCGACATCGACAGCACAGGCCTGGGAATGTTAGTGTTTGGACTCGCCAGACTGCGAAAGGCTGGTGGAAGATTGGCGTTGGTGAATCTCAATCGCTCGCATCTGGAACTTTTCCTGTTGACCAAGCTGGCCATCGCATTTGAGTTCTTCGACGATGAGCAGGATGCGGTAAACAGCTTCTTTCCGGATCGGGAACTGAAGCATTACGACATCCTCGACTTCGTTCAAAACGAGGAGGGCGGAAATTTCGATCACGACGCCCGTGCGGCGCAGCCTGTCAGCCGCTAGAATAGAGACCGATGCCCCGACTACCTGCGGTCCCGGGTCGGATCCTCATCGTCGATGATGAAGAGCGGCAGCGTGATGCCTTGGCAGCGATGCTTGCGGAGAGTGCCTATGAGACTCAAACCGCGGCCGACGGCCACGAAGCGCTAGAACGGCTCACCGCTTTCAACGCAGATGTGATCGTTGCGGATCTGGTCATGCCCCGGATGGACGGCTTTGAACTGCTGCGGCGCCTGAAGGAACGGGGCGACCTTACTCCGGCGATCGTGCTCACCGGATTCGGCAGCATGGACAAGGCGCTCTCTGCGGTTCACGACCTCAAGGCGTACTGGTTCCTGGAGAAACCGGTGGAACCACGCGCGTTCAAAACCCTGCTGGAGCGCGCGATTCGTTACAAGAGAAGTCTGCAAGAAACCGCCGAGCTCAAGCGCGACCTGAGCCTTCGTGGCGTACTCGGGGACTTGATAGGAACGTCTCCGGCGATGCAGCATATCTTCTCGCTCATCCGGCAGGTGGCGCCCACCTCGGCGCCCGTTCTGATCTGTGGAGAGAGCGGCACCGGCAAGGAATTGGTTGCACGGGAGATCCACAAGGGCAGCTCACGCGGAGATGGGCCTTTCGTTGCCATCAATGCGGCCGCCTTACCTGAGACTCTCATTGAGAGTGAGCTGTTTGGCCACGAAAAGGGCGCGTTTACGGGAGCGGCGGAGCGTGCGGCGGGCTGCTTTGAACAGGCTGATGGGGGGACTCTGTTTCTCGACGAAATTGGTGAGATGCCGTCCTCCGCGCAACCAAGGCTACTACGTGTTCTCGAGGACCGCCGAGTCCGGCGGCTGGGCGGCAAAAAGGAAATCCCCGTGGACGCGCGCATTCTTGCCGCAACGAGCCGGGAACCCGGAACGCATCTGCGCGAAGAACTTTACTACCGGTTGAGTGTATTTCAAATCGTGGTTCCGCCGCTTCGCGAGCACAAGGAAGATATTCCGGCCATCTCGGAAGTCATGCTGCAGAGTCTGAACCGGAAAAACGGCACGCGCATTGTAGGGCTCGATGCCGACGTGCTGGATGTTCTTCACCGGTACGACTGGCCCGGCAATGTGCGTGAGCTCCGCAATGTTCTGGAGCGAGCCGCCATCATGGCCGGCGAGGGCTTGATCCGTCTGACGAACCTGACTTTCGCGGCCCTCGGTGTGAGCCCCGGTGGCCATGACCGGCGATCACCAGACCATAGTGGTCCCATGACGCTTCAACCGGGCCGGCCACTCATGAATATCGAAGAAGCCTATATTAAACTCACCCTCGAACACGTGGGAGGCAATCGTAAACTCGCCGCCGAAATGTTAGGCATTAGCCTGCGAACATTGCAGAACCGAATCGCCGCGTTGCGCGAAGAGGCGAAGGCGACGACTCCCAGCTCATGAGCAACTTGACTCCATGGCCCACGCTGGCCTCGGCCTGACTTGACTCTGACATGAACGGAGCGTCAAAGCCGGCGCATCGACCCACATGGCTTCCGTTCAAGGCGTTGCCGCGAGTGTTCAAACAAGCGTCGAGCGAATGGATCGATGACAATGCGCCACGCCTCGGCGCCTCCGTCGCATTCTATACCCTGCTGTCGCTGGTTCCAGTTGTTGTCATGGCTGTCGCGATGGCCGCTGTCTTTTATGGCCAGGTGGCAGCTCAAGGCCAACTCGCAGCCGAAATCCAACGTCTCGCCGGACCCGACATAGCACGAACGATTCAAGGCATCGTCAGAGGCGCTTACCAGCCACGGACAGGCGTCATTGCGACTGTGCTCGGCTTGGTGACATTGTTGTTTGGCGCCTCTTCCGTATTTGTTGAGTTACATGACGCGATGAACACAATCTGGCATGTACCGCTTCCCCGTGGGCGGACCAATGCCGCTACCGTGATTCGTCTGATCAGGGATCGCTCTTATTCGTTCGCGGCCGTGCTGGGCATAGGCTTCCTGTTGTTGATCTCTCTGCTCCTGAACGCCTGGGTTGTGGCTATGGGGATCACGGTGCCCCGGGCTGCGACGTTCATAATTTCATACCTGGTGGTAGCGGTGCTGTTTGCAGCCCTTTACAAGATCGTTCCCGACCTTCCATTGAGGTGGAGCGACGTCTTCCTCGGCGCCATGATCGCATCGTTGTTGTTTACGATTGGCGGGCATTTCATCGAACTGTATTTCGCGCATACCAGCCTCCGATCGACGTATAGCGCCGCCGGGTCTCCAATGGTCGTGTTGCTATGGGTGTACTACTCGGCGCAGATATTTTTCTGGGGCGTTGAATTCAGCAAGGTGTACCGAAAGAGCATGGGATCACAAAGCGCCCGGTAACACCGTGCCGCGAATGTGGCATCCGCCCACCGCAGCGTGCTTCTGCCGGTCCCCTCGATGACGATCGCCGATAGGCCACAACGCGGATTCTCAATTTTGACCGATGAGGCCCCGAACCATGGCCGCGGCGGATATTTTGGTGCGAAGGAGAACGCGGTCGGATGTGCGTGAATCGTTTCGAATCACAGGTCTCACTGGGAACCCGCGACGTAACCCGCTCGGGTGCACAGGGCGAATTTGCCATGGCCGGCCGCTCTAATCGCAATCAATACACCATAGGACATGTCTCCAACAGGGGCGGCGCAACCCGGTGTCTACAGGAGCATACGCGTGGTCCTTATCGCGTGCGATGCTTCACAAATCGGCACGACCTCGTTGAGTTGCGCTGGGAAGAAGGCTTCGCGCCCCTCGCCCGAGCGGAGACGGCTGAGCACATTCGGATTGCGGTCTGCATCCTCCTCATCGAAGATGCCGATGGGGGTACACCAGGGCCGTGGATTGCTCAGCCTCTTCAAAACCTCGTCGAGCGTGTGCGCTTCGGCTCTCGCCGCCGTCGCTAATGACGATCAGCACTTTCTGTCGCGACTGCCGCTCCGAGATCGATCTAGCGCCTCAATGACCGCGTCGTAAAGTGCCGTCTGGCCCGACAAGGACGCCCGTAGCCTCGCGGGTTCCAACTCATCGACACGATTGGTGAATCGAATGATGTCGGGCAGGCCAACGGTCACACGCTCATTGAAGTTGACGAGGAACAACTCGTTTTCCGGGTTGCTGGATCGAACAAACGAACGGGCGGCGGCCATCACATCCGTAAGCTTCGGCCGCATGCTTCCTCTGTGATCGACCACCAGCCCTACGGTTACCGGAATACCCTGACGCGGGAACAACTGTCGTGCACTTCACCGGAGTCTGGCGCCGCCAAGGCCAGACATCAATGACGAAAGGCCAAATCCTGAAACTAGTGATCTGGTCCCATAACCATACGATTCGCAGCAACCAAATCTCAACGGCCACAACCACGACCGGGTTCACAATGGTCTTGATGCTATTGGCCATGGGGATAAAACGATTGATCAGCCATAGCGCGACGCCAACGACCATCAGGCAGCGACGAGATTCACGCAAAACTGACTGCGGCCCGCTTCGCCTGATCTTGAGTTCCCAAGTGCAACAACAACTGCAGATTCTGCAGTGAATAAGCAAAACCTGCACGTGGTTCGACAACCGGCGCCGCACAAGCCATCGTCGGGCGAGGCCGGGATTGGCATGGATCGTGCACTCTGCATGTCATGGACGATTCACATCAGAAGGCCACCCAGCTAGACGGTCTTGCCGCTCACGCCCATCGTGCCGCGGCGGAACACAATGACAAAAAAGATCACTTGACGGGCGGTGAGCGCTCCAGACAAGGTTTTGAACACTCCGATCGAGCCTATGAGCAAGAGAAAGAGACGCACAACAAATCGGGCCGACTGGAGACATCCGACAGCAGTGTCGAACAGGATTAATCGATAACTCAATGACAAGAAGGAGAAGAGAAATGCCGGATTTAAGTGCGGTTGTGGCGGTGTACTCCACGCATACGGGCGCGGAACAAGCAATCAAGGAACTTCAACGAGCAGGTGTGGATATGCACACGCTGTCGATAGTCGGTAGGGACACACATACCGACGAACACGTCGTCGGCTATTATAATGCGGGCGACAGGATGAAGTACTGGGGGAAAGCAGGAGCTTTCTGGGGCGGTTTCTGGGGGCTGCTCTTTGGATCGGCGTTCTTCGCAATCCCTGGCATCGGGCCCATTCTGGTGGCCGGACCACTGGTTGGCTGGATCATCGCCGCCCTTGAGAGCGCGGCGGTAGTGGGAGGACTTAGCGTTGTTGGCGCGGGTCTCTACAGCCTCGGAATTCCCAAGAACAGTATCGTCAAATACGAAACAGATTTGGCAACGGACAAATTTCTGCTGATGGCGCATGGCACTCCCGCGGACGTCGAAAGGGCGAAGGCCATCATCGAGACGACCCGACCGGATAGGTTGGAGCTTCACGCTCCTGAGGCAGTAGCAACCGCGGCACGATGAGGATTTGAAAAAGGGCAGAATGGGCCGCGTTGCCGGCCCCATTTCTCAGGAGAAGGCAGATGCTGAACCTGCGGCTAGACATCCTCCAATCGGTTTTTGACAAACTATCGGACGCGTTATTTCTCTACGACACGAGTCTCCATATCGTCGGCGCAAATGAATCCGCTGAGCGGCTCTTCGGCATGCAGCCCAACGAAATGATTGGAAAACACTGCCAGGAACTATTCCGCCGTGGCGATGGCGAATCCGAACCCTTTTGGCTGAGGAGCGGAACGATCGGCTTCCATATAAATCATGGCAGTAATCGCGTGGGTGTAATTCGAATCGTTCCGCTTTTTGACGAATCCGGCGGTCTGGAGGGCATGGCCGCCATAGTGAAAGATATCGCCAAGGAGTTCGCCCCAGTTCAGCGGCCGGTCGTTGCGGAATCGCCGGCCATGATCGAGCTCTTCGAGTTTGTGCGGAAAATTGCCGTAAGCAAGGCCACGTCCATTCTGATCGACGGTGAAAACGGAACGGGCAAGGATCTGATTGCTAAGACGCTGCACTACCAGAGTCTGCGGCAATGCGAACCATTCGTGGCAATCAACTGCGCCGCCATCCCCGCCACGTTGCTCGAAAGCGAATTGCTCGGCTACGAAAGAGGCGCCTTCACGGACGCACGAAAAAAGAAACTTGGCTTGTTTGAGTTGGCGAACAAGGGCACCTTATTCCTGGACGAAATAGGAGACTTGCCGCATTCTCTTCAGGCCAAGCTGCTGCGGGTCCTCGAGGATCATACCTTCCGGCGATTGGGTGGCTTGCGTGATATTACGATTGACGTGCGGGTCATCGCGGCCACGAATCAGAATCTGGCCCAAGCTGTCAAAGCAAAGAAGTTTCGGCAGGATCTTTACTATCGTTTGAATGTCATTCAAATCACCGTCCCGCCGTTGCGGCAGCGAACTCTCGATATCCTGCCCTTGGCGAGGTTTTTCGTCCGCCACTACAACGGGAAGTACAAACGCCAAATCGAGTTCATCACTCTCGAAGCGGAGAGTCTGTTGCTGACGCACCAGTGGCCGGGCAATGTACGCGAATTGCGGAATGTGATCGAGCGCGCCATGATCCTCGAGGACACGTCGGACATCCGGCCTTGCAGCCTTCCCTTTGGCCTCCACCCTCAGAACTCGTCTTTTGCGGTTGCTGCTGGAAGGGATGCATCGTCGCAGATTGGCTGTGAGAAACCCTTCGTAGTGCTACAGCGACATTTGGTGGTTGAGGCGTTGCGGAAAATGGATGGTAACCAGCGCCGGTCCGCGACGTTGTTGGGCATCACACGCGACCAGTTGCGCTACAAGATGAAGAAGTTCCACCTGCGCTAGGCTGAACCTTGACTGCCCCGTTCACTTGACCTGTAGATCACTTCCGGTCGCCTCACACCACGCACGAGTTGCTGCTATGACGTAACAACCCAGTGGGGCTTCACCACACATGCGATTTGGCCCGACCCGTGCAATGTCAAGGTGTCGACCATGCCCTTGGCGGGTGAATCGGGCCGACGGAAAAGGTGAAAAGTGAAACTGATTCTGGTAACTGCGTTGGCTCTTGTCCCGTTGCTGGCCAAAGACCATGATTCCGCGAAGCGTTTGAACGAAGCCGCTGCTGTCC
>Ga0070735_10003273_pt1 | contig 14271 bp, 6 predicted proteins | sample Coa_R1_FD_66443 | JGI IMG/M metagenome (GOLD analysis project Ga0070735, IMG submission 66443) | Surface soil microbial communities from Centralia Pennsylvania, which are recovering from an underground coalmine fire - Coalmine... | ecosystem: Environmental > Terrestrial > Soil > Unclassified ...
ATCGGAGGGCGATGTTCCCGCGGGTGTCGCGGTACTCGATTACGATCACGATGGTTGGATGGATTTTGCTTTCACGCACAGCAAAGCTGGCCTTACCCTCGTTCACAATGATCGCGTGCCCCCTCTGGGATCTATCACTTATCTCGTGGGACCCTCTTCTGACCCTGCTGGTGGCGTTCAGGAACTTAAGCGTGATTGGGTTCGTTCCTACGGTCTTGCCGGCTTCGACTACGACAACGACGGATGGGTTGATCTCGCTGCCGTGGGAGAAACCAAAGAGGGCAAAGGCGAAGTCCGCCTCTTTCGCAATCTTGGCCCCGACGGATGGAAAGACGTCACCGCCGACGTTGGTCTCGACAAAATCACCCTCCATGACCCGCGTTCGATAGCGACAGCTGACTTCGATGGTGATGGCACGACCGATCTTCTGATTACGCAAAATCATGGTCCAGCAGTACTTCTGAGCAACGTTGGAGCCAATAAAAATCACTGGCTACGCTTGTCCTTGAGAGGCCTCAACGATAATAAGAGCGCTATCGGAACGAAAGTCGAAATATTCTCCGGCGGCAATCGTCAGAAGTATGAGATCTACGGCTCGAATGGTTATCTTGGCCAGAATTCAACTGACATCGTTATTGGCCTAGGCCAGGAAAAACAAGCGGATGTTGTCCGCATGTTGTGGCCGACGGGTGTCTTGCAAGACGAAGTCGAAATCGCCGCTGATCAACCTCAATCCATTACAGAGATTGACCGGAGGGGCAGTTCTTGCCCCACGCTCTTTGCATGGGATGGCGAACATTATGCGTTAGTTGCCGATATGCTCGGTGCCGGAGCGATTGGCCACTGGGTCGCACCCGATGAACGCAATATCGCGCGTCCAGTTGAATACATTAAGCTCGATCGCTCGTTGCGACCCAAAGATGGCAAACTGAGTTTTCGCTTCATGGAACCGTTGGAGGAAGCTGTCTATCTTGACCGCGTGCGCTTGTTGGCAGTCGATCATCCATCTGCAGTTGAGGTTTATCCCAACGAATATTTCGCTTCCAATCCTCCATACCCGCCGTTCAAGATTGTCTTCAGCCAGAACGCAAAAGCACCGGCCCTGGTTGTTGATAATCACGGCGACGATGTTCTGCCTGATCTGCTAGCGCACCATTTCATCGGCGATTTCAAGGTACTGCAGTTTGCCGGGTTTACAGAACCGCATTCGCTAGACCTCGATCTTGGTAAAGAGTACGACGGCGGCCCACTGTGGCTATTGATGCACGGCGAAATTGAATACTTCACGGCAACAAGTATGTACGCCGCGAGCCAAGCGGGGCTTGTCCCGATCGCACCCTACGTGGAAGCGTTAAATAAAGACGGGAAATGGGCTCGTATTTTGGACGACCTCGGTTTCCCGGCAGGTGGTCCCAGAACGATGACGGCGGACCTCACCGGCAAATTGCCGATCGGCACTCGCCGCATTCGCATAACAACGAATTTGCAGATTTATTGGGACAGCATTCTCATCAGCCGTATAAAGCAGGATCAACCCAAGCGTGTCTCCGAAGTTCGCCTGTCTCAGGCCGATCTCGATTTCCACGGCTTTCCCCGAAAGATCGAGAATCAGCCCGCTGGCAACGTGTCCTATATTTACGAGCAAGCTAGCGCCACCGGCCCCTATACGCGTCCCGCGGGCAGTTACACCCGCTATGGCGACGTGCTCCCATTGCTGACCAATCTCGACGATCGCCTTGTGGTCTTTGGCTCGGGCGACGAGGTCAAACTCGATTTTGATCCGTCGAATCTTCCGGCATTGCCATCGGGCTGGACGCGTGACTATTTCTTCGCGGCAGAAGGTTATGAAAAAGACATGGATTTCTACGCTTACGACTTCGATCGGGTCACGCCACTGCCTTACGCAGGCATGAGAAAGTACCCGCCAGCGGAGGCATTTCCGCTCGACAACTCGCACGTTGATTATCTTTTGCAATACAACACTCGTTATATGTCCGGCGATGAAGCGCGGGGGTTCGGGTTTCATTACTCCTCGCCGCCGGCGGAGTAGAGCGTTGTCGTCTTATCTTATCAATGGCTTATAAGTATTGCAGAATCCATCACTTAGCTAAGTAATCTGCAGTAACCACGTGTCCCCCACAAGCGTAATTTGTTCGCTCCTCTAGTCCGACGTATAACTCATCTAGCGCTGCGAATGGGCGCACTTTCATAAACGGAGAGTCAATGCGTCGTCATCTTTTAAGTTTGGTATTGGTTCTGGTTGAAGGGACATTCGCCATTGCGCAAACTGGAACGCAGTTGGTCCCCACGGGAAAGGGCTGGGCGGTGCGAGCTCCAAGGCTAGAACCGTCGGTGGCATCTGAAGTGGTGCATAACGGTAACGGCATTCTCTATCACGGGGGACCTGTCATGCATGGCAGCCCGGTGCACGTCTATTTCATTTGGTATGGAAATTGGGCAAATGGACCCGCGGCTTCGGACCGTCAAGAAACGGTTGGATTGATTGATACGTTTTTCGGTTCTACGCGAGGAATCGGCGGCTCGCCCTACTTAAAAATTACGACGACCTATGGAGATGCGACGGGTAATGCGAGCGGAAACCTCGCTGAAGTGGCGTCATTCCGAAACAGTTATGGGCGCGGCAAGAATCTCGCGGACGCCGACGTTCGCACCATTGTTGTAAATGCCATCGAGGAGGGTCTTCCACGCGATGCGAATGGCATTTACTTCGTGCTGACCTCGTCTGACGTTGCTGAATCGTCGGGCTTCTGCAAACTCTATTGTGGATGGCATGACCACACGAATCTTGATGGAACGGATATTAAATACGCATTCGTCGGTAATCCTGCACATTGCCCGTCAGCTTGTGAAGCGCAGACCCTAAGTCCTAACGGAGATAGCGGGGCGGATGCGATGGTTTCCATTATGGCGCATGAGGCTGTTGAAACCGTCACCGATCCGGATCTCAATGCTTGGTACGACGCCCAAGGCAACGAAGTAGCCGATAAATGCGCATGGAAATTCGGCCCCTACCGAACCCTCGCTGGCCACGGAGCTTATAACGAGACTTTCGGTACTTACAACTGGCTCATCCAAATGGAATGGGAAAATACCCGCGGCGGGGGTTGCGATCAGGCTCTGGGCGCAAAGTTTTATGCGAAGTGATCCAACGCGCCACTGTTTTCGAATTCGAATTAACTAAATCGTTTTAATCTTGACACTTTATAGCCTTCCATAATCCAATAGCACGCGGATGGAAACTTCGGCTGCCTCTGCCCCTCGCCTTCGCCGGTCCCTAACTCTATGGGACTTGATCCTCTACGGAATCATCGTCATACAGCCGGTCGCGCCAATGTCAGTCTTTGGCGTACTTAGCGACCGTGGACGCGGTCACGTCGTCACGACCATTCTTATTGCCATGGTGGCCATGCTCTTCACGGCGATTAGCTATGGCCGCATGGCGCGGGCCTATCCCAGCGCCGGTTCGGCTTTTACTTATGTTGGGCAAGAGATTAACCCCGCGCTCGGCTACGTTACGGGATGGTCCATGGTGATGGACTACATGCTCAATCCCATCATCTGCATTATTTGGTGCAGCCAGCAAGCGCACGTATTCGCGCCCGGCGTGGCGTACTGGGTATGGGCAATCTTTTTCGCTGCGGTCTTTACCGGGCTGAATATTCAGGGCGTCAAAACATCCGCTCGCGTGAATACGGGCCTAGCAATGGGGATGGGTGTGGTTATAGCTATTTTCTTTGTGGCCGCCGCACGCTACATATTTGGTCATCCGCATGACGAGGCAGGATTTTTTACACGCCCCTTCTACGACCCATCTATGTGGAATACGCGCGCTGTTCTCGGAGGAACGTCCATCGCAGTCTTGACATACATTGGGTTCGATGGCATCTCGACGCTGTCGGAAGAAGCAGAAAATCCACGCCGAAACATTTTGTTAGCAACGGTCTTTACCTGCGTCGTCATCGGAGTTCTCTCGGCGATTCAGGTTTATGCAGCGCAACTGATCTGGCCGGCCTCACAGCCGTTCCCGGACATTGATACGGCATTCGTACACGTCGCAGCTCGTGCGTGGCGCCCGTTGTTCGCGATCGTCGGATTCACCCTGCTAGTGGCGAACTTCGGTTCGGGTATGGGTGCGCAACTGGGCGCAGCCCGCCTGCTGTATGGCATGGGACGCAGCAGCGCTCTGCCGAAATCATTCTTCGGCGCAGTGGATCCCAAACGCCATGTTCCAAGAAACAACGTAATTTTTGTTGGAGCGATTGCGCTCATTGGCGCATTCGTGATCAGCTACGGATTAGGCGCGGAGATGCTGAACTTCGGCGCTCTCATCGCATTTATGGGGGTGAACGCGGCGGCCTTCGTGCGCTATTACATGCGGAGCCATGAAAAGAAGCTGAGCAACCTCATTCCACCAGTTCTCGGATTTTTAATATGCTTGCTCTTGTGGCTTAATCTTAGTCGCCCTGCCAAAATCGCTGGTGTTATATGGATGGCGGTTGGGATCGCTCTGGGTGCATGGAAAACCAAAGGATTCCGCGGCAACCTGATCGATTTCGAATTACCCGCCGAAGAATAAATAGCTGAAAAAACTACTCGATGTTCCAGCCGCTGACTTCGATTGCAGGCTTCGCGGCGCCTAGCTCGGATGCTCGATACGTCGCCGTAATCTCACGCTTTTCGCCTGGAAGGAGCGAGATGTAGTTATCCTGCCAGATCACTGGCAGTATTTCCTCTCCACCTTTGCCTTTCACGACTTTGACGCGGACAAAGAATGCGAGACTCTTGTTAGGATTCTCGATAATCACATGCGTCACGGCTTCGTCAGTTTTAACTTCAGTGCGGCCAGTGGTTCTCAGTTTGACTTTTGGCAATTGGGAAAGAGCGGTGAAGTCAGCATAAGATGCCGTGGGTGTAGTCCACCATGTCGAATTTGCCCAGTCAATGGTTTCGGGTTTTGTGGAGAGCCAATAGAAATTCGATCCTACCAATTTGCCATTTGCATCCGTGAGGCGCAAATCTAGGAAGTAAGTCGGGCTTAGTCCCTGCATATTGGGCAAGGTCAGAACCTTTCGAGTACTGTCAGCGACCGCGTCGAGTGAGTCGGTCTGGGAAAACTTCTCTGTCATATCAAAATTCAGCACGCGAGTGGTTAACTTAAGTCCCTTGGCGTCTTTATACTGGCTACTCACGACATAAATGGAGCGGTCGTCATATCCATAAAGCGGGTGCAGCGGCCCCATCGCCATCTTCGCGCCGAAATAAGTGCCTCCGGGCCGCAGATAGTAGTCGTAGAGGTGCCAGATCATCGAAGGCCACGCGTTGTTGAGCATCCATTGGATGATTCCCGACGAAACATACTTATTGCGGCTATAGGCCTCGAACATTGCCCGAATGCCTTCATATCCGAGGACCTGTGACTTCAGCGCATAGTCCTCTACGTTGCTGGCTGTGCCATAGCGAGCATCAATCGCGTTTGTGAAAACGTGGATGTCTTTGAACACTCCGCCGCCCGCATGGTAGTTCCATACATCGTCTATGGGCCACATATGGTCTTTCCCGACCATGGCGCGAATGCTCTCAATCGGTGGAACAGCCGGCCCAGGGCTGGTTTCAGAATTAAAGCCATGCGCGCCCCCGCAGCCACCCTGGTTGCAATCTTTGTGGCTTGCCATAGCGTTAAGTGAATCTTCCTGCCAATAGCTGGGCGCGACGTATTCGTACGGCCCGGACATTTTCACACCGCTGACGCCGGTAATCGTAGTGGTCTTCGCCGTTGCCGATGAAACAATTGGATTCGGCCACATCAGGTCACTCTCGACTTTCAGGTACATCTGCTCTACGTCGGGAGGAGGCGGATTATCGCTGCCGTTGAGCCACATCACTAGACTCGGGTGCGAACGCAGGCGATAAATTTGATCTCGCAATGATTGCTCAGCAATCTTGAAATCCTGTGGTTTCCAGTTCGGCCAATGCTCCCAGTGATCGCAGCAGCACCAGCCAGCCATTACAAGAACGCCTTTGCGGTCGGCGAGATCGAAAAACTCTGGGGTTTCTAGCTTGCCTTCAAGTCGGATTGTGTTTAGGCCCATGTCCTGTACATAGCGGAACTGGTCTTCAAGGCGCTGCGAATTTTCACGCAAAAGCATGTCCGGCGACCAACCGCCGCCACGGATCAGAATTTTCTTTCCGTTTACAGAAAAGACGCGGCCGTTATTGGCATTGAGCTCCGAAGTGATTTGGCGAATGCCAAAGTGGGTATCGGCTGAATCAGATACCTTGCCCCCAGTCACGAATTGCAAATGCAAGCTATTGAGATCGGGTTTGCCCATCTGCGCCGGCCACCAAAGCTTGGGATGGTCGAGATTCAGAGGCGGAAACTGTTCGGGAGTAAATGTAACGTCTTTCGATTCATTGGCAGCGAGTTCGACATTCTGCGAAAACTCTATGTTTTCGATTTTGCCGGTCAATGTGCCTTTAATCGGCCGATCAGTGGCGTTCTTCAGTAAGGCTGTGACGGTCAGGTGAGCTTTGTTGTTCTCAGGTGAATCGACTTTAGAAACGATCGTCGGATAGCGCAGCGCAACAGGCCCACTCGTAACGAACTCCACGCTACGCCACAGACCCATGTTCTTGTCAGGAGGCGCAGGGTTCCAATCCACAAAAGTGATGGCAAGGTCGTTTTCGGTTGGGGAAAAGACTTCAACCGCAAGGACGTTGGTCTTGCCGATGAGCGCGGAATTCGTGATATTGAATTCGTAGGTGCGCCATGCGCCCGCCACGTCATCAGAAGTTGCGATCTGTTTGCCATTGAGCCAGATATTGGCTCGATAGTTAATGCCATTGAATCGCAGCCAAAGCGTCTTACCCTTGTCCGTGGTCGGAATTTCGAAGCTCTTGCGGTACCACCAGGGAATAATGAACGGGCTGTCCTGTGCCATCGGCTGGTTGGAGAAGTTTGCCCCGATGGGATAGTTCATCCCGGGTAGCGATCGCATATTCATGCCGAAATCAGGGTCGGGATAAACTTTCTCCTTTACCAGCGCTGCCACTACCGTCGTTGGAACCGAAACTGTCCGCCATCCGGTAGCTGCGAACTTAGAGGTCGAGATCACGGCGCCCCCTTCGTCCACTTTTCCTGAAGACTGCAGTTGCCAGCCGTCGTGCAGGGAAACCGTTGCGGATGCTATCTCAGGGGCAGGTCGTGTTTGCCCGAAGGCCATCACTGCGAATGGAGACAGAAGTGCAACAACGCACGCAATCGAGAAGACTCGGTAATGTTTTCGCAAGGGTCCCTTTCGCAGGTTAGCCGTTGGCATCGGCGCAAAGTGCCGGGCCAAAATACCCGTCCTGAGTTGATAGCATGTTTTATTGATGCGTTTCAATAGCGGGATTTTCTGCATTTTTCTAAAAATCGAGAGTTTGGCTGAAATTTACATGTTGGCGGTAATTTACGCGGTTTGGAGCGAAGCGTCCTAGTTTATAATCTTTAGGAGTCTGCCTTAGCACTCCATACAACATTTACAGGCACATAGGAAGAACATGATTCGTTTTCTGCAAACTCCAGGTCCTCTTAAAAAGATTATTTTGGGCGGACTTTTGTTGATTATTTGCGCCGCCATGGTAATCACGCTCATTCCCGGTGGGGTGGGCAGCAGCTTGGGAATTGGTGCTCCTGGCGCAGGTGTGGTTGCGACCGTCATGGGCGACCCAGTTACAGCCGTTGATGTCCAGCGTCAGGCACGCGGCATGCTGCAACAGCAGTTTCCCCAAGGTGGCGCGCAAATGGCGGCATTGCTGCCGTACTTTGCCCAGCGCGCGGCGGAGACCCTCATCCAGCAGAAGCTAATTGTGAAAGAGGCCCGTGATCTGGGCTTGCGGGCTACTGACGACGAAGTTCGCGATGAATTGCAGCACGGGCGTTATTCAAGCGTTTTTTTCCCTAACGGAGCTTTCATCGGGCAGAGCGAATACGAGGCATTGTTGCAGCAACACGATCTCACCGTGCCCATGTTTGAAGATGGGGTGAAAGATCAGATCCTCTTGGACAAGCTACGTAATCTAATTGCCGGAAGCGCCTCCGTCACCGACGCTGAAGTTCACCAGGAGTTTGAGAAGCGCAATGTTAAGGTCAAACTTGAATATGCCGTTCTCAGCAAAGACACAATCTTGAAGGGAATTCATCCGACTGACGCGGAGTTGAAGGCCTTCTACGATCGCAATCAGGCAAGCTACAAGAACTCCATTCCAGAAAAACGCAAAATTCAATATGTAGTTCTCGATAGCGCAAAGGTTGCCAGCCAGATTCAGGTCACGACCGCGGATTTGCAGGCGTATTACGATCAGCATCGCGATGAATACCGTACGGGCGATCAGGTGAATGTCCGTCACATTCTGATTAAGACGCCGCTACCAGATGCCAACGGCAAAATCGATCCGAATGGTGTCGAAGCCGCACGAAAAAAAGCTGAAGACGTCCTGAAGCAGGTTAAAGCCGGCGGAGACTTTGCGAAATTGGCGGGACAATATTCCGAAGACACCGCCAGTGCAAAAAATGGCGGTTCGATTGGATGGATTGGGCGCGGCCGTACGGTTCCCGAGTTCGAAAAGGCGGCTTTCGGTTTGCCGAAGGGTGGGACCAGCGACTTGGTCCAGAGCAGCTACGGATTCCACATTATTCATGTGGACGATAAACAGGACGCGCATTTGAAGACGCTCAGCGAGGTGCGGCCCGAGATCGAACCCATGATCAAGCAAATCAAAGCGTCGCAAGCGCTATCTTCCCAAGCAGATGCATTCCTGGCGCAAGCGAAGAATGATGGTCTCGAAAAGGCAGCAACCGCTAGAGGATTGCAAGTGGTGAGCACTGGTTTTGTCGGTCGGAGCGACGCTCTCCCCGGAATAGGACCGGCGCCCCAATTCATGGATGCTGTCTTCGGCGCGACGGACAAGTCGCCGGCGGAGGAGTCTTCCATTCCTCAGGGTATGGCAATCTTCCACGTGGAGGCGATTCAGCCTCCGGCGACGCCTACTTTCGAGGAAGTGAAAAACAAGCTGGAAGATGAGTTTAAGAATCAACAAGCGCAGACCTTGCTTGGACAGAAGACGCAAGAATTGTCCGATCGCGCCAAAGCTGATCATGACCTTCAAAAAGCAGCGAAGGAGTTGGGTGCGACCATCAAGACCAGCGATTTCGTCGCACCCGACGGCCAAGTGCCAGATATCGGTTCTATGTCAGGCAATGCTTCTGTCGCCTTCAGCATGAAAACCGGCGATATCAGCGGACCTATCGAAGCGGCAAACAACGGTGTCGTACTGACTATCACTGATCGCCAGGAACCCACTGATGCCGACTACACCGCGAAAAAAGACCAGATTCGCGATTCGCTGCTACAAAACAAACAAGCCGAAATGTTCGGAATGTTTGTCATGAATCTGCACGACCAGATGCAGAAGTCGGGCAAGATCAAGATTAATCAGGATGAAATGAATCGCTTGACCCGCGCGCAGGGTGGAGATCAGGGCGAATAACAGCGGCGCCCCGCGCAGTTTTTCGCCGTACGGTTAAAGAAGGCCGATGCCATTCCCGCGCGCTACTGGAATCTTGTTACATCCCACTTCGCTGCCATCGCGCGGTGGCATCGGCGATTTAGGGCCGGCGGCGTACGAGTTTGCCGAGTTTCTGAGCTCAGCTAAACAAGGACTTTGGCAAGTTCTGCCGCTCGGGCCGCCGGCCAGTGGCAATTCTCCCTACTCTTCGACGTCGGCGTTTGCCGGAAATCCGTTGCTAATTAGCCTTGAGCGTCTTCGGGACCGAGGCTGGCTAGAAGGAACGACGCTGTCATCGCTCAGCGACCCAGGAGAAACCGTCGATTACGAGGCGGTACAGCGCATCAAGCCCGTGCTTCTGGAAGTTGCCGCGCAGAACTTTCTGAAGAATGCAGCCGGAGTCGCCCGCGTTCGATTTGAAACGTTCTGTGCTGAAAATAGATGGTGGTTGGAGGATTATGTTCTATTTGACGCTTTGCGTGGGCGGTATAAGAGTCAAAGTTGGAACCACTGGCCTTCAGATTTGGCAAGACGTCAGCCTCAAGCGATCGAGAGTGCTCGATCCGAACTTTGGCAAGAAATCGCGACCACCCGTGCAATTCAGTTTTTCTTCTGGGAACAATGGCAGGCTCTCCGGTTGGCGTGTGCTCAGAGATCCATTCGTATGGTAGGCGACGTGGCAATATTCGTGGATTATGATAGCGCTGATGTCTGGGCGCACCGCGACCATTACCGGCTACAAGACGACTTGACGCCAGAAGTTGTTTCTGGCGTCCCGCCGGATGCCTACAGCGCCAACGGCCAACGATGGGGCAATCCACTGTACGATTGGCGGGTATTGCGTGAACAAGGCTATGAATGGTGGATTCAGCGTATGCGCTGGGCCACTAAGACATGTGACTACATCCGGCTGGATCATTTTCGCGGGTTTGCGCAATTCTGGGAGATCCCTGCGTACGAACCGACCGCGATTCATGGCCGCTGGGTGGATGGTCCAGGCGACGACCTGTTCCGTGCATTGCGCGAGAGTCTGGGCGCGTTACCTTTCTTTGCCGAGGATTTGGGGGTGATTACTCCCGATGTTGTCGCGCTCCGAGAACGGGTAGGAGTTCCTGGGATGGCGGTTTTGCAGTTCGGTTTTGGCGATACCGGGGCGCACGTCTATCTGCCTCATCGCCTGGTTCCGGATCGCGTCGTGTACACGGGCACGCACGATAACGACACCATTCTGGGCTGGTGGCAATCGTTGAGCGAAAGAGAATGTGCGGCCGTAGAATCTCTGGTAGGTCGTTGTGCAGATGGCGTGAACTGGGCTTTAATCCGGGCGGCGCAAGGGTCTGTCGCGGCCTTGTCCGTGGTACCGATGCAGGATGTGCTTAGTTTAGGCGGCGAAGCGCGCTTAAATATTCCCAGTAAGCCCGATGGGAATTATCGTTGGCGAATGAATGTTGGATCGCTCACAACGGAATTAGAGCAGCGTTTGGCGGGTCTCGCAGAAATCACAGACCGGTTGCCCGTATCAGTTGCGATTCCCGCGAGCGATGATTTTGCCGCTTAGTGTAGGCTTTTAACATTCTTGCAACAAAGCGGGTTCCCGCCTGCGACTAATATCGTATATACGCTGAATCTGGTGAAATTCCTTGTCCGATGCCATCATCCAAGCTCGCGCCGTAGAGAAGTTCTACACTCAGCCCGACGGAAACCGCATCGAAGTTATTGCGCCCACAGATCTCGATGTGTTTGCGGGCAAAATTATTACACTTCTCGGCCCCTCCGGTTCTGGTAAATCTACGTTCTTGCGAATGCTGACCGGCCTCTCGGCTCCTTCATCCGGGCAGGTACTGTGGCACGGTCAGCCGGTGGGCAATCAGCCTCCGAATGTCGCCATTGTTTTCCAGAGTTTCGCTTTATTCCCATGGCTTAACGTTCTAGAGAACGTCGAGGCTCCGCTAGAAGCGCGAGGAATCGCGCCAATCGAGCGCCGGAAGCGCGCGCTCAAAATCTTAGACACGGTTGGCTTGGATGGTTTCGAGACGGCCTATCCGAAAGAACTATCCGGCGGAATGAAGCAACGTGTAGGTTTTGCCCGCGCTCTAGTCGTGGAACCGGAAGTCCTGTTCATGGATGAGCCTTTTTCAGCGCTGGACGTCTTAACAGCAGAAACCCTTCGCCGCGAATTGCTCGAATTGTGGCTAACCAAGAAAATTCCGACCAAGGCGATTTTCGTGGTCACGCACAACATAGAAGAGTCGGTATTACTAGCCGATCGAGTGATCGTTCTCGGCAAAAATCCAGGGCACATCCGCTCAGATTTCGAAATTAGTTTGCCCCATCCTCGCGATCGTAAAGCCCCAAAATTTGTTGAGTTTGTAGATTACATATACAAAATTATGACTCAGCCCGACGCTGAGACGTTGACAAGACCCGGCCACATAACGCCTTCGGTCACGCGTCCACCGCGACAAAAGTATCAAATGCTACCCCATGCTCGTACCGCTGGGATCAGCGGTCTGCTCGAAATCCTCAATGACGGAGGCGGCCATGATGATCTTTACCGGTTGGCCGAGAAACTTGCGATGGATGTGGACGATCTCCTGCCTATCATCGATGCCGCTACTATTCTCGGCTTCGCCAAGCTTACCGAAGGCGATGTGCAAATTACTTCCGAAGGCGTGGCGTTCGCTGAGGCCGATATTCAAACGCGAAAAATGTTGTTCCGCGAAGCGGCGCTTAAACACGTAACGATTCTCCAATGTATTGAAGGCGTATTGAAAGCCAAGGCTGACCATTCCATCTCCGACGAATTCTTCCATGACATTCTCGACGAACACTTCAGTGCGGATGAAGTCGAGCGTCAATTCGAAACAGCAATGAATTGGGGGCGGTACGGAGAAATTTTTGACCACGACCCAGAGAACGCACGTTTGGTCTTAAGCGAGCCGCTCGTGGAAATCCATTCTGCTCCAACGAAGTCATGAAGAAGCAAGCAGGCGAGACCACTTCTCTTACGGCCTACCGGTTGTGGTCGCTGTTGCCAAAGCTGGAGCCCTCGCACTTACCCGACTTGCTCATGTTTGGCGCGGCCATCGCCCTCTTCTACGGGTTGATTGCTGTCGCCCGCACCTGGTTTGGGCCTTTTACTCCCGAAGTGGAAATATCTCGCAGTGCGTGGATGCTTCCTATCTACGCTGGCTTTTCGCTATTGCGGATCATAGTGGCATACGCATTCAGCCTTGCCTTCACGCTCGTGTATGGGTATGTCGCTGCATACAACGCCAAGGCCGAACGCTTCATGATTCCATTGCTGGATGTTTTGCAGTCGATTCCCGTACTCAGTTTTCTACCCGGCGTGATGCTTGCCATGGTTGCGCTTTTTCCCAGTCGGCAACTGGGAGTCGAATTGGGCGCCATTCTCTTGATTTTTACGGGCCAAGTTTGGAACATGGCCTTCAGTTTTTATTCTTCTCTCAAAAGCATTCCTCGGGACATGCGTGAAGCGGCGCGTATCTACCACTTCAGTTGGTGGCAGCGTTTTGTCCAGGTCGAATTGCCCTACGCCGCAATTGGTCTGGTGTGGAATTCCATGATGTCGGTGGCCGGGGGATGGTTTTTTCTTATGGCCTGCGAGATGTTCGTTCTGGGCTCGCGCGATTTCCGGCTGCCGGGTTTGGGATCGTATCTGCAAACTGCTGCCAGTGAAGGCGACACCCGCTCGATTCTATGGGGAGTCGCGACCATGATTACGGTCATCGTCCTGCTCGATCAGTTTGTTTGGCGCCCGGTAATCGCGTGGGCAGAGAAATTCAAAGTCGAGCAAGTCGAAAGCAGTGATACACCGCGCTCTTGGGTGCTCAATCTGATGCAACATTCTCATAGCCTCGCGCTGCTCCGTAAAAAAGCGCTGTTTCCCCTGCGGGAATCTTTGATGTCGTATTTTGCTAGAAAACAGGGCACGCCTCGAACGGAGAACGCAAAACGAACTTACGAAGTCTGGCTTGTGCGGCTATTGGGACTAGCTGCTCTGTGCTTGATTGCCTACTCTGTTATGCGTGTCGTGATCATGCTCGCGGGCATCACGAAACCAGAGGGAGCAGATTTGGCTTTAGGCCTCGGGGCGACTTTCACGCGCGTGAACATCACTTTGCTACTCGGCGCAGCCTGGACCATACCTGTGGGCGTGATGATCGGATTTCACCCTCGCCTTGCTCGTATAGCCCAGCCGTTAGCTCAGATCGCCGCGTCTGTGCCTGCCACAGCCTTATTCCCAGTCGTGTTGCTGTTGTTAATTCGACTAGGCGGGGGACTTGGTATTGGTTCCATCGTGCTGCTATTGCTCGGCACACAATGGTACATTCTGTTTAACGTGATTGCTGGTGCTATTGCCATTCCGACTGATTTGAAGGAAGCCTGCACGATTTGCGGCATTAACGGCTGGCAACGTTGGCGTAAACTGATTCTGCCTGGAATCTTTCCTTACTTGGCCACAGGCCTAGTGACTGCGTCAGGCGGCGCATGGAATGCGAGTATCGTAGCGGAGTATTTTCATTTCAAAGGGCAGACCTATTTTACGACTGGTCTTGGGGCAACGATTAGCCGAGCCAGCGACAGCGGCGATTTCACTCTCTTGCTTGCCTCTACAATGGTGATGGCCGCCATGGTCGTCACAACGAATCGCCTTGTCTGGCGTAGGATGTACCGCTTGGC
>Ga0070735_10003274_pt1 | contig 14267 bp, 15 predicted proteins | sample Coa_R1_FD_66443 | JGI IMG/M metagenome (GOLD analysis project Ga0070735, IMG submission 66443) | Surface soil microbial communities from Centralia Pennsylvania, which are recovering from an underground coalmine fire - Coalmine... | ecosystem: Environmental > Terrestrial > Soil > Unclassified ...
CGCGGCGCGGATAGCGCCGCCTTGCGCGGGCAGGATGCCTAATGCGACCTGGGGCAGACGCCATTCGGCTCGTTCCGACGCGACGATGAGATCGCAACAAAAAGTGAGGATGCATCCGATACCAATCGCGTAGCCGTTGACGGCGGCTATCACCGGCTTCGAGAAATCGGTCAGCATGGTGATTGGACTCAATCGACGGCGCTTTGGCAGATCATCCAGAAAGTCAGCGATCGAGTTTTCGGTATGGGTCCGCGGATTTTTAAGATCCGCGCCTGCGCTGAATGCGCCGCCCTTTTCGTCGCCGGTCAAAATCACGCAACGCACCTCTCGATCTTCTTCCAGTTCGGGGAGGCGCTCGCGAAAACCATTTAAGAATTCAGCACACCATGCGTTGCGCGCCTCGGGACGGCTCAGCGTCAGGATCGCTACCTGACCAAACTTTTCACAAAACAGTGGCATCGCCGGTCCTCCCTATGAAGTGGCTTTCGCTCAGGCGAACAAGGGCGCGATTAATTTATCGAATAACATCGCGCGGCATTTTCTCCCATGATTCGGCGCTGCGACGTCTCGGGCAGTGCAGCGCAATGTTCGCGCAATTCGTTGACCGCGCCGGGAAACTCACAGTCATAGTGCGGGTAGTCCGACGCCCACATCAGGAAAGCGTCGAGGCCCAGTGCCGTGGCGGCTTTAAGCGCCATGTCGTCGGGCTCGCATGAACAGAAGCACTGGCGAAGGAAATACTCGCTCGGCTTCAGCCGCGCCTTCGGCACCATATGGCCGATCTTGCCATGGAACTCGTCGAGGCGTGCCAGCCACCACGGAACCCATCCGCCACCCGCTTCGAGAAATGCGACCCTCAAGCGTGGATATCGGTCGAGCACGCCGTTGCAGATGATGTCCATGCACGCCATTTGCTGTTCCAGCGGATGCGAAATGATCATGCGTTGGAAGAAATCGTGATAGCGATCGAAACCTGCCGTCGGCATGTCGCCGCTCACCGCGGCATGGAGCGCGATAGTGCAATCGAGCTCCTGCGCTTCGGCCCAAAACGCATCGAGAGCGGGATCGCTGAGCAGACGTTTGTTGTATGGATTCGAGCGTACCAGCACGGCCTTGACGCCATGTTGTTTGACCACGCGGCGCATCTCAACAATCGCAGCATCGACATCGTACAACGGAACGGGCGCGACGCTATAAAGCCGGTCCGGCGCGGCCGCGCAGAAATCGTGCATCCAGTTGTTGTATGCGCGGCACGCTGCCGCCGACAGCTCGATATCGGTAATAGCGACAAACCCGAGGCCGATGGAAGGAAACAACACCGACACATCGATGCCCTCGGAATCCATGTCCTGCAGACGCGCGTGCGGATCGGAACTGCCCGGCCGTAGGTCATCCCAGGTGAGTTTGCGCGCCAGATCGGGAGTAGCTAGACCGCCCGGGATACACATGGCGGCGGGGGAGTAGATGCTGCCGCGCGCGACGCGATCGCCGACCCCGATTCGTTCAATTCCATCCGCATCCTTCATGATTCGTGGCGTCCGATCGCGAAATTCTGGTTCGATGTAGTCACTCCAGAATGAACGCGGTTCGACGATGTGACCATCGGCATCTATTATCTTCGCCATCTTCAAATCTCCAAGTTGACGGCCAAGTATAGATCGATTGCCGTGAAGGCTGCATCAGAAATCATTCCCACTCTCGCCAAGTGAAAAGGCTTAGGGTGATTCGGAGGCATTGTCGAAGGCGGCAAAATCCGCTCAAATTCGCCTTGAGCCGAATCTCCTGGTGGTCGACTACTCCTCGCTCTAAACCGCAACAATCATGAACCATCAAAAAACTCGTTACGGAACGATGGCAAGACTGATCAGAGTTGAGTTTCTGTTCGGTTAAACATCCCGCCAAGGCAAAGGAACGCCAATGGCGAAGTTTCTCCGTATCGGAGTTCATCACTCGAATGTGTCCGGATATACGTCCAAAGCCTGGTCGGTTCGCCGGGTCGGCTCGACTGCCGTCTTGAAGTGGGGCGCGGTGAGGGTGCTTGGAGCTGGTCAAGAGAGACGGATTTATTGGGCGGTTCCACCTCGGCAGAAAGTTGTTCGATGCGGAACGGAGAAACGGGCAAACGGCTACGTGAGGAAAGCCATTTCACGGCGGTTAGGCCATCAATATGAAAGGTTACCAGAGAGCGTGCCCATCCGGAGACGACTCGCGCTCGATAACGTCGATCTCGAACGCAAGCTTGCGACGATATTGTTTGTCGACATCGTTCGCTCGACAGAAAAAGCCGCGCGCATGGGCGACCGGCGCTGGTCCGAGGTGATGAATCACTATTACGCCGCGGTCCGCAGAGAGCTTCGCACGGCTTCGGGAAAAGAGGTAACTACAACCGGCGACGGAATGCTGGCGATTTTCAAAGCGGGAGCGAAGGCTATTCGATGTGCGTCTGCAATTCGCGAGGCGGTACGCACTCTGGGACTCGAGATCAGAGCGGGTCTGCATGCGGGCGAGTACCAGATGATCGGAGGCGAAGTCGTCGGTATCGCGATTCATATTGGCGCGCGCGTAGCTGCCAAGGCAGGCGCGAGCGAGCTGCTGGTCTCGAGCGCGGTCAAAAACCTGGTGCCTAAGTCGGGAATCAAGTTCAAAGACCGTGGGGTTCATCGACTCAAGGGCGTACCCGAGAAATGGCGCCTCTACATGATCGATTCTTAAGCTCGCCGTGGCCCCTTTCGGAGGTCCAGCGAAATTTCAAGTGGCGATTTTACCGCTGCGCACCATCTTACGTGCACGATGCTTCCCAAAGTGCTCCGCGAGCACCGCGCGGATGAGTTTGCGCGCTGCGATACCTCTCTCGCGCGCGGTGTTCTCGATCCGTTCCACGTACCAGCCCCGATGAATCAAGCCCGACAGAGAAAATCGCCAGCGCCGGAATGGTGCATAGCTAAACCACTCACAGGCTCTCGCTACACGTCATCCTAAGTCTTGTCGCGTACCAGCGTGCCGTTTTCATACAACTCCTGAATTCGCTTGTCTGGAAGCCCGAGGTAATCGCGCAGGACCCGCTCGTTGTCCTCACCCAGGCGCGCCGAGCGCAGCTCGGTGCGATCCGGCCAGGCAGAGAATTTCACCGGCACGGCGGGAATCGCCACTTTGCCTAGAAGCGGATCTTCGACCCACCGCACGGTCTTGCGCTCGTTCAGATGCGGATGAGCCATCGCCTCGTTGAGAGTCAGGACCGGCGCGCATGGCACGCGTTCCTTGTCCATCGCGGCGATCGCATCCTCGCGGGTGGGAAAGGTCGCCAGCCATTCCTCGATAATCGCCTGGAGCTCGAAGCGATTCTTTTGTCGATCTCGTGCACGCTGGAAGCGCGGGTCGGTTGCAAGCTCGGGCTTGCCCATCGCGCGGACCATCTGCGGCCATTGATGCGCCGAAATCAGTATCATGATGTATTGGTCGTCGCGATAACGGAAATTGCCTGCCGGTCCGGGCCCGTCGGCCTGTGACCCTGCGCGTTTGGGCCGTACCCGATCGCCCGCCAGCGCGATCTTCGGCACGTTGAGTTCGTGCATATGGAAATAGGTGTCGGTCAGCGAGGCGTCGAGATACTGCCCTTCACCGGTGCGCTCGCGATGCAGCAAGGCAGCGAACACCGCCATCGCCGCCGCTACGCCGGTCGAGATGTCGCCGATCGCCATTCCGATCATCACCGGCGCGCGATCCGGTTCACCAAGGTTATCGGTGATTCCCGCGTAGGCCTGTCCGATGGTGTCGTAGCCGGCCTTGCCGGATAGCGGTCCAGTCTGGCCCGCCATCGAGATCGAACACATGATGATCTTCGGATTGACCTTCTTCACTTCGTCGTAAGAAAAGCCCATCCGGCCGATCACGCCGGGCGCGAAATTCTCTACCAGAACGTCGAACTTCGGCAGCATCGACATAACCAAGTCGCGCGCCCCCGGCTGCTTCATATCGATCGCAAAGCTGAGCTTGCTGTGATCGTGTTGCATGTAATAGGTGCTGTGGCTGCTGGACTTGTCGTTGCGCGGCTTAAAACCCGCGTCGCGGATGCGATCGCCATGCGGGGCCAGTTCCAGCTTGACGACCTCGGCGCCCAACTCCGCCATCAGGCGGGTGCAGGTTGGTCCGGCCACAAACTGGGTAAAATCAAGGACACGGTAGCCCTCGAGCATCCTTGGCGCATTTGCCATGGCAATCGATCCTCCGAGGTTTCAGTCGCGGCTGGCGGGCCGTTGCGATGGGTTGCCCCAGCCGCATGAGAGTTTTCCGACGGCTATCACATAGTCGGTCGGCCGGACAATCTGATTAGAGATCGTCTTAGAGATCGTCGAGGCTGAAATCTATCGGAACAAGTGCCCTTCGAGGAACTCAAGGACCTCCGCGTCGCGCGGGCGCCGCCGCGATTTCGGTCGTTCCCAGACGATACCGGGATAACCCTTTAGGGGAAGCAGTCGGTTGCCGGTGTAGGTCCAATCCTGAAGCTCCTCGATGGCCACGTGATAGCGCGGTTCGCGGCCGGTGCGGCCGGTGAAGAGTGCCCGCGGGATATTGACCATGTGCGGTGAGCGCTTGCGCTCGTAAAGCAACGGCGCCCCGCATCGGCAGCAGAAGCTTCGGGTTGACGCTGTCTTCGCATCTTCGAAGCGAGCGATGCTTCGGTGGCCTTTCACCACGCGCGCATGCTTGCGCCAGCAGCCGATATAGGTCGCATACGCGGCGCCGTGCGCGCGGCGGCTCGCCTCGGAGTGATCGTGCCAAGCCCAAAAAGCGGGAAAGTCGATCTCTATCTCAACCGCGCCACATAGACAGCGGCCGGATACGTGCCGGACACCGACGACCTTCGCAATCACGACGCAGGGGGACTTAGCTTGTCTTGGGTCTTGGTCTCAAAGTCACTCGCGTCGTGGCGCTCGTGTAGCTGATCGGAGGGCTTTCCGAAGGTGCAGTTGACCTTGCGGCCACGCTGGACCGCCGGTCGCTGCGCGATGGCGTTGGTCCAGCGTTGGACGTGTTTGTAACTTTGAACGTCGAGGAACTCGCCGGCGCCATAAACTGCACCCTTGGCCAAGGCGCCATACCACGGCCATGTAACGATGTCGGCGATGGTGTAGTCTTTCCCGGCCAAATACTCGGCCTGCGCCAAACGCCGGTCGAGGACGTCCATCTGCCGTTTGACCTCCATCGCGTAGCGGTCGATCGCGTATTCGATCTTGGTCGGAGCATAGGCGTAAAAGTGGCCGAATCCACCGCCGAGGTATGGGGTGCTGCCCATCTGCCAGAAAAGCCATGAGAGGCACTCGGCTCGCGTCTTGGGATCGTGGGGCAGAAACGCATCAAATTTTTCTGCGAGGTACAACAAGATCGCGCCGGATTCGAAGACCCGAATCGGCTCCGAACCACTTCGATCCATCAGCGCGGGAATTTTCGAGTTTGGATTGATCTCGACGAAGCCGCTGCCGAACTGGTCCCCTCGCATGATGTTGATGAGCCATGCATCGTACTCGGCGCCCTTGTGGCCTAGCGCGAGCAGCTCCTCGAGCATGACTGTGACCTTGACGCCGTTGGGCGTACCCAGCGAATAGAGCTGCAGCGGATGGCGTCCGATGGGCAGGTCTTTCTCATGGGTCGGCCCGGCGATCGGTCGGTTGATGTTCGCAAAATTACCGGTGCCGTTCTTGTTCCAGGTCCAGACCTTCGGTGGGGTATAGGCAGATGCGTCGCTCACAGCGTCATAGCTCCATAGGTTGAATGTTGATCGAACCTCGTCGAAACAGCCTCAGACTAAGCTTGGTCGGGCCGCGCTGTCCATCGAGTTAATGGCGAACGAATCGATTTCGTAGCCGCTCAAGTAAAGTCGATTCCGGTAACGCGATGCGGCCGCTCAAGACGCAATTCGGGCGATGGCAGAACGGCAAGCGGGTCGGCAGCCATCTTCGCGCAGATCGATGCGAGAGCATTTCGTTCGCCAACCGCCTGGCCGAGCAGGGCGTCTAATCGTGCTGCCATGCCAGGAGCGAAAAGCGACTTACTTCTGGCCTTCTTTCCAGACGTAATATTTCGGCGGCCAGGTGCCGTGGCCGCCCGGATATTTCGCATGCATCGCGCGATCGAGGTCGAGGCGGAATAGCGCTTCGTCATTCGTCGAGGTCATCCCGCGCGCCTTCTGATCGTCGCGCACGCGCGAGGCTTGCGCTTCATCATCAATAAACTGCGCGCGTCCCATCACGAGAAACTCATCGTCGACGTCGACGGGCGGGAAGGTATGCAGCGTGTAGCGGCCATCGCGCTTGAGGTCGTTGCATTTGGGTGAGGACGGAAGAATCAAAGCGTAGAGGCATCCGTCGACAACGGTAGGGCAAATGGGATGCAGGCGCGGCGCGCCGTCCTTGCGCACCGTGGCGAGGAACGCGAGGCCGACACCGAACTGATACAGCAGCTTGCGGCCGGCGGCGGCCATCTCGGGCGCGCTCCTTTCGAACTCATTCCATGAGGCCATGGCTAGTCTCCTGAAAAAGTTTCAGCCGTTTGAGATGTGCCTGCGCGAACTGCGCGCTGACGATGTAGACCTGGGCGACCGCCACAGGATGCGGTTGCGCGAGCATCGCGAGCGTCTTGCGCGGCATCAGGATTGCGCCGGCGAGCGCCCACGCCTGCCATTCGGGGTCGCGGAAGGCGGGTACCATCGTTCCCGGTTGCGCGTGCTCGAGCGCAGCGGCGTCGCGAAGCGTCGGCACATGCAAAATCGCGTGCGCGAGCTCATGCATCACGGTCGCGCGCGCGAAGTTCGGGCGTGGCTCGCCGGTGAGATCTTTCCACATCCACTCGCGGATGAGTATTTCGCATTCGAACTCACTCGATGGAATAGTAAGCGCGGCGCAGTCGCCGAGTTCACTCTCGCCGGCCGGTGTCACATGCACGCCGAAGCGCGGCAGGATGCGATCGATCCATCCGACGATGTCGACTGGCCGCGGCGCTTTGAGCGCGCTGGGCTGGAACACGCTCAGCACAGTCGCGCCCAACGCCTCGAGGCATGCCATCGAGAGGCCCGGCATCATCAGGGTGGAATCGTTAGCGATGTCACTCATCGCGCTTCAGCATCTTGAGAATTTGGGTGAGGTCCGCGTCGGAGAGATCGCGGCGCTTGAAGCGTCGCGCGAGGGCGAGCGCGAGATCCTGATAACGCGAGGGCGCCGTCGAGAGATCCAATCGGAGCGCGCGGCTGACTTCCGCGGCATGCTGGAGCTCGGTGCGCGTGAGGCCGCGGATCGCGGCGATCAGCGCATCCCAATGCGATTCCATCAGCGGTCCGCGCACGCCGCGCTCGACCTCGCCCAGGTAGACGTGCGAGATACCGACGGCATCGGCGACCTCGCGGAGGCTAAGTCCATTCGCGACGCGCGCGTGACGGACATAGTCTCCGAAGCGGTTTGGCCTGGAAGTGGTGTCGCTCATAAGGTAGGCAGCCCGCCTTACACCGTAAGTAAGGCAAGCTGCTTACCAATGTCAAGCGGAAAAAGATGTAGCCTCGTGGACGAAGGTTCGCGCGGCGATGTATCTTCGCTCAGAAGGTGGACGGCGAGATGGCGCGATGCCTGCTAGTTTTCCGGCGCAAGCAGAAGTACTACCGCATCCCCGATGCCGAAGTGGAAGACTGGGACGAAGTACGCGAGGAACTCGATGCGGATCCGCAGCTCATCGAACGTGTCGAAGGATGGGCTCCCTACACGCATGCGTATGGGATGCCTAACGGCTCGTTCTATCTTGTCGCGCTCGAGTGATGATCAGCCTCGCGCGCCCGATCCATCGGTCATTGTCCGGATCCGCTCGAATTAAGGCGCCATGTCAAATGTTCCGCCATGAGCTGACGGGCATGCAGTCTGCGCCGTCTCTTATCCCAATAGGGTCGATTGTAATCACACGCGGTCTGTCAGTTTTGGATGCTAAGTGATGCTATGGGATCTCCATTAGATCGGCACGCGTAATGCTGCACTAGTATACCGTCATGGAGGTACCCAACATGGAATCCGCACAAATCGAGAAGCGATGCCGTCTGGTTGGTTTGGTGAGAGATACGAGCGGACGGGTGCGATTCAACGAGCAGCCAACCATCGTACGCGAAGTCAACAACCTCGATCGTCACATGTTCCTGGTCAGGTTCGATGACGGCGCGACCACTTTCCTGTTCCCGCACGAAGTCTCGGTCAACTAGATCGATGGTTCCGCAGCAGGTCGGCCGCGCATCTAGCGTCCCGGCTGCTTGGCAGCCCGCCAAACCGTATCATTGAAAACGCGTTCCATGAGAGCGCGATAACAATCGAAACAAAATCCAAGGCTTCCCGCGGACTCGTCAACTGTGTTGGGTTCTTCGAGGCGGAACACGAACGCACGCAATGCGCGCGTAGGATCGAAGCATCCGACGCATACAATCGCCCGGCCGTGTTGATTCGCCGCTTGGGCGAACTCGTTGACGAACATCAGATCGTCCATCAGTACGAGTTTGTCATCGCGATCGATAGCGTCTCCGGAAAATGGCATCTCAGCAGCGCCCGCAACCTTCAATCTGATCATTTTGATACGCCTTTTTCCCCGCGGGGTTCATCGATTCGTCTCAAAGCGGAGCGGACTTCGCTACGATGGGCGAGCAGCAAGGGAAAGGCCAACGCGAGAGCAATGATGCGATCGAAATCATCAACGTATTTCTGCGGTTTCCTGCGCACACGCCGCGCCGATACTCAGCAAGGGGAAATTTTCCACGGCAGTTGTGGCGTTTATGACCGCAGTGACTGTCGCTACCTTCGGGATGATGGCGATTCTAGACGCGAAGGACTTTTCGCACCGACGCGCGGCCACGTTCCAACAGACTCTGTGCCCATGCGAATTCGGTCGCCAGGATGGCGAGGCCGGCAGGAATTACGACGACCGCCGGACCGGGAAGAAAAATCATTGCGATGCCGACCAGCAGCACCAGCGATCCGATGATCATGATGACCACGCGCCGCGCCGAACGTGCGCCGACCACGAACCATACGGCGATCGCAGCCATAACTCCGACCACCGCCCAGAACAGCCATTGCGGAATGATGTGCTCCTGATAAGGACGCATCAGCACCACCGCCGACATCTTTTCCCATCCCTCCGCGAACAGCCTGACCGCGACCCACGCCACCATCGCGAATCCTATGTGCTCGATCTCCGGGCAGCGTTGAAGCAGCGAGACGAATACTATCGCGGCGTATCGCACCGCAATGATTCCGAGCGCGACGCCCGCGAACACCACCCACAGCTCATCCGACATGCCGACCGCGACCAGCGTCGAGTCGAATGCGAAGGCTGCGTCGGTAAGTTCGACCATCGCGATCGTCATCCAGAAGCTGCGGCGCGAATCATCTGGGCCATCCATTTGATGCGTGACCGTGCGCGATGCGAAGTGCGCTATGGCGACGTAGAGCAGATAGAGCGCACCCGCGAATTGAAGCCACCAGACGTTCATCAGCCATTTCGCGCTGAGCAGCGCGCCGGCGCGCAGGATGAACGCGCCCGACATGCCGTAGAACAGCGCGCGCTGGCGCAGCGATGGCTGCAACGGCCGCACCAGCATCGCCATCGCGAGCGCATTGTCGACTGACAAAATGCCCTCAAGAAAAACCAGCGTGCCGATCGCGATTAGATTCTCAAACATCGGATGACTAAAAATCTATTGATAAGATAAGGCGCAATTTCGAGGCCGCACGCTCGCGCCTGGCTTTTCCCTTTCATTACTTGAGCGATGCGGACAGACCGATCACCTCGGAAGATTCAGATGCGGCAAGGCGCTACAGATGCGGCGTCGCGGCGGGTGCTTAATCCTCGTCGACGTACTCGCCGAGCTTGCGATAGAGCGTCTTGCGATCGATCTTCAAAATCGCGGCGGCTTCGGTTTTGTTGCCGCCCACCGATTCCAGAATCATCCGCGCGTACTGCTGCTCGACACGCTCGAGGGTGAACTTGCGCGCGACCGCATCTTCGAGAAGATTGCTGGTCGGAGCGGCGGCGCCGGTCATGCTCGCAGGTAGATCGGCGACCGTGAGGCGGCTTTGACGCGAGAGGATCACGCCGCTCTGGATCGCGCTCTGCAACTCGCGCACATTGCCCGGCCATCGATAGCTCATGAAGAAATCCATCGCCTCGGGTTCGATGATGGGGATCGGCTTGCCGGCCTCGGCGCTGGCGCGCACCAGAAAATGTTTGATGAGCAACGGAATGTCATCGCGCCGTTCGCGCAGCGGCGGCACGCTCAGAGTGAACGTCGCGAGACGATAAAACAGATCCGCGCGAAACTTTCCGTCGGCGATCGCCTTGTCGAGATTGGTATTGGTCGCGGCGACGATGCGCACATCGATGGGGGTTTCCTCGGTAGCTCCGAGCGGCCGAACCTTCTTGTCCTCGATGACGCGCAACAGCTTGGCTTGCAGCGCGTACGGCATCTCGCTGATTTCATCGAGAAACAGCGTCCCGCCCCGCGCGGCCTGAAACAGCCCGAGCTTGCTCTGGCGCGCATCGGTGAACGCACCGCGCGCGTAGCCGAACAGTTCGCTTTCGATGAGATTGTCGGGCAACGCGGCGCAATTGACCGGCACGAATGGAGCGTCGCGGCGGCGGCTTTCGAAATGCAGCGCGCGGGCGAGGAGATCCTTGCCGGTCCCGCTTTCGCCGGTGATGACGACCGTCGCGTTGGTATCGACGAACTGCTCCAGTTTGCGCAGCACCGCCTTCATTTTTGGATCGGCCGCGATGATGGTTCCGATCCCATAGCTGCGCGCGAGGTCTCCGCGTAGGCGGCGAATTTCCTGGCGTAACTGAATATTTTCCAGCACGCGCGCCACCAGCACCAGGAACTGGTCGTTGCGAAACGGCTTGGTGATGTAGTCGGCTGCGCCGAGCTTCATCGACTCGACCGCCGATTCAATCGATCCGAAAGCCGTGATAATCACCACCGGCAGATCGGGAACCAGCTCGCGCAATTCGTTCTGCAGCTCATGCCCGCTCATCCCGCTCATTCGGACATCGGAGATGACCAGATCAGGGCAGTCCTCGCGCACGCGCGCGAGGGCTTCGGCGGCCGAATTGGCGCTGCGAGCGGTATAGCCGGCCTCGCTCAGCACATCGCATAGCAGGTTCACCATCTCGCGATCGTCGTCGACGACCAGGATTGTTGCGGTATCATTCATGGCCATTACGCATTGCGACTGTGCTTTCGACATTGCCGGCCGCCGTCCGTTGCGAGAGTGGGAACGAGACTAAGAAACGTGTGCCGGTGGAACTGCTCTCAAATGCGATCTTGCCGTCGTGGCTCTGCACGATGGTCTGGCAGACCGCCAGTCCCATTCCGGTTCCCTGGCCCGGCTCTTTGGTGGTGAAAAACGGATCGAAGATTCGCTCGCGATACGCTTCGGGAATTCCGGGACCGGTGTCCTCGAAGATCAAGGTGACGCGCGAGGCGCCGTTATCGGGCTCGACGCGCGCCGCGACGCTCAAGATGCCGCCGGTCGCGCGCATCGCATCCAGCGCATTGATTCCGAGATTGACGAAGACCTGCTGCAGCTGGTCCGGGTCGCAATCTATCATCAGCGGTTGATTGCCGAGCCGATTGTCCACCCGCACCCCGCGCTTGGTCGCTTCGGTTTCGATGAGATGGATCGAGCGCTGTACGATCGGCCGCAGGTCGGTGGTCAGCTTGCGCGATTCGCGATAGCGCGAATAGTCCAGCAGCATCCGCACGATGTTGGTGATGCGATCGATCTGCGCGATGATGATCTCGAGTCCTTCGGAAATCTTCTTTTCGTCGCGCCGGGCGTGCAGCACGTATTCGGCGCGGCCGCGGATCACCCCCATCGGGGTGCCGATCTCATGCGCCAGCCCGGCGGCGAGGCTGCCGATCGTCGCCAGCCGATCGGAATGAAGCAGCCGGCGTTCCAGCTCGATCTCGCTACGATGCTTTTCCAGCAGGTCCGCGCGCGCTTTCGCCAATTCCTCGCCGAGCTTGCGGAATTCCCCGATCAGGAGTTCGACTTCATCGCGAACCGGATTGCGGGTCGCTGCTTCATCTGCGGAAAAACTGATCACGCGGCGCGACAGTTCCGCCAGTGGCCGCGAGATGTAGCGCCGCACCGCGAGCGTGATCAACGCGACGATCGCGAACAGCGTCACCAAGCCGGTAACCGCGGATATCTCGAGGCGATCTTTGAGGTCGCCGCGCACGTCGGTCCAGTCATTCGCCACCAGCACGAAACCTATTTGAGGATGGCTGGGCGGTCCGAGCGGCACCACGTGGCATAGCCACTCACGACTAGGCCCCTCGTCGACGCGAAATTCCAACGGCTGGTTGGCTCTTGCCGACTTCACTTTTTCCGGCGCTATCTTGAGGCTGTCGGGAAATCCCGGCAGCGCGTGCCACAATTTGCCGTCATTGGTGAACACCGCGGCTTCGGTTCCGTCCGGCCGGATGCGTTGCAAGACGTCATCTATCTGATCCCATTCCTCGACCCGGATATCATCGTCGAACGCAGCGCTAAGGCTGCGCGCATTGGAGCGCGACTCGCGCGCCAGGTCGTGGATATAACCCTCGGTCGAGCGATGTACGCTCCAGTACATGTACCCTCCCATTACCGGGAGCAGCACAATGAGCAGCGCGACTATGAAGCGGGTTCCGACTTTCACGCGGTATGCCGACAAGTAGCGATCAGATCCATCGCCTCAGACCTTCGTTCAATCATGGCCGAGCGCCGCATCATAGGTCCACCTGCCCGGATCATTCGCTGGGTCCCTTGGACTCAAGACGCCCATCGATTCAAAACACCCGCGCCCCGCAGGCCTCTAGTGAACGGCTCAAGCCATTTGGGGGAAACGGACTTTCGAGGCTCTCGCAAGAGCGCGGGTGCTGGGGATCAAAGCAAGCGCAATGCCACGGGAAGATTCAGCAAAACTATGAATGTGGATTTGCGTCGGTGGGGCAAATATCCGCACCGTGCGGCATTAAGACGTTACGGCGGGGGATCGGGCAAGCCGCGAGTGTCCGAATGTCATCCGCTTATGAGGCGGATTTGGGTTCGATGAGCACCACCTCGAGCGGCTCGCGATGCGCATTTTCAGTCAGCAGCGTCTCGCTTTCGAGCCATCCCGCGACGCCCGCGGGAGCGCCGCGTTCGTCAGTGTGGCCATCGGCAAACAGCAGCTTCACCGCGACATCGGTCAGCGTTACCAGCACGCGCGGAGGATGCTGCACCATCATTCCTCTTTCAAGAGGTCCGAAGCCCAACCGGACGATTCGGACGCGATCGTTCTCGAACTCTATCTTGTAGCGCCTGGGATCGACGCGGACCGCATCGAGTTTCATCGGCGCAATTTTTGGAGGCGATTTCAGCTCGACCCGAATCTCGCGCGTTGCATGCCCTACGTCATCCGGCGCCGCTTCGCAGTAGTGCGTACTCCCTTGTGGCAAACGAGGGTCATCCGAATCGAGAATCACGCGCACCATCGGAAGCGCTGCGGGCGAATACTTCGGCAGATGCAGTCGCGCATTCAAATTGACCTGCACGATGCGTACATATTCGTTCTCGAATGCGATCAGATAAGGCTCGGAAATTTCCATCCTCTAACGCTAGACCCTCGACCGTACTCCAGAGTCAATGCGCGAAAGGCGGGACTTGATCCGTTACGCAGTCCTGATAATCAGCCTGCATGCCGCAAGTGAAGATTCTTCTCGACGAATCGGAGATCCCGGCGCATTGGTACAACGTCGTCGCCGATATGCCGAAGCCGCCCGCGCCGCTGCTTGGCGGCGATGGCAAGCCGGTCAATCCACAGTCGCTCGCCGCGATTTTTCCGCCCGCGATCATCGAGCAGGAAGTTTCGCGCGAGCGATGGATTCCAATTCCGGAGGCGGTGCGCGAGATCTATCGTCAATGGCGTCCGACCCCGATGTTCCGCGCCCGGCGCCTCGAGCAGGCGCTCGGGACGCCCGCCAAGATCTATTACAAGTACGAAGGCGTCAGTCCCGCCGGATCGCATAAGCCGAACACCTCCGTCCCGCAGGCCTACTACAACCGGCAAGCGGGCGTACGACGCATCGCGACCGAAACCGGCGCGGGACAGTGGGGGTCGGCGCTCGCGATGGCGGGACAGATGTTCGGCCTTGAAGTGCGGGTCTACATGGTGCGCGTTAGCTACGAGCAGAAACCGTTTCGCCGCTCGATGATGGAGGCGTGGGG
>Ga0070735_10003277_pt1 | contig 14262 bp, 8 predicted proteins | sample Coa_R1_FD_66443 | JGI IMG/M metagenome (GOLD analysis project Ga0070735, IMG submission 66443) | Surface soil microbial communities from Centralia Pennsylvania, which are recovering from an underground coalmine fire - Coalmine... | ecosystem: Environmental > Terrestrial > Soil > Unclassified ...
CGTGCGGGCGATCTTGCGCAGCTCCTTCCACGCTTGCACAAGCTCCTGTATCGATCGGGCGTCGGGGATCTTCCCCTCCTACAACGGGCAGCGCCAGTGGGCCGCGAAATAGAAAATCTCTCAGCCCGGTGAGGCTCATCGTCCTGAGCTTCCGCTGAAGCTCGATCAGGTCGTCTTTCGAGAGCATCTCCATGCCTTTGCAGGATATTAGATTCGCTTTTTGTTCGCCTAAGGTTTTTCGTTTGCGTTATTCACCATCCCAGCTCCGAACGGACGATCCTCACGAGGGCAGCGATGAAGAGGATGAGGACAGCAACGTCAAATATAAGCGGCTTCAGGTCGTCAATCAGTCGGCGTAATTTTTTCAAATTTTCCCTCTCCACACCAAACCATCGTGCACATACTTAAATGTTTAAAACAAGACCTATTTTCCTCTTACGCTGCTATAACTTAGGCTGTGGGAAAGGCGGTTGGAAACGGGGCTTCAAGCAGTGGGCTCTAAGTTCATAAAACAATGCGGCTTATTCAATGTATGCCGCAAAAGATCACAAACAATGACCTGGGTTATTGATTTAGGATTAGTGGGCCATCAGGTTCTATTTTTCGGGTTCCACATGCTCTCCTGCCAAAGGCCTCCCCATTTGCCGCCGTAGCGTTCGCTCATGCGGCGCATGAAGTTCTCGTGGATGGATTCGTGGCTCACGCTCCCTTCGAGGCGGCGTGGCTCGTCCGGCCCAACGGGCGCGAGCTTCTTCACGTCGTACTGCGCTTCCTCCTGTTCGTTGGTCGTCCTCGATCTCCTTTTTAGATTTATAAATAAATCTCTCTCTCTTGCCCTTGTCCGACCAATAAAAAAGCTGCTGATAATAGATCGCCGATGCAACATCGCAAGCGCTATCGCCAGTTCAGGATAAAAGGCAATTGGTTTCTTCATGAAAATAAAAAAGCTCTGGGGCGCGCACCAGCCGAAGCCAATGTGCACACCTCAAAGCTCTTGCTCTGTACACATTTGCGCGCGCCGTGGCTCCATAGCCACTCTGGAAGTATGATCGATTCACGTGGCGTGTCAACGGGAAAGTTTTGCACAAAAAAACGGCATCACACATGAATGAATGTGACGCTTTTTGGTTTCGACCTATTTGCAGTCAGTTAGATCGTCGCCATAATCGGGCATTGAACCCCGGACGGCAGATAATACTACATTCCGGTGGGTTTGGATATTCCAGGGGAAGAAGCACGCGTGAACTCGTATACTAGCGAGATGTCCAGTGCCGCTTTTAGCGTAAACATAGTGTTTGCTATGGTATCCTTTTAACTTTATATCGGCCTTTTTAAATAGCATTACGGAAGGATGGAGTAGGACGGCTAAAATTGTGATGGACTTAACATTTGGGGGATTTTGTTGATAGCAGTAATAATTCTCGTTGTATAATTGCGGCCTAAGAACGGTAGAGAAGGCGAATGGCAAGACGTCGGGTGTTCAGAACTAGAGTCAAGTGTCCTGGAATCAAGGCTGATCTCGGACCAAGAGTCGACCAAAGGGCCATGATAGGTCGAATTGTTGCGCTGGAGAAAGCGTCGGCTTCCGAAGTCAATCTTCTCCTAGGTGGTGCCATTATAGGTTGCCTCAATGCTTCGGTCGGAAGAAAGGTGGCGTCCGTTATTGATCGTGGTCAGTCCTTTACGGCAGTCATTGAAAAGGCCTTTCCGATCTATGATGACAAGTTCAAACCGAGTGGCGCACATCTGGACATCAGGGTAGAGTATCTTCTGGAGAAGTGCCAACCAGCAATCGAAACAGAAAACGGCTGGCGCTGTGTCGCATCTACTGAAGCACTCCACACCAACAAGAGAAAAGGGCGGACATTCTTTACAAAAGTGGCCGGGGTGACGTTTGAGGGCCGTCAGGAGATTGTTGCCAGATGTTCTGTCGGGGAACATCTCATTCTCGTTCGTGACCCCGACAATCGCTTTGACCCAGGTGCCATCAAGATCATTCGCTTAAATGGAGAGGAGCTGGGATTCATTCGTTCAGAGGTCTGCCGTACCGGCGAATCCAGTGGTCTCGCATCCCGGATGGATCGGGGGGACCAATACCAATGCCGGATCAGCAGTCTTACCGGAGGAGGCGTAAAAAATCTCGGTGTCAACATTGAAATCACTGAGAACGAAGACTTCGACAATGTTCCTATGTCGAGCGCAGCGCCTGCGCATTACAATGTCGGCTGGCTGTTCGCCGTCGTCGTGCTCCTGATTATCGTCGTCTTCGTAATTTACATTCGGTCGTGACGGCGGATAGTTGCATCAAGTATATAAATACCCAAAAAAAGCTTCTCCGAAAGGGAGAGGTGCATCCACTGCTATAAGCGATGGGACACCAAGTTTCCGGTGGCCCGGATACCCACGGACGGCTTCCACGGCCTTCCGCGCGAAATGGACGCCCATGAAAAATTGGCTCGCCCAGCAAGAAGCCAAAAAACTCGCCTCCAAGGAGGGGGTGATGTGAAAAATCTCCGCAAGGCCGGCCGAACCCCTTTGCACCGTCGCGCGGTTGGTGGGCGTCGTGCCCTTCGTCACGGAAACGGAAGTACCATTGTACGGTTCAAAATCGTGTACAGGCAAGAGGGCGTGGCCGGCAAGTGATCTATTCTAAAGCAATATAGCTGGGGCGGCTAGTGGGGTTCGAACCCACGACATCCGGAACCACAATCCGGCGCTCTACCAGCTGAGCTATAGCCGCCGTGCTTGTCCGATTATCGCAAAACCCAGCGGCTTCAGCCTAGCCCAGCCCTTTTCCACAGTTCATCTACGCGGGCTCGCACTTCCGGCGACATGCGGATGACGCCGGGCCAAGGCCGCGTGAAACCCTCCTCGGGCCACTTGCGCGTGGCATCGACTCCCATCTTCGAGCCGAAATTCGGCAGCCGGCTGGCATGGTCCAGCGAATCCACTGGCCCGAGCACGAATTCAATGTCGCGCTGCGGGTCGATATTATTCAGAGCTTTCCACGCCACTTCACGGACGTTCTGCACGTCCACGTCCTCATCCACAACGACAATGCATTTGCTGAACATCGCCTGGCCCAAACCCCAGATAGCGTGCATTACTTTGCGCGCGTGCGCCGGATAGGATTTGCGGATCGCAACCAGAATCAGATTGTGGAAGATGCCCTCCGCCGGCATTGCGATATCTCGGATTTCCGGCAACTGAAGCCGCATCAGGGGCAGAAAAATCCGCTCGATCGCCTTGCCCATGTAGAAATCTTCCATCGGAGGGGGACCGACAATCGTAGTGGCGTAGACCGGATTTTTGCGATGCGTGAGGCAGTTGACGTGAAATACCGGATAGTCGTCGTCGAGCGAGTAGAAGCCGGTGTGATCGCCGAACGGTCCTTCGCGCCGCAATTCGCCTAGCTCGACGAAGCCCTCGAGCACCAGCTCGGCGTTCGCCGGCACTTCCAGATCCACTGTCTCGCACTTCACCATTTCAACTGGCTTGCTACGGAGAAATCCCGCGATCATCATCTCATCCAGATCCGGAGGCAGCGGCAGAATCGCCGAATACATGGTGGCCGGATCCGCGCCGATAGCCACGGCGACATCCATGCGCTTGCGTTTACCCTCGGCTGACAGGCGGCGATAGTGCTCTGCGCCCTGCTTGTGTGTCTGCCAGTGCATCCCAGTGGTGCACTCGTCATAGATCTGCATGCGGTAGCAGCCGCAGTTGCGCTTGCCCGTATCCGGGTTCCGCGAAAACACCATTGGCAGCGTGATATAACGCCCGCCATCGTCCGGCCAGCACTGTAAGATCGGCCATTCGTTCAGCGAAAACTTTTCGCGCTGAATCACATCCTTGCAAGGGCCGCCAGAGACCATTTTCGGAAAAAACGAGCCCATTTCAGCGAGCCTGGGCAGCATTTTCAATTTGCCAAGCAATCCTTCCGGCATGCGCATTTCCAGGTATTCCGAGATGCGCCGGGCGACATCTTCTACTGAGGAGACCTCCAAGGCGAGCTCCATTCGCCGCATACTGGCGAAGGCGTTAATCAGCACCGGAATGGTTGAGCCCTTCGGCTTTTCAAACAGCAGCGCCGGGCCGCCGTTTTTGACGGCGCGGTCCGCGAATTCCGCGATCTCCAGCTTCGGATCCACTTCGATCGAAATTCGTTTCAGCTCCTTGTATTTTTCTAAAGTGCGGATAAAATCGCGGAGATCTTCGTAGGGCATAATCGCGAGGGCATCTTCGTTTTACTATGATTGAAGCTCATATGACAAACAAGACGGCATTCATTACTGGAGCAAGCCGCGGGATTGGGAGGGCCTGTGCACTCGCGCTCGCCGAGGCCAGAGCACGGGTCGTTGTCGCGGCGCGAGCGGTGGACAAACTTGAGGAACTGGCCGCTTCCATGCGCGCCAACGGCCACGAGGTGTACGTTGCGGAGCTCGATGTCAGCTCGCCCGACTCGATCAAGGCCGCCTTCACCAAAGCCACATCCGAATTCGGACGTATTGACATCTTGGTAAACAACGCTGGGATTACTCGCGACGGCTTAGCGCTCCGCATGAAGAAAGACGATTGGGATGCGGTGCTCAACACGAATCTGGGAGGCGCATTTTTCAGCATTCAGCAGGTGCTGCAGGGCATGTTGCGGGCCCATTGGGGCCGCATCATCAATATCGCGTCGGTGGTCGGCGAAATGGGCAACCCCGGCCAAGCTAATTACGCTGCGGCCAAGGCTGGTCTTATTGGCCTGACGAAATCGCTCGCGCTCGAATTGTCCAGCCGCAACGTCACTGTGAACGCGGTAGCGCCAGGTTTCGTGGAAACCGATATGACAGCCGGCCTGTCGCAGGAATTGAAGGATAATATGCTGGCCCACATTCCGCTGCGCCGCTTCGGGAAGGCTGAAGATGTGGCGGCGGCTGTGCGCTTCCTAGCGAGCGACGAGGCCAGCTACATCACCGGTCACGTGCTCGATGTGAATGGTGGATTGTACATGTGAATTGTGGCGTAGGACAATCATAGATTTGTGTTGCAATATTGCTGTGAAGACGAGCGTGCAAGCACGATTGGACCGGCGGTCCCAAGCGGCGCTAGAACGTCTGGTTAAGCACCTCGGTTGGAGTCCTTCCAAAGTGGTGCGGGAAGGGGTAGGGCTGCTGCCTGCGTGTTACGGAACGCCATCCCGGAGGAAAGTTGTGGGGACTGGGCGGTTTGCATCCGGCCTTACCGATCTCGGCTCCAACGAGAAGCGACTGGAAGGATTCGGCCGTGAAACCAGTTCTTCTGGACACGGGCGCGATCGTAGCGCTTCTGGACCGGAGTGAGCAGCATCACGAACGGTGTGTGACTATCGTCGAAGCATTGGAACGGGTGCTGGTGACCTGCGAGGTGCTCATCGCGGAAAGCTGTTACCTGTTACGCAGGCTCTGCGGGGCCGGCGAGGCCGTCCTCGAAATGTTGAACGCGGTATCTTGTACTGTTGGAAAAATAGACGCCCGGGCTGTTGCACAAGTTTTCGCCCTCTCCGGACGGCGGAGGTCTCATCGGCCTTCATTCAAATCTCCAAACAAACCGGCCGGACGTGGGCGTCCGGCGCGGCTCGGGGGAGCCGCCCCACAATTAGTGGCCACCGCTGCGAAATGGCATTGCGTGAAACGGAATGCTGGACTAGCGGTGTGCGGAGGCATCCGCGGCGAGGTTGACGGCTGCGCCGGTGCGTCCGTCTACCATGAGGCCGAGGTCTTGCGAATCGGCAGTGTTCATAACATACCCGCCCATCATCTCATCCACAGTGCGTTCGCCGTAGTCCACTTCGCGGTTCGGAGTGTCATACTGGAGCACCAGCGGATTGGCTGCCGAGTTGTCGTAGGTCGCGATGTAGTGAATGGTTGTGCCAACCGGAAGATGAACAGGCTTGGCTAGATCGTACATAAGCTGCCAGTTGAAATTGAACCTCGGCACATTCAATAATTCGATGCTTTTGCCGTCCGGCAGATCGGCATAGATCCGGTACGTCTTGCCGCGCAGGTGCATGTGTGCGCCCACTTGATATACCGTGATTGGTTCTGTGACTTTCTTCGTGCCCTCAATCCGGTAATTGGAGTCGTTGGCCGGAATCTTCATCGTCAGGAGGCGGCAATGGAGATCCTGCCACTTTTTTTCGATCCGTCCGTTGGCGAAATACAGACCGACCTGGGTGAGATCCGTCGCGGGCTCCCGGGCAGGGGCATAGTGGATATTGATTCGTATGCGGGAACCCTTCGGAATTAGCACCGCTGAGCCGGGCTCGGTCTCAAACCAAAACCGGCCTGGCAGACCAACGTGAATGCCAACGATCCGAAAGCCTGGGAACTTGCCGCCTTTATTGTCCGGCGCTTCCATATCCTCCGGAACCTTCGACCAATCCGCCGGACCCTCCCCAACGGGAGTGACCACCGCGATGTTGGCGTGATGCACCACCTTGCGATTACCGGGGCGAATTTCCAGACCGCGCACCCAAGTGTCGTGATCGAAGGTCTTTTCGAAGACGATGTACTTCCACAGATCCTGTCCGTTGCCTGTAATTTGCTGCGGCTTAGGTAGGGTTAAAACCACGTTCGGCTCGCCCATCCTCCATCCATCGGAGAGGCTTTTCGCGGGAGGCGCATCATTCGGATCTCCGGCGGGAGCCGAGGCTTCCGCCCAGCGGCGCACGATATTGATCTGCTGGTCAGTGAGCCGCCAGTCGTTGGAGAAATGGCCCAGCGGCGCGTCCGCTGACCAAGGCGGCATCGCCTTCGTTAGTACGGCTTCCTTGATAGCGGCGGCCCAGGGGCGGACCTGCTGATAGGTGATCAGAGCCATGGGCGCAATCTCGCCGGGCCGGTGACATTGCACACAGCGAGCCTGGAGGATCGGCGCCACATCCTTATAAAAAGTTGGAGTGGATGGCAGACTTGCGGCTGTTGCCAACGAGCTGGCAAATATATAGGCCCACGACGAGCGCAAAAATCGCATTGGTTTTCCCCGTCCCGACTATACAACTTCCCTTGATCGTCGCGCAACGCGCTACGGTGACGCGGCGCCCGGCCCGGCCGGTGAAGTAGGCGTAAGGGCATCACCGCACTTTTCGGTACACTCTCAGTTGATGAACAAAAAAGTCCGCTGGGGAGTTCTGGGTGTCGCAGCAATCGCGGTGAAGAAGGTGATCCCCGCCATGCAAAAAGGCGAATGGTCGGAGATCGTCGCGATTGCTTCGCGGGATGAGAATAAGGCCAAGCATGCGGCCGCTGCTCTTGGAATTCCGAAGGCATACGGCTCTTATGAAGCCCTGCTCGCCGATCCGGAGATCGAGGCGATTTTCAACCCGCTCCCGAATCACCTGCATGTGCCCTGGTCGATCCGCTGCGCTGAGGCCGGTAAACACGTCCTGTGCGAAAAGCCGCTCAGTATGACGGTAGCCGAAGCGCGCCAACTGTTGGAGGTGCGGAATCAAACAGGAGTGCGGATGGAAGAAGCTTACATGGTACGGACGCATCCGCAGTGGTTACGGGTGCGCGAACTGGTGCGCGCGGGCCGCATCGGAGCGCTGCGATCGGCGCTCGGTTTCTTCAGCTACTTCAACCGCGATCCGAAGAATATTCGCAATATTCCGGCAACTGGCGGCGGCGCCCTGATGGACATAGGTTGCTACCCCATCACGACTTCACGTCTGATTTTCGGCGAGGAGCCACGCCGTGTGCTTGGCTTGCTGGAACGGGATCCAGAGATGCAGACGGACCGGTTGACCTCGGCGATCCTGGAGTTTCCCTCCGGCCAGTCCATCTTCACGTGCAGCACGCAGTTGACGCCGTATCAGCGAATGCAGTTTTTCGGGACACAAGGCCGCATTGAAGTGGAGATTCCGTTTAACGCGCCGAACGATCGTCCGGCGAGGATTTTCATCGATTGCGGATCCGATCTATCAGGCGCGGGAATCGTGCAGGAGGAGTTTCCGGTTTGCGATCAGTACACCATACAGGGGGATCTATTTTCCCGTGCCATTCGAGAGGGGAAGGAACCGCCCACGCCGCTCGAGGATGCCGTGAAGAACATGGCTGTTATCGAAGCGATTTTCGATTCGGCTGAATCGGGCCGCTGGAAAACGGTATGTTGCGACTCGGCGTAGGGCTGGCATTCTGCCTATGGACGCACTCCGTCTACGCAGCCGGTGAGTACACCGGCTCCAAGATATGCGCAGGCTGTCATCCGCAGATCTATGCCCAGTACCGAAAGACGCCAATGGGGCGGTCGCTTGCTCCTGCGAGCGAGCCGGCCCTATTATCCACCGCTGTAACATCCTCCACCATTCATAGTGAAAAGCTGTCGCGGTATTTTGCGGTTTTTTCAAAAAATTCCGATCTGTATCAGAGCGAATATGCCCTAGAAAATGGTCAACGCGTATTCGAGAATACTTACAAGTTAGACTACGTGGTCGGCTCTGGCGAGAATGGCCGCACGCCCATCGTTCGCCGCGGCGATTTTCTGGTAGAAGCACCGCTGACCTATTATTCACGATCCCACAAGTGGGATTTTTCTCCGGGTTTTGAATTGGCGGATTACGGTTTTAATCGGCCCATACTGGAAGCTTGTATCCGTTGCCACAGCGGAAATGCGAACGCTATCGCCGGCCACAATGGCTTATATGGAAAAGAACCGTTTCAGGAAATGGCCATCGGCTGCGAAAACTGCCATGGTCCCGGCGGCACGCATATCCGGGAGCGAAGCCGCGGCCTGAAAGTCACGGGGCCGGATAGCACGATCGTGAATCCTCGCCGACTCGCGCCGCGCCTGGCCGACGACATCTGCATGATGTGCCATCAGGGCGGCGACGCGCGCGTGCTTCAGCCCGGCAAGCGATATGGGGATTTTCGTCCGGGCGAGCCACTGTATCGGACACTCGCCATTTTCAAGATTCAGCCTCGCGAGAGATCGGCCCGCGATGGGGATCTTCTCGAGCACCATGTGGCGATGAAGCTGAGCCGGTGCTTTCGCGCGAGCGATGGCAAAATGAGTTGCCTCACTTGTCACGATCCCCATACCGCGCCATCTGGAGCAGAAGCGGTAGCGTATTACCGGGAGCGCTGCCTGCAATGCCACACCGAGGCGAGTTGCAAGCTCCCGCTCCGGCAGCGTGGGGACGATTGCGTTGGCTGCCACATGCCGAAGAGAGCAATCGCAGAGATCTCCCACTCCGCGCTGACGAATCATCGCATCGTCGCCAGGCCGGATGAGCCGCTGCCCGCCGACTATGGCTCCGAGTCGAATCCGGGTCTGCCCGGCATTCTCTATCTGAATGGACCTGCAACCGATTCCAGCCTGCCGCTTTTAACGCGCTTCGCCGCCTACGGTGAGTTGCAAGCGCGGTCGCCTGACCTGGAGCGAAACTATGAAGACGCGTTTGCTGCCGCCGCAAAGGCTTTTCCAGACGATCCGCTAGTCCTCGCCGCGATTGGCCGCAAGGCCCTGCTCGAAGCCCGGTATGCGGATGCTATAGAGGCTCTTCAGAAGGCCGCCGCTGGCCCTGCACCTTCCCCAGTTTGGTTGCTGGATCTGGCCAGAGCCTTGAAACTTGCCGGACGGGAGCAGGAAGCGGTTCCAGTGCTGCAACGCGCGGCGGCCCTCAATCCGTTCGAAACGACGGTGCAAAAGACGCTAATTCTGTCCTATATCGACCTTCACGACTACGCGAAGGCGAAGGCGGCTATGCGCACTTATGTCGCTTCCTTTCCGGAAGATTCCTGGATGCGTGGCTTGTTAAAAAAAGTGGACCGGCGATGAGCGCTGCCGTCGGCGATACCGTTAAAGATAACCCTTTACATACAAATCAATCTATGATACATGTATTGCAATCCAGTCACGACGGGGTAACTGAATGCCGTGGCGGGTGCGGGGGTTCGCAATGGCTACGTTGGCTCGATGCAGTCTCCCACCGTTCTTGAGAACAGGCGCAGTGGCACTTGGGTTGTGCATCTCGTCTCTGTTCTTTGCTCCTCAACAAGTAGATGCGCAGCTTTCTAGTGCGTCGGTAACCGGCATGGTGCGCGATTCTTCCGGCGCCAGCGTGCCCAACGCCCAAGTGGTGTTGAGAAATCTCGATACCACAGTAGAACGCCGGGCGCAGAGTAACTCCGCCGGTAATTACGTTTTCGTCAACGTTCCTCCAGGCCGGTATACTCTCGAAATTAGCAAGCCCGGTTTCCGCACCTCTCGAGTTGCAGAACTGACGCTGGAAGTGAACCAAACCGCAACCGCCGACGCGACGCTGGATGTCGGCGGTGTGCAGCAGACGGTGCAAGTAGAAGCGTCCGCCGAAATGATTGAGAGCGCTACGGCGGAGTTGGGCGCAGTGGTCGCTGAGAAGCAAGTGGTGGATCTCCCTCTCAACGGCCGCAACTTTACCCAACTTCTGTCGTTAACACCCGGCGCTGCGCCGATCAGTGCGAGCCAGCAGTCGAATGGCTTTGGCAACACCGCGATCGGCACGTCATACGATTTCCCGGCGATCAACGGCCAGACAGAGCGCAGCAATTTCTACATGACCGATGGCCTGAACAACCAGGCTGCATTCGCCAGCACATATGTGGTTCCCCCTATCATCGATGCCATCGAGGAATTCAAAGTGAACTCCCACAACGACCAGGCGGAGTTCGGCGGCTCGCTGGGTGGGATCGTCAATGTTGTAACTAAATCGGGAACCAACGAATATCACGGCACCATCTGGGAGTATCTGCGAAATACGGATCTCAACGCTCGCAACACCTTCAACAGCTCTGTGACTCCGTTCCACCAGAATCAGTACGGCACTACGTTCGGCGGTCCGGTATGGATTCCGAAGGTCTACGACGGGCATAACAAAACGTTCTTCTTCTTCGGATACGAGAGCTTCCGCTATTCGCAATCCAACGCCAGCTACATACGCGTGCCCACGCCGCAGGAAGAGGCCGGCGATTTCAGTGGACCGAACGAACCGGCGCAGATTTTCAATCCTTTCTCCACCCGGCCCAATCCGAACAGCGCCGGCGGCTTCATTCGCGATCCGTTCCCGGGAAACATCATCCCAGCTTCCCTGCTCGATCCCGCGATGGTGAAGTACTCACAGTCGCTGCTGCCGAAACCAACCTTCACGGGAGTCTCCGACCGCAACGCGATCAATACCGATCCCACCATTCAGGCTCAGGATGAATACACCGGCCGCGTGGATCAGAACATCGGGACCAAAAATTTCCTGTGGTTCCGGTGGAGCAACATCATTTTGGATCAGCAATTGCAAACCAATCTGCCGGGACTGGTGAATAATACGCATAATCCGGGCATCAACTGGGGCGGCAGCTACGTGCGCACATTCAGCCCGACCCTAGTGATGCAGATCCAGTACGGCCGAACCCATCAGCAGCGCGACCAACTTTCGCGGTGGAACAATCTGCCACAGGGATTTTTGCAAGGCCTCGGGTTCGCGCCCAATCTGGTGAGTTCGTTTCAGGACGGATCCACCTTTGTGCCAAGCCTCTCCGTGACGGGTCAATTTGGCGCAGGCGAGGGAACGAACACCGCGCCCAACGAAGCAAATATTCACCAATTTAAAGGCGACGTCACCAAGCTGATCGGAAATCACACCCTGAAATTTGGGGCTGACCTGAACGGGAGCAATTACGAACAGCTTCTGGAGAGCGGCTCCGTCACCTTCGATACTCCCCAGACTTCAAATCCGGCAGTTTCATCCCAAGTAGGCAGCGCGATCACTTCTTTTTTATTAGGCGTCCCGACGGCCGCCAACTTGCGCAACGTGCATGAGACCACCCGCTGGGGCGGTGTATTTGGCGCGTATTTCCAGGATTCCTGGAAGGCGACTCCGAAACTGACGGTGAATCTTGGACTGCGCTACGACGTGACATTCATTCCGCCGTACGGTCTGCCCAACACGGTCGGAAAGCAGGGCGGCATTGAGACTGGCGATTTGGACTTGAGCAACGGCACCTACATCCTGCAGCGGGTGCCGCCCTCGTGCGCGAGCCGCGGCCACGCGCCGTGCATTCCTACGCCCGATGGCAGCTTGCCGGCGCATGTCGTGGTGTCTCCCAACGGCAAGATCTACAACAACACGTACACCAACTGGGGGCCGCGCGCCGGCTTAGCGTACCGGCTGGGACAGAATACAGCGGTGCGGGCTTCCTTCGGGATCTTCTATGACAACTGGGCTGCGGTGACTCAAAGCTCGCAAAATTTTGAAGGGAGTTGGCCCGATGTCGGCCAGCAGATCGCGAGCAATCTGAACTTTCCTGTCCCCGGTCAGGCCACGCCCAATATCACGGCGGAAAATCCGTTCCCGGGTGGAAACTTCCCGGCTCCCACGCCATTTAACCAGGTGCAATGGTTCGCCGATCCCAACAACCGAAATCCGTATTCGATGCAGTGGAATTTCGGTATTGAGCACCAGTTCAGCAGCGCTACCGCTTTGACCGTGAACTATGTGGGATCGGGAAGCCGGCGCACCGATATTGGCGGATACTACAACACCGCGCTCACCCCCGGACCGGGCAATCCGCAGGATCGCGCGCTGTTCCCCTACATTCACGCGACCAATTATGACCGCAGTATCGGGAAAGCCGATTACGAAGGATTGCAGGTATTTTTTAACCGCCGGTTCGCCTCCGGTTTGGCTTATCAGGTTGCGTATACCTATTCAAAAGCAATCGACGACGGCGCGTCCGACTGGTACGGTCTCTCTACCTTGATCAGCGATCCCTATCATTACCAAAATTCCCGCAGCCCTTCCTTCTTCGATTTGACGCAGGTGCTAAGCGTAAACATCCTGTATGAACTTCCGTTTGGCCCCGGCAAGCGTTTTCAGACCGGAAACAAGTTTGCCGATCAGGTTATCGGGAATTGGCAGGTGAACACCATCACGACCGCGAGATCGGGGCAGGTCTACAGCATTGTCGTCGGCGGTGATCCCGCCAACACTGGCAACGGGAGCACCTATGAGACGGCGAATCTGGTGGGCGATCCCAATATCTCGAATCCGAGCCGCCAACTGTGGTTCAACAAAGCCGCTTTCCAGATCCCGCCGGTTTACACATTCGGCAGCTTAGGACGCGACACGTTCCGGAGCGATCCATATTGGAATATCGACTTCTCGATCTTCCGGCAGTTCCCGATTCTGGAGAAACGCCGGCTGGAGTTTCGCGCCGAGGCGTTCAACGTAATCAATAACGTCGTCTATAACATTCCCTCGAACAACATGACGGCATCCAACTTCGGGCAGGTGACCAGCACGGCAAACTCGCCGCGTACAATGCAGATGGGGATGAAATTCATCTTTTAGCGACATTCTCTACAGCAGACGACGGGAATGAAGTCTACGGCGATTTTTGTGGCACTTGCAGCCGCGGTGTTCGGTCAGAAACCGGAGGGGTGCACTGGCCCACCGGATCTGGAAAAGACGCTACAGGTTGCGCCGTCCAGCCGCGTCTACGATGCTGCGGGCGCCTGGTTCGCGGAAAAAAAAGATTTTTCGTGCGCCGTCGCCTCCTTTCGCGCCGCTCTGCGGTTTGACCCGAACTCATGGGAAGCAGCCTACGATCTTGGATTGGCACTGGCCCAAAGCGGCGATACTGCCGGAGCTGTCGCGCAGTTTCGTTCGTTAATTGCCCAACATCCGGAGCTGGTGCAGGCACAAACCGCGCTGGGACAGATTCTCCTTCGACAGCACCATGCGGCCGCTGCCGTTGAATACCTCAGCCAAGCGTCCGCACTCGAACCTGGCAATCTCGATGTCAGCATCGCGTTAGCCGCAACGCTGGTTGAGAGCGGAGATCCGGAGCGCGGTCAAGCCGTGCTGCAAAAAAGCGTCGCCACGCATCCCGAATCGAGCCTTGCCTTTTTTGCGCTCGGAAACCTCTATGCGGAACGGAAGCTTTTCGGCGAAGCGGCCACGGCATATGGAAGTTGTCTCAAGCTCGATCCAGCAAATGACGTTGCGCGCCTCGCTCAGGTGAAGGCGCTGCTGACAGTGGACCGTCAGCAGGAAGCGTTGGCTGCGCTGGAGGACTACGCGCGCCGCAAACCAGACGATTTTGAAATGCACCTGCTGCGTGGAACCGCGCTCCGCGGAACTGGAGATTACGCCAAGGCTGCCGCCGATCTCGCTCGCGCGGTCGAGATGCGGCCGGACGATTATCTGGCCGAGTACAACTATGGTTGCGTGCTCGCCCGCCTGGGGAAATTGCCGGAGGCGAAGAC
>Ga0070735_10003278_pt1 | contig 14256 bp, 15 predicted proteins | sample Coa_R1_FD_66443 | JGI IMG/M metagenome (GOLD analysis project Ga0070735, IMG submission 66443) | Surface soil microbial communities from Centralia Pennsylvania, which are recovering from an underground coalmine fire - Coalmine... | ecosystem: Environmental > Terrestrial > Soil > Unclassified ...
GCCCGCAACCACACCCAGTGCGACTCGCTCCTCATCGGCGAGGACAGCGGCGCCCATACGTTCCCCTACGTCGAAGTGAAGAGCGCGGCGGCCCAGGTGGAGCACGAGGCCTCGACCTCCAAGATCGGCGAGGACCAGATCTTCTACTGCCGGCAGCGCGGCATCCCGACCGAGGACGCCGTAAACCTGATCGTGAACGGCTTCTGCAAGGAGGTCTTCCGTACCCTGCCCATGGAGTTCGCCGTCGAGGCGCAGAAGCTGCTCAGTGTAAGTCTTGAGGGCAGCGTCGGCTAGCTGGTAGTAGGTAGCCGGTTGCTGGTTGCAAGGTCAAATACAGCAGAAGCGGCGCCGCCTGGTCCCAGAGCGTCGGGTACGCGCTTCCTGGTTCCTGGTTGCAAGTAGCTGGTGGAAGACGGTTATGCCGATCGATCCGCAGGTGGCCGGCTACCGGCTCGTCGGCGGCGAGTACGCACAAATACCGGTGCAAAATGGCCGGATATATAGCGAGCAGCTCGGCCTGCACCTGGAGACGGACGGCGTCCACTTGCGGCTTGTCATCCCGGGGACCGGCGAGCGAATACCGACGGCTGCCGAGCTGGAGCGCATGGCAGACGCCGAACGCGAGCGGGCGGCGGCGGAGGCGAGCGCCCGGCATGCGGCCGAGGCAGAGGCAGCAAGGCTGAAGGCGGAGATCGAGGCCTTGCGAAGACGGTAGCTGGTTCCTGGTAGCTGCTAACCGCGGGCGCTGGACGGCGCGGATGGAGTGAGGACGGAGACGGATGGCACTGCTTGAGATACGAGGCCTGACCGCCGAGGCGGACGGCAAGAAGATACTGAAGGGCGTGGACCTGACCGTGAATGCCGGCGAAGTCCACGCGATCATGGGGGTCAACGGCTCCGGCAAGAGCACGCTCGCCAACGTGCTGGCCGGCCGCGAGGCCTACAAGGTGACGGGCGGCGAGGTGCTGTACAAGGGCCAGGACCTGCTGGAGATGGAGCCGGAGGAGCGGGCGGGCGAGGGGCTTTTCCTGGCGTTCCAGTATCCGGTCGAAATCCCCGGCGTCAACAACACCTACTTCCTGAAGGCCGCCCTGAACGCGATCCGCAAGTATCAGGGCCAGGAGCCGCTGGACGCCGTGCAGTTCATGGCGCTCGTCAAGGAGAAGCTGAAAATCCTGCACATCGATCCCAGCCTCCTGCAGCGCCCGGTCAACGAAGGCTTCTCCGGCGGCGAGAAAAAGCGCAACGAGATCTTCCAGCTCGCCGTGCTCGATCCGCAGCTCGCCATCCTGGACGAGACCGACTCCGGCCTCGATATCGACGCGATCAAGTCTGTCTCCGAAGGCGTGAACGCGCTTCGCAGCCCGGACCGCGCCGTCGTTGTCGTAACGCACTACCAGCGCATCCTCCGGTACATCGTGCCGGACTTCGTTCACGTGCTGCTGGACGGCCGCATAGTGCTCTCCGGCGGTAAGGAGCTGGCCCAGAAGGTCGATACCGAAGGCTTCGAATGGCTCGAGGCGCAGGCCCGGCAGCCGGCGCTCGCGGGGAATTGAACCAGATGAACACTTATCACTGCGCCTCTATGAACGCCCCCCAGAATTGGGGGGTTTGGGGGGCGCGCCACACCATCGGTAGAGCACAATGGCCAGCATGACCGCTCCGGTAGACCACTACTCCGCCCTCTTCGCGCGCCGCGAGTCGGCCGGCCTCCCGGCCTGGCTGCCGCCGCTTCAGCGCGCCGCACACTCGCGATTCGCCGAGCTGGGCTTCCCGACGCGCCGCGACGAGGAGTGGCGCTTCACGGACATCCGGCCGATCGCGGAGGTCCCGTTCCGGCCCGCGTCCGGCGGCGCGGATGCCGGCGCGCTTGCCGCGGAGTTCGGCTTCGGCGGCCTGGCGCAGATCGTCTTCGTCGATGGTCGGTACGCGCCAGAGCTGTCCAGTATCGACGAACTGCCCGGCGGCGCGAAGGTCGTGCCGCTCTCCGGGGCGCTGCGCAGCCACGCGGCGCTCCTCGAGCCGCACCTCGGCCGGTACGCCGCGTTCGAGCGGGAGCCGTTCGTAGCGCTCAATACGGCGCTCTTCGCCGAGGGCGCCTTCCTGCACGTGCCGCGCGGCGTCGCCATGGCGGAGCCGATCCACATCCTTTATCTGGCCACGGAAGACGGCGCGATGATCACGCCGCGAACCCTGATCGTGGCGGACGAGGGCAGCCAGGCGACGGTCGTGGAGAGCTATGCCGGCTCCGGCACGGCGGTAACGTTTACGAACGCGGTTACCGAGGTTGCCGTCGCCGAGCGCGCCTTCGTCGATCACTACAAGCTGCAGCGCGAGGGGGACCGCGCCTTCCACATCGCGCAGATGAAGGTGAACCTGAAGGCGCAGAGCGTCTTCTCGTCGCACAGCATCACGCTGGGCGCGGCGATCGCGCGCAACGATGTGACGGCCTATCTGGGCGGCCGGCATATCGAGTGTACGCTGAACGGCCTCTACCTGGGCCACGGCTCGCGGTTGATCGACAACCATACTGCGATAGATCACGCCATGCCGGACTGCGGGAGCCACGAGGTCTACAAGGGAATTCTGGACGGCCGGTCGCGCGGCGTCTTCAACGGCAAAATCTTCGTGCGCGAGGACGCCCAGAAGACGGACGCGAAGCAGACCAACCGGACACTGCTGCTCTCCGAAGACGCGCAGATCAACACCAAGCCGCAGCTCGAAATCTTCGCCGACGATGTGAAGTGTACGCACGGCGCGACCGTCGGCCAATTGAACGCCGAGCAGCTCTTTTACCTGCGCACCCGCGGGATCGCGCTGGACGAGGCCAGGGCGATTCTGATCTACGCCTTCGCCGGCGACATCGTCAACCGAATTAAGGTGCCCGCCCTACGGGAGGCGATGGACGAGATAGTCGGAAGCCGGTCTTAGGCCGCCGGCAATCGAATCGCTGAGGCTGCGATTGTCGACGGCCGGAGCCTGACTGCCCGGGAGTTGTCATGTCATACGATGTCTGGAAGGTCCGGGGAGACTTTCCGATCCTGAAAGAGACCGTCTACGGGAAGCCGCTGGTCTACCTGGACAACGCGAACACGACGCAGAAGCCGCAGGCGGTGATCGACGCGATCACGGATTTCTACACCTCCAGCAACGCGAACATCCACCGCGCGAACCACCTGCTGAGCGAGCGGGCGACGCGCGGCTTCGAAGGGGCGCGCGAGAAGGTCCGGGAGTTCCTGAACGCCGCGGCCGTCGAGGAGATCCTCTTCGTCCGGAATGCCACCGAGGGCATAAACCTGGTGGCGCAGACCTTCGGCCGGCAGAATATCGGCGAGGGAGACGAGATTGTAGTCTCCGCGATGGAGCATCACGCGAACATCGTGCCCTGGCAGATGCTGTGCGAGGAGCGCGGCGCACAGCTGCGAGTGATACCGATCACCGACGAGGGCGAGCTGGAGCTGGACGAGTATGCGCGCCTCCTGACGCCCCGAACGAAGCTCGTCGCCATCGTCCACATGTCTAACGCGCTCGGCACGGTGAATCCGATCGGCGAGATGATCGCTGCGGCGCACGCGCACGGCGTCCCGGTGCTCGTGGACGCGGCGCAGTCGGCCTACCACCGCAGGCTCGACGTTCAGGCGCTTGACTGCGACTTCCTGGCCCTCTCCGGCCACAAGCTGTATGGCCCGACCGGAATCGGCGTGCTCTACGGCAAGCGGGAGCTGCTGGAGGCGATGCCGCCGTGGCAGGGCGGCGGGGACATGATCGCGTCGGTCTCCTTCGAGAAGACCATCTTCAACGCGCTGCCGAACAAGTTCGAGGCTGGAACGCCGCACATCGCGGGCGCGATTGGGCTCGGCGCCGCGATCGACTATATCACCGCGCTTGGGATGGACAACATCGAGGCCTACGAGGGCGAGCTGATGACCTACGGGGCGCAGGCGCTGACGGCCGTGAAGGAGCTGCGAATGATCGGGACCGCGAAGGAGAAGGCGAGCGTCTTCTCGTTCACGGTCACCGGCGTGCATCCGCAGGACCTGGGCACGCTGCTGAACGCGAGCGGCATCGCGATCCGCACCGGCCAGCACTGCGCGCACCCCGTAATGCAGCGCTACGGCGTGGAGTCCACGGCGCGCGCGTCGCTCGCCTGCTACAACACGCGCGAGGAGATCGACGCGCTCGTCGCGGGAATTCGGCGCGTGCAGGAGATGCTGGGCTGATGGCTGCTTCGCAGGAGGAGCGCGCAGAGGATATCCGCGATACCTTTGCGATGTTCGACGACTGGACCGACCGGTACCAGCTTCTGATCGACATGGGCCAGAAGCTGCCGCCGATGGACCCCGCCGACAAGACCGAAGAGACGCGGGTGAAGGGCTGCCAGAGTAACGTCTGGCTCGTGGCGCGGCCCGTGCCAGGCTCCGACCGGATCGAGTTCGTTGCGGACAGCGACTCCGCGATCGTCAAGGGGATGGTCGCCATCCTGGAGCGCGTCTATTCCGGCGAGCCGGCCGCGAACATCCTCTCCTTCGACGTCGAGAAGCTGCTCGCCGATCTGGAGCTCGAGCAGCATCTATCGATGAACCGCCGCAACGGCCTGGCGGGAATGGTCGCGCGAATCAAAGACCTGGCGGCGGAAGTCGCGGGCAGTTAGAGGACGAGAAGTGACATGAGCACCACGACGTTAACGCCGATCGAAGTTGGTTTGATCGAGTCGCAGGTGATCGAGGCAGCGAAGTCGGTCTACGATCCTGAGATACCGGTCAATATCTACGAGCTGGGGCTGATCTACGATGTGAAGGTGGACGAGGCGGGCCTGGTTCAGGTGATAATGACGCTGACCGCGCCCGGCTGCCCGGCGGCAGGCTCGCTGCCGCTGGAGGTGGAGGACGCCATCCGCGGCATTGGCGGCGTCTCCGACGTGAAGCTAGACGTCGTCTGGGACCCGCCCTGGACCATCGACCGGATGAGCGACGAGGCGAAGCTTGAGCTCGGCCTGCTTTAGCGACTCGCCTTCGGCCGCCGACCGCGTGAACGGCTTCGCTAGGGGGCCCTCGGGCGGCGACATGAACGACGGCCGGTTGGCATGCGCGCACCGCGACGACGTGAACGGCTTCGCTAGGGGGCCTTCGGCCAAATGCCCCTCCGGGGCATGGCTGCCGCGGTCGGTTTACGCGTATAGCTCGGCGGTGGCGAGCCCGAGGCGGCGGCGACGTTGAGCGTCCGCTGCATTTGTACGCCGGAATCGTTCCGGCCGGCGCCGACGACGGGCGTCCGCTGGCTGGCGCCGCAGGCGGACTACTACCGCTACGAGCAGATGCTTCTCACGCGTGGCGTCGCGCCCCCCTCCTATGAGACCTGGCTGGAGTGGCACGCCTTGGGCTACGGATTCGCGGCGTTCGTGCGCGCGGGCACGGTGCTGTCCGTCGGCACCGTCCTCCGCCAGCCGGAGGGCGACTGGCAGCTCGCCGGCGTCCGCACGCTGGACGGCCACACCGGCCAAGGCCACGCCACGGCCGTCTCCTCCTTCCTTACCGCCTACATTCTCGCCGAGCGCGGCCGCGCCGCGTGCGCCGTGCCGGAGGACTCCCCGGCGATGCGGAGGATCGTCGAGCGGCTGGGATATGTAGTCGCCAGTCTACAAATCTGTGCAAAGCGCGACACGGATACCCTGCCACTTGACTATTTCAGCTAAATCGACCATAATAGCCTAGATAGGTCGCGGTCTCCATCGCACATAGCGTTGATACGGACGGCAAAGCGAACACACCAGACTATTTCACTGCAAAGCACGGAATAGACGGCATACCTACACCTTGCAGACCTAAGAATCAAATATAGACTACACCAATAACGAGGAACCAATTATGATTGCCACCGCAACGGATGTTAAGAACCGTTTCGGCGAGTTCATGGACAAGGCACAGATTGAACCCGTGACGGTTGAGAAGACCGGACGCCGCTATGCGGTGCTCATCGGGTTTGATGAGTACATGCGGCTGAGGGCACTCGAGGACGCCTACTGGGGCGAGGCGGCCGCCAAGGCAGAAGCCAGCGGATACGTCGGGACTGACGAAGCGGCGAAGCTCTTGGGCGCGAAGTAGCAGCTTGCTCCATGAACCTTCCCCGAACCGGAGAAGGAAGTCCGGATGAGAAAGCTCGACATCACCCGCGACGCGTACAAGTTCGTGTCGGACTTGCAGGCGAAGCAGTATCGCCAGGTCGTACGGAAGGCACTCTCTCTATTGAATGAGCCTCAACCGCAGGATGCCGCACAGCTCGTTGGGTACGACTACTGGCGAGCCGACATCGGCGAATACCGGATCGTGTACACATTCGATGCCGAGACAGTTTACATTGCGCTCATCGCGAAAAGAAACGACGATGAGGTGTACAAGAAACTCGCTCGAAAATCATCTTGATGGTATCGCAGCCGGGCCGGGGATCGCTCCCCGGCCCGGCTGGGCTTGTGCATGCGCCTTGTCCCTACAGCCGCCCTGCGGCGAACTGCGAGATCAGGCTCGGCGTCGCGGTGTCGAAGCCCGCGACGCTCAGGGTGTTAGGATCGTTCGGATCGCCGATGGTGAACCGGTTGGCCACCATGGCGCAGACGATCAGCTTCGCGTCGATACCCATGCGCTGGCGGTAGGTCTCGAGCGCCCGGTCCGGGTGGCCGCCGACCCACGACTGGCTGTCGGTGTAGACCACGAACGCGTCCGCCTGGACCTTGTTCTTCAGCGCCCAGGTCATCGGCAGCGAACAGTCGGTCGCGCCCATGAAGCGGCTCGCCGTCTCCATGTTCGTCACGACCGTCGAGAGGCTGTCCCGGCGGCCGATCGGAAACGGCACGAACTGGGTCTGGAACGCCATGCTGGTGACGCTGCGCTCGGTGCGCGCCGTGATCAGCGCCATGGCCGCCGTGCCGATCATCGGCGTGATGCCCGGCATTCCGGCGATCGCCGGCCAGCTCATCGAGCCCGAGATGTCCAGGCCGAGAACGAACCGCTTGCCGGCCGGCTCGACGTTCTGGAACGCCGCCTCGAACGCGTCGTCCAGCGCCTCGACGATCTGCGGAACGACCGCCCAGCTTCCACCGCTGCGGACGCCCGCGCCGCGGCCGTAGGTCTTGGCCGCAACGAGGATTGCCAGCGGATGGACGCGCGCCTTGCGGATCGCGTCCCGATCGATGATTCGCGCGACGACCCGGCGGATGCCCTCGAACTGGCCCGCCGTCAGGACGCCCTGCTTCGACAGATTGCCCAGGTTGCGGATCAGCCAGGTCAGGCCGGCCGTCTCGACCATCCGCTCGTACACCGCGGCGGTCTGCTTCTCCGACGGGATCAGCTCCATCGGCAGACGGTAGTCGTCGATCAGCTTCAGAACCTCCGCCTCGTTGAGCGGCTGGCGCAGGCGCTCCAGCGCCCAGAGCAGCACCAGATCGCGGTCCGGATGCGGCGTTTCGCCGACCGACTCCCATCCCTTCGTCGCGTAGTGGAAGACGGCGTCGTGCGCCGATCCCTGCGCGACCTTCGGGTGCGCCAGGCGCAGCAGGTCCCGGTGCGACCAGCCATTGCGCTGGCCGTACTTTGCCACCTGGAACGCGACGTCTACCGCCGGCTTATCGGTGTACCACTTGCCGACCGCGGCGCGGACGCCGCGGCCCCAGCCACGCATGCCGTCCAGGAACTCCGCGAAGGTGAACAGGTGCGTACCGATCCGCGCGACCTCCGGCAGTGCCGCAAGCGCCGCCGCGCGGGTCGGCGCGTCGCCGAAGCTGGCGCACATCGCCAGGGCGAACAGCGCCGGGTCGTTCTTCGGCGCACGGCCCGCGCGCGAAACCTCGACGATCGTCCGGACCACACGCAGACCGTCGGCCTGGATCAGCGCCTCGACGCTCCTCGCGTTCTCGCGCGCCATCTTCAGCTCGCCTGCGTAGTAGCTTCCGCCCTCGCTGCCGAGGATCAGGAAGCGGCTGAGCAGCGTCCAGCCGTCTGCCGAGTAAACGAAGCCGCCCGCCTCGTTGCGGACCTGATGCTCCTTCGTCTGGTCCGTGACCGGAGTCGACGCCGCCGGCTTACCGAAAACGCCTGCGAGATAGTTCTTTGCCATGTGTGCGTCCCTCCTTTCTTGGTCGAAGCACAGAATGAGGAAGCGGGCAATTGAGGCTCGGACGGGATTGTCTTTTAAGAGAAGATAACCATCCGAATCCGGCCCGCTTCCGGGAAAGTCAGCCGGCGGGCAAGTTGTCCGCCGAGCGGTCGTTTTGGTTGATAACGCTCGACGATCGGCCCGCCGAAAAGCGTGTGGAGAGGATTCGAACCTCCGACCAGCCGGTCCCAGATAACCCTGAACTGTCGTCCCGGTTCCGGAAAAGTTGCCGTCCAGGCTTAATAACCTGCTGCTCTGCCAGTGAGCTACCATACGCGCATAAAGTTCTAACTTGTGGCCGGCGGTTGGGCCGGCCGGCGAATGAACCCGCGCCTGACATGACAATCGTTCGCCTACGCGGACACCAGCGGCCGCCGCTCGCGGTAATTGCAATGGAATAACCTGGCGGCGATGTCGGCGCAGGCCGACGATCGTTTTGTCAGCCGCGACTTGAGTCGCCAGGCGGCTAGCACACGGGGTGTACAGGACTCGAACCTGCCCTCTATCATTAACAGTGATAACCGTCGCTAAGCGGCCCGTCACCGGGCAAGTTGGAAGTAACGGATTAGGTGCTGCCGCTACACTAACACCCCGCGATCCTAAGGATTCTGGTCTATGGGCGAGACGCAAGGATCGAACTTGATAACCGTCTCTCAACGGCCCAGTACTGGACAAGAGGCAAGAAACGCATTTCGCGCCCACTGTGCGCGTTCGTCCCGCCACTGGGATTGACAGGGGCTGGCCGGGAGTAGTTGCAGGAGCAGAATACAAATCCCGCGCTATGGACGCAAAGGGCGCAAAGGGATCGGACTCAGGTGTGAGGTGCGAACCTCGGAGGTGAGGCTCGTGTGGCAGCAGCACCGGCTTCGATCGGCCGAGGCGGCTACAGATCGTCGCGCAGGCCTGAGCGGTCTGGGCCGGAGACGCTGTGGTTGTAGACCTTGAGCGCCATATCCAGCGGGGCAAGCTTCGGGTTGAGAGCGAAGACGTCGTCCTGCGGGGCGTAGCCGACCAGCTCGCGCGCGTCAGAGAGGTCCAGGCGCAGGAAGGCGTTGTTGCTGAGGCCGTGAAAGATGGCGAACCGAAGGTTCTCGTTATCGATGCACTTGTGGAAGAGCTGCGTCAGGTCGCGATCCGTCACCCAGGCGTCGCACATGCCCAGGCTGCCCTCCTCGCGCGTGCGCTCCAGCGGCTGGAAGCCTCCGATGCGGATCGCGATCACGGAGAGGCCCTCCTGCTCCGCCATGTAGCGGCCGAGCGCCTCGCCGAACACTTTGGTAACGCCGTAGAGGTCGCCGGGATTGGGCGGCTCGCTGGTCTTGACCTGGACCTCCCGCTTGTAGCCCGAAACGGCATGGATCGAGGAGGCGAAGATGAGGCGGCGGCAGCCGGCGGCCTTGGCGGCGACCATCGCGTTATAGGTGCCTATGATGTTCGTTTCGAGCAGCGGCTTCCATGTTGCGGACGCGTCCGGGTTGGCGGCCAGGTGGAGCACGGTGTCGATCCCGGCGAAGGCGCGCTTTAGCGCGGGCAGATCGGCGAGATCGGCGGTCACGACCTCGCCGTGGCCGCGAACGGAGTCTGCCTGGCCGTCGTTCTGCACCATGAGCCGCAGCTCATAGCGGTCCGCGGAGTGCTCGGCGAAGTAGGAGCCGATCCGGCCCGCCGCGCCGGTGACGAGCACACGCCGCCGCTGTTCCGTCGACTTGCCAAGACTGCCCGGTCCCGCCCCTGAAAATGAGTGTCCCACTCTGGTTTCACCTCGTCCACATTTGTGCGGCTGTTCGCCAAGGAGCGTAGACGGCATAAATCGTGCCGCGATAGATGCTGGGTGACGAACGAGCGAAGGTTTCTGTTCCTCGGGGAGTCTTATCCGCAGATTTCGCAGATTCGATGTGGGTGCGAGAGGGCACAATGGGAACTCCCTGTTGCGAGTCCAGTACCGAGGAGGCGGACCTCGTTGGAGATGGCGGGGCGTTGCGAGAGGGCACAATGGGAGCGCCCCGTTGCGGGGGCGCTGTCGAGCTGACTGCGGTCGTCGATAGATTCAAGAAGGCTGTGAGGAGGCGAGAGGATGGACGGTGGGGACGCGAGCGGCGCGGCGGCCGTGTTCGAGCTGCCGATCGCGGTTCAGGCAGACGACATTGATGGGCGGGCGCACGTGAACAACATTGTCTATCTTCGCTGGGTTCAGGACGCGGCGGCCGCGCACTGGTTTGCCGCGGCGACGGCGGAGCAGCAGGCGGAATACGTGTGGGTGGTCGTCCGGCACGAGATCGACTACCTGCGGCCGGCGGTCCTGGGCGATTCGCTGGTGGCCCGCACGCACGTCGGCGCTGCGTCCGGCGCCCGGTTCGACCGCTTCGTCGAGATCGTCCGGTCGGCGGACGGCACGGTGCTGGCCCGCGCTCGGAGTATGTGGGCCGCACTAGACGCGACGACCGGCCGGCCGCGCCGCGTCGATGCCGCGCTGCGGGCGCGGTTCATGCGCCCGCCGGAAGGCTAGGAGCAGGGGCGCTACGCGCGCGGCAGGCGCGTAGAGGTGTGGGCGAACTGGATCTATGAGACATGGGATGGCTACGTTGGACAGATCTGACAGCCGAACTACAAGTCACAATCCACTAGCCACAAGTCACAAACCACGCTTCACGCACGTCGCCCAGCCGGCCACTCCTTCCGCGTTTGCGCGCTGACCATGTCGCGTACGCCGGATAGGAAGACTCCGGCGGCCACGGCCGACAGGACCCAGGAGAGCAGGCCGTAACTCACGTGCCCGAAGCCGGTGGGCTGGCGCGCCCAGCGCCACACGTTGGGGATCAGGTTGCCGAGGAACAGGCCGTAGACGATGCCCATCACCGCGTGCATCACCCGCTCGCCCGGCGGAAGCTTGCGGGTCCGGTCCTCCTCCAGGAAATCGGAGAGCGTTAGCACGATCTCGATGAGCAGCAGGAGGCCGAAGAGCAACGCGAAGAGGCCGTTCCACGCGACCCAGCCGATCGCGCCAAACAGGATGGCGTAGACGAAGTCTCGCACCGCGTGGATTCTGAGCTCGTTACGCGCGGTCGGCTGAGCGGGCAGGCGCAGCTTGTACTCGTGGTAATAGAGCGTATCGAAGGTGCCCAGGATCCCCTGGACGAGCAGGAGCTGCAGCGCGGTCAGCATGGCGGTAGCTGGTGGCTGGTTCCGGGTTGCTGGTCGCTGGTTCCTCGGATGGCCGCGGTGGAACATTGGCGCCGGTGGGAAGACTGGTTGCCGGTCGGCTGTTCCTCAATCCGGATTGCGCGTCGTTTCATAGGGATGTAGCCTTCTCCACGTCAGGCTGACTGGGACCGTCCGGGCACCCGTTCTCCTCGTCAGTGGCGGGAGCCAGTTCGCCCTCGTAGCGTACGATCATTCCCAGTGGGGGGACGTCAACCTGCACCCACACCTGCCATGTGCTCTGCAAGCCGGTCACGCAGGCTGTCACCCGCGGCGCGGCGAACATCGGTACGGGCAAGGCGCCGAGCCAGCAGCGCTCCATCCGGAAACGCATCTGGCCGTCTGCCGCTGAAAGGCGAAAACCGAACCGGATCGGGCCCGCCGCCTCTACGAGCAGGCTTCCCTGCATCCACTGCTCGGTGACCAGCCTGTACGTCCCGAAATCGCGCGTCCACCGCTCGCGGCCCGCCGCTTCCTCTACGCGCAGCCGGACGGGAACGCCGTCGCCGGCGGGCGGGAGCCGCATTGCGTTCGCGACCAGGGCGCGGACCGGCCCGGCGCCGCGCGTGATCTTGAACGCGCCTTTGGCGGCGGCGTGCAGATCATGGAACGCCTGTAATACGGGTGGCAGCCGGTCGAAGTCCGCGCCGAGGGCGCGTCGGTAGAGGCTTGCGCATTCCAGCGGCATACCGGGCATGCGGACATCTTACCCGAAGTTCGCGCGCAAGGTTGGAGGAGATTCGCGCCGGCGGCCAGTAAATGAGCGCGGCTGCCTGCCAACTGCGACCGGCGGTGAAGGCTGGTCGGGCAATACGTTCGCGCACAGGCGCAAAGAACCGCAAAGCGCGCAAAGGGGCCGGCGCCCCGGTCATTAGGAGCAGACATGGCAGAGAAGACCCGCAGGGTGGTGACCGTCGCGCGCTCCGGGCACGTGCAGGTACGGACCGAGCCGATGCCGGAGGCCGCGCCCGGCCGGCTGCTCGTCCGCGTCAAGGCGTCGCTCATCAGCCCCGGCACGGAGCTGGGCGCGTGGACCGGAAAGACGCGACCCGATACGCCGGAAGGACCCTACCGCGCGTTCGGCTACCAGAATGCGGGCGAAGTGACCGGGCTCGGCGAGGGCTGCACCGGCTTCGAGATCGGGCAGCGCGTCGCCTGCATGGGCGCGGGATACGCGCAGCACGCCGACTACGCCAGTGTGCCGCAGCGGATGGCGACGCCCCTGCCGGACAGTGTCAGCGACGAGGAGGGCGCGTTCGCGGCGCTGGCGCCAACGGCGATGCACGCGGCGCGGCGCGGCGAGGTCGCGTTCGGCGAGGATGTCGCGATCATCGGTCCCGGCGTCGTCGGGCAGCTTACCGCGCAGGTGTGCAAGATCGCGGGAGCGCGCGTCGCGGCGTTCGATCCGCACACCGCTCGCGTCGAGCGCGCGCGGCGCTGCGGCATCGACGGCGCCGGCCCGGAGGTGGGCGAGCCTGCGGTCGCGCGCGTCGCGCGGACGACCGGTGGCCGTGGTCTGGACAGCGCCTTCATCTGCTTTGGCGGCGAGGCGACGGCCGCGCTGCAGAGCGCGGTTAAGATGATGCAGGAGGCGCCGGACACGCACAAGATGGGGCGAATCGTCCTGGTCGGGGGCGCGACGATAACCCACGGCTTCGGCGCGGGCCTTGGCAACCTGGACCTGCGCAGCGCGGCGCGCACCGGCCCCGGCTACCACGACGAGGCCTACGAGCACGGCGCGGACTATCCGGAGGTGTTCGTCCGCTGGACGACGCAGGCGCACCTGAGGCTCTTCACGCGCTGGGTCGCGGAGGGCGTTTTGAACGTGCGCGATCTTATCACCGCCCGCTTCTCGCTCGACGAGGCCGACCAGGCCTGCTACGCCCTGATGGACACGCCCGGCGAGCACGTCGGCGTCATCATCCGCTATGACGATTAGGGCGCTCCGCGTGGTCGCCGAGCTCCGTTCGGCGACATGCGGCTCGATCCTCGGACAGAAATCTCAGTCATCAATTCGGGCGCCGAATGCGGTACTTCGAGTTCGGCGCCGCCGTTGTCGCCTCCGCTTCGTCTCTCGGTAACGCTCGATCCAGCCGCTCTGTTACGGAACTGTCACGCAAATAGTGCATAATATATATTGTGCGGCCGACAGCGAGATCCAAAACGGTCTCCCGTCCCCTATTCGTCGTCCACACGCTACCCCAATGGCGACCGCGATCCGTTAATCCTCGACGCACCGCGCTCCACCCGCAAATTGGCACCCTGCGCACCGCCAAGTCAATGGTTGCACAATAGAATACGAGGGAACATGCCTCAAGAAGTCGATCTCTCTGGATGGACGTCGGCACGCCCTGAACACGGCAGCCCATTATGGGCCGCGTATCGCAGCCGGCGTGAGTTTCTGCTCGTGTCGGTCTCTGCGCTGTCGGCCGCCCTGGCCGCGGGATGCGGGGGCGGCGGCGGGGGCGCAGGAGCGGGCGCGGGCGCCAGCACGGGGCCGTTCACAGTGACACCGAGCCGCGCGGCGCCCGGCAGCATCGTGACGCTCACCGGGTTCCAGGCGGGCACGGGCGCGGCGCCCAGCGTGATGTTCGGCGCCATGCCGGCGATCATCCACCAGCAAGGCCCCTCCGGCCTGCAGGTGCTCGTACCGGCGTTCCTCAACGCAGGCGTCACCGCGGTCGCGACGCCGGCCGCCCCGGTCGCAGTGACCGTTCAGTCGGGAACAGCGACGCACGCGGCCACCAACGCGTTCACTGTACTCGACTTGCCGCCGGCGCCTGGCACCACCATGGCCCTTGTCGCAGACATGGCCGGAATGGCGAGCCTCTTCCAGGACTTCTTCCAACTCGGAGTATTCCCGGCGTTCGCCGACACCGACGGCGGAACGGCTTCGCCGCTCGATCGGGCCGC
>Ga0070735_10003279_pt1 | contig 14255 bp, 5 predicted proteins | sample Coa_R1_FD_66443 | JGI IMG/M metagenome (GOLD analysis project Ga0070735, IMG submission 66443) | Surface soil microbial communities from Centralia Pennsylvania, which are recovering from an underground coalmine fire - Coalmine... | ecosystem: Environmental > Terrestrial > Soil > Unclassified ...
TATGACCTCATGCGAAAGATCGCCGCTTCGGATGCCACGCTACCCGCCGTGGCACTTACGGCGTCTGCCGGTGACGACCAGCGAGGCCATGCCCTCGCGGCCGGGTTCCGGGCCTTTCTCGCGAAGCCCTTCGCCGCGTGGTCGCTCGTCAAGACCGTGGCAGCTCTGGCGGGGCGACCGCTTCCAAACGGCTCGGCAGTGGCGGTCACCTGAGTCGTCCCCGAGTCTGCCCCGTCGCGCGCTCGAGACAGACAACTCCGCGCTTCGGCGCGACTCCGCGGGAGGGCGGCTCTACGAGAGCCTGGGCAGGTCGATGGTCATGACGCAGCCCACACCCGGGAGGTCGCGCGCGCGAGTCTCGCCGCCGTTGGCTTCGACGCTTTTGCGGGTGATCGAGAGCCCCAGGCCGAGGCCGGTGCGGTTGTCGCCTCCCTGCGTGAAAGGGCGAAACAGGCTTTCGACCGCCCTGGCTGGCAGTCCGCCGCATTGATCTTCCACCTCGATGAGAACACGCTCGGCGGTCGCTGACGCTCTCAATGCGACATGGCTCAGCGGGCGCGTGAACTTGAACGCGTTGTGAAGCAAGTTGGCGACCGCCCCAGCCAGTATCTGACGATCGACGAAGACGTCGATCCCGGGCGCCACGGTCGTGACGGACAGAGTCAGCCCTTTTCCGCTGGCTTCCAGCGCGGCACCCACCTCGACTTCCTCGAGGAAGTCTCGTACCGACACGCGCGCTTGCGTGCCGATCTTCGCGTCGAGACGCACTTGCATCAGTGAGGAATCGAGCAGCGCGGACAGTCGTTCGAGGCTGCGCCCGAGCAGGGCCGAAGTGCTTCCGCCGAGTCCGACGGTCCCCATTCTCAACGTCTGGAACGCGAGCATCGCGACGCCAAGCGCGTTGCGGAGCTCGTGTGCGAGCTCGCCGAGACGCTCCGTCCCTTCCTGGGTCAGGGTCTGCTCTCGCTGACGAGAGTATTCCGTCACCGCCCCAGCTATGGCATCGTCGAGGCACCGGTTGAACGTGTGAAATTCGTCCGGGGTGATGACCGCGCTCGTCTCGTCCGCGAGCTCGGTGACGGCCTGGCAAACGCCGCCGTAGTCATGGACCACTTGGGCCACGGTGAAACCCCTGTGGAGCAGTTCGCTTCCATGCCGGCTCGCGCTCTCCCCGATGGCCTGGCCCGACGTGAGCGAACCTTGCAGTGTATCGATGAGCTGATCCAGAAAGAGCGGGACTCCGCTCCTCAGCTCCTCGTCCGTGGCGCGCGGCGCCGGCCGCGCCGCCACCTTTGCCCGGGCGCGGGTGACGATCGCGTCTCGGTTGGCAAGCAGGAACGCGTGGAGCATGTGTAAGATCCTGGCCTTTGGCCTGGTCGCGCGCTCGGAGGCCATGAGCAACACTCGTACCAAGCCTAGCCGAGCCTCACGTCTTCGCTTGCGGCCGCATCGGAGGCCTGCCGTCAACTCGCCGCGCAAGTTGCCACTGCGAGCAGGCAAATTGCGATCGCCTCCTCGTGAGCAGGGAGGGGCCGCCGCCCCCCCGGAACGCTCCTACTTGGTCTGCGCGCGACGCCAGCGGTACAGCGTCGAGAGGTCGATCCCCAGGATCTGAGCGGCGCGCTCCTTGTCTCCGCCCGTCCCGGCCAGCACCCAGTCGGTGTAGGCGCGGTTGAGGCGCCGAAGCGTCCAGGGCTCGTCGCTGAGAGACGGCCACGGCTGCGCCTGCGGATCGTCTTTCTTCACGACGGCGAGCGCCTGGTCCGACGAGATCTGGTTCGCGTCGATCATCTCGTCGACCCCGAACACGACCGCGCGTTCGATCGCGCTGGCGAGCTCGCGTACGTTGCCGGGCCAGAACGCCTCGCTCAACTTGCGGAGGGCGTCAGGGCCGATGGACCGGACCGGCGAGAGGGGAGCCCGTTGGCAAGCTTGCGCGAGAAAGTATTCCGCGAGGAGGGGAATGTCCTCCCGGCGCCCACGAAGCGGCGGAACAAACACCGGGAGCACCGAGAGCCGGTAGTACAAGTCCTCGCGAAAGCGTCCCTCCTCGACCAGGGCGACGAGATCGCGGTGCGTAGCCGCGATGACGCGGACGTCGACCTGGTGCACACGGTCGCTGCCCACGGGACGAACCTCGCCGGACTGGATGACGCGAAGGAGCTTCGCTTGCAAGCTCATCGACATCTCGCCGATCTCGTCCAAGAGAAGGGTGCTCCCGTTGGCCTCGACGAGCAGCCCCTTGCGTGGCTGGACCGCACCGGTGAAGGCACCGCGCGCGTGGCCGAAGAGCTCCGCCTCCAGCAGCTCGTGCGGGATGGCGGAGGTGTTGACCGCGACGAATGGGGCGTCTCGACGCACGCTTCGTTCGTGGATTGCGCGCGCGACGAGCTCTTTTCCCACTCCGGTCTCGCCGGTGACCAGCACGGGGGCGCTCGAGCGAGCCACGAAATCAATGGCGGTCTGCAACGTGCGCATCGCCGCGCTGGTACCGACGAGCTCCAGCTTGCCTACCGGCGGACGCGCGCTGAGGCGATGCGCCTCGCTGGGGTGGCGGCGCTCGTCGAGGGCAGCCGCCACTATCTTCCGCAATCCTTCGGCATCGAACGGCTTGACGACGTACTCGAAGGCGCCGCGTTTGACGGCGTCCACCGCCTGCGGGATGCCGCCCGCACCCGTCACGACGATGAACGGCAGCGCCGGGTGAGTGTGGCGGACACGGTCGAGCAGCTCGAGACCGCTCATCCCGTCCATTCGGACGTCGCTGATCACGACGTCGAACGTCTGGCGATCGACGATCTCGAGCGCCGTCGCCGCGTCCGGCGCGAGCTGGCAACCGTAACCGTCGACGGAGCACACCAACTCCAACGCCTCGCGCATCTCGGCGTCGTCGTCGACGATCAAGACTCGCGCATGCATCGCCCCAGAACATAGCCACCGGCGAGGGGAAGCGTTGGGCAAGTTGGCAAATACGTGCGGCGACGCAAACGTTGCGCGTCCGTACGGATGGCTCCCCCCGCCATTTGGACGAGGCGGCATCCCCGCCCCATCCGACGTGGCCGACGTCGCCCCACAGTTCTGGCAGGCTTCTTGAACTGCGACGGGGCTCACCATGCAACCGCCGCGTCTCGTCCCGTCTCCCGTCACCGGCGTGCAGGCGCCGTCCAGCCAACCGAAGTCACCCGCGTTTCGCGGCAGCATCCGCCGGATTCTGGTGTGCGTGGACCATTCGCAATTTGCGACCATCGCACTTCGGCAAGCGGTCTCGCTTGCCAAGACCTTCGACGGCGCCGTTACGCTCCTCTACGTCCTGCAGCCTCCGCACGAGCCCGACTCGCACCTCCCAACCGACGCGCTCGCCTGGAACTTCGCCTCGCAGGAGGCGGCCACGCGCCTCGACGCGCTCGAACGTGAGACCGCGAAAGAGGGGGTCGTGGTCGAGTCCAGACTGGAGCAGGGTAACCCCGCCGAACGGATCGCTTCGCTCACCGAAGAGCTGGGCGCGGATCTCGTCGTCCTCGGCAGTCACGGCGAGAACGGGCTGCCGGCGTGGAACCTGGGGAGCACGGTGGAGCACGTCCTGGCGGTCGCACGCTGCTCAATCCTCATTGCTCGCGCGGCGTCGCCCTCGCAGGAGGCTTGGGCCCCGAGCCGCATTCTGGTTCCGCTCGACGGCTCGCTCCGCACCGAGAGCGTTCTGCCCGTCGCAGCCCGTCTGGCCTCGGCGCACAAGGCAGAAGTCGTACTCGCGCATGCGGTCGTCGAGCCCACGATGACGGCCATCCTTCGCGCCGAGACGGACCTCGACGTCGCCCGCAACCTCGCGTCACGTCTGGAGGGTCACGCCGCGCGGTACCTGGACGGTTTGCGCGACCGGCTCGTTCACCAGGGGATCGACGCACGGACTGTCGTGGTTCGCCATCCCGACGAGCGCCAGGCGCTCATGGATCTGATGCGAACGCAAGCTCCTGACCTGGTCGTGGTCTCCGCGCACGGGAGCACGTGCAACCCGGCGTGGCCGTTCGGGAGTGTGGCGGCGCATCTGCTCGCACACTCTCGAGTGCCGCTCCTCGTGATGCAGGACGTTCGCGAGGCGCATGACCGGCAGCACCGAGAGGTCGCTGACGAGTTCCCGACTCACCTGCGCGCGATCTTCACCGAGGAGCAGACTTGAGCGTCTCCGCCGAGGGACTGACTCGCGCTGCCACGATCGATATCGACACTCTAGACGAGGAGGCACGCGCGCTCGCCGCGGAGCAGAGCGAGACGCGAAGGCCCCGTCGCGCTGCGATGACGTCTCTGGACGCGCGGGCGTTCGCGCGCCTGGTCGAACAGGCCAGGCGCCGGTTTTCGGCGAGCGACGACAAGGACGAGGCCCTCCAAGCACCGGCGGAATGGTTTCTCGACAACTACTACCTCATCTGGCGTGTGCTCCGACAACTGACGCTGGACCTCCCGCGTGGTTTCGTGGCGCACCTGCCGGTGCTCGTGAGCGGTCCGCACCGAGGGCTGCCGAGGATCCGCGCGCTCGCCCGCGCGCTCGCGATCCGCAAAGGGATCGAGGTCGACGGCGGCGTGCTGCAACGGTTCATCCACGCCTACGAGCAGGTCTCACCGCTCACCATCGCCGAGCTCTGGGCGCTTCCCACGATGCTCCGCATCTCCGTGCTCGAGAGCCTGGTTCACTGCTTGCGCAGACTGGGAGTCGTGGACGGCAGAGCGGCCGAGCCCGAGACCGAGGGCCTGGCGATCGATCCGTCCACCGGACCCGAGCGAGCGGTCCGCTCGTTGCGGCTGTTCTCGGAGATCGACTGGAAGGTCTTCTTCGAGCGCAACTGTCGCGTCGAGGCGACCCTCAGGCAGGACCCGGCGCGTGTCTACGAGCGCATGGACTTCGCGACGTGCGATGCGTACAGGCGCGCGGTCGAGGAGATCGCGTGGGCCGCCCACGCGTCCGAGGAGAGCGTCGCCGAATGCGCTGTCACCCTGGCGCGCGGCGGCGCGCCCGACGAGCGCCGCGGGCACGTGGGGTACTATCTCGTCGGCGCCGGGCGGCCGCTGATCGAGGCGCGGATCGGCTACCGTTCCACGGGGTTCGAGCGCCTGCGGCGCGCGCTGCGACGAAGGCCGACGGCTGCGTATCTGCTGGCCTTGGCCGTCTCGACCGCAGCGCCCCTGGCGCTGGTCGGCGAATACGCGAGTCGCGCAGGGGGGTCATTCCTGGTGACGGCCGCCGCCCTGCTGCTCGCCTTCGTGCCTGCGTCGGTGGTCGCCGTGGCGCTGGTCCAATGGGTGGTGTCGCGCCTTGTCGCTCCAGCCGCATTGCCCAAGCTGGACTTCGAGCAAGGGTTGCCGGACGACGCTCGGACCCTGGTCGCCATCCCGACGCTCCTCGGTCGAGTCGAGGACGTCGACGAGATGATTCGACGGATCGAGCGCCATTTCATCGCGAACCCCGACCGTCGCCTTCAGTTCGCGCTGCTCACCGACGATCCTGATTCTCAGACCACGCCGGCGATCGCCGAGCCGCTCGAGCGCGCCGTGCGTGGAGTCGCGGGCCTCAACGTCAAGCACGGCAAGGACGGCGTCGGGCCGTTTCACCTGCTGCATCGCGAGCCGCTCTGGAACCCGTCCGAGCAGCGCTTCATGGGCTGGGAGCGCAAGCGAGGCAAACTCGACGAGCTTAACCGACTGCTCCGGGGGGACGAGAAGACGAGCTACGTGCGTCGCGTGGGCAATTCGAAAGGGCTGGAGGGGATCCGCTTCGTCATTACGCTCGATAGCGACACTCACTTGCCCATGGGGACCGCACGCCGAATGGTGGGGCTCCTCGCGCATCCGCTCAACCGGGCCGCGTTCGACGATGCCGGCCGCGTCGTGTCGGGCTACGCCGTCGTCCAGCCCCGCATCGAGACGTCTCCGGTGGGCACGCACGACACCCGGTTCTCGAAGGTCTACGCCGCCGACCTCGGATTCGACATCTACACCCACGCGGCCTCCGACGTGTACCAGGACCTCTTCGGGTCGGCGATCTACGTGGGCAAGGGAATCTACGACGTCGATGCGTTCGTACGCAGCCTCGAAGGCCGGGTGCCGGAGAATGCCATCGCGAGCCACGATCTGCTCGAGGGTGTCCACGCGCGCACTGCGCTGGCCAGCGACATCGTCCTGTTCGAGGATTTCCCGCCGCAATACGCCGCGTACGCTCGGCGCGCGCACAGGTGGTTGCGCGGCGACTGGCAGCTCTTGCCCTGGCTCCTGCCCTCGGTGCCGTCCGCGAGCGCAGCTCGGCTGCCCAATCCGCTGACGCTCATCGATCGATGGAAGATCGCGGACAACCTGCGGCGCAGCCTGGCACCGCCTCTGCTGTTGCTGCTTCTCGCGGCGGGATGGGCGGCATTGCCTGGTGCCCCGCTCGTCTGGACGCTGGGCGCCGTCGTCGCTGCGCTCGCGCCCGTTGCGCCCTCGCTCGTCGCGCGTCGAGGTCGGGCGACGAGCTTGGCGCGGGGGCTTCTCGAGCTGGCTTTTCTCCCTCACGCGGCGTCGGTCGTGGTCGACGCCGTGGCGCGCGTTTGTTTCCGCATGTTCGTCACGCGTAGGCACATGCTCCAGTGGATCAGCGCCGCGAACGTGGCGCGCGGGCTCGGAGCGCGCTCGCCGCGCGGGGTCCTGTGGCGCGAGATGATATGGTCGCCCATCGCGGCGGTGACCATGGGCGCGGGCCTCGCCTGGGCCCGGCCTTCGGCGCTGCCCGTTGCCGCACCGCTGCTCGTCGCGTGGCTCGTAGCCCCCGAGCTCGCGCGATGGTTGAGCCAGAGCCCCTCGAAGGGAACGGCGCCGCTCGGCCCGGCCGACCTGCGCCGACTGCGTCTCCTGGCTCGAAGAACATGGCTGTTCTTCGAGACGTTCCTCGGGCCGGGGGATCAGTGGCTTCCGGTGGACAACCACCAGACCCCTCCCAACGAACAGACGGCGCATCGAACGTCCCCGACCAACATCGGCATGGCGCTGCTCTCGACGCTCGCCGCCTACGACCTCGGTTACCTGGGCCCGAGCGAGCTGGCGCTTCGAGTCCGTAGCACGTTCGAGAGCGTCGCCCGCCTGGCGCACTACCAGGGACATCTCCTCAACTGGTACGGGACCAAGACCCTCCAGCCTCTCTTGCCGCGGTACGTGTCCACGGTCGACAGCGGCAACTTCGCGGGTTGTCTGCTCGCCGTGGAGCAAGGGTGCAAAGAGATGGCCGAGGCGCCCGTGCTCCGGGCCGCCGCCTGGGATGGTCTCGCCGACGCGATCGATTTGCTCGATGAGGTGCTCGCGTCCGTCACGCACGCCTCGGGGGCGGCCCTGCGCGCGGAAGCGGCGCGGATGCGGGATGCCACGAGGCGAGCGCGCGATCTTCCGAGCAAGGCGCACGAGACGCTCGTCGCCCTGTGCGACGAGATGGCTCCCGAGCTCGATCGGCAACTCGTGGCCCTGCTCGACACGGGCGTCTACCGCCACGAGGCTGGAGCTCTCGACGCGCTCCGGACGTGGATGGGTCGTCTGCACCACCAGCTGCGACAGATGCGTCGCGAGCTCGAATCGCTGCTGCCGTGGCTGACGTGGCAGGGCGACCCTGCGGCCGAGGGGCTCGAGCTGCCGAGCACCCTGCGGCTCGACCAAGTGCCGGACGTCGGGCGCAACCTCGCCGCAGCGCTCACGGCGCGCGGGCAGAGTGCGCCAGAAGCCGGGGAGGCGACACGCCGCTTGGCCGAGGCGTGCAAGAGCGCGGAGTCGTACGCCGTGACCCTTCGCGAAGGGCTGCTCGAGCTCGCAGCCTGCGCCGCCGCGGAGGCGAACGGGATGGACTTCCGCCTCTTGTTCGACAGGGAGCGCAAGCTCTTCTCCATCGGCTTCAACGTCACGATCGACAGGGTCGACCCGCACCACTACGACCTGCTCGCGTCGGAGGCGCGGCTGGCCAGCTACCTCGCCGTCGTCCGGGGTCAGGTCCCGGAGGCGCACTGGTACGTGCTTGGCCGACCGATGACGCGGGCGGCAGGGGCGCCGGCCCTGCTCTCCTGGGGCGGGACGATGTTCGAATACCTGATGCCGAACCTCCTGATGCGAAGCCACCAAGGAACGCTGCTCGCCGAGAGCTGCAAGCTTGCCGTGCGCGCGCAGATGGCGTACGGGCGAAAACGAGGCGACCCGTGGGGCGTCTCCGAGTCGGCTTTCGACAGGCTCGACGCCCACCGGACCTACCAATACCGATCGTTCGGCGTGCCAGGGATCGGGCTCAAGCGCGGCTTGGAAGAGGACCGCGTCGTCGCGCCTTACGCCTCGGCGCTCGCGCTGTCCATCGAGCCCGGTGCAGTGCTCGACAACATGTCGAAGCTCGAAGAGATGGGCATGCTCGGGACGTATGGTTTCTACGAAGCCGTGGACTTCCAGGGAGACGTCACGACCTCAGACCGGCCTTACGGGGTGGTCAGATCGTACATGGCACACCATCAGGGGATGGTGCTCGTAGCCATCGACAACCTTCTCGGCCGACAGACGATGGTCGAGCGATTCCACTCCCAACCTTCGATCGCGGCGGGCGAGCTCCTTCTCAACGAACGCGCTCCCGACTCTGCTCCCTCGGAGGGGTGGCGAACCGACGGCACCGAGGGGGTGCGTACCGCGGCTCCGCCCGCGCCGGCGAGCGCGCCCGCGTCTTGGTCGCCGCCATCCGGCGGCCGGCCGCAGGCCCTGTTGCTCAGCAACGGCAGACTCACGAGCTTGATGACCGACTCGGGCGTGGGGGGCCTCCGGTGGCAGGGCCTCGCCGTCACCGACTGGGCGCCCGATCCTACGCGCGCAGGCGACGTACCCTGCATGTACTTGCGCGACGAAGCCAGCGGCCGGGTCTGGCCTGCGACCTCCGACGACGGCCGCACGACCTTCTCCTCGCACAAGGCCGAGTTCCACCGGCGCGACCACGGCGTCTCGGTCCACGTCGACGTCGCCCTCGCGTGGGCCGACGACGTCGAAGTGCGCCTGGTGACGCTCCACAACGAGACCGATCGATCGCGACGCCTTACCGTGGCCACGGCTGCGGTGCCGGTCCTGCTGGCGGCGAGCGCCGCGGCGAGGGCCCCTGCCTTCGCGCGCATGTTCGTCGAGACCGAGCTCGTGGCGGACCTGAACGCACTGCTCATCGCACGCAGGCTTCGGTCGCCGGAGGAGAAACCCGCCGTCGTCGTGCATCGCCTCGTGTTCGAGGGATCGGCCGTGGCCTTCTCCGGTTACGAGACGGATCGCGGGATCTTCTTCGGGCGCCAGGGGCTTCCACGGTCTCCGCGCCTCCTGACCGGCACACTAGGCCGCCATCGGGGCCGGACGGGCGCCGTGCTCGATCCCATCATGAGCCTTTTGGCCCGGGTCGAGCTGAAGGCCAAAGGCACCGTGACGCTTGCCTTCGTCACCGCGGTTGGCCCGTCGCGAGGCGCCGCGCTGGACCTCGCCCGACGCTACGGGTCGATGTATGCGGTCGCCTGGGCGTTTCGCGACGCGGAGAAGGAGAGCGCGCGTCGGCTGCAACGCGCCGTCGTTCGGCCCGAGCTGCTCCCTGCCATCCACCGTCTCCTGTCGGCGCTGATCTTCGGCGAGCCGGGCCTTCGTGCGTCCTCCGAGGCCCTCGCCGCAGGGCGACCTTGCAAGGCTCGGCTGTGGGCGAGGGGGATCTCGGGTGACGATCCGATCCTGATCCTTCGGGTGCACGACGCCGCGAGCGGTCTTCTCGGCGAGGTCATCGCGGCCCACCGCTATCTTCGGGCGTGCGGTGAGCGGCTGGACCTCGTCGTCATCGACGACGAGCCGTCGGGCTATGTCACGGAGGGCGCTGGCTCGCTGCGAAGCGCCCTGGTCCGGCATGGCGCTGGCGACGTGCTCGACCGCCGAGGCGGAATCTTCGTCGTGGCGGCCGACCAGCTCTCCGACGACGAATGCCGGCACCTTGTCGCGACCGCGCGCGTCGTGCTCGACACGCACCATCCATCTCTCGCGGCGAACCTCGAAGGGGTGGTCGAGGGGCGTTCTCCCTTGCCTCGGTTCGAGGCGACGCTCGTCGACGATGGCGTCGCGCGCGCGGTGCCGCGCCCCGGACTGCTGTTCGACAACGGCATCGGCGGATTCACTCCGGACGGCGCCGAGTATGTCGTCTCGATCGGCGCCGACAAGCCGACCCCCGCGCCGTGGTGCAACGTCCTCGCGAATGCGCAGTTCGGCTGTCTCGTCAGCGAGTCGTCGCTGGGGTGCACGTGGTCGCTCAACAGCGGCGAGAATCGCCTTACGCCGTGGCGCAACGATCCCGTGTTCGATACCCCGTCGGAAGCCGTCTATCTGCGTGACGAGGAAACTGCGGCGGTGTGGTCGCCCACGCCTTTGCCCGCGGGGCGCAACGCCGAAGTGCTCGTTCGCCACGGCATGGGCTACACGACGTACGAGAGCGACAGCCATGGGCTGGAGCAACGCCTCACGATCTTCGTGCCTGCCGACGCGCCGCTCAAGATGGCGCGGTTGTCGTTGAAGAACACGCTCTCGCGGCGTCGTCGGATCACGGTCACGTACTACGTCGAGTGGGTATTTGGCTCGCTTCGCGAAGAGCAGCGGCCGTTCATCACGTCCGAGCTGGACCGGGACAGCGCGTGTCTGCTCGCGACGTCCAGCTGGAACGCCGAGTTTGCGGGACGCGTCGCGTTCCTCGCATCCGAGCTCTCGGTCCACGGGCTCACCGCCGACCGCACCGAGTTCCTGGGGCGCCGCGGCGACTACGCGCTCCCCGAAGCTCTCGAGCGGTGGGGATTGTCCGGACGGACGGACGGCGGGGTCGATCCCTGCGGGGCGCTGCAAGTGCATCTGGAGCTGCCGCCTGGCGGCCAAGTCGACACTCACTTCGTCCTGGGCCAAGCCGCCGACAAGGCGACGGCGCTGGAGCTCGTACGACGCTACCGCGACCGGAGCGTGGTCGACGCTTCCTGGAGGGAGCTGCACCGGTTCTGGGAGAACATGACCGGCCATATTCGCGTCGCGACTCCGGAGCCGGCGATGGACCTGATGCTCAATCGCTGGCTTCTCTACCAGACCCTGGCCGGGCGACTCTTCGGTCGTACGGGGTTCTATCAGTCGAGCGGCGCGTTCGGGTTCCGCGATCAGCTGCAGGACGTCATGGCCCTGTTTCAGACGAACCCCGCGATGGCGCGGGCTCACCTGCTCGAGGCGTCCACGCACCAGTTCGAAGAGGGCGACGTCCTTCACTGGTGGCACCCGCCCTCCGGACGCGGCGTGCGCACGCGGTGCTCGGACGACCTCCTTTGGTTGCCTTTCGTCACGGCCGAATACGTCTTTGCGACCGGCGACACGGCGATCCTCTCCGAACAGACGACGTTCCTGGCCGGCGAGTTGCTCAGCGCCAACGAGCGCGACCACTACGCTGCGTTCGAACCTGGTCCGCGGAAGGCCTCGCTGCTTGAACACTGCAGGCGTGCCCTGGAGCGCGGATCGACCCTGGGCAGCCACGGGCTGCCTCTGATGGGCGACGGCGACTGGAACGACGGAATGAACCGGGTCGGATCCAAGGGCCGCGGTGAGAGCGTTTGGCTGGGGTGGTTTCTGTTCGCGACCATGGCCCGCTTCGCCTCGCTCTGCGAGATGGTGGCCGACCACGCTGCGGTCGGGGTGTGGCGGGCAAGAGCCGAAGCCTTGCGCGCGAAAGTCGAATCGAGCGGGTGGGACGGCTCCTGGTACCTGCGCGCCTACGACGACGACGGCCTGTCGCTCGGCTCGGCCAGTGCAACCGAGTGTCGGATCGACTCGATTGCGCAGTCGTGGGCGGTCCTTTCGGGCGCCGGCTCTCCTGCGAGGGCCGCCGCCGCGATCCACGCTGCAGACGAGCTACTGGTGCGCGAGCAGGACCGGCTTGTCCTGCTGCTATGGCCGCCGTTCGGGGGCGCCCTACGCGACCCCGGATACATCGGCGCGTACCCTCCTGGGGTGCGCGAAAATGGCGGGCAATATACCCACGCCGCCACGTGGCTCGGCTGCGCGCACGCCGCCCTCGGCGACGGCGAGCGAGCCGCCCGCATCTTCCGGATTTTGAATCCAATCCTCGCCTCGTCGACCGGCGAGCAGGTCGACCGCTACCGTGTCGAGCCGTACGTTGTCGCCGGCGACGTCTACGCCTGCGCTCCCGCGGCGGGTCGCGGCGGCTGGACTTGGTATACGGGCTCGGCGGCGTGGGCTTGGCGCCTGGGCGTCGAAGAAATCCTCGGTCTTCGATCACGTGAGGGTCAACTGTGCATCGATCCTTGCATACCCCCTGGATGGAAGGGCTTCGAAGCCTGGGTACGCACCGGCGAGCGCGAAGTGCACGTGGTCGTCGAAAACCCCGAAGGAGTGAGCCGGGGCGTCGTGGGCATCACCATCGACGGCGTCCCGCTCGACTCCAATCGGGTATGCGTCGATCCGGTGGCCCGCGGGCCCTTCGAGGTGCGGGTACGCCTCGGCTCTACGAACCCTGTCTGTGCGTCACGTGCAGTGAACGCCCAGAGTGACCATGAAAAGCCTCCAACGTCCCACGCAAGCTGATTCGCGCGTGCGTGGATGACGCGTCGCATGCTGAGCGCTTTAGCCGGGAGTCACAGAAAGGAGGCCCATGGCACCAAGTGTGCTCTCCATGCGGGACGAACGTTCGTCCCCGTCGCTCGTTCGAAGGGAGCGCATCCAATGCCCACGGTATTTTTCTCGTTCGGCGTCGCTTTCGTTCTCGCGCTCGTAGCGCTCATTGTCGGGGCTTCGACCGTCAAGATCGCGAAGGAGTACGAGAGAGGGGTCGTCTTTCGGCTGGGTCGGCTGATCGCCCTCCGGGGTCCAGGGCTCTTCTTCATCTTCCCGTTCGGGATCGACCACGTGAGAAAGGTCGACCTGCGCGTGATCACGCTCGAGGTCCCGCAGCAGGAGGTCATCACCTCGGACAACGTGACCGTCAAGGTCAACGCCGTCATCTTCTTTCAAGTCATGGACGCCCAGGCCGCCGTGGTTCACGTCTACAACTTCATGGAGGCGACGTCCCAGATTGCGCAGACCACGCTGCGGGCGGTGCTCGGACAGTCGAGCCTCGACGAACTCCTGGGCGATCGCGAGAAGATCAACGCAAGGTTGCAGGCGATCATCGATCGCCAGACCGAGCCCTGGGGTATCAAGGTGGGCACGGTCGAGCTCAAGGATGCGCAACTGGCCGAATCGATGGTGCGAGCCCTCGCTCGGCAGGCCGAAGCAGAGCGCGAAAAGCGCGCGAAGATCATCGCCACCGAGGGGGAATTCCAAGCCGCGCAGGTTCTCGCCAACGCGGCCGAGATCATCTCGACGCAGCCCGCCGCGCTCGCTCTCCGCTACATGCAGACGCTGCTCGACATGGGATCGAACCAAAATTCCACGATCGTGTTCCCCATTCCCATCGAGTTGATAAGACCCCTTCTCGCCGCGCCGGTTCCGATGAAAGCGGCGGCGGCGGGCAACCGGGCGTCCCCCAACGGCGGCGATTCCCCTCAGGTGGTGACGCCAGCGGCGCGTTGAGAGAGAATCCCGCCGGTGAGGCGCAGCGACGTCGCGCTTGGGCAGGGGGCCAAAATGGCGACGCGGCCCAAGAGGCCAGCAGCGACCGCCGAGGGGGCCGGCCGGTCCTCACCGACGGCGACGGCGCTCCCGCCCGATCCTGTCGCGCGACGGGTCGCCGTGGAGATCGTCATCAGCATCCTGGTGGGTGGCGTCTTACCGTACGTTGTCTACGTGCTCTTACGACCGTATTTCAACGAGGTTTCATGTCTCCTTGCCGGTAGCCTCTTTCCGGCGGCGCTCGAGGTCGTGTCTTTCGTTCGGCATCGTCGCCTCGATCCAGTGAGCACGTTGAATTTGGTCGCCCTCGCCATCAGCGCCGTCATTGCGATGACAGGGGGGAGCGCGCGCTTCATGCTGATGAAGGAGTCCCTCGTCACGGGCGCGATCGGGATTGGGTTTCTCTTTTCGCTACTGTTCCGGCGGCCGGCACAATTCTACCTCGGTCGGCAATTCGTAACAGGCAACGTGCCAGAGCGCGTGTCGCGGTACAATGCGGCCTGGGAAACCGTTCCTTACATGCGCACGGTATTGAGAACGACTACGGCGGTATGGGGCACCGCCTTTCTCTTCGAGGTGGCGGTCCGCGTTGTGCTTGTGTTTCGCGTATCGACCCT
>Ga0070735_10003280_pt1 | contig 14254 bp, 12 predicted proteins | sample Coa_R1_FD_66443 | JGI IMG/M metagenome (GOLD analysis project Ga0070735, IMG submission 66443) | Surface soil microbial communities from Centralia Pennsylvania, which are recovering from an underground coalmine fire - Coalmine... | ecosystem: Environmental > Terrestrial > Soil > Unclassified ...
GTCGCCTCCGACCTCGCCGACGCCTACCGCCGCGCCCTCGAGGGCGATCCCGTGGCCGCGTTCGGCGGCGTGGTGGCGCTCGGCGGGACGTGTACCGAGGCGGTGGCCCGCACCGTCGCCGAGGGGCCGCAGGCCGACGTCATCGTGGCGAGCGCCTTCGAGCCCGCCGCCGTCGAGGTGCTCGTCGATCGGCGCAAGGCCACCCGGCTGCTGGAGGCGCCCCGGTACCGCGCGGCGGAGTTGGAGGTGCGCAGCCTGGGCGGGGGCTACCTCGTCCAGGAGATCGACCGCTTCGTGTCGGCGCGCTCGGACTGGCAGGTGCCCACCAAGTCCGGGCCGACGGCGGACCAGTGGCGCGACATCGAGCTCGCCTGGCGGGTGTGCGCGCGGACCTCGTCCAACGCCGTGGTGGTGGTGGGCGGGGGACAGCTGCTCGGCGCCGGCGCGGGCCAGCAGAGCCGGGTGGACGCAGCGGCGATCGCGGTGCGCAAGGCGGGACCGCAGGCGGCGGGCGCGGTCGCCGCCAGCGACGCCTTCTTTCCGTTCCGTGACGGGGTGGACGTGCTGGCCGAGGGCGGGGTGGTGGCGGTGGTACAGCCGGGCGGCTCGGTGCGCGACACCGAAGTGGTCGCCGCGGCGGACGAGCACGGCATGGCCATGGTGATCACCGGCGAGCGCCATTTCCGGCACTGATCGACGGCACGGACCCGACAACAGCACCCGATGACGGCCACCATCCTCGACGGCGAGTCGCTCGCGCAGCGCATCCGCGCCGACATCAAGGAGCGAGTGGACAAGCTCGCGTCCGAAGGCATCCGGCCCGGGCTCGGCACCATCCTCGTCGGCGACGACCCACCGAGTGCGCGCTACGTGGCGCTCAAGCACGAGGACTGCGAGTCGGTGGGCATGGCGTCGTTCGGGGAGCACCTCGACGCGGACATCGGCCAGAAGGAGCTCCACGCCGCGATCGAGCGATTCAACGCCGATCCGCGCATCCACGCCTACCTCGTCCAGCTTCCACTCCCACCCGGCCTCGACGAGGAGGCCGCGCTGTTGGCGGTCGACCCCGACAAGGACGTCGACGGGCTCCACCCGGTCAACCTCGGCCGCCTGGTCATGGGGGCCCGCGGGCCGGTCGCGTGCACGCCCGCAGGGATCGTCGAGCTCCTGCACGCGTATGACGTGCCGGTGGAGGGCAGGCACGTGGTGATCATCGGGCGGGGTCTCACCATTGGCCGCCCCCTCGCCCTCTTGCTCGCCCTCAAGCGGCCCGGGCTGAACGCGGCGGTCACCGTGGTGCACACGGGTGCGGACGACCTCGCGGCCCTCGTTCGCCAAGGCGACATCGTCGTGGCCGCGGCCGGTTCCCCGGGTCTGGTCACGCCCGACATGGTGAAGCCCGGCGCGGCCGTGGTCGGCGCGGGCACGTCGTGGGAAGGCCGTCGAATCGTTTCGGACGTCCAGGAAGCCGTCGCCGAGGTCGCGGGCTGGATCACGCCCCGCATCGGCGGCGTGGGCCCGATGACGCGCGCCATGCTCCTGCGCAACGCCCTCTCGGCGGCAGAGCGCGGGCGCGACGGGCCGCCCCCGGGGTAGTCCGAGCCCCACCACTAACATTTCAGGCACCATGGCCTGGATCTCCGAGCTGCTCGCAGCCGGGCGCACCTTCTCCTTCGAGTTCTTCCCGCCCAAGAACGACCAGGAGCAAGCCACGCTCGTCCGCACCCTGCGCGACCTCGAGCCGCTCGGGCCGTCCTTCGTGTCGGTGACCTACCGGGGTGGACGCGAGTCACGCCAGCGCACCCACGACCTGGTGTCCGCCATGCTGCGCACGACGACGCTCAATCCCATGGCGCACCTCATCTGCGTGGCGCACACCCGCCTCGAACTGGCCGACATCCTCGTGGCGTTCCGCAAGTCGGGCGTCGACAACCTGATGGCGCTGGGAGGCGACCCGCCCACCGACCCCGAGGCGGGACCCGGGGAGCTGCTCCATGCGATCGAGCTCGTCGAGCTGGCGCGCGCCATCGGGGGAATGTCGATCGGCGTGGCCGCGCATCCGGCCGGTCACCCGAACAGCCCCGACATGGTGAGCGACCGTGACTTCCTGGCGGCCAAGCTGCGTCGGGCCGACTTCGCGGTCACCCAATTCTTCTTCGAGGTGGACGAGTACCTGCGCCTCATGGACGACCTCGCCGCCCGGCACGTGGACAAGCCCGTCCTGCCCGGCATCATGCCCGTCACGTCGCTCAAGTCGGTGCCGCGCATGGCGACCATGGGCGCGGCGGTCCCGGCGTGGGCGGTCGAGCGGCTCGAGCGGGCTGCCGCTCAGGGTGGCGACGACGCGGTGCGGCGCACCGGGGTGGAGTTGAGTACCGAGCTGTGCGAGCAGCTGCTCGCGCGCGGTGCACCCGGCCTGCACTTCTACACGCTCAACCGCTCGAGCGCGACCCGCGAGATCTACGCCGCCCTGGGCCTGTCGACAAGCGCCGAAGTCTGACCTCGTCCGATCCCAGAGGCCGGGCTCCCGGCGCCCGTTAGTCTCGACGCCATGGCACAACGCATCACCCTGGGGGCGGACGGCAGGCTCTCGGTTCCCGACCAGCCGATCATCCCCTACATCGAGGGCGACGGCACCGGCGTCGACATCTGGCCCGCGTCGCAGCTCGTCTTCGACGCCGCCGCCGCCCGCCACGGCAAGTCGGTGGCGTGGAAAGAGGTGCTCGCCGGGGAGAAGGCGTTCAAGGACAGCGGTGACTGGCTACCCGACGAGACGGTGGAGGCATTCCGCGACCACCTGATCGGCATCAAGGGCCCGCTCACGACCCCGGTGGGCGGGGGCATCCGGTCGCTCAACGTCGCGCTGCGCCAGATCCTCGACCTCTATGTGTGCCTGCGCCCGGTGCGCTGGTTCACCGGGGTGCCTTCGCCGGTGCGTCACCCCGAAAAAGTGGACATGGTCATCTTCCGGGAGAACACCGAGGACGTGTACGCCGGCCTCGAAGCCCAGGCGGGCACGCCGGAGGCGGAGCGGCTGGCCACGTTCCTGCGCGACGACATGGGCTGGGACATCCGGCCCAACTCGGGTATCGGGATCAAGCCCATCTCCGAGCTGGGCTCCAAGCGGCTGGTGCGCGCGGCCATCGAATACGCGCTGCGCCACGGCCGGCGGAGCGTCACCCTCGTGCACAAGGGCAACATCCAGAAGTTCACCGAGGGTGCGTTCCGCAACTGGGGCTACGAGCTGGTGCGCGAGGAGTTTGCCGACGTCGCCGTGGGGTGGGAGGACTGCGGCGGCGCCCCCGGGGGCAAGCTCCTCGTCAAGGACGCCATCGCCGACATCACGCTCCAGCAGGTGCTCACCCGGCCCGACGAATTCGACGTGATCGCCACGACCAACTTGAACGGCGACTACCTGTCCGACGCGCTCGCCGCCCAGGTGGGCGGGATCGGCATCGCGCCGGGCGGCAACATCAACTACGTCACCGGCCACGGCGTGTTCGAGGCGACGCACGGCACCGCGCCGAAGTACGCAGGCCTCGACAAGGTGAACCCGGGATCGCTCATCCTGTCGGGCGTCCTCATGTTCGAGCACCTGGGGTGGGTGGACGCGGCGGCCGACATCGTGCGCGCCCTCGAGGCCACGATCGCCGAGAAGATCGTCACCTACGACTTCGCCCGCCTGATGGAGGGGGCGACCGAGGTGAAGTGCTCGGAGTTCGCGGCGGCCGTCGTCGACCGCCTGTAGCCTCGCCAGCCATGCCGCCACCCGCCCCCGTCCACGTCACCGTGACCGGCGCCGCCGGCCAGATCGGGTACTCGTTGTTGTTCCGTATAGCGTCGGGCGAGATGCTCGGCCCCGAGCAGCCGGTGGTGCTCCGCCTCCTCGAGATCGAGCCGGCCATGGCGGCGCTCCACGGCGTCGTGATGGAGCTCGAGGATTGCGCCTTTCCGCTCCTGGCCGGCGTCGAGGCCACGTCCGAGCTGAAGACCGCATTCGAGGGGGCGTCCTGGGCCCTGCTCGTGGGGTCGGTGCCGCGCAAGGCCGGCATGGAGCGCAACGACCTGCTCTCGGTGAACGGCGCCATCTTCGGTCCGCAGGGCGAGGCGATCGCCGGACAGGCCGCGGCGGATGTACGGGTGCTGGTGGTCGGCAACCCGTGCAACACCAACTGCCTCATCGCCCGCGCGCACGCGCCCGACGTCCCGAGCGACCGCTGGTTCGCCATGACCCGGCTCGACCAGAACCGTGCGCGCAGCCTGCTCGCCCGACGAGCGGGCGTGGCCGTGGCGTCGGTCACGAACCTGGCGATATGGGGGAACCACTCCTCCACGCAGTTCCCGGACTTCGAGAACGCGCGCATCGGAGGGTCGCCGGTCACCGACGCCGTCGACACCGGCTGGCTCCAGGGCGAGTTCATCACCACCGTGCAGCAGCGCGGCGCGAAGGTCATCGAGGCGCGCGGCTCGTCCTCGGCGGCGTCCGCCGCCAACGCCGTCGTCGACACGGTCCGGAGCCTGCGTGAGCCCACGCCGGCGGGTGACTGGGTCTCGGTGGCGGTGGTGTCCGGGGGGGAGTACGACATCCCCGAAGGGTTGGTCTTCGGCTATCCCGTGCGTACCGACGGCCGCGCCTGGGAAGTCGTGGGCGGTCTTTCGCACAGCGAATTCGGGCGCGAGCGCATCCGTGTCACCACCGAGGAGCTCGAGGCCGAGCGGAAAGCGGTGGCCGACCTCCTCGGTTGAGCACGCGTCGCTCGAGCACGCGTCGCTCGATCACGCGTCGCTCGAGCACGCGTCGCTCGAGCACAGGTCACTCGAACGGGATCTCCCGCACGAACCCGGCCGATCCTGCGGTCGCCAGAGGAGCGGCCGCTGAGCGACGGCGGAAAAGGTGGCCGCCCCCGGACCGGATGGGCACCTAAATGGGCGCCGCCTGCGGGATCTCGATCCCCATGCGGCTCAGGTAGGCGAGCTTCCGTGCCAGCGTGTCACGCCAGGCCGCCAGGTCCTCCTCGAAGTGGGCCCGGTCGCCCTCCTCGTAGGCGTGCTCCAGTTCGTCGAATGCAGCGTCCTCCTGGTCGAGGAGCTCGCGGTAGCGACGAAGAGCCTGGTCGTCCAACACACCCGGCACCATGGGACCTCCCCTCCTCGGCACCCTGACGGGGCCGTCACGTTCGACTGTAGCTCCGGGTCGTCGGTTCTTCCCAGGGCCGCAAGCCGGCGGCGTGGTGGTGAACGCCCGTTGGCAGGTTTGGCGCGCTCGGCTCTCTGAGGCGTCCGGCTAGAGCCCGTCGGCGGGGGCCGCACCGGCTGGCCCGCGCCCGGCGGTGCTCGGCGACGGGGCCCCGGCCCGGGCCCCGTCGCGCCGGCGGATGCGACGGCCGAGCCAGGCGAACGGGTCGTACGAGGAGTCGATGACCCGCTCCTTGAGCGGGATGATGGCGTTGTCGGTGATCCGGATGTGCTCCGGGCACACCTCGGTGCAGCATTTGGTGATGTTGCACATCCCGACCCCCATCTCCCGGCGCAGCATCTCGCGGCGGTCGTCGGTGTCGAGGGGGTGCGACTCGAGCTCCATGACGCGGATGAACAGGCGGGGCCCGGCGAAGCGCGCCTTGTTCTCCTCGTGGTCCCGGATCACGTGGCACACGTTTTGGCACATGAAGCACTCGATGCACTTGCGGAATTCCTGGCCCCGCTCGATGTCGATCTGCATCATCCGGTACGTGCCGTCGGGCTCGGGGGCCCGCGGCTGGAGCGCCGGGACCCGGCGCGCCATCTCGTAGTTGAACGACACGTCGGTGACGAGGTCCCGGATGAGCGGGAAGGTGCGCAGGGGGGCCACCACCACGGGCTCGTCGGCGGGCAGGCTGTCCATGCGCGTCATGCACATCAGCCGGGGGAGCCCGTTGACCTCGGCCGAGCACGAGCCGCACTTGCCCGCCTTGCAGTTCCACCGGCAGGCCAGGTCGGGAGCGGGCCCGGCCTGGATGCGGTGGATGACGTCGAGGACCACCTCGCCCTCGACGGCGGGCATGACGTAGTCGGAGAACGATCCCCCGCCGTCGTCGCCTCGCCAGACGCGCATGGTGACCTCGCCCATCAGTGCGCGTCCTCCTCGAACAGCCCGGCCAAGTCCTCGGGCATCTCCATGAGCGGCTCGGGCACGAGCGTGAAGCGGCCGGCCTCGTCGACGCGCTGGACCAGGTTGACCCGGCCGAACATCGAGTCCGCCATCGGGTAGTCGTCGCGGGTGTGCCCGCCCCGGCTCTCGCGTCGTTCGAGGGCGCCCGCGGCGACGAGGCGCGACACGGTCAGCATGGACGGCAGGTCGGTGGCCAGGTTCCAGCCCGGGTTGTAGGCGCGGCCGCCGGACACGGCCACCTTGTCGACGCGCGCCTGCAGCCGCTCGAGGTCGCCGAGCGCCTCCACCAGCTCCGACTCGGTGCGGATGATCCCCACCTTGTCCTGCATCATCTGCTGGAGGTCGCGGTGGACGTCGTAGGGGCTCTCACCGCCGTCGCGCCGGAAGGGGGCCTCCGCGTCCGCCACGATCCGCTCGACCTCGGACCGCCGGGGCGCCACCTCCCCGCTCCGAGACCGCGCGAACTCGGCCGCGGCCAGTCCGGCGCGCCGGCCGAAGACGACGAGGTCCGACAGCGAGTTGCCCCCCAGTCGGTTGGCGCCGTGCATGCCCCCCGCCACCTCGCCGGCGGCGAAGAGACCAGGCACCGTGGTCGATTCGGTGTCGGCGTCGACGCGCACGCCGCCCATGATGTAGTGGCACGTCGGGCCGACCTCCATGGGCTGCGCGGTGATGTCCACCCCGGCGAGCTCCATGAACTGGTGGTACATCGACGGCAGCCGCCGCCGGATGTACTCCGGGGTCCGGCGGGTGGCGATGTCGAGGTACACACCGCCGTGGGGACTGCCCCGGCCCCCCTTGACCTCGGAGTTGATCGAACGGGCGACTTCGTCGCGCGGCAGGAGCTCGGGGGGACGGCGGTTGTTGATGTGATCCTCGTACCAACGGTCGGCTTCCTCGACGTTGTCCGCCGTCTCGGCCTTGAACATCTCCGGGATGTAGTCGAACATGAACCGCTTGCCGTCGGAGTTGCGCAGCACGCCCCCGTCGCCGCGCACGGACTCGGTGACGAGGATGCCGCGCACCGACAGCGGCCACACCATGCCGGTCGGGTGGAACTGCACGAACTCCATGTCGATCATGTCCGCGCCCGCCCACGCGGCCATGGCGTGGCCGTCGCCCGTGGACTCCCACGAGTTCGACGTGTACAGCCAGGCCTTGCCGACGCTGCCGGTGGCGAGCACGAACGCCTTGGCCCGGAACATCACCATGGCGCCGCTGGCGCGCCAGTAACCGACGGCCGCGCTCAGCCGCCCCTCGTCGTCGCGCACGAGCCGCAGGATCTTGCACTCCATGAAGACGTCGATGCCGAGCGCCACGGCGCGCTGCTGCAAGGTGCGGATGAGCTCGAGGCCGGTGCGGTCGCCGACGTGCGCCAGGCGGGCATAGCGGTGGCCGCCGAAGTCACGCTGCAGGATGCGGCCGTCCGCGGTCCGGTCGAACAGCGCACCCCATCGCTCGAGCTCGTAGATGCGGTCGGGGGCTTCCTGGGCGTGCAACTGGGCCATGCGCCAGTTGTTGAGCATCTTGCCGCCGCGCATCGTGTCGCGGAAGTGCACCTGCCAGTTGTCCTGGGGCCAGACGTTGCCCATGGCGGCCGCGGCGCCGCCCTCGGCCATGACGGTGTGGGCCTTGCCGAGGAGCGACTTGCACACGAGCGCGGTGCGCAGGCCCTGCTCCTTCGCCTCGATGGCGGCGCGCAGGCCGGCGCCCCCGGCCCCGATGACGACGACGTCGAAGTCGTGGGTCTCGAGATCGGTCCCGGCGGTGCTCGACGAAGGAGCGGGGGAGACAGCCGGATCGGACGGTGGGGTGGAGGACATGGGCGGGCTCAGAAGATCTTGGGGTCGGAGAACACGCCCGCGGACACGAGCCGCACGTACAGGTCGGCGAAGGCCACGATGGCCAAGCTGGCCCAGGCGATCTGCATGTGGCGCGCGTTGAGCACCGACACCGCCTTCCACACCCGGTACCGGATGGGGTGCTCCGAGAAGCGGTCGATGTTGCCACCGCACAGATGGCGACACGCGTGGCACGACGCCGAGTACAGCCACAGGAACACCGCGTTGACGACCAGCACGAGCGTCCCGATGCTCACCCCGATGCCGCCTTCACCCGGAAGCCGGAACGCCATCACGGCGTCGATGGTCAAGATGACGTTGAAGACGAGCGCCAGGACGAAGAAGTACCGGTGCAGGTTCTGCAGGACGAGCGGAAAGCGCGTCTCGCCGGTGTAACGCGGGTGGGCGTCGGCGACGCCGCACGCCGGCGGCGACTGCCAGAACCCGCGGTAGTAAGCCTTGCGGTAGTAGTAGCAGGTCACCCGGAAGCCGCCCGGGATCACGAGGGCGAGCAGGCCGGGGGAGAGCTGCCACCACGTGAGGTACAGGCTCCCGCGCGCCCCGGGGACGCAGCTGGCCACGACGCACGGCGAGAACAGCGGCGAGATCAGGTCGCGGTGCATCGCCGCGCCGACGTAGTAATAGGCGTTCTGGAAGACCGCCCACGTGGCGTAGACCACGATGACCGTCAGGAACACGACCGTGGCGGCCGGGTTGCGCCACCAGACGTCGCGGCGCAACGTACGGACGTCGGGCCCGCCCCGAACCCCGCCGATCTCGACCGGGACGGGCCTCGGGCCCTCGACTGTGGTGCTCACGCCGCCGTCGTCCTCCTCTCACCCCGTGTGCCGTCGGCGCGCGCGGCCGCCACCCACCGGCGTCGCACCGGCTCCCGCGGGTCGCGGCCTCCGGGGCCCGGATGGCGGCGTGCGGGAGCTGACGGTCCATCATCTTCCCCCTCGACCCGTCGCCGCGCAACATCTCGCAGGCTGCATCCCCCAGGTCATGGGCCCGCGGGGCCGCGTGCGAGGCCCGGGGCGACCCCGCGTAGGCTCGCCCCATGAGCACGTTCTTTCCTCCCGAGCCCCCCGCCGACCTGCCGAGCACCCTCGGCGAGCTGCGCGCCTCGGGGTGGCGTTCGGTGCCGGTCCACGAGGAGCTGCGCCGGAACGCCGCGGCCCGGATCGCGGCGGGCCTCCCCATCGTGGAGGGCGTCCTCGGGTTCGACGACACCGTCCTGCCCCAGCTCGAGAACGCGTTGCTCGCCGGCCACGACGTCATCATGTTGGGAGAGCGCGGCCAGGCGAAGACGCGCATCGTCCGTTCGCTGACGTCGCTGCTCGACGAATGGCTGCCGGTCGTGGCCGGGTCCGACATCCGCGACGACCCCTACCAGCCGGTCTCACGACTGGGGCGCGACCTCGTGGCCGACAAGGGCGACGCCACGCCGATCGTGTGGGTGCACCGCGAGCATCGTTTCGCCGAGAAGCTCGCCACCCCGGACACCTCGATCGCCGACCTCATCGGCGAGGTCGACCCCATCCGGGTGGCCGAGGGTCGCTACCTCTCCGACGAGCTCACGCTCCACTACGGCCTCGTGCCGCGGGCCAACCGTGGCATCTTCGCCGTGAACGAACTGCCCGACCTGGCCGAGCGCATCCAGGTGGGCCTGCTGAACGTGCTCGAGGAGCGCGACGTCCAGATCCGCGGCTTCACCGTGCGCCTGCCGCTCGACCTGGTGCTCGTGGCCACGGCCAACCCCGAGGACTACACCAACCGCGGCCGCATCATCACGCCGTTGAAGGACCGCTTCGGTGCGCAGATCCGCACGCACTACCCGTTCGACACCGAGACCGAACTCGAAATCGTGCGCCAGGAGGCGCGTCAGCCGGTGACCACCGACAACGGGCCGCGCGTCGAGGTCCCCGACGTCATGGCCGAGATCGTCGCCGAGGTGTCGCAGCTCGCGCGTCAGAGCCCGCACGTCAACCAACGCTCGGGCGTGTCGGTGCGCCTCAGCATCTCCAACTACGAGACACTCGCCGCCAACGCGCTGCGTCGCGCGCTGCGCCTGGGCGAGAACGAAGCCGTGCCGCGCATCAGCGACCTCGCCGCCATCGTGACCTCCACCCAGGGCAAGATCGAGATCGAGGCGCTCGAGGAAGGCCGCGAGGAGCGGATCCTCCAGGGCCTGGTGTCGGCCGCGGTGCTGGCGGTGTTCCGCCGTCGGGCGCCGACCGACCAGCTCGCCGCGGTGGTGGGCGCGTTCGACGAGGCGCGCGTCGTGCACGCCGGGGACGATCTGCCCGCGGCCGCGTACGGCGACGTGCTCGCCGATGTCCCCGCGCTCGAGAAGCCGGTCCTCGCCGTGGCGGGGAGCGAGACGCCGGGTGCGGTGGCGAGCGCCACCGAGTTCGTCCTCGAGGGCCTCCACCTCACCAAGCGCCTCAACAAGGAGGCGGCCGGGGGCAAGGCCACCTACCGGGGACGGGGATGAGGGGATGGACGCGTTGTGGTCGTGGACGTGGGTGACAAGGACGCCGGTGAGTGGATGAGCGGGGCGTGGCGATGAGTCCGGTGGGCTCCCGGTGAGCCCCCCGCCGCGCCGGTGGGAGTACCGGCGCTGGGACGGAACCCAGCGCGGCTTCGAGGACGAGGTCGACGAGCTGTTCAGCCAGATGGCCGACGACCTCCTGTACCACGGCGACCCCGACGCCGCCCTGCGCCGGCTGCTGACCTCGGGTTTCCGGACGCCCGACGGCGAGCGCGTCCAGGGACTGCGGGAATTGATGGAGCGTCTCCGCCAAGAGCGCCAGAACGAGCTCGAGCGGGGCGACCTCGGGGGCGCCTTCCACGAGATCGCCCAGGAGCTGGAGGACGTCGTCGCCGAAGAGCGCTCCGGGCTCGAGTCGCTGCAGAGCCAGGCCGCCGAGTCGGGCGACGAGCGCCGCCGTGAGGTCACCGACGAGGTGGTGAACGAACGGTCGCTCCAGTTGGAGTTGCTGCCCCAGGACCTGGCGGGGCGCGTGCGGGGCCTGCAGAACTACGACTTCGTCTCGTCCGAGGCCCGCGAGCACTTCGAGCAGCTCATGGAGCGCCTGCGCGAGGAGATCGCCAAGAGCTGGTTCGACCAGATGTCCGACTCGCTCACCAACCCCGACCCCGAGCAGTTGGAACGCGCTCGCCAGATGTTCGACGCGCTCAACCGCATGATCGAGCAGCGCGAGCGCGGCGAGGAGCTCGACCCCTCGTTCGAGGATTTCATGCAGCGCTTCGGCGACTTCTTCCCCGGCAACCCGCAGAGCCTCGACGAGCTCCTCGAGCAGTTCGCCGCGCAGATGGCCGCGGTCCAGGCGGTGCTCGACTCGATGACCCCCGAGCAGCGCGCCCAGCTCCAGGCGCTGGCGGAATCGCTGTTCGAGGACCTCGACCTGCGCTGGCAGGTCGAGCGACTCGCCGACAACCTGCGGCGCGCCGTGCCCGGCGCCGGCTGGGGCAAGCGCTACCGCTTCAGCGGAACCGACCCCATGGGGCTCGCCGACGCGGCGGCCGCGGCGCGGCGACTCGGCGAAATGGACCAGCTCGAGCAGTTCCTGCGCTCGGCGTCCTCGCCCGGCGCGCTCGCCGAGGTCGACCTCGACCAGGTGGCCAAGTACCTGGGCGACGACGGCGCCCGCTCGCTCGACCGCCTGGCGCGCCTCGCCAAGGAGCTCGAAGCCGCCGGCCTGATCGAACAGCGCGAGGGCCGCTACGAGCTGACCGCGCTCGGCATCCGGCGCATCGGCCAGCGCGCGCTGTCCGACCTCTTCTCGAAGCTGGCCAAGGACCGCCTCGGTGGCCACCGCAACACGTTCATCGGCACCGGGCACGAGCCTGAGGGGCAGACCAAGCCCTACGAGTTCGGCGACCCGTTCACCTTGGACATCCACCGCACCGTGCACAACGCGGTCACGCGCCAGGGCGCCGGCACGCCGGTGCGCCTCGTGCCGGAGGACTTCGAGATCGCCCGCACCGAGCACCTCACGCGCTCCTCGACCGTGCTCATGGTCGACCTGTCGCTGTCGATGCCGATGCGCGACAACTTCCTCGCCGCCAAGAAGGTGGCCATGGCGCTGCACACGCTCATCTCCACCCGGTTCCCCCGTGACTTCCTCGGCCTGGTCGGGTTCTCGGAGGTGGCACGCGAGATCAAAGCCGAAGAGCTGCCCGAGGTCTCATGGGACTTCGTCTACGGCACCAACATGCAGCACGGGCTCATGCTCGCCCGCCGCATGCTGGCGCACCGGCCCGGCACGAGGCAGATCATCATGATCACCGACGGCGAGCCCACGGCGCATCTCGTCCCCGAGCGGGGCGGCGACAGCTACGAGGTGTCGTTCAGCTATCCGCCCACCGCCGAGACCCTGCGGGTCACCCTGGCCGAGGTGGTCCGCTGCACGAGGGCCAACATCACGATCAACACCTTCATGCTCGACGCCAACCGCTCGCTCCAGGGCTTCGTCGAGCAGATGACCAAGCTCAACCGGGGCCGCGCCTTCTTCACCACGCCCGAGACCCTCGGGGACTACGTCCTCGTGGACTTCCTCGAGCACCGCCGCACTTCTCGCTCCTCCCGCCGCGGCGCCTGACCCCGTCGGGGCACAGGCGCGCCGGCCCGGCGACGGACGGAGCTCGGCTCACCAGCTGCGGCCACGCTCTGTGCCACCAATTCGCATATTTCGCGCCCGTTGGTCACCTTGCGTGACGATCCTGCCGAGATTCCCACTTGCACGCCCGTGGGCCATCGTCCATGATGACAAAGCTGTAACTACACCGATGCCACTCGTGGGTGTGGCGAGGGGAGGCGTACCGGTGGACGCCGTTTCATTGCTCTACGGCCGCCAAGAGCGCGACTGGCAGACCAAGGCCAACTGCATGGGGGTCGACCCCGACCTCTTCTTCCCGGAGCGTGGCGCGTCCACGAGGGAAGCGAAAGAGGTGTGCCGGGGTTGCGTGGTGCGCGAGGACTGCCTTGAGTTCGCCCTGGCCAACGGGGAGAAGTTCGGGATCTGGGGCGGGCTCTCTGAGCGCGAGCGCCGGCGTCTGCGCCGGGCGCGCGCCATGGCCCGCCGCACCGCCGCGGCGACCGCTTCCGCTTCCTGACCCGGCCGTCGCACCGTCCTCAGGGGCCGTGGCGGGAGCCCGCCACGGCCACCCGGGACTCCACGGTGCGGTCCGGGTCGAGGTCGAGCTCCGACCGGCGCGCTGCCGGTACCGCCTCGACCACGTGCATCGGCGCCAGCCCGACGAGCTCGGCCCTCGCCACCGCGACGCCGCGGGCCGCTGCCAAGTGCGCCACGGCGTCGTACGCCTCGGCGGGCCCGAATCGGAACGGGTCGACGAGGTTGCACGACACCTGGGCGGTGCCTCCGCACACGAAGGACAACGCCCGCACCTCTTCACCACGGATCGCCGCGGCGATCGACGTGGCGACCGTCTGGTCCGCGGTGGTGAGCCACAGGTTGTAGGCGACCATCACCGGTCGGGCACCCACGGCGCACGCCCCGGCGCGGGGATGCGGTCGGTCGGGGCCGGCATCGGGCCGCAGGTCGACGAAGGCCCGTCGGCGCACGTCGGGCAGCGACCGCTCGGGCCCGTACAAGAAGCACGGCACCCCGAGCTCGGCGCCGGCCCACTCGGCGAAGCGGTCACGGGCGGCGACGGCGGGCCCGAGGTCGAGCCCCGGGCGTGCCCCGCCATCGGGCCCGAGGGGCACGAACGGCACCACGTCGAGCACCCCCAGACGAGGATGCACCCCGTCGTGACCTTCCAGGTCGACGGACTCGAGCGTCCGGCGCGCCACGGCCCGTGCCGCGCGTTCGACGTCAGGACCGGCCAGGGTCAGGACCGAACGGTGGTGGTCGCGGTCGCTGTGGACGTCGAGGAGCGCCGTCCCGGCCGTGGCGGCGATGGCGGCGACGACGGCGCTGTCGCGCCCCTCGCTGATGTTGACGACGCACTCGAGCACGTGAGCGGAAGTGGGACCGCGGCGTCGGCCGCGTCGCCACCTTGGAATCAGGCTGCCAACTCAGTCTGCCCGATGGAGCTCAGTCTGGCCGATGGAGGTCAGTCTGGCTTGTGGGCGGCGCAGTCCGGCCGATCAGTCCCGGCTGATCAGTTCAGTCGGTCAGTTCGCCAGTCGGGACAGGCTGGTCAGCCGCCGCGACCTGAGGATGCGCCGGCGCTCCCGCTCGGAGGTCCCGCCCCAGACGCCGTGGTCCACCCG
>Ga0070735_10003282_pt1 | contig 14252 bp, 10 predicted proteins | sample Coa_R1_FD_66443 | JGI IMG/M metagenome (GOLD analysis project Ga0070735, IMG submission 66443) | Surface soil microbial communities from Centralia Pennsylvania, which are recovering from an underground coalmine fire - Coalmine... | ecosystem: Environmental > Terrestrial > Soil > Unclassified ...
GCGCCCAGAAATCCTTCGTGAAACGGAGTGCTCCATGGAAAGTTCGCGGGCAAGGTCGGATCCTGCATCCGTTGTTCACGCGCGAAGATCGGAATATAGGTCTGGGTCAACGAACCGAAACGAAAGAAGTTGTACAGGCGTTCGACGATCACAAACAAGAGATACACCGGCGCCGCCACTTTGCAGTAAGCCACGAACCGCTGCCACAGCGCCCGCCCGCGAACGTGTTCCAGCCAGAGCACGGCCAGCAGAAAAAATCCTGCGGCCAGCAAGTCGAGTGCGGTCGTAACCCGCGTCAACAGATTGAACCCAAGCGCGCACGATCCTATGAACAGCGCTCGGACGCCATCCGTCCGCAGCCACTCGTACTGAAAAGAAAATCCGACAAAGGTCAGCAGCATGATGAAGTTGTTCTCCATCATGTTCTGCGTGTAGTGCAGGTGGGTCGTGCAGAAAAGCAGCGCCAGAACGCCCGCAACCGATTCGTTTACGCTGAAACGCAGCTGCCCGAGAAACCGGAAGACGATCAACACCGTCAGCACGGTCACGAGAATGTTCGTGCTGTAGCTGACCACGATGCTTCGCACAGCCGGATCGTCTTCGTAGTCGGAAAAGATGTGCCAGCTCGCGACCCATGTGCCGACGAGATCCGCCGGCAACATGAGCAGCGACTGCCCAATGCCGTACCAGCTATAGAGTTTTCCGCCGCGGCCGCGCAGCCCGAACTCGGGATATTCGTTCGGAAAAACCTGCGGCTGCGAAGTCCACAGCCAGTGCGTAGTCTGCAGCCGGTGCATCGTATCGGCGCTTCCAAGTTCGCCTGATTGCACGACGAACGCAAGCAGCCCCGCCGTCACGCACAACAGAAACAAAGGATCCCGCAGCCACCGGCCCAAGCGTGAACTCATCGCATTGGATGGTAACAAAATAGCGGACCTCAGCCGTCAGACCTCGGACTTCGGACCTCGGACTTCAAACCTTAGCCTCGGAGTTAGACTTCGTCCTGTCATCCTGAGGCGCGCGCTCATGCGCGCCGAAGGACCTATGCACTCTGCTGCAATCCATCGTGATGCCAGCGGGATGCACAGTCGCCTTCTGGTCCCAAAGAACGCGGCACCTCAGCCCAACAAGTCTGAGGTCCGAACTCTGAACTCCGAAGCCCGAACTCCCCCGTCCCATGCCCGAACTCTGGTTTACACTGTAGCGTCAATCCCATGGCTTACTGCTCAACTTGCGGAACCGAGTTACCGACCAACGGACGTTTCTGCTCATCGTGCGGCAGACCGGCTTCGAACACCGACGACGTCGCCACGATTGATTTCGGCAATGACGCCACTCTGGCGTCTCCTACGCCCCCGCGGCCGCCGTCTTCGCGATCGACTTCGCGTCCGCCAAGTTCGGCCGACTACCAGTTGACCGAAGGCCGATTCCTTCCCGGACGCCTCGTCGCATCGCGCTATCGCATCATCGCCCTCCTCGGCAAAGGAGGCATGGGCGAAGTCTACCGCGCCGACGATCTGACTCTCGGCCAGGCAGTCGCCCTGAAATTTCTCCCTGACGAGGCCGCGCGCGACGAATCTCTCCTTGAACGCTTCCGTAACGAAGTGCGCATCGCCCGCCGCGTTTCTCATCCCAACGTTTGCCGCGTCTACGACGTGGGCGATGTCGACGGCCAGACTTTCTTCACCATGGAGTACGTCGACGGCGAAGACCTCGCGTCCCTGCTGCGACGTATCGGCCGCCTCCCGCAAGACAAGGCACTCGAAATCGGCCGCCAGCTCTGTGCCGGATTGGCCGCCGCCCACGCCAAGGGAGTGCTGCATCGCGACCTGAAGCCTGCCAACATCATGCTCGACGGTCGCGGCCAGGTCGTCATCACCGACTTCGGGTTGGCCGGCGTCGCCGACAACATTCGCGGCAACGAAATTCGCAGCGGTACACCTGCCTACATGGCGCCCGAGCAGTTGGCGGGAAAAGAGGTCACGACCCGCAGCGATATCTATGCTCTCGGCCTCGTCTTGTACGAAGTATTCACCGGCAAGCGCGCATTCGCCGAAAAGCCCGCAGGAGCGCATGCCCGCGGCGATCACACGCCGAGCCGTCCATCGTCGGTGGTGAAAGACCTCGATCCCATCATCGAGAAGGTCATCCTGCGGTGCCTCGATGCCGAACCCTCCGCGCGTCCCGCCACAGCACTTGCCGTTGCCGCCGCCCTGCCCGGAGGGGATCCGCTCGCGGCAGCCCTGGCTGCCGGCGAAACGCCTTCGCCGCAAATGGTCGCCGCCGCCGGAGAATCCGCGGGCCTCCGTCCACGCGCCGCAGTCATCTGTCTTGCCGCCGCATTGCTGGGTCTGGCGTTTACCGCGTACTTCAGCGTGCACTACAACGCGCTCGACAAAATGGGGCTCGAATTGACTCCCGAGGTTCTCACTCAAAAGGCCCGTGAAACGATCTCGCGCCTCGGGTACGAGGGCCGTCCCGCCGACAGCGCTTCCGACCTCGACATTGATGGCGATTTTCAGGACTACGTCGAGAAGAACGATAAGCCCCCGCACTGGGATGCCGTCCTCGCCGCTCGGCCCTCCATGCTGCAGTTCTGGTACCGGCAGAGTCCCGATACCATGTCAGCAAGCGATTTCCGCGACAACATGCTGACTCCCGGAATCGTGACCCGCACCGATCCCCCCACCACTCTGTCGGGCATGATCAACCTCGATCTCGATCCCCAGGGCCGGCTCACCTACTTTCAGGCGATCCCGCCACAAAAAGTCGAGGACAAAAGTGTCACCGCCACGCCTTCCTCATTCGACTGGAACATACTCTTCACTGCCGCCGGCCTCGATCCCTCAAAGTTCCAAACCGCTCAACCGACGTGGACATCCCTTGCCCAATCCGACAGCCGCATGGCATGGACCGGAACCTGGCCCGGAACCACTCGTCCTCTGCGCGTCGAAGCAGCCGCCTTCCAGGGAAAACCCGTCTTCTTTTCTCTCATCGGCGACTGGACCAAGCCCCAGCGCATGATCACGACCGAGAAGAAGACCGTAGGCCAGAAAATCAGCAGGATCTTCGGGCTGGTCTTGCTGGTCTCGCTGCTGTCAGCAGTAGTTTTTGTGGCGCGAAGAAATTATCGTCAGGGACGCGGCGACCGGGCTGGCGCACTTCGTCTGGCCTCTGTAATGTTTGTGCTTGAGATTGGCTTGTGGCTGTGCCGTAGCCACTTCGCGGCTTTCGGCGATGCCCTTGGTCTCTTCATAATCGCGGTCAGCACCGCTCTGTTCCTTTCGGGCGTAGTCTGGCTGCTCTACCTCGCAGTAGAACCGTGGGTACGCCGTCACTGGCCGAAGACCATCATTTCGTGGAGCCGGCTCCTCTCAGGGCAAGTGCGCGATCCTCTGGTCGGCCGCGACATTCTCTTCGGCGTGATTCTCGGCATCGTCTGGATTCTCGTCTTTCAGATTCGCTACATTCCCATGATGCGGCTCGGAGCCGCTCCCGGACTCGGCTCAACCGCAGCGCTCATGGGAGGACGCGAAGCATTGGGCGCGTGGCTGCAACAGTGGCCACAGTCGATCCAAACGACGCTGATCTTCTTTTTCATCTTATTCGGGTTGAAAGTCTTACTGCGCAAGGAGTGGATCGCCGCTATCGCGTTCGTCGCCATTTTCGCTCTCCCGCGCTCGCTCACCAGTACCTACGTCAAGATAGAGTTGCCGGCAGAGATCGTCGTCTACGGCATCGCCGTGCTCATCGTTCTGCGCTTCGGGCTGGTGCCACTCGCCTGCGCCATCTTCACGATCAATCTAATGGCGAATATTCCCTTTTCCGCCGACTTCTCCGCCTGGTATATGCCCACCTCGATCCTTGCCCTCCTCAGCGTCGTCGCCCTCGCAGGATGGGGCTTCTACCACTCGCTCGGCGGCCAGCCGCTGTGGAAGGTCGAGACAGAGTAGGTTTCCGGAGACGTTGCCTCCCGCTCTTCTCGCACCATTCGTCGCTACCCGTAACGCAACCTGCACGCAGAAAGCTTGTGCGAACCATGCACAGTCGCTCCAGTCCGACAACTCCAGAAATCCGCAAAGCCTTTCTTAGCGACCTTTGCGCGCCTCTCCTTCGCGTCCTTTGCGATAAAGCCCTCATTGCCGGGCGCAAACCGCCATTGACGCACCTCCCAGCTTCGACATAGCATCTGACCACCGGGAGGCGCCGCTTATGCGAATGTCGGTTGCCGGGACCCTCTTACTAACCAGCCTCACCTGCATCGCGCAGATCCAACAATCACTCCCATCCCGTCCCGCGCAGCCTACTCAGGACGGCGGCGTGCGCGAGGTGCTCGAGAGCATCGTCATTCCGCCCATTCCCAATTCTCCATTCACTGCCACGCTCGATACCGAGGCCACCAAGTACGCCGCAGACGGATCGACCATGACCTTCGTCAACGAGCGCCACATTGCCCGCGACCAGCAAGGCCGCATCTACGAAGAACGCTGGCTGCTTGTGCCCAAGAACTCCAATGTGAAGTCGTCGATGAACTGGATTCAAATCGCCGACCCCAAACAGCGGACTTTATATAACTGCAGCCCGCAGCGCCACGTCTGCGATCTCGTCGTCTATGATCCCTCCGACGACCTCGCCGCCGCGAAAACGCACGCCGTCACTCCTCACACCGTAACGAGCGAAAAAGGAAGTCAAACCTGGGAGGACCTGGGCCCCCGCAACATCCTCGGCATCGATACAGTCGGCGTACGCGAGACCACCATCACCAACGCCGGGACCATGGGCAACGATCAACCGCTCACCAGCACCAGCGAATACTGGCACTCCGAGCAACTCGGCCTCAACCTGCTCTCCGTGCGATCCAGTCCGTTCTTCGGAAAGCAGACCTTCACTATAACCGAGCTAAACGCCTCCGAGCCCGATCCCCAACTCTTCGCACTTCCGGCTGGATACAAAGTAAACGACCAGCGCAAGAACCCTCCCATCTCGCAGTAGGGAGTAGAAGCCGAGAATGGCCGGGCACACCGAATCGCATAGCCCCGTGTTCCCCTCTGGCCCCGTGGTGAGTGCTCTGGCATGCGGTGGAGAGAACCTTTCGCAACCTAAAGCCTTCCCACAACATCTAAACCTTGACAGCAATCCACTCAGGTCTTAGCATGGCCTTGGACGCAATCATAACGACATTGATTTTAAAGCACTTATAAGCTCAGGAGGAGCATCCCTATGGGAAAGATTATCGGAATTGACCTTGGAACCACCAATTCCTGTGTGGCAGTCATGGAAGGCGGCGAGCCCAAGGTTATCGCAAATGAAGAAGGAGGGCGCACCACGCCTTCCGTAGTCGGCTTCACCAAGACCGGTGAACGGCTGGTCGGCCAGGTCGCCAAGCGGCAAGCCATCACCAATCCGGAAAACACGGTCTATTCGATCAAGCGGTTTATGGGACGCCGCTTCGACGAAGTCACAGAAGAGATAAAAATGGTCCCCTACAAGGTCGTCCAGTCTGGTGACCACGTCGCGGTTCTCGCGCAAGGCAAGGAATACACGCCTCCGCAGGTTTCGGCGCTGATTCTGCAAAAGCTGAAGAAGGCCGCGGAAGACTACCTCGGTGAGAAAGTCACCGAAGCCGTCATCACCGTGCCTGCATACTTCAATGACGCGCAGCGTCAGGCCACCAAAGACGCCGGACAGATTGCCGGCCTCGAAGTGAAGCGCATCATCAACGAGCCCACGGCAGCCGCTCTCGCCTATGGCCTCGACAAAGGTAAGGACGAGACCATCGCCGTCTACGATTTCGGCGGCGGCACCTTCGATATTTCGATCCTCGAAGTGGGCGAAGGCGTCATCGAGGTCAAAGCCACCAACGGTGACACACACCTCGGCGGCGACAACCTCGACCAGCGCCTGGTTGACTGGCTCATCGACGAATTCAAGAAGGACGAGGGCCTCGATCTTCGCGGCAAGGGTAACGAGATGGCTCTGCAGCGTCTGCGTGACGCCGCTGAGCGCGCCAAGATCGAGCTCTCGACCACCATGGAGACCGAAATCAATCTGCCCTTCATCACGGCGGATGCCAGCGGTCCCAAGCACCTGGTCAAGAAGCTGACTCGCGCCAAGCTTGAGTCGATGGTCGAAGACATCATTCAGCGTTCGGTCGGCCCCTGCAAACAGTGCATGAAAGACGCGGGCGTGGACGCCAGCAAGCTCAACGAAGTCGTCCTCGTCGGCGGACAGACGCGCATGCCCCGCATCCAGGCGCTCGTGAAAGAGCTCTTCGGACGCGAAGGTCACAAGGGCGTCAATCCCGACGAAGTTGTCGCAGTCGGCGCAGCGATTCAGGGTGGCGTGCTCAAGGGCGAAGTGAAAGATCTGCTCTTGCTCGACGTGACTCCGCTGACGCTGGCCATTGAAACGCTGGGCGGCGTGGCTACGCCGATGATCCCGCGCAACACGACGATCCCGACCAAGAAAACGGAGACGTTCTCGACCGCGGCCGACAGCCAGACGTCGGTCGAAGTTCACGTGCTGCAGGGCGAACGGCCCATGGCGGCGCAGAACCGCACTCTCGGCAAGTTCCACCTGACGGGAATTCCACCGGCTCCGCGTGGCGTGCCGCAGATTGAAGTCACGTTCGACATCGATGCCAACGGCATCCTCAACGTGACCGCGAAAGATACGGCCACACAAAAGGACCAGAAGATCACGATCACGTCCTCTTCCGGCCTGTCGAAGGAAGAAGTCGAGCGTATGGCGAAAGAGGCCGACGCGCACTCCGCCGAAGATAAAGCGCAGCGCGAGTCGATCGAAGCCAAGAACCAGCTCGACTCCATGGTCTACCAGATCGAGAAGATGCTGAGAGAGTCCGGCGACAAGATCTCCGGCTCCGAGCGAGGCGACGTCGAAAACGCGCTGGCCGATGCCAAGAAAGCGCTCGAGTCCAACGACAAGGCGCAAATGGATAAGGCTCGCGAAACGCTGACCCAGGCCTCGCACAAGCTTGCCGAACAGATGTACAAGGCAGCTCAGTCGACGCCAGGAGCAGCCCCGGGTGCAGGTCCAACCCCGGGAGCAACCGCCGGCAGCGACAACGGCCAAGCCAAGAAAGACGAAGGCGTAATCGACGCCGAGTACGTCGACGTCGAAGACAAGAAGTAAGCACCGCGGCCACGGATCGGCGCGGGTGCCACGGATCAAGAGTCCGTGAAGATCCGCGAAAATCCGTGGCCAGATTTTTTGGGGGTGAACGAATTGGATTTCCAGATCAACAACGAAACATATTTCCTGAGCCTCGCCGATGACGAGCGGCGTTGGCTCGTTTTCGTGGAGAGCCCCACAGGCTCCAGGACGGTCCCCGTTTATGTGGACGAAGCGGAACTGGAAGATGTAAAGCTCGTGGTAGAAGATAAAGAGCGGCGCAAAATCCTGAACTAAGATGTGGCGCGGGCGCCCCCGCCCGCGTTGTTGCGCGGACAAGCGGAGGCCCTGCCAGGACCCTAAATGGCAACAACAACCAAAAAAGATTATTACGAAATACTCGGCGTGAAGAAGTCCGCCTCCGCCGACGACATTCGCAAGGCGTTTCGCAAGCTCGCGCGCAAATACCATCCCGACGTCAATCCCGGCGACAAGTCCGCCGAGGAAAAGTTCAAAGCGCTCTCCGAAGCGAACGACGTCCTCAGCGATCCCAAGAAGCGCAAGATTTACGATCAGGTCGGCTTCTACTCCGACAACATCGATCCCGCGACGGCCGAGGCCTACGCCCGCGCTGGCAGCGCAGGCGGCGCTTCAGGATTCCCCGGCGGCTTTCCCGGAGGTGCGCAGTCCGGCGCCGGCGCTCAAGGCGTTCCCTTCGACTTCGGCGGATTCGATTTCTCCGACCTCGTCGACAGTGCCTCCCGCGGAAGAAAAGCGAGCAGCGGCAGCAGCTTTAAAGACGTCTTCTCGTCCATCTTCGGAGGCGGTCGCGGCGCTCAGGAAGACGAAGGCCCCGAGCCCGGCACCGACCTCGAATACCAGGTCAACGTTCCTTTCTGGACGGCGATCCGCGGCGGCGTCATGCGCCTCAACATCACGCGCCATGATGTTTGCCCGAATTGCCATGGCCAGGGATCGCTCGAGTCTCCCGGCAAATGTCCCGAGTGCAACGGCACTGGACAGATCACCCAAACCGGCGGCCGCATGAAGTTCAACGTGCAGTGTCCGCGTTGCCACGGCACCGGCAAGAATCTTACGACGTGCCCCACTTGCCACGGGGAAGGCACCGTCACGAAAACGGAACCGCTCGAAGTGCGGATTAAAGCCGGCACGCGCGACGGCCAGCGCATTCGCATTCCCGGCAAAGGCAATGCCGGAGCCCACGGCGGCGCACCCGGAGATCTCTACGCGATCATCCGCACCGAACCTCACTCAATCTTCCGTCGCGATGGTGACGACATTTACCTGACCGTCCCAGTAAGCGCCACCGAAGCCGCATTGGGAGCCAAGATCGAAGTCCCTACGATCGACGGTCGAGCGCTGCTCAAGATTCCCCCCGGAACGCAGTCCGGCCAAAAACTGCGCCTTCGAGAAAAAGGCGTCCCCTCCGCAACGAAAGAAGGCGTCCGAGGCGACGAGATCGTCGAGATCACGATCACGGTCTCCATGCCCCACGACGAACGCACCAAAGAGCTCCTGCGCGAACTAGCGAAGCTGAATCCCGAAGACCCCAGAGCCGAACTCTGGACGAAGGTCTAATTCCCCTGTGTTCCCCCGTGCCCCCCGTGGTGAGCACTTTCCCTGTTTGAAACCGAAAAAGATATTTCACCACAGGGATCACAGAGAACCACAGGTGAGATCTGGTATGCCATAACCATGGCCACTCCAGCACGCTCCCGTGCTCTGCGCGTAAACGAAATCACAGGCGCAGTCGTGAATTCGGCAATGAAGGTCCACTCCATACTCGGCCCGGGCCTCCTCGAAAGTGCCTACCAAGCCTGCCTGGCGCAAGAACTGAGAAACCGCGGTTTCGAAGTCGTCACGGAAGTTGCAATGCCAGTGGTCTATGAGGGACAGAAACTCGAGGTTGGATACCGTATCGATCTGGTCGTTGAACACCGAGTCGTTGTAGAAGTGAAATCCGTCGAGGCCCTCCACCCGATTCATCAAGCGCAACTGCTGTCCTACATGCTCCTCAGCGGAATTCCTATAGGCCTGCTGATCAACTTCAACGTCCTGCACTTGCGCGACGGAATCAAACGCATGGTCGACGGCAACGACTGGGACAAATAACCGCACCCCCCGTGCTCCTCTGTGCTCCCCGTGGTGAAAGCCTCTCGCATTACCTCCGTCCCGCTCCTCTCGCTTACAAAATTTCACAAAAAAATCCAAAAAAATCTTGCATCTGTGGAAATTTCCCGTAATCTCACTACTGCGAACTAACTTCGCCGACATGTCCGGGAAATCGCTCAGAACCCGGGAGCCGCGTGTATCAAGGGAGACGCGGTGGTGAGAGTGAGTCGCTTGAGGAGGCACACATAGAAATTGGCAACAGCTAGCGCCCCGTATCAACAACCCGATAATCCCCATCCGATCACCGCCGTCCCCAACCGGAAAAAATTCGTCCGTCTCACGCTTTGGCCCCTGGTCGCCGCCACCTTCTTCATGGTGTCAGGCGGAACCTACGGCACCGAAGACATCGTGCATGGCGCCGGCTATGGACGCGCGATCCTTATCCTGCTCATCACGCCGCTGCTCTGGAGTCTGCCCACAGCCTTCATGATCGGCGAACTGTCGAGCGCGCTACCCTTCGAAGGCGGTTATTACGCCTGGGTGCGCCGCGCTATGGGCAACTTCTGGGGATTTCAGGAAGCCTGGCTCTCGCTCGTCGCCTCCATTTTCGACATGGCGATCTATCCCACACTTTTCGTCGCCTACCTGACCCGCATGTTCCCATGGTTTCAGGAAGGCAATCGCGGATGGTGGGTTGCTCTCGCCGTGGTCGTCGCCTGTGCTCTTCTGAACATCGCCGGAGTCAAAGTCGTCTCCCTGACTTCCCTCTGGCTCTTCGTGGCTCTGTCGGCGCCGTTCATCGCAATTGTGGCGATCGCGCCATTCAAAGTCCACTCTCTGCTCAACGCCGTCACCAAGCCCACGACTTCGACGGTGGACATTCTCGGCGGCCTCCTCATCTGCATGTGGAACTACATGGGGTGGGACAACGCCTCAACCATCGCGACCGAAGTCGAACGTCCGCAGCGGACCTATCCCCGCGCGATGCTCGTCGCCGTCTGCATTGTTGCGGCAAGTTATGTCCTGCCCTTCGCGGCGATGTGGATGACCGGCCTGAAGCCGACCGCATGGGAGACCGGATCCTGGGCCGATATCGCCGGACTACTCGGCGGACCGCTGCTTCGCATTGGCGTCGTCCTCGGCGGCATGATCAGTGCCTTCGGCATGTTCAACGCCCTCGTGATGAGCTACTCGCGCCTGCCCCTGGCCATGGCACAAGACGGCATGCTTCCCGCTGTGTTTGCCAAGCTACAGAAAAAGTCGCGTGCCCCGTGGGTCGCCATCATCGCTCTGGCGATCGGATGGGCGATGTGCCTGGGCCTTGGCTTTGCCCGGCTCGTCACCATTGACATCCTTCTTTATGGCTTTAGCCTGGGTCTGGAATTCGTCGCGCTCGCAGTCCTGCGCTTCCGCGAGCCCGATCTCCCTCGCCCCTTCCGTGTTCCTGGCGGCCTGTTTGGAGCGATTGCCATCGGCATTCCTCCCATGCTGCTGCTGGGATTCTCGGTCATCCGCAGCGAACATGAGCAGATCTGGAATATGAGTTCTTTCACCTTCGGCATGCTCCTGATCGCCGCCGGCTTCGTTGTCTACCTCGTCAACCATGCTCTAAAGCCAGCCGGATGGTCGGCCCCCGCAAGCGAAAAAGCTCAACCCGCCGCATAAAAACAGGCCACAGATTTCACAGGTCCCACGGATTTGCTGGTTTTCAAATCCGTGAATATCAGTGAAATCCGTGGCCAACTTTTTCTGCAGGGCCGAGGCCCGTTTTATGCCGCCTTCACCTGATCGCGCAGCATCCGCACCTTGTCATGCGCCTGCTGCACGCTAGCGGCCTGCCGGCGCACAATCTGCGCGATGTTCTCCGGCAAATCACTGGTCAATGCCTTCTCGTAGCTCTCTTTCGCGCTGTCTTCACCTGATTCCAGCGACTCGAGAATCGACTTGTCTCCGCCGCCTAGGCTGACCTTTGTGTCAATCCAGGCGCGACGAAGCGTTCCACCCACCGATCCCGAGGCTCTCTTGTCAGGCTTGCCCAAACGAATCAGTTCCAATTCCAACTCGCCCGCGAAGTCGGACCGCTCCAGGCTCTGCTCATTGAAAAAAGCCCTCAAGTCCGGCCGCTTGGTCTTCTCAGCTGCGTCCAGGTAACCCTTTTGCGCGTCCTTGCACGATTCCATAAGATCTTCAATTACACTGATCGCTTTATTTTCGTCCATAGTATTCCTCCGGCACCTTGGATGCCCCGACACGCACCGGGTTTGGCAGGATTCTGCGCACGTTAGAATAGGCGTACGCTAGAATGCAGAGTCAGAGCCAAGGAAGTTGATGACTAAACGCAAATCCAAGGGCGCATACATGATTTCCGCCGTGGCCGAGATGTACGGCATTCATCCCCAGACGCTGCGACTCTACGAGCGCGAAGGCCTGCTCAAACCGTCCCGCACCGAGGGCAACACCCGCCTCTACACCGACGAAGACCTGCAGCGCCTTGAATTCATCCTCTCGCTCGCGCGCGATCTCGGCGTCAACATCAGCGGCATGGTGATCATCCTGCAAATGCGCGAGCGCATGGAAGAGATGCAGCGCCAGATCCAGGAGTTCGTCCAGTACATCCAGCAGGAAGTCCTGACCAGAGCCAACGCCGCCGCCGACCCCGCCAAAGGCGCGATCGTCCCCGTGCGCAGGCCAATCGTCCCGCCCGCAGTGCAAGTGGGACGAAAAAAGTAGCTCGTCACCGCAACTCTTTCCGTGTAGTCATCCTGAGCGAAGCAATGCATTGCGTAGTCGAAGGACCCCTATCCGCCGGCGCCACGAGTGACCTCGAAAGGAGTTTCAACGGAGTCATCAATCCGTAGCGCCGGCGTCTCGCCGGCTGTCGCGAGGCCATCTTGGCCTCGCTGCACGCACCGCGTGCACATCCCCCAATCCCCGCCGCCCCGCGTATGATATGGAGTCCTAAGCCCCAGCTCGGCTGAATGCTGAGTGCCGAATGCTGAGTGCCGATCACTCCATGCTCCCCTTCAAGCTCATCTACAGCGACGCGTACTACCTGCCCATCGGCAACCACGTCTTCCCTGCCGAAAAGTATCGTCGCGTGCGCGACCGCCTCATCTCCACCGGCGTCGCGCAAGCCGAAGACTTCCTCGAACCCGCGCCCGCCACCGATCAGGACATCCTCCTCGTGCACAAACCCGAGTATGTCCAGAAGCTGAAAAGCGGCATGCTTACCCCGCGCGAAGAAATGGAAATGGAGATCCCTTACTCACGCGACTTGGTTGAAGCCTTCTGGCTCGCAGCCGGAGGATCGATCCTCGCCGCGCGCCAATCCCTGTCCGACAAAGTCTCCATCAGCATCGGCGGAGGATTTCACCACGCCTTCCCCGACCACGGCGAGGGATTCTGCATGATCCACGACGTTGCCGTCGCCATCCGCCGCCTGCAGCGCGACGACAAGATTCGCACCGCGATGACCATCGACTGCGACGTGCACCAAGGCAACGGCACAGCCGCAATCTTCGCCGGAACCCGCACCGCCAGCGCGCTATTGCCATCGGCGTCAGCGTCGACCGTCGAGCAGCCCAAGAACGCGCCGCAGGGAAAGATGCGCGGAGCCCACGCCGGCGACGTCTTCACTATCTCGCTGCATCAGCACAATAACTACCCGCTGCACAAGCCGCCATCGTCGATCGATGTCGACCTGCCCGACGGCACCGGCGACGACGACTACCTCGCCTGGCTCGACAACGCCGTCAGCTCCGGCCTCCGCCAGTTCGAGCCGGACCTGCTCTGCTACATTGCCGGCGCCGATCCCTATAAAGAGGACCAACTCGGAGGACTCAACCTGTCGATCGAAGGATTGAAGAAGCGCGACGAGCTGGTCTTCCGCGTCGCACGCGCGCGCGGCATTCCCGTGATGGTCACCTACGCCGGCGGCTACGCCCGGAACGTCGAAGACACCGTAATCATCCACAGCAACACCGTAGTAGCCGCAAAAGAAATCTTCACTGAGTAGTGCCGCATTTCGTAGCGCCGGCGTCCCGCCGGCTGTCGTGGCGGCGTCTCGCCGCCACAGCCGAATGTTGTTCAAATATAAAAAGCCCGTGCGAAGCTGCCACCGTAATTCAATCCGCGCAATCAGCGTGAATCCGCGGAAAAGAATCTAGTGCCGGCCGCCGCCACCACCACCGTGCCCGCCATGACCACCACCGCCGTGACGTCCACGGCCACCGCGTCCTCGGCGTCCACCACCACCGCCTCCTCCACCAGGACGTCCGCCGCGACCGCCACGATCTCCGCCGCGTCCCCGGTCGCCGCCGCGATCTCCACCTCGATCCCCTCCGCCGCCAGCGTGCGGAGCACCTTCGCGGTTGAAGTTCGGCTCATCCGGATCATCCGGAAAATCCCCGCCGCCTTCAATCACCAGCGATCCTGCGGGAACCGGCTGTCCCCCATCGCTCGGAGGCTGCGCCGGCGCTTCGCCGCCACCGCCGCCCATCTTCGCGCGCTGCTCTTTCAGAATCGCCTTGCGCGACAGCCGGATGCGGTTGCCTTCCACTGCCAGCACTTTCACCAGCACTTGGTCGCCTTCCTTCAGTTCGTCGCGTACATCGGCGATCCGATGCTCCGCCACTTCGCTGATGTGCAGCAAGCCTTCAGTGCCAGGAATGATTTCGACGAACGCTCCGAAATCAGCCAGCCGCGTCACCTTCCCGAGATAAGTCTTCCCGACCTCGGCCGTCGCCGTGATGTCGCCGATGATCTGCAGCGCCTTCTGTGCCGACGCCTGATCGTTCGACGCCACCTTCACCAGACCGGAGTCTTCTACATCGATCTTCACTCCCGTCTGTTCGACGATGGAACGAATCATCTTTCCGCCGGGCCCGATCAGGTCGCGAATCTTGTCCGTCGGAATCTGCACGGTGTAGAAACGCGGAGCGTAGTCCGAAATCTTCTCGCGGCTCGACGAGATCACTTCCTCCATCTTG
>Ga0070735_10003284_pt1 | contig 14251 bp, 13 predicted proteins | sample Coa_R1_FD_66443 | JGI IMG/M metagenome (GOLD analysis project Ga0070735, IMG submission 66443) | Surface soil microbial communities from Centralia Pennsylvania, which are recovering from an underground coalmine fire - Coalmine... | ecosystem: Environmental > Terrestrial > Soil > Unclassified ...
AGGCCAACTGGGACACGCAAGAGCACGAAAACCAGCAAGAAAAAAACTCACCACACAAAAACCGGTCGTCCAGGAAAAGGAAATTTGCTCCTTCAACCCAATTTTTCAGTAGCCTGCTAGCGCAGAGAAGTAAGGAGATAAAGATATGTTGGGGATAATCGCGGCTGTATTGATAGTTCTTTGGTTACTTGGATTTTTCGCATTTCACGTGACTACTGCTTTCATTCATACGGCCCTCATTGTGGGGCTGATATTACTTGTGCTCCACTTAATAAGCGGGAGGTCGGCAAGCGCGTAGAATGGCCGACCCATCGAGGCACCAGTAGAGTATTCATCGGTAGCCTTCTCCAGTTTCTTACCGACAACGACAATATCGAACCGTAGACGCGCGAATCCTCGATTTTCTCAAGAGAACGAGGCCCAGGAGTCGAGACCGAGAAAGTGGCACGCGTTGAAATCGAAATACCTGTCTCCCGGACAGGCGTAAGACTTGTTGGAACCTCTCCAGCGGCACCCGCCGCGGGCTCGGCCGACCTGTAAGACATTGACCTTTTTCAACTCTATGTAGTATACGGGTACAAATCTAGAGATTGGTCGGTTGTGCTTCGGAGGTTTCAGCGCGGTCTTGTCTGAGTATGTCCAATACCATGGCATAGAGCAGGCCGCAACCTCGGATGTGCACCTTCGGTCGGTTCAGGACCATACCTCGCTGTTCCTGGAATACGGGAATCAATCTGACCCGGCGAATTTCTGCTGATTCTGGGCCCCATGACGAACTAACTGGAAACTGTATCAGGGGGATCCCGATGCGATCGACTCCGAGAACACTTGTCCTGTCACTCGTATTATTCTTATTAGCAAATCCTGCGAAAGTCGCCGCAATTGACTTCGCTGCCGCGACTAGCTATCCAGTGGGAACTTCTCCCCAGGCAATCGTCGTGGGAGATTTCAACGGTGACGGTAAGCCTGACATCGCTGTGGCTAATGCCGCCAGCAGCAACGTCAGCATTCTTCTGGGCAATGGAGATGGAACTTTTCAAGCCGCGCGTGATTTCAGTGCGGGGAACAGCCCTTCGTCGATTGCCGTGGGCGACTTCAACGGTGATGGGAAATTGGATTTAGCCGTATTCCAGGGCGGCGTTAGCGTCGGCATTCTTCTTGGGAACGGAGATGGTTCGTTCCAGTCTCCGAAGTTACTAAGTTTAAGCTCGACGGCTTCCTTCATCACCGTCGCAGATTTCAATCCTGACAGAAAATCAGACCTCGCGGTGCTCGACCGCGTATCGGGCGCCGAAATGCTGGATATTTTTATTGGAAATGGAGACGGTACATTCCAGCCCGCGAAGCAGACTCCGATTCCCGAGGGTAGCGCCGCATTTGCCACTGCGGATTTCAATGGTGACTCGAAGCCCGATCTGGCTTTGGCGGCAGTTGGCGGAGTCCGAATTCTGCTCGGAAACGGAGACGGAACATTTTCGCAGGGCGTTACGGTGACGGTCGGCAATGCTAGGCGCACATTAAGCCCCGAATCTGTAGTTACCGCGGATCTTAATCATGACGGCAAAGCCGATTTGATAATCTCATCCCTGCGAATTGTGGGCTGCGGCGGCCCGATACCGTGCAGCACCACGTACACGGGCATCTCCACTTTTCTCGGAAATGGCGATGGTACCTTTCAAGGAGAACAGATAGCTGCGAGTGCCATCTTTTCATTCCGAGCCGGTGCCCCTTCTCAAGGGGGCAAAATCAGGGACCCAATTGTTGGAGACTTCAATGGCGACGGGAAGTTGGATCTGGCGTACCGAGTCATCCCGGGCCTGGGCGTGTCCATCTTTAGTCCCTCTCTTCAGTTCCTCTTGGGAAAGGGAGACGGAACTTTCTCGCAACCAGTCCTGGGAGTTTCCACCAATTCAAAGCCGCTCGCTGAAGACGTAAATGTAGACAAGCTGACTGATCTGATTTCCATAGGGACGGCGAACAACATCAACGTTCAGCTAAACACCAGCCCCACGTCGGGATCGGATTTGGGCGTTTTTTCCGCGGGTTCATCTCCCGAGCCTGTTGGAATTGGAAGGAACCTGACTTTTACAGCGGAGGTGCGAAATCTGGGGCCACACGACGCCACCGGTGCCACCTTCACGGACACCCTCCCGAACAAGGTAAATTTTGTCTCGGCGACTTCCGCGCAGGGAACTTGCGTGCAATCGCAGGGCATAGTCTCTTGCAGTATTGGCGCGTTGCCTTCCGCCTTCGACTCTAAAGTCAGCATCGTCGTGACGCCTACGGTGGCAGGTGCAATTACCAATTCCATGAATGTTTCCGCGAACGAGCCCGATCCCGTTTCTGCAAATAATACCGTCACGCAAACCGCTGATGTTGTCCCGGTCTTCACGCTAACTGTAACCAAGACAGGCAACGGAGCGGGGACGGTAACGTCGAATCAGGGTGCCAGCGGCGGAATTAATTGTGGGAGCGTTTGTTCGGCCTCTTACTTTGACGGTTCGACAGTTATTTTGAACGAATCGCCCGACACGAACTCCGTACTCGCCGGTTGGAGTGGCGGGTGCACCGGGACCGGCACCTGCGCGGTGACCATGACTGCGGACCAGAGCGTCACGGCGAATTTCGTGCTGGGAGAAAAACTGAGTATCTCGGTGGCTGGAGGTGGGAGTGGCTCCGTCACCAGCACTGATGGTGCAATCAACTGCACCAATACGAGCGGCAACTGTTCTTCGCTCTATGCGCCGGGAACATTTGTCTCACTTACCGCAACTCCGGCGGGGACATCCTCGTTTACCGGGTGGAGCGGCGCCTGCACGGGAACGAATCCAAGTGTTTGCACTGTTAACCTAAATTCAGCCGAAGCAGTTACGGCGACGTTCAATCCGTCGGACTTCTCTATAGTCCCCTCGACCTCGACGTTCACTACGCAAGCGGGAATGCAAGTAATGGATGCCCTAACGTTAACGGAGCAAGGCGGCTTTTCTGGACAAGTGAATCTGAATTGCACGGTGATTGGACCCCCACCATTGGCAGTCTGTAGCCTCTCTCCTTCTTCTGTCACAATTGGCGCGAGCCCCGGCACGTCAACGCTCACAATTTCGGCGCCGTCGACTCTGGCCGCATTTCCTCTTCACCCTAACGACGGAAGCAACGCCATGCGCGCATTCGTTGCGCCATTCTTCGTGCTCTTGCTTGGAGGCATTGGCCTGCTATCGTATGCCTCCCGGAGGCAGCGACGAACCCTCTGCTATTTGGCCGGTAGCGTGGTGGTGTTAGCCGTGCTAGCGGGCTGCGGCGCCACTACACCGGCGCCGCCAACACAGAAAAGCTACACGGTGACGGTGAACGCTGTGTCTGCTTCGGGTTCATTGCAACACTCAACGACAGTCGTTCTTACGGTTCAATGAGGAAATTGGACGCAATGGCACCACAACAAGGCGATCTAATCATCGAAACATTCACTTCAGCGAGGGCACTGTGCTGTCAATCCGGCTCTCTGTTGGGGCGGGTGGAGCACCAAAATATCTGATTTTTTCGGGACTCAGGGGTGGATGGGAAAAAGGAGAGAGGCGCTTGGTAAAGATCCACAAGCGCCTCCTCTACTGCGTCAACGTAAACCGTACCTCACTGGATCACCTCCTTCTCGGCAAGCGCGCCGATGTCGACAGAGCCTGTCGCATAAGATCATTATAAATAACTCCGCGATAATTGTGGGCAAATATTGACGGTGCATCCTCAGCTTCCGGCTGATTCCTCCGATGACACTGCGTTTCCGCATAGATTGAGTCAGCCCTCCCTTCAATTCACCGCCGAACAGCCCATTGTCCCCAGTACCTTCGCTCCATCGACTTGACCGCTTCACAGCCCTATGCTCTTTTGTGGGAACGAAGGAAGCAGAAACGAGATGACACGACTAGCACAAGGAAAAGAGCGCCGCCGAGAGCCTCGCGCCCAAATCGCCCGTCCCGTTTACGTGGAAACCGCGGGCCCCGAGGACGCGGGATTCGAAGAATTGCGTATGACGCGGGATCTAAGTCGCTGGGGTTTCTATTTCGTGACAAAGAAGGGCTGGTACTCGCCTGGAATGAGAGTGCACGCCATTCCCGCGTTTGGTTTCATAAATTGTGAATATGAGGGCGAGGTCGTCCGGGTCGAGCAATTGTCCACGGGCGAGTTTGGCGTCGCCGTTCGGCTACTGTGTGTTCGCAATCCCATTGCCGCGTCGAACACGGTCACGCGCTCCATTTTTGATTCGTTTGCCCGGGCGGATGCGCCTCTGTGAGGTACGCCCGGCCATCGTGCTGCTTGGGACAGATTAAATAACATTCAGCTTGATCCAAGCTGAATTTAGTCAGACCAAGTTCTATGTCCGATGATCGCCGCAATCCAACGAAAAACTCAAGCGTCTGAAAATGGTCGGAAGCCAAAGCTACTCACTGCATCTAATACGCCCAACGCAATCTTCAATCAACAATTCAAAAAATAAATTTCCAATCTGAACTGAAGTTGAAACGAGTTCCAACAGGCCTTCGAGAATCAGGCCCAAAGTCCCGTCCGCACACGGGATTTCCGCTGTCCAATCATTGCGCCATAAATGAATGTGCGTATCTCGGTAGTACTACATCTGAGGTACCTGCAACCATGGCTCTTTCGAACCATTGAGCTAATCGCCTTCAATTGCAAATATCGAAAAGGAAGGCGGCAACTTAGGAGGAGCTTATCTTGGACATTCCAACTGTTCACAGTCAAGGAAGCACTCATCAAAAACTTTGGCAGGCCGTTATTGACACCGCCATCGCCGAATGGGCGCGCGGTCCGCTCCAGCATAAGAGTAAGGCGGAATACTTTCTGTTCCGGGATGAAGATGATTTCCCATTCGTGTGCCGTTCCGCGGGACTAAACCCGGAAGCCGTCCGGGAAAGTCTTTGGGCCATACGCGCCCAAGCTGCTTCTGCGTCGAACACGAACCCAGCATAGCAATTCGACGCCACTTGGCTCAGCCACAACGCCGCGTCCCAATTCAGATACGGTCTGTTGCCGAGAAAAGTGATTGCCGCAACGGCGATTTCTTCAATCCTGCCGTCCAATTGAGGATCACGGTGATCGGCATCGACGGTGTTCCTACCGGCACACGCTAGTTCGATTCCAGGTAAAATCGCCGGACAGCGTCTGCGATCCAGCCTGGGTTATCCCAGTCAGAATATTTCGCCCGAAATTCCACCGACAGCAACTGCGCTGCTTCTTCAGAAGACTTTCGTTGAGCTTTGAGTTCAACGACTCGCGATTGTAATTCCTTGAGGTAAGTATTCTCCTTGGTTATCAGCCCCGCGTCACCTACCTCGCCGTGTCCCGGCACAATTGTTCTCGGCTGGAGGTCTTCCAACTGATTCAGGATAAGAAGCCAGTTTTTTCCACTCGCGTCGGCATCGGGGAAGATGGGAAAAAAACGGTTGATCACTACATCCCCCGTGAAAAGGACTCCGTCTTCTTCGACGAACACAAAGGTATCACCACGCGTATGGGCCGCTCCAAGCCAGAACAAGCGGGCCGTCACGCCACCCAAGTCGAGCTTTATCTCGCGGTCGAAAACGATGTCGGGCGCACGGGGCGTAACGTCTTGCAATAGTGCCTTGATTTCTGGAGTCCGTTGACTGAAATTGTGGATAAATTCGGGCTGTTTTCGGTCCACTTCTTCCTGTTGAACTTTTGGACGGATTACGATGGTATTTGCCGGAAATGCCTGCCCCCCCGTGACATGCTCCGGATGGAAATGGGTTGTCGTGAAATATAGTTGAGCATTTTTGCTTACCTTAGCAAGTTCCCGCATAACAACTTGTCCATTTCTGGGCCCCATTCCTGCGTCCACCACCAGCGTCGCTCTTGATCCGACGATGATGCCGATGTTGGGAACAAGATTCACGCGCCCGTCCGGAATCGCGTAGACGTGCTCCGACACGCGGACAGTCTTGTTTTCTTGTACGAGTGGTGCAGGTTGACTTTGATTGTGACCAAGCGGAGCTGTTTCCTGCGGGTCACCTGCCAGCATTGCTGCGCACGGCCACAGGACTCCAATTAGTGAAATCACGAAGACCTTCGCGGTTCGACCGCGTCTGGGGTAGGGAATCATCAATTCTTCTCCTATAGCTGAATCAAGATTCCATTCTGGATTGCCGAGGTCGAATGGCAGTATACACCTACCGATTCACTGTGGCTTTGAATCCGTTTGTTTCCAGATAAACGTAAGATTTGGTAGTCGATGATCTTTTTGTGATATTGTCCACGCATTCCTACATTAGAACGTATCGCTCAAAGACAGAAACCCGATGATTCCCGATTACGTTCTCTCCTGTTGGAGGTTAAGCAAATGAAAATGAACCGTAGTCGTGTTATGACCGGACTACTTCTATGTACGGCCTTGGCCGTTGCTGGGACACTCTGGATTTGGCCATTGTTTGCGAAACCTGCTACCAGCAGCGCCCCGGCCACCTATGTCACGACTGCTGAGATTGACGCTGCCCTGCGACAAATGCCACCAAACACCACGACGTATGACAAGCCGATTAAATCGATCGATACAGGGGCATACAAAATCACTATCGTCATCCTTCGGAGAGTCCCAGGCAAAACGCCCGATAGCGCCCTCGTGCACGACAGAGTCTCGGAGGTTTATCAAATACTTAGTGGCGCCGGAATGTTTGAGACTGGGGGCACGCTGGTAGAAGGAAAGCCCGTGGACCTCACTTCAGAGGCCGCAGGCCCCAGCATAAGAGGAACCATTCAAGGCGGTGAGACCCAACGGATGGGACCGGGTGATGTAGTCGTTATTCCTCCCGGCGTGCCACATCGATTTAGCAAACTTGAAGGAACGATTACGTATCTGGTCACTCGCATTGAGGCGCCACGTCCCTAACGGAAGCAATGTCGTACTGGGACAGCGAACCATAACGACATAGTCCGTGCGAGTCGTTAGTTCCGTGAATGCTACTTGGCTCCGACCTGGACCAAAGGCTTAGGTGGGCTTTGCCGCAGTTTCGGATTGAAGGTTATACTAAAATAGCGCTGTGGGTCCAAGAGTAGATGAGACAAATCGTTGTAAGTCCTCGTTCTCTCTCCCTTTTTATGTTGGTCTTGATTTTGCTGCAAGGGTTGCGTGCTTCGGCAGCGGCTATTCCTCATGGCACAGTTGATCTTGTTGCAGAGAATCAATCGATAGCCCCGGGACGCCAGACTTATTTCGGCTTGAATTTTCAGCTTGAGAAGGGCTGGCATATCTATTGGATCAATCCGGGCGATTCGGGCCAGCCGCCGCGTGTCCAATGGCATTTACCGGATGGACTCAGCGCGGCAGGAATAGAATGGCCTGCGCCGCGGCGTCTCGGAACGTCCACCATAGTGGATTTCGGTTATGATGGCGCTGTGATGTTGCTCGTGCCAATGCGAGCGTCGTTCACACTGCCGCCGCATCAGGAAGCACGTATTGTTGCGGATCTGAACGTGCTCGTGTGCAGAGAAATCTGTATCCCTGGCAAGACGCAAATTTCGCTGAGCGTTCCGATCGAATCGATTCCACCAGAGCCGGACGCCCGGGCCAGCGAATTGTTTACTGTCGCGCGCAAGTCGCTGCCGCGCAAGCCGCCGGAGGACTGGAAATTCACCGTGAACAACAACAAGGATTCGTTCGTCCTTATTGCCAACCTTGGCCGACAGATCAGTCGCGCGACCTTTTTTCCTCTCGAAGAATCTCAAATTGATAATTCAGCGCCCCAGGTGATGGCTCCCGCGGTCACTGGCTTTCAACTTACGATGCGGAAGTCAGATCAACTTCTTGCGCCGATTAAGCAGCTGAAGGGTGTATTGGAACTCTCTACTAATCAGGCATACGTTATTAATGTGGCAGTTGGATACCCCTAGTTAGATAGCGTTTTCAGTTTTTGGCGTCGCCAGGAGGAACTACAGAAATGAAAAAGTTCATTCTTCCGTCGGTACTTTTCACGATGACATTGCTGGCAGCCCCACTCATGGTTCTCGCCGTGAAGGTCGGCGAGCCCGCCCCGGATTTCACTGGTACAGCGAGCAATAACCGGACCTATCACCTCGCGGACTATCGCGGAAAGTTTGTGGTCCTGGAGTGGCACAACAACGGCTGCCCTTACACGCGGAAGCACTACGAAAGCGGTAACATGCAGAAGCTGCAAAAGCAGTGGACAGCGCAGGGAGTCGTTTGGTTTACGATTATCTCTTCCGCCCCCGGCAAACAGGGGTACGTAGATGCGAGCGCGGAAAATAACTATATGGCAAAGATAGGAGCTGCACCGACCGCGGCTCTGCTCGACTCCACAGGCGCGATCGGCCATTTTTATGATGCCAAGACAACTCCGCAGATGATCATCATCAATCCGCAAGGAGTCATCATTTACGATGGCGCCATCGATAATCGCCCGACGGATGACGTGAAGGACATTCCCGGCGCGACGAATTACGTCACTCAGGCGCTTGGGCAGGCGTTGGCGGGAAAGCCCGTCGACACGGCGGCGACCCGTCCCTACGGCTGCTCGGTGAAGTATAAGGGCAGTTGGTTTTAAGCCTTACACCTTTCAAGCGAGCCCGCCGCGATAATCTAAGGTAGAAATGAGTTCTTGACCGACTGGTGTCAACTTTTTGACAGCATCTGCTTTTTTGCCAGCCGCTGACCACGCTCTCCTATTCTCCGCATTCACTAACCCACTCATCAGCCTCAACATGCATGAGTGACGGCAGTCCAAAAATGCTCTTCTCGTCTGGACTCAAAGGTGCACCTCCTGGCAGCGCAGACAAACGCGGAGGTATCCCAACATGGCTACAGCAAAAACATCACAGGCGGCTCCAGGTCGGGCTGTGCTGCGGTCGGTCAATCCGTACAACGGAGAAACACTTAAAACCTTCCCTGAGATGACCGATGCAGAAATTAATGACGCCATCGCGAAAGCGTACGAACGCTTTCAAACCTGGCGGAACGTGTCATTTTCGCAACGTGCATCTATGCTCCGCCGCGCGGCTGGGTTGGCCCGCGAGCGCATCGAAGAACTGGCGAGATTTATGGCGCTTGAGATGGGCAAACGCATCGCTGAGGGGCGCGAAGAAGTCAAACTGTGCGCGCGCATCTTTGCCTATTACGCGGACCGCGGCGAGGAACTTCTGCGGCCCGAGATACTTCCCTCGCCGCTGGCTGACGGCAGGCTCGTCAACGATCCGCTCGGTGTCCTCTTCGGCGTGGAACCATGGAATTATCCCTGTTACCAGATCGTTCGCTTCGCAGCGCCGCAGCTGATGGCAGGGAATGTCGTCGTGATGAAGCACTCCTCGAGTGTTCAGCAATGTGCGCAGGCGCTGGAGAAACTGTTCCATGATGCTGGATTCACTGACGGAGCGTATACGAACCTCGTGATTACGAGTCACACATCGAACAGGGTCATCGACGACGACCGGGTGCAAGGCGTGTCGTTTACGGGCAGCGATGCGAGCGGCGCTCAAGTTGCCGAGCGCGCTGGCCGGAATGTTAAGAAGACAATTCTTGAGCTGGGCGGCAGCGATCCGTTCGTGGTCCTCGAGGATGCCGATATGGACCTCACGGTTGATCGGGCCGTCGACGGCAAGATGACGAATATGGGGCAATCTTGCGTTGCTGCGAAGCGGTTTATTGTCCACCAATTTATAGCGGACGAATTCATCAATCGCTTTCGGGACCGGCTGGCGGGACTGAAGATGGGAGATCCGCTCGATGAGTCCACCGGCGTGGGGCCGCTCTCTTCGGTCGAGGCGGCAGCAAGGCTCGAAGATCAGGTCAATCGCTCGGTGGCCGGCGGCGCCCAGGTGATCCTGGGTGGCAAGCGTCCAAGTCCCGATAGTGCATTCTTTGAACCCACAATTCTCACGAATGTGAAAAAGGGCACGCCCGCGTATGACGAAGAACTCTTTGGTCCAGTCGCGGCTGTAATGGTTGTCCCGGACGAGGCGACAGCGATCTCAGTGGCCAACGACACGAAGTACGGTCTCGGCGGTTCCGTATATACGGTCGACATCGATCGTGGGGAGCGCGTAGCGGCAAAGATTGAAGCCGGCATGGTGTTTATCAATCACCCAGTGTGGATCTACGAGGACATGCCGTTTGGCGGAATCAAGAAATCCGGGTACGGCCGCGAATGTGGCCCCGCCGGAATTCGGGAGTTTGTAAACCAGAAGCTCTTTCGCGTGCTCTGAGACCGAGGCGCGAACTTCGGAACAGAACAAACTATAAATTTGCTCATAGCATCTGCAAAGGCACTTTCTTGCGCGGCGGCGGGAAGACTCGATCTAGTTCCGCTAGATCCTTCTCGTTAAGCACGATGTCTAGCGCTCCTCGGTTTTCACGGACGTGCTCCGGCGTACCCGCCTTAGGGATCGCAATAATGCCTTCCTGCCGCAGCACCCAAGCGAGGGCAACTTGGGCTGGTGTCGCGCCGTGCCGCGTCGCAATATCTTGCAATTCGGCGCGATCGAGGATGCGGCCTTGCTCAACAGGCGAGTACGCCATAATAGGAATCCGGCGCTCACGGCACCACGGCAGCAAATCAAACTCGATTCCTCGCCGGGCCAAGTTGTAGAGTACTTGATCGGTCACGACCGCTGATCCACCCGGTAGGCTGACAAGTTCTTCCATGCCGGAAGTGTCAAAGTTGCTGACACCCCATTGCCGAATCTTGCCGCTGTGCACCAGCGCGTCGAAGCCGGCGAGCGTTTCTTCCAACGGAATTTCGCCGCGCCAATGGAGAAGGTAGATATCAAGATAGTCCGTCTTGAGACGTCGCAGGCTGCGTTCGCACGCAGAGATGGTCCCTTGTCGTGAAGCATTTTGCGGAAGAACCTTGCTGACCAAAAAAACTTTATCGCGACGTCCAGCGATGGCTTTGCCCACCAGTTCTTCGGCGGCACCATCAGCATACATCTCTGCTGTGTCGATCAAGGTCAAACCCAGATCGAGGCCAAGGCGCAACGCCTGCGATTCTTCCTCTCGTCGCTCCGGATCTTCGGCCAAGTGCCATGTGCCCTGGCCAAGGACGGGAACAAGCTCGCCAGAAGGTAGCTGAGTTGCGCGTACCCCGTTGCTCAATACCTGATGGGACGCCTGACCCACCGACGTCATTTTTCGCTTTGCCGAAGATTGAGCCATAAAAACCTCACGAAGCTTTTTTCGCGTTGGCACGCGCCTACCGTAGTGGGAAGCGTGCCCTTCGCGCAATTCCGAATCTTGTATTAGCACATCACAAGCCAAAATGCGGATGATTTGCGGGATAGTTATGAATACGCCCTCCAGTGGGTTAGCAGTTTGAAGTAGGAAATGGCGCGCCGAATCAAGCGATCATTGAATAAGGATCGTCAGCGGACCGACACAATCCTGACATTACTCACCAAGTCGCTAAACTCCGTGAAAGAGAAGGTCAATTTCCTCCCTAGCTCTGCGGAACATACTTCGAAGTGCGCCCACGACCCAGCGCATCAAAACAACGATCACCACCACAAGTGTGATGGTGATCATCGCCGCAAAATAAGGATGCCTTGTGGCAAACCATGTAAGGAAGACGGCGAGCACGTCCTCCCCCAGACTCAATGTGATATTAGAAAAGGGTTCGGGGTAGGGAGTCACGGCTGCGCGAACAGCAATCTTGCCACCGTGTGCTGCCAGTGCTATTGCTCCTCCCAGTAGCGTGGCAAAAAGTTGCATTCCTGATGAAAGTTGCGCCGTGGCGGCATAGGCGAGTAGTGCTGCTACAGGAACTCGCACGAAAGTGTGCAAAGCGTTCCACAGCAGGTCAAAAACAGGGAATTTGTCTGCGAAGAACTCCATCAGGAAAAGTAGGGCGCTGCACGCGATCACATACCAACTGGACAGTAAGTGCAGAGCTGGGGGCAGTGGAATTACACCGGCATGTGCCAGAAGACCGAGCGTGGCTACAGTTGCGTACACGTTCAGTCCGGCAGCGAAACTGGTTGCCATCAGGACGGCGAAGAGTTCGTTGGAAGAAATTCTCACAGCGTCGAACCTTCTAAGCCAACTCGCGACAGGGCTCCACTCTCGTCAAGCGAAAGTGCGCCATGACCGACGTAGGTCATTATCGCTGCGCTAGCCGGCGCCGTCAGCTTGCGCCCAAAACCGCATCGAGGACTTGGCCGGTCATACTCCCCTCGACCGCCCGCACGTAGATCGGAGCCACCTGTGCAGCCGGCACGCCGGGGCTAGGATCCATCTTCATCGCGATGAGCGTCTCGCGAACCCAACCCGGAGAGACAACATTTATGCGCAGATTACGGGGAAGGTCCAATGCAGCCGCTCGCGCAAACCCTTCGAGGCCAGCATTAACCATGCTTATCGCCGCGCCACCGGGCATCGGCTTTCGGCTCAGTATTCCTGATGTGAGCGTGAACGATCCTCCGTCCGCGAGCGCCTCAACGCCGAAGTGAACCAGATTAACCTGGCCCATAAGTTTGTTGTTGAGGCCGACGGCGAAGTCCGCGTCAGAGAGAGCGAGCAGGGGACGAAAGACCGCTTGGCCCGCGGCACTGACCACGGCATCCACCTTGCCGACCTTTGCGTACAGACTCTTGATCGACTGCGGATCGGCCAGATCTACTTTGAGCGCCGAACGGCTGTGGCTGGCGCGCAGAACTTCGTGCCGTGCCTCCAGTGCCTGCACAATGGCGGAGCCAATCGTGCCAGTTGCCCCGATGACCAGAATTTTCATGCGTTCCTTTCCTCTATGCTTTCACGCCCCGCGAGTTGACTGCAGACTACAAGTATTTAAGGCCTTCAAATCTCCGAGATATTAGCAGGGAATCGTATCAAGCAGGTAAGGAAGGTTTGGCAAGACAAGGACCAAGCTGCGGGAAACGGGCGGGTTCTCGGCACACAACGCGCTGGGTACGACCGGTAACTTTCCACTACCTTCCAACAGCACGTCGGCGTCTGGAGGCCTAAGTTGCGGAGAAGCAAAATGGATTTGCGCGCACTACCACACTTCTTTTTCCAGCTTCTCAGGCTGGGGTTGGTGCGTTTTGCTCAATCAACTGTTTAGCTTTCAGCTCAGCCCAGAATTCAGCCGGAATCTTGGTTTGCATTGAAGTAAAGTCTGCGAGAATCTGTTGTTCACTGCTAGCGCCGACGACCAAAGCTGCGGCCACGTCCGGTGATGCCGAGAACTGGAGAGCTGCTGTCCGAAGGTCTACCCCGTGATTTGCCGCCACTTCACGCAGTTTTTTTCGTTTTTCCAGGAATTCGCTGGGTATCTTGTACGACTCTTTTCCATAGTTGTAGCGAGGACTCCCCGAGATAAATCCGGCGTTCAGTGAAGAACCAACGACCAGAGAGGCGTTCTTTGCTCGGACTGCGGGAAAAAGCTCGTTCAGCGCATTTCTGTGATCGATCAGGGAATACTGCGATGCCATTAAGCAGACATCCGGATCGGCTTCCCTCAATACTCGCAGAATCGGTTCGGGCGTATTGACGCCGATTCCCCAGCCTTTGATCAATCCCTCTTCGCGCATACGCGTTAGTTCTAGAAACGCACCCTTCTTGGCGATGTCGAATTGTTCCTGCCAACTTGTTGGCAACAGCTTATTATCCGAAGAAATGTCATGGACAAAAACGATGTCAAGACTATCGATGCCAAGTCTTTGCAGACTATCCTCGATCGAACGCCTTATGCCGGACGCTGTGTAATCAAAAATTACGTCGTTGGGGGAGGGTGAAAAAGGGAACAGGTCGCGATTTTTGGCTGTTGTCGATGCCTTTAGCAGTTTGCCCACTTTGGAAGAGATGACATATTCGCTTCTTTTCTTGTTGTGAAGAAAGCTGCCAAACCTTCTCTCGGCGAGCCCCAGACCATACCAGGGAGAAACGTCATAATAGCGAATGCCCGCGCTCCAGGAGGCTTCCAGGATCGCGTAGGCATCCTTATCAGTGATCACCGCAAATTCATTTCCCAGCGGAACGCCTCCCAAACCGAATTTGAAAGGTAACTTGTAATGGACACTGCCGGAACTGCTCGTGTTATTTTTCATGTTATTCATGCTCCTGCTATCGCTGGTATTGCTCTGGGCTGATGCACTCCCAGGCAGAAGAGCCGCGGCTGCGGCCACGGCCGATCCCTTGAGGGCGAGATTGAGAAAGCTTCTTCTTGTGCTCGTCACGCCTTTTGCTCCCTTCCTCGATTATGCAAAAGGCGTGCCATAGTGGCCT
>Ga0070735_10003285_pt1 | contig 14251 bp, 11 predicted proteins | sample Coa_R1_FD_66443 | JGI IMG/M metagenome (GOLD analysis project Ga0070735, IMG submission 66443) | Surface soil microbial communities from Centralia Pennsylvania, which are recovering from an underground coalmine fire - Coalmine... | ecosystem: Environmental > Terrestrial > Soil > Unclassified ...
CCCGCGCCCAGCCGCAGCCACACCTGGCCGGGCGTAAACTGCCCCGCCCGGAGCCATGCGAGACAAAGCCCCCGAGACCTACGAGGAAAAGCTGGGCCAGCTCGAGGAGCTGCGCCACGAGGCGATCCACGCCGGCACCGAGTCCGCGGTCGCCAAGCAGCACGAGAAGGGCAAGTACACGGCCCGCGAGCGGATCGAGAAGCTGCTCGATCCCGGTTCCTTCCAGGAGCTCGACGTGTTCGTGCGCCACCGCACGCACGAGTTCGACATGCAGAAGAACCGCCCGTACGGCGACGCCGTGGTCACGGGCCACGGCACGATCGACGGGCGCCGGGTGTGCGTGTTCAGCCAGGACTTCACCGTGTTCGGGGGATCGCTGGGCGAGGTCATGGGCGAGAAGATGTGCAAGGTCATGGACCTGGCCGCCAAGATCGGCTGCCCGGTCATCGGGATCAACGACTCCGGCGGCGCCCGCATCCAGGAGGGCGTGGTCTCCCTCGGGGCCTACGGTGACGTCTTCCTCAGAAACGTCCGCTCCTCCGGCGTCATCCCCCAGATCTCCCTGATCATGGGCCCCTGCGCCGGCGGCGCGGTCTACTCCCCGGCCATCACGGACTTCATCTTCATGGTCAAGGAGACCTCGCACATGTTCATCACCGGTCCCGACGTCATCAGGACGGTGACCGGCGAGGAGGTCGACTTCGAGTCGCTCGGCGGCGCCATGGCCCACAACTCCAAGTCGGGCGTGGCCCACTTCGCCGCCGACGACGAGGATGCCTGCCTCGAGGACGCCCGCTACCTGCTGAGCTTCCTGCCCCAGAACAACCTCGAGACCCCGCCCCGCGTGATCCCCACCGATGACCCGCTCCGCGCCGATCCCGAGCTCGACACGGTGGTCCCCGACAACCCGAACAAGCCCTACGACATGCGGGCGGTCATCCGGCTAACGGTCGACGACGGCGAGTTCTTCGAAGTCCACGAGCACTACGCCAGGAACATCGTGTGCGGGTTCTCGCGCTGCAACGGCTACGCCGTCGGCGTGGTCGGAAACCAGCCCAGCCAGCTGGCCGGCGTCCTGGACATCGAGTCCTCCGAGAAGGCGGCCCGCTTCATCCGCACCTGCGACGCCTTCAACATCCCGATCCTCACTTTCTGCGACGTGCCCGGGTTCCTGCCCGGAACCGCCCAGGAGTGGGGCGGGATCATCCGCCACGGCGCCAAGCTGCTGTACGCCTACGCTGAGGCCACCGTTCCCAAGATCACGGTCATCACCCGCAAGGCCTACGGCGGCGCCTACGACGTCATGGGCTCAAAGCACCTGGCCGCGGACATGAACTTCGCCTGGCCGACCGCCGAGGTCGCCGTGATGGGCCCCGAAGGCGCGGTCAACATCATCTACCGCCGCGACATCCAGGCCTCCCCCACGCCCGACACGCGTCGCCAGAAGCTGATCACCGACTACAAGGCGCACTTCGCCAATCCCTACGCGGCCGCCGAGCGGGGCTACATCGACGACGTGATCGTCCCCCACGAAACCAGGCCGAAGGTGATCACGGCGCTCGAGACGCTGCTCTCCAAGCGCGAGCCCGGCCCGCGGCGCAAGCACGGCAACATCCCGCTGTGAACCGCCGGCCGCAGCTCACGATCGTCGCGCCGGGCGCCGGGCCCGAGGAGGCGGCGGCAGTCGTTGCCGCGCTCGAGCGCTTCATGCGCGAGACCGCGCCGGTGCCCGCGCCCCCGCCCCCGAAGCGGGACTCCTGGCGTGAGGCCGCCCTGCACGAAGGGGTGCTGCGCGCGCCGGAGCCGCCGCTTCCCTGGTCGTAGCGTTGCCCGGGAACATGGGGTCGCGACCCGCTTGACATCCGGGCCGCGGGTGTGAGAAGTTGCTTCGACGCAGAGTTGGGGCAGGAATCAGCCCCGCCTGCTGGACCGAGGGGGGATTTCCAGGTTGCTGTCCCGGGGCGCAGCGCCCGATCGAGAGGAAGGACCAGCTCTTTCCCGGCCTGCCGCTTGCGCGCTGGCCCGAGCTCGCGCTGCCCATTACGCCAATCACCGCCGGCAAGGCGCGGCCCCCATCGCCGATGCCGGTCCAGGCGACGGTTGACAGCGCGCCGGAGCCCGCGGCGGCAGCCCCCGCCGCCGCGGCTCCGGTCATCTTCGGCTGACTCTGGCTGGGGACACACGTCCTCAGCGGCTCCACTTCCGCCTGCTCGGGTCGAAAAAGGGAATAATCCGATTGCCTTTTGGTACATTGGACCGCTCGCACACGACCCATCAGAGAGACAGGCGAGATGGAGCCCGCATCGATCCACACTCATAAGACGGACACCCCCGCCCGCACCGGCTCGCTCGAGAACCCCGAGGTGCTCGAGAACGTTCCCGGTCATGTGATCCCGATCCTCGAGCGGGAGTTCGACGACTTCGACACCGAGTCCACGCGCTTTCTGAAGGGCGAGCTCGACGAAGAGACGTTCATCAAGTTCCGCCTGAAGCAGGGCGTCTACGGCCAGCGCCAGCCGAACGTGCAGATGGTGCGCGTGAAGCTCCCCCTAGGAGGGGTATCCCCCGACCAGCTCGACGCCTTCGCGGCGGGGGTCGAGCGCTACGTCCCGCTGCGCAAGGGCCACATCACCACGCGCCAGAACATTCAGATGCACCACGTTCCGCTCCCCGACGCGGCCAAGCTCATCCGCGACCTCGGCGACGCCGGCCTCTCCAGCCGCGAGGGCTGCGGGAACACGATGCGCAACGTCACCGGCGATCCGCGCGCGGGTGTGCTGCCGGGCGAGGACTTCGACATCACGCCCTACGCCGGCGCGTATGTGCGCTACTTCGTCCGCCACGACACGACCCAGGCGATGCCGCGGAAGGTCAAGACCGCCTTCGCCTCCACCGCGGGCGACAACACGATCGCCAAGATCCACGACATCGCGTTCGTGCCGAGGGTGCGCGAGGACGGAGTCAGGGGCGTTGCCGTGCTGGTCGGCGGCGGGACGAGCATCATGCCCCGCCTCGCACCAGAGCTCTACGACTTCGTCGAGCTCGACAACGGCGACTACCTGAAGGTCACCGAAGCGGTGCTGCGCATCTTCGACCGCCAGGACTGGCTCCGCGTCAACCGTGCCCGCGCCCGGATCAAGGTCCTGATCGACAAGATCGGCATCGACGAGTTCCGCGACCTGGTCGAGAAGGAGCTCGAGGGCGACTGGGTGGACGAGCGCGACTTCACCCCCGACGGCCTGCTCTACGACATCGACGAAGCCGAGAACGCGCCGGCCAGGCGCGAGAGCTATGCCAGCGCCAACGGCGACATGCGCGATTTCGATCGCTTCGTGGCCAGCAACGTCGACCACCAGCGCCAGCCGGGCTTCTGCACGGTGGAGGTCACGGTCCGCCGCGGCGATCTCACCCCGGATCAGTTCCGCGGGCTGGCTCAGATCATGCGCGAGTACTGCGGCGGCTCGGCACGGACGACCGTTCACCAGAACCTGGTTCTCCGTTGGGTGCGCGAGGAGTCGCTGTACGAGGTCTGGCGGCGACTGTCCGACCTCGGGCTCGGCGACGCCGGCGCGGACGAGGTCTCCGACGTGGTCAGCTGCCCAGGCACGGATTCGTGCAAGCTCGGCATTACGAGCTCGATGGGGCTGAATCAGGCCATCCACGAGCGCATCGTGCAGATGGACATCCACGACGAGCTCACGCGCCGCATCCACATCAAGATGAGCGGGTGCCCGAACGGCTGCGGCCAGCACCACATCGCGAGCATCGGGTTCTACGGAGCGTCCATCAAAGTGGGCGAGCACACCATCCCCGCGTACATCCCGCACCTGGGCGGGGCGTATGAGGGGGGCGATGTCCGCTACGGTTCGCGCCTGAAATCGCGCCTACCCGCCAAGCGTGTGCCCGAGGCGGTGGAGCGCTGGATCCGCTACTACGAGGCCGAGCGCCAGGAAGGCGAGGAATTCAATGCATTCGTGGACCGCGTCGGGACCCCGGTGTTCGAGACCCTCGTCAAGGACCTCACGATGCCGATCGAATTCAGCCTCGACAACTTGAACTACTTCATCGATTGGACGAAGAACGCCCCCTTCGAAGTGATTCGCGGCGAGGGAGAGTGCGCGGTCTGATGAGCCTGACCGCCGCCCCCAACCTCGAGCGCGCCTCCGCACAGGAGGTGATCGCCTATGCCGTGGAGCAGTTCCACCCCCGGTTGACGATGGCCTGCTCCTTCCAGAAGGAGGAGTCCGTGCTCGTGCACATGTTCACTGAGGCCTGCCCGGATGCCCGGATATTCACGATCGACACCGGCGTGCTGTTCCCCGAGACTCTGACCACCTGGAAGCGCTTCGAGGACCGCTTCGGGGTGGACATCGAGGTGATGGACGCCCGCAGCCCGGACGAGCCTTGGACGCTCGAGCGCTGCTGCGGCGAGGCCAAGGTGGACGCGCTCGAGCGCGCGCTCGAGGGCGTCGATGCCTGGATCACCGGCATTCGCCGCGAGCAGGCGCCGACCCGAGCCGCCGCGCCGAAGGTCGAACGCGACGAGCAGCGCGGGATCTGGAAGGTCAACCCGCTGGCGGACTGGACCGAGAAGGACCTCTGGCGCTACATCTTCGCCCACGACCTGCCGTATCACCCGTTGCACGACCGGGGCTACTCCTCGATCGGGTGCGCGCCCTGCACGCGGCCCGGCGAGGGTCGCGAAGGTCGCTGGGCCGGCCTCGACAAGACCGAGTGCGGCCTGCACGTCTCGAACGGCAACGGCGCTTCCTGACAGGCCCATGAACCCGTTGACGTACGAGCTCTCCCACCTGGAGGCGCTCGAAGCCGAAGCCGTCCACATCTTCCGCGAGGTGGCGGCTCAGCTCGAGCGGCCGGTGCTGCTGTTCAGCGGCGGCAAGGACTCGATCGTGCTCCTGCGGCTGGCCGAGAAGGCCTTCCGCCCGGCGCGCTTCCCATTCCCGATCATGCACGTCGACACGGGCCACAACTTCCCTGAGGTGATCGATTTCCGCGATCGCCTGATCGGGCAGATCGGGGAACGGCTGATCGTGGCCAGCGTCCAGGACTCGATCGACCGGGGTCGCGTGGTGGAAGAAAAAGGACCCCGCGCCTCGCGCAACCGCCTGCAGACGACGACCCTGCTGGACGCCATCGAGGAGCATGGTTTCGACGCCGCGTTCGGAGGCGCGCGGCGCGACGAGGAGCGCGCCCGGGCCAAGGAGCGGGTCTTCTCCTTCCGTGACGACTTCGGCCAGTGGGATCCCAAGCGCCAGCGTCCCGAGCTGTGGGCGCTCTACAACGGGCGCATCCGCCGCGGCGAGCACGTGCGCGTGTTCCCGCTCTCCAACTGGACCGAGCTCGACGTCTGGCAGTACATCGCCCAGGAGGAGCTCGAGGTGCCCTCGATCTACTTCGCACACGAGCGGGACGTGTTCGAGCGCGACGGCATGCTCTATGCGCTCAACCCGCATATCGAGCTGATCGACGGCGAGACGCCGTTCAGCGAGTCGGTGCGCTACCGCACGGTGGGCGACATGACCTGCACCGGCGCCGTGCGCTCGACCGCCCAGACGCTCGAGACCGTGGTGGCCGAGATCGCGACCACGCGGATCACCGAGCGTGGAGAGACGCGCGCCGACGATCGCGTCACGGAGGCCGCGATGGAGGACCGCAAGCGCGAGGGCTACTTCTAGGAACACATGCCCGGCGCAGCCACCAACGGACACGCCACGAGAACCCGCACCAGCGAGCTCCTGCGGATCGCCACCGCGGGCTCGGTCGACGACGGGAAGTCGACCCTGATCGGCCGCCTGCTCTACGACTCCAAGCAGGTCCTGGTCGACCAGCTCGAGCACGTGGCCCAGGTCTCCGAGCGCCGCGGCGACGGTTACCTGAATCTGGCCCTGCTCACCGACGGGCTGCGCGCCGAGCGCGAGCAGGGGATCACGATCGACGTCGCCTACCGCTACTTCCAGACCACCCGGCGCAAGTTCATCATTGCCGACACTCCGGGCCACGAGCAGTACACGCGGAACATGGTCACCGGCGCCTCGACGGCCGACGTCTCGGTCGTGCTCGTCGATGCGAGGAAGGGCGTCTCGCGGCAGACGCGCCGCCACGCCTTCATCTCGGCGCTGCTGCGCATCCCGCACATGGTCGTCTGCGTGAACAAGATGGACCTCGTCGGCTACGACGAGGCGGTGTTCGATCAGATCGTCGACGAGCTCACCGACTGGGCGGCCCGTCTGGACATCCCGGACATCAGCTTCATCCCGATCTCCGCCCTGCACGGCGACAACGTCGTCGATCGCTCGCAGAACATGGACTGGTACGGCGGCGGGCCGCTGCTCTACCACCTCGAGCACGTCGTGATTGCGCCCGATCGCAACCTCTCCGATGTCCGCTTCCCCGTCCAGTACGTGATCCGCCCGATCGGCGCCGAGGCCGAGCACCACGACTACCGCGGCTACGCGGGACAGGTGGCCGGTGGCGTCCTGCGTCCCGGAGACGACGTGGTGGTGCTCCCAGGAGGGCAGCGCACGCGCATCGAGGCCATCGACACGTTCGAAGGTCCGCGCGAATGCGCTTTCCCGACGATGTCGGTGACGCTGCGCCTGGCGGACGACATCGACATCTCGCGCGGCGACATGATCGTCGATCCAGAGGACCCGCCTGTGGCGGCGCGCGAGCTGGACGCGATGGTCTGCTGGATGGGCTCGGAGCCCCTGCGCCCCGGCGCCCGCTACCAGATCAAGCACACCACCCGCGACGCCCGCGTGGTCGTCGACGAGCTCGAGTGCCGGGTCGATGTCGACACGCTGGCCCACGAGCCCGGCGAGAAGCTGGCCCTGAACGAGGTCGGTCGGGTGCGCCTGCGCGTCAGCGCGCCGCTGATGGTCGACCGGTATAGGCGTAACCGTACGACGGGTAGCTTCATCCTCATCGACGAGTCCGGCAACGACACGGTCGCCGCCGGGATGATCGTCGGAGCCCGCTAGCCGCGCGCGACAGACACCGCCGGCTCCCGCCGGTGTAAACATGATCACGATGCGTTCGCCGAAGGTCCTGGTTCCGGCCGCCTATGTGCTGGCCACGGCGCTGTTCGTGGCCGTCGTCGGCATTCCCTACCAGCGCGACCTGATCGCGCTCTGGGCCGTGGTCGGCCTGCTCTGCTTCTCGCTCGCCGACCTGCGCGGTTCGGCGCGGGGGATCCTGCTCGAGTGGCTTCCGTTCATGGCGATCCTGATCGCCTACGACTCGCTACGCGGATCGGCCGGGCGCGTCTTCGGCGTGCACTACCTGCCCCAGCTGCGGGTTGACCAGTGGCTGTTCGGGCACGCCACCCCGACCGTCACCCTTCAGCGCTGGCTCTGGCATGGCCACGTCGTCTGGTACGACGTCGTCGTCTGGTGCGTCTACCTGACGCACTTCTTCGCCACCCCACTGGTGGCGGCCGTGCTCTGGAAGGTGGACCGGCCGCGCTTTCGCATGTTCGCGGTGCTTGTGACCGTGCTGTCGTTCATGGGCCTGGCCACCTACGCTCTGTATCCCGCCGCGCCGCCCTGGATGGCCAGCCAGGCGGGGCTGATCGCCCCGATCACCCGGATCATCCCGGCCGTCTTCGCCAGCCTGAACGTGCACTCGGCGGGCTCGCTGATCGAGCATGGCTACCAGTACGCCAATAACGTCGCCGCGGTGCCGTCGCTGCACACCGCGTTCGCCTTGCTGATCGCGATCACCCTGTGGCCGCTGGTCTCCCGGCGCTGGCGGCCGCTCGTCGCCCTGTATCCCCTGGCGATGGCCTTCACGCTCGTCTACACGGGCGAGCACTACGTGTTCGATGTGCTGCTGGGCTGGGTTTACTGCGTGGCCGCGGTGCTCGCCGGCGTGAGGCTCGTCGCCTGGTGGACGGCGACTCGGCTTCGCCGCCTCGCTGGCGAGTCGGCCGTCGCAGACGCGGGGGTAGCGGGGGCCCGCCCGGCCGAAGCTCCGACGGGCCCGTAGGCTCAGTGCCATCGCCTGCCCCCAGGCTCTAAAGTCACGCGGCCATGTTCTCCAAGGTCTTGATCGCCAATCGCGGCGAGATCGCGGTGCGGATCATCCGGGCCTGCGAGGAGCTCGGGATCGAAACGGTGGCCGTCTACTCCGAGATCGATCGCGACGCTCCGCATGTCAAGCGCGCCGGCGAGGCTTACCTGCTGGGTCCTGGCCCGGCTTCGGAGAGCTATCTGGTGATCGACAAGCTGCTCGAGGTGATCGACCGTTCGGGCGCCGAGGCCGTGCACCCGGGTTACGGCTTCCTGGCCGAGAACGCCGCCTTCGCAGCGGCCCTCGAGAAGCACGGAATCACGTTCATCGGCCCGCCCGCGTCCGCGATCGAGGCGATGGGCTCGAAGACCCGCGCCCGCGAGCTGATGGCGAAGGCGGGGGTGCCGATCGTGCCCGGGACGACCGAGCCGGTGGCCACGATCGAGGACGCGAAGAAGATCATCGATGAGACGATCGGCTATCCCGTGGCCGTCAAAGCGGCCGGCGGCGGAGGCGGGAAGGGCTTCCGGGTGGCGCTCGAGGAATCGAAGCTTCAGGACGCCTTCGAGGGTGCCGCCCGCGAGGGGGAGAAATTCTTCGGGGATTCGACCGTTTACCTCGAGCGCTACCTCCCGGACCCACGCCACGTCGAGGTGCAGGTGCTGGCCGACAAGCACGGCCATGTGATCCACCTCGGAGAGCGCGACTGCTCGCTGCAGCGCCGCCACCAGAAGCTGATCGAAGAGGCGCCGGCGCCGGCGGTCGACGAGGCCCTGCGCGCCAAGATCGGGAAGATCGCCACCGAGGCGGCGGCTGCGGTCAAATACACGGGCGCGGGCACGATCGAGGGTCTGCTCCAGGACGGCGAGTACTTCTTCCTGGAGATGAACACCCGCGTGCAGGTCGAGCACTGCGTGACCGAGATGGTCACGGGCATCGACATCGTCAAGGAGGGCATCCGCGTTGCCGCCGGAGAGCCGCTGTCGATCACCCAGGAGCAGCTGGAGCTGCGCGGCCATGCCATCGAGTGCCGGATCAACGCCGAGGACGCCTCGAAGAACTTCGCTCCGGCACCGGGCACGATCACCCACTACCGAGAGCCGGCGGGCCCGGGCGTTCGCGTCGACTCGGGCGTCCTTACGGGCTCTGAGATCTCGCCGATGTACGACCCGATGGTGGCCAAGCTGATCGTCTGGGACGCCGACCGCGAGCAGGCCACCGCGCGCATGGTCAGGGCGCTGCAGGAGTACGAGATCGAAGGCGTCAAGACGCTCCTGCCCTTCCACATCGCGATCCTCCAGACCGAGCAGTGGGCGCGCGCCGAGACCTGCCGCGACCTGATCGAGGACCGCTCGTGGCTGAAGACCCTGGCCTTCTCACCTGCCGAGCCGAAGCCTGCGCAAGACGAGAGCGCCGAGAAGGTCGAGCAGAGCTACACCGTCGAGGTCTCGGGCAAGCGCTTCGACGTGAGGGTGATCGGTCCGCCGTTCGCGGGCGCTCCCGCGGCCAACGGAGCCGCCCCCGCGGCCGCCGGAGCGGGCCCGGGTGGGGGGGCTCGCCGCGCGCCCCGTCGCGAGCGGGCCTCTGGAGGCGGCGGAGGCGGCGGCGACGCGCTCGTCTCCCCGCTTCAGGGCACCGTGCTGAAGGTCGCGGTCGAGGCGGGCGCGACCGTCGAGGAGGGCGCGCTCGTGGCGGTGATCGAGGCCATGAAGATGGAGAACGAGATCACCGCGCACAAGGCGGGCACGGTCAAGGAGATCCCGATCGCGGTCGGCGCGGCCGTGGCCAGCGGCGACACGCTCGCCGTTATCGGGGAGCCCGGCTAGCCGATCACACCGGCAGCGCGCAGCGCCTCGATCACCTTCTCCGCCGACTGCTCAGGCGTGAGCTGGTCGGCGTCGAGGTGGATCTCCGGGCTCTCGGGAGCCTCGTAGGGCGAGTCGACGCCGGTGAAGTTGATCAGCTCGCCCCGGCGAGCCTTGACGTAGAGGCCCTTCGGGTCGCGCTTCTCGGCCACCTCGATCGAGGCGTCGACGAACACCTCGAAGAATTCGTCGGCGGCCATGAGCGCGCGCACGCTGCGGCGCTCGCTAGCGAATGGGGAGATGAACGAGCACAGCACGATCAGCCCCGCGTCGACCATCAGGCTCGCCACCTCGCCGACGCGGCGGATGTTCTCGACGCGGTCGGCGGCGGTGAAGCCGAGGTCCTTGTTGAGGCCGTGGCGGACGTTGTCGCCGTCGAGCAGATAGGTGTGGGCGCCGAGGCTGAGCAGGCGCTTCTCGACCAGGTTGGCGATCGTCGACTTGCCAGCACCGGAGACGCCGGTGAGCCACACGATGCACGGGCGCTGGTGCTTGATCGCCGCGCGCGAGCGTTTGCCCACGTCAAGTGCCTGCCAGTGGACGTTGTCCGAGCGGCGCAGCGGGAAGTGCAGCATCCCCGCACCGACGGTGTCGAGCGTCAGGCGGTCGATCAGCAGGAAGCCGCCCGTGTCGCGGTTGTCGGTGTAGGCATCGAACGGGATCCGCTTGCCCAGCTCGAGCTCGCATACCCCGATCTCGTTCAGCGTCAGCTGCTCAGCGGCGATGTGCTCGAGCGTGTCGATGCCCAGCTTGTACTTCAGCGGGGCCACCGTCGCCGTGGCCGTCTGGGTGCCGATCTTCAGCAGGTAGTTACGGCCGGGGAGCAATGGCTCCTCGCCCATCCACACAACGGTGGCCTCGAACTGGTCGCCCACCCCCGCCCGGTCGCAGGCGTCGCAGATGAGATCGCCGCGGCTGACGTCGATCTCGTCATCGAGCGTGAGCGTGACCGACTGGCCGCTGACCGCCTGGTCCAGATCGCCGTCATACGTGACGATCCGCGACACGGTCGACTCGCGCCCCGACGGCAGCACGACGATCCGCTCGCCGACCGCGACCTTCCCGCCGGTCACGGTGCCGGCAAAGCCCCGGAAGTCCTCGCTCGGGCGGGTGGCCGACTGGACCCAGAAGCGAAGCGGCCCGCGCGCCGCCGCGGCGTCGTCGACCTCGAGCGCCTCCAGGTACTGCAGCAGCGTGGGGCCCTCGTACCAGGGCATCGCGCTCCCACTGGCGACGACGTTCTCGCCGTTCAGGCCCGAGGCGGGAATGCAGACCACGTCCTCCATGCCCAGCCGGGAGGCGAAGTCGGAGACCTCGGCCTCGATCTCGAGCAGCCGCCGCTGGCGGTAGTCGACCAGGTCCATCTTGGTGACCACGACGGCGACGTGCTTGACGCCGAGCAGCGAGACGATCGCGCAGTGCCGGCGGGTCTGGGTCGACGGGCCCTTACGGGCGTCGACGACGACGACCGCGCAGTCGGCGGTGGAGGCGGCGGTGACCATGTTCCGCGTGTACTGCTCGTGGCCCGGCGAGTCGGCCATCACGAAGGCGCGATGATCGGTCGAGAAATAGCGGTAGGCGACGTCGATCGTGATGCCCTGCTCGCGCTCGGCCTGCAGGCCGTCGAGCAGCAGCGCGTAGTCGAGGTCGTCGCCCTGCGTGCCGACGCGCTTGGAATCGATCGCCAGTGCGGCCAGCTGGTCGTCGAACACGCGCTTGGACTCGTAGAGCAGCCGGCCTACCAGCGTCGACTTTCCGTCGTCGACGCTTCCGCAGGTGATGAAGCGAAGGACGCTCTTGCGCTCGTGGGCCTGGAGGTAGGCCTCGATCTGGGAGGCGGCGGTGGCCGACATCAGAAATAGCCCTCCTGCTTCTTGCGCTCCATCGACCCGGTCGAGTCGTGGTCGATCGCCCGCCCCTGGCGCTCGGAGGTGCGCGCGGCGAGGACCTCGGCGATGACCTCGGCGAGGGTTTCGGCCCCGCTCTCGACCGCGCCGCTCAGCGGGTAGCAGCCGAGCGTGCGGAAGCGCACCTTGCGCATCTGCGGCACCTCGCCGTTGTTCATCGGCATCCGGTCGTCGTCGACCATGATCAGCAGGCCGTCGCGCTCCACGATCGGGCGCTCGGCCGCCAGGTACAGCGGCACGATCGGGATCTGCTCGGCGTAGATGTAGAGCCAGACGTCGAGCTCGGTCCAGTTGGAGAGCGGGAACACCCGGAAGCTCTCGCCGGCGCGCTTGTAGGTGTTGTAGGTCCGCCACAGCTCGGGCCGCTGGCGCTTGGGATCCCAGCCGTGGCGGGGGTTGCGCAGCGAGAACACGCGCTCCTTGGCCCGCGAGCGCTCCTCGTCGCGCCGGGCGCCGCCGAAGGCCATGTCGAAGCGGTGCATGTCGAGCGCCTCGCGCAGGGCCTCGGTCTTCATCACGTCGGTGTAGAGCGCGGAGCCGTGCGTGAACGGGGTGACGCCCTGGCGCACGCCCTCCTGGTTGGTGTGCACGAGCAGCTCGACCCCGGCATCGGCCACCGCCTGGGCGCGGAAGCGGTACATGTCCTGGAACTTCCAGGTCGTATCGATGTGCAGCAGGGGGAACGGCGGCTTGGCCGGATAGAAGGCCTTCAGGGCCAGGTGGAGCAGCACCGAGCTGTCCTTGCCGATCGAATAGAGCATCACAGGCCGCTCCGCGCCGGCCACGGCCTCGCGCATGATCGCGATGCTCTCGGCCTCGAGCCGCTTGAGATGCGTGAGCCGCTCAGTGCCCATCGCCTGCGTCATTTCGCCCCTTGTGTCGGTGACCATCGTTCGTACCCCTGGGCGCAGCCGCCGTGCTGGCCCCCGGCGAAGGGTACAAGGAACTTGCGATTAGGCAACCTCTCATGTGAGGAGTCGGACGTTCTCCGCGTGGATCTTGTGCTGAGCCCGGCTGCGGCGCCCGTCGGGGAGTGGCGCGTCGCCGTTATCAAGCAGAGCCTGGACGTAGGCGCTGTCCTGGGCGTGGACCTGCATCGCCCGCTCGCGGTTCAGCGGCGCGCCATGCCCGGGAATCACCCATTCGACACGGTCCAGGAGCTCGGTCAGGCTGGCCAGGGTGGCCGCATAGTTCGCGGCCGAGCCACCCGGGTTGAGCGTCGGGATCTCGACCGGCGAGAGGTAGTCACCGCAGACCAGGACTCCCGCCCACGGCGCGAGGATCGCCATCCCGTCGGAGGTGTGGCCGGGAGACGGATGCAGCTCGAGCTCGTGCTGGTCTCCGATCTGGACCCGGCCCGGCACGGGCAGCTCCTGCACCGCGGCCAGAGCGAGCGGGGCGCGCCCGTCGATGTACTGCTCCTCGTCGAAGTCCCGAAGCTCGCGCTGGGCGGCTCCGGGCTCCGCGAGCAGGCGTTGCGCGGTCCCCTCGGCGCATCCGAGTGCGGCCTGAGGGAAGGCGAGCCGGCCGAGCAGATGGTCCCAGTCGCCGTGGGTGGCAAGGAGTCCGGAGACCGGGAACCCGGCCTGCTCCACGACGTCCGGGAGCGCTTCGAGCTCGTCGGGGTACACCGGCGAGTCGATCACGAACCCCTCCTCGCCGGAGCGCACGGCCGTGCAGGTGGTCTGCCAGATGCGGCTGACGAAGACCAGGACGTCGGTGTGGAGCGCCAGAGCCCGCGTGTTAGGTGACCCCGATGAGCTTTGCCGCCTCGCGGAGGTTCGGGACCTCGGCGTCGGGCTTCTTCTGCCCGGCCTCGAGCTCCTCCTTGTGGCGGTTGACCCAGATCACAGGGATCTTCTTCTTCACGCAGGGCTCGACGTCGTGGTAGTAGCTGGCGGCGACGTGGACCCAGCCCTTCTTACCTCCGATCCGCCGCTCGCACTCGGTGAAGTGGGCGGGATCGGGCTTGTAGGAGCGGACCTGCTGGGCGGTCACGACAAGGTCGAAATCGAGCGGGATGTGACGCCGCGTCTGGCCCAGGAGCTTGTCGTCGATGTTCGAGATGAGTCCGATCCGGTACTTCTTGGCCACCTTCGCCAGCACCTGGTTGGTCTCCTTGAACGGCTGCCAGCGCTGCACGGAGTCGGGCAGGAAGCCCGACCGCGAGGGCTCGAGCGGCCAGTCGAGCTCCCGGGCGATCTGCACGGCGGTGCGCCGGAGCACCTCGGCGTAGAGCTCGTAGGAGCCGGCCATGATCTGCTGCTGGGCCTCGTGGAACAGGCGTACCACCTCGGCGCGCTCCAGCGTGAAGCCGTCGCGGTCGGCCTCCTTGGTGAAGGCGTCGTAGGCGCCGCTCTCCCAGTCGATCAGGGTCCCGTAGACGTCAAACGTCACGAACGTGACTTCCTTCGGCAGTGTCATGGCGCGGGGATGATGCCATGGCGG